>ENA-ORNP01001786-ORNP01001786.1-human-gut-metagenome-genome-assembly--contig:-NODE-1786-length-20441-cov-6.174581_pt1 | contig 20441 bp, 16 predicted proteins | sample MGYA00242119_ERZ509030 | MGnify/ENA primary metagenome ERZ509030 (study PRJEB26280, sample SAMEA2338708) | human gut metagenome | biome: human gut; feature: human-associated habitat; material: faeces... | reverse complement strand
TAAACAAGCCCTATGTTGAGCCTGCTTTAGCAGGTGACAATAAAGCTTTCGACTTTAGTCGAGAGTTGTTTACGAGAACCCGGAGGGCAGGCGCGGAGCAGCGGCCGACAACGAGGTTGGTGAGCGTCTTCTGGCGCGATGCGAACCGGGAGAGAAACATCCGCTCAAGGAGCCGATTCGAAGTAATGGGAACCGGGCGATTCTGAAAGCGCCGAGTTCGGTACCGACCGAAAAAAACGTCCCCTAATCCACATCTACACAAGTCAACATAATAGTAGTTATGTTGACTTGTGGCAGATAATAGCGTTGATTCTGTTGGAATTTACCCAAATATGCTCCGTTGCCGCCAAGACAACGCAAGGCAAAAAATGCTACGACATCTTCCTTGCGCCGCTCTTGCAGACTTTGAAGAAATCCGCAAGAAAGGCTTTGTGTACGTAGACAAAGCCCGATTCATCGAGACAATGGAACGGCTGCCCTGTGGCGTCGTTCGAATGATTCACCCAAGCCGTTTCGTGAAAACTCTTTTTACTATAGCTCTGGTGCCCTACTAAATAGCAACCCGAACAAGAACAGCCAATGCACGTATAATCATCAACACAACATTTTTCCCGTGGAAACAGCTGAGAAATGACACAGAATGCTCTGAAAATGGCTCCCTACGGCGAAGCAAACTTTTCGATTTTGCGTGCAAATAACCTTGCCTATGTCGACAAGACCGAGTTCATCGCCGAACTCGAATCGTTCGCCAATCGCTTTCCCTTCATCGTCCGTCCCCGCCGTTTCGGAAAGACGCTTTTCACGCAAACACTGCAGGCCTATTACGATATCGCCGCGGCCAAGGACTTTGAACGTAACTTTGCCGGCACCTATATCGGAGAGCACAAGACACCGCTTGCCAATACATTTCGAGTCATTCATTTCGACTTCTCGGGAATATCACCGCAAAATTTTGAAAGCGATTTCGCCGATCAGGTTCTATCGGGTTTTTTTGATTTTTGTCTACGTTATCCTTTTAAGAGCGGAGAGAGTCTTCTCAGAGAGAAGTTCGATTCTGCACATCGACTGCTGACAGCCTTTGTGCGTGAATACGAGGCAACCTTTAGGGAACCGATTTATCTCATCATTGATGAATACGATCAAGGAGCCAATGAGGTCCTTGCTTCCAGTCTTAAATCCTTTCAAGCGCTGACAAAGTCCGGGGGTGCTCTGAAGACTTTCTACGAAAGGCTAAAACAAATTGCTACAAAAGGAACAATCGGTCGAATATTTATCACCGGCGTTACGACGATTCAACTCGATTCGATGACATCCGGTTTTTCGCTTGCGAAGAATTTCACGACAAATGCCCGATTCACAACCATGTTCGGTTTTACGGAGCGAGAACTTCGCAACTTGATTTCACAACTCGTTGACTTGAAACAATACGGAAAGTCTCTAGACGAAGTCTTGATTCGCATGAAAGAGTGGTACAACGGATACTGCTTTAATCCGGATATGCAAGAAACCGTTTTTAACTCGTCCATGTGTTTGAATTACTTAAGTTCAATTGCCGAGACAGGGAGAGAACCTCGCTCAATGCTTGACCCCTCGGTGGCCAATAGCCTTGACAAGATTGAAGCTGTTCTTTCGCTCGGCGATTCGGAATTTGTCCGTGACATTGTGAGTCGGGCCTTAAACAACCGACCGATTCCATTTGAAGGTGACCTTAAGGTACTCAATCTCAATACTCAAGAGTTCTTAGATGAACAGAATCTGTTATCCGCTCTCTTTTACATGGGATTTTTGACCTTCGCGTCGAACGATTGGAAGACCCTTACGGTTCCCAATCGCGCCATCGGGATTCAGTTCTTTGAGTATTACTTCAAGAACATTTTGAATGCTCCGCGATACACCTTTGATGCTGAGGAGTTTTCTCTGGCTTACAAAGCTCTGACCGAAGGGAATCCCAAACTTTGGCTTGATCTTGCCGATAGACGCCTCGCGCAAACAAGCGGCGTTCACATGGCTGTACACGTCAATGAGGCGGCTTTTCAAATGATGCTTTCTTCAACGCTTTGGGCATCGGGTGAATACGGCGGGCAACTTGAAATCGAATCACGCGGAGAGAACTCGGGCTTTATCGATTTACTCCTGACTCCCAAGCACGACACCTCTCTTCCGAGTTACGTCATCGAAGTCAAGCACCTGAAGACCGATGCAACCGATGAAGCCGTACAAAAAGCCCTTGCGGAGGCTAAAACGCAAGCGGAAAGATACGCTCAAGGAGAAGCCGTCAAGAGAATTTCCAATCTCAAACGCCTTGCACTCGTTTACAAAGGGTTGAGGCTCTCGGCTTTTGAGATTTTTTAGTTTGTGCCCTGACCGTTTTGAGAATCGGTGCCGGCAAGAATCCTGCAAAACCACCGGTTTCTCACGCTCTGCTTTACCGGCATGGCGGAAAAAAAGACCGACCCAAAACACCTGAGTCGGCCCCCTCGTCTTTAGAAATTCAAGACGCGTTTATTTTTAAGACTCCAAACGCTTGGCACGTAAGCAAGCTGCTGCCGTAAAGAGCGCATCGGACGAAGAATTGAGCGCTGTCTCGCACGAATCCTGCAACACGCCGATGATAAAGCCGACGGCCACAACCTGCATGGCTGTGTTGTTGTCGATTCCGAAAAGGCTGCAAGCCAAGGGAATGAGCATGAGCGACCCACCCGGAACACCGGCCGCACCGCAAGCGCACAGGGACGCGACAACGGCAAGCAAAACCGCCGTCAGGAAGTCGACATGAACGCCTAAGGTCGTGCAAGCCGAAAGCGCCAGAACCGTAATCGTGATGGCAGCACCGGCCATGTTAATCGTGGCACCCAAGGGAATGGAAACGCTGTAGGTATCCTGCGAAAGCTGCAATTTGCGGCAAAGTTCCAAGTTAACCGGAATATTGGCCGCAGACGAACGCGTAAAGAAGGCCATCACGCCCGATTCGCGCAACGTTAAAAGCGTCAAAGGATACGGATTGCGACGGATGCAGAACCAGACCAAAAGCGGGTTGAATACAAGCGCCACAAAGAACATGCACCCGAGAAGCACGGCAAGAAGCTGCACGTAGCCTACTAAGGCACCGAAGCCTTCGGTTGCAAACGTATTGGAAACAAGACCGTAAATCCCGATCGGGGCACAGGAAATCACGATATGGACGATAAATTCGATTCCGTCAGACAGGTCGTTTAAGATTTCGCGTGTGCGATTCGAGGCTTTCTTTAACGCCAGACCGAAACCGACGGCCCAAGCCAAAATACCGATGTAGTTTGCGGAGATCAGGGCGTGCACAGGGTTGTCAACGGCGGAAAGGAAAAGGTTTTTCAACACTTCGGCAATGCCGCCGGGAGCCGAAGCCGAGGCACCGGTTGTCGCTAATTGAATCGAAACCGGAAAGATAAAACTTGCGATAACGGCTGTGGCTGCCGCACAGAATGTGCCGACGATATAAAGCACCAAAATCGGCTTAATGTGACTGTCGGCATTGATGTCTTGGTTGGCAATGGCCGCACAGACAAGAATTAACACGAGGACCGGAGCTACGGCCTTTAAGGCGGACACGAAAAGTGTGCCGAGGAAACCCACGGAGACGGCAAAATTCGGAAAGAAATATGCCGTTAAACTACCCAAAACCAAAGCCAAAAGAATTTTCTTAACCAAAGACCCGCCGAGAATCATCGGCATCGCCCGATGAAACGGGATTTTATGATTTAACATAACTGCTCTCTCCGACTACACAATGCGCGCTTAAATAAAATGGCGGGAATCAATCCCGCATGTTGCACCCGCAACCGCCTCGTTTAAGCTGAGGTCCCTCCTCCCGGAAGCGCCCCTCATCCTTTAGACCGACTTCGCACATCGTTGATTGTAAAAAAACGTAAGGATACTCCTCTGCCTAAGAGACGGGAAATTTCGGCCTCTCGAAAAAGTATTTTTCGTTTTAATACGTCTGTTTCTACTGTTTTAGATATTCGTTAAATCCTCCCTTTCCTCAAGTTCCGATTGAATTGTTTCCTCCGGCCGGTAGGGCAAAAAACCTTTGAAGAAAACGGTTGGTAAGCTCGTTAACTTCAAAGGGAGAAGGAAAAGATATTCTGACAATAACTTTAGAAAATGTACATGACAACCGTGAAAACAACGGCAGCAACTACACAAGGTAATGCCGTTCGTTTGCACGTTTCCATCGGAGAAAGTCCTGCGATGCCGGCCAAGACGACAACGCCCCCTGCAATCGGATCAAAGAAAAGTCTGACAGGGGAAACGGAGCCTGATGAAAAGTAAGAATAGTATTTTTATGTTTTCGGGAATTTAAAATACTAAATTCAAGAAAGAGATGAGAAAAAAAAGATACTTTATTAGGCCATTGCAAGAGAAAAAACGTTAGATTTCAACACCTTGTTCACTAAAAGATCACGAAATACAAGGAAAAAACTGCAAAAATAAAGAGATCAATCAAGCGGTCATCGATTCCGGCACACAGAAAAGGGGAAAAAAAGACCTGTTCCTTTAATAGTCTTCGGGTAATCGAAATTCGAGAAACATCCGGAGAAAGTCAGAAGCCTCACATAAGGATAGTACATTACGTCTTTTTTTGGGCGTTTTGACTATTTCTTCTCGATAAATAGAGTCTATCGAAAAAACCTATACTCGGAGAAAACAAATTATCCTAGGACTTCCGGCAGGAGAGTCGAGTTTCTTGCGCTCAAAAAGTAAGCATCCCCGGCAAAAACCACGAGACCTCAAAAAGTTCAAAAGCATATTAAAGTTCATTTCCTGAGGCTTAAGAGTATTATCCATTTGAATTGTACGTTTTAGAGGCAACAAAACCAGGACTAAGCAGTGTAAAGGACGCTCGTTTAAAACGAAATTTCCCTCAGACGAGTCTTGACAAATCTCTTTAGGCTTACTAACATAATAATAACTGTTATAGAGCTTAACCTTTAGGAAAATAACGCTATGAGACCTTCTGTTGCTGTAGAAGAATCTTTGCGAGTGCTCGGTCGCAACATCAAAATCGCTCGTCTGAAACGAGGCGTTCCCCAAGAGGTGCTCGCCGAACGCGCCGGCATCGGATTGAGTACCCTCACGAAGATAGAAAAAGGCAATTGCGGGGTGGCCATCGGGGCAGTGGCTGCCGTCATACAGGCGTTGGGGATGGGACTGCCCTTCTCGGAAATTTTGACCGGCGATTCCATGACGCAAGCGTTCGAGGAAGAAAACCTCCCGAAACGCATCCGCAGCACGATGAAAAAAATTTAAGGTCCTATGACAAAGATTTTTCCGGTAAGCCTGATTGTTGACAAAAGCGTCTTGACCGTCGGACAAATTGCCAGGGATGAGGGTGAAAAAAAATCCGCTCCCCCTACTTTGGCATTTCGATACAAACCGACGTGGCTCAAAGTCGGTTTTGCCCTGGGTGACGATTTGCCGCTACGACCTCAAATCCTCACGCCCGAAAATAAGGGGGCCGTGACAAACCGTTTCCCGGAGCCGATTTTCGGCTTTTTACGGGACCACCTCCCCGGAACTTGGCTTTTACGGTCCTCAGACTCGGCAAACGCAACGAGCGATGCCCTCGATTTCTTGCTTGAAAATCCCTCCGCTTTGCGCTTTTCTTCCCTATTTTGCGGAACTGAGGCCCCTGCCGAAGTCCCTGCTCCGATTCTCACGAAGGCCCTAACGGGAAGGCTTATGCGAGCCACGGAAAGCTACTTTCGGGATCCTTCGCGATTGAGCGAGGAAGAAATTGACCTGATTCATTCCCTGGGAGACACGTTCGGGGGAACGAAAATCAAGTTTCGCGTGCGGACGGAGAAAAACCCGGAGACCGAATATGTCCTAAGACCGCGCAATCCGGCGTCTCAAGTCGACGAACCCTTGTGGGCCGCCGTCACTATGACGCTAGCGAAAAAGTCGGGGCTTAAAGCCCTCTCGGGACGCTTTATCCCGAGCCTCGGGTATTTGGAAGAACGCTTTGATCGAGCAGGCGGAAATCCCCTCTTTTGCCTTTCGGCAGCAACGCTGGCAAAGGGCGGCGACAATGCCGCATCTGTAACCTGGCTGGATATTGCCGATATCCTCAATCGTGAAGGGACCAAACCGAAAGAAGATTTACGAGAGCTTTTCTCTCGCCTTGTGTTTGATATGGTGGTTTTAAATAGTCGCGATACACCGGAGAACATTTGGTTTTATCGCCATGAGGGAGGCTGGAGGCTTTGCCCGATTTCGTACGGGCTTTCCAAACCCTCTTCGCTCCCTTTCAGAACCTTGCAGACGGCCGTGGTCGGAAAAAACACCCTCGCCGACACGAACACGGCCCTCTCGGTTGCACGCTACTTTAATTTAAGCGCACGCCAAGCAAAAGAAATTATTCTCAATACGCTTCGAGTGACGCGTGATTGGGAGAGTACGGCGAGGCTTTACGGGGCTCCGAGAGGCGATTGCACGTTGATGCAAAGCGCTTTCGCTGCCGAGACGGTCTGAGGGTGGCTCATTGCCGCTCTCTGTGTCCGAAAGTAGCCAAAGGGCGTCGGCCGCTTCGAATCGGTGCGCAAGATACGTCAATGCTGCTTTTTTATCGGCATCAATGCCGCCTTTACGATTAATCCAAGCGAGCAAATCCCGGCTTGATTCCAAAAGCTCATCGCGATAGACAATGAGAATGAATGCAGCGACCAGGCGCGCTTCTTCCGAAGGCGTATCGCTCAAGTCCTTGATTGCCTCGGCCGACTCGGCATCTAGTCCGAAGCGGCACAGTGAAGATGCACGGCACGGAATCTGCAGACGCGGCAAGTTGACAAATGCCGACTTAAACGTCACAAACGGAGAACGAACCAACTGCCGAAAGCCCGATGTCCTAATCATTTAATCCCCTCCCCAAAAAAACGATTTCCGATAACCCGAATTTTAAAGGTTCCGAGATGATAAGGATCATTAAGTGATCTCTTTATTTAGATGACTTTATCCCTGAATCATAAGGAGAATTCTGTAAACGCCTAATGATCTTTTCAAAAGAACCAGAGACTAAGGAAGTGCTACTAAATCTAGAAAGGTCCCCTACTTTCCTTCTAGATTTAGTATGGGAATCGGACTCAACGAAAGGTCATGCCGGGCGTTCTCTTTGACTTAAATCAAAGTCACGGAAAAGGTCTTTTACGAAAGGTCGTCTGATTTCTAAGTCCTTTCTCGCTCCTCGAAAAGCGGGGCTTTTGCCCTTCAATCGCCTTAAACCACCCATAAAGAAAAAACACCGCGATACAATCCAGAACACACGAATTCGGGGGCAAATTCGGGAAAAAGCCCTGCAGTCGAGTCAAACCCGCCGCAAGTCAAGGAGTCCTTTATGTCAGAAGCACAGCATCTTATCGACCGCTTTATGCGTTATGTTGCCGTAAGCACGCAAAGTAACAGCAAAGCAGCAAAGGTCCCGAGCAATCCGAACGAAATCAAGCTTGCTGAGATCCTCGCGAAAGAACTCACGGCCATGGGTTTTACAGACGTGGAGATTTCCGAATTCGGGTGTCTGACGGGAAAACTTTCCTCGAACCTACCTACGGGTCAAACAGCACCGACCGTCGGCTGGTGTGCGCATTTAGATACCGTGGACTGCGGCCTTAGCCCTGAAATTCACCCGCATCTTGTGAAAGATTACGACGGGGGTGATATTTGTCTTAATCCCGAAAAAGACATTTGGCTTAAAAAGGCCGAGCACCCCGAGCTTGCGCCTTACGTCGGAGACGATATTCTCGTGACGGACGGCACCTCGGTTCTCGGCGCCGATAACAAAAGCGGTGTTGCCGTCGTGATGGAGGCCTTGAGCATCGTCACACGCGAAAAGCGTCCGCACGGGGATATTTTCGTGGCCTTCGTACCTGATGAAGAAATCGGCCTAAAAGGCTCAAAGAAACTCAATCTGTCAAAATTCCCGGTTGACTTTGCCTACACCGTTGACGGCGACTACGAGGGCGAAGTTGCCTATGAAAACTTCAATGCCGCAAGTGCTTCTTTTGAGATCAATGGCGTCAATGTCCACCCTGGGGAGGCAAAAGATATTATGATCAACGCTGCCCTTGTCGGCTGTGAGATTGCATCTCTTCTCCCTGAAAATGAGACTCCTGCCCACACCGAAGGCAGAGAGGGATTTTATCATCTGACTGATTTTAGCGGAGACATCGCCCACGCCAAAGTGAATTATATCGTGCGTGACCATGACAAAGCCACTTTTGAAAAACGTCTTGATACACTGCGTGGCATTGAGAAAAAAATGAATGAAAAATATCATGAAGACACTGTAAAATTGAACATTCAGCATTCCTATAGTAATATGCTGGAAGTCATTGAAAAGAATGAATATGTCGTAGCAATTGCAAAAAAAGCAATCAAAAACGTTGGTCTGGAACCGGTCTCCCGCCCAGTCCGCGGTGGTACAGACGGCGCCAGATTAAGTTTTATGGGACTTCCTTGTCCGAACCTCGGAACCGGCGGCTATGGTTTCCACGGACCATTTGAACATATCAGTGTAGAAGGTATGGATACCGCTGTTTCGGTTATCAAAGAAATCGTAAAAATCACTGCCGAATAATGATCGGGAACGTTTTTCCTGTTACACAAAAAATCTGCCATACAAAAATTGCATTTGTATGACAGATTTTTTATTCTCTTAAATATTATTTTTTACTTTACACCGAAGTCTTTCTTCTATTATAAGTTTGCAATCAATGCTGCGATCTCATCCGGTGTCATAACCTTATTCGGATCTGACAGATCAGGCATTGCCGGCTCATCATCTACAACAGTTTCATCTTCCAATGGAATCTTCTCGACCGGAACATTATCATCCGAATCCGTCAAAGTATCTACCATTATATCATCATACTTGGATAAATCTTCCTCCGGAGAAGAAACTTCTTCTTTACCAATTGATGGTTCCTCCATATCAGATGGAACTTCCTCGATCGGTGTCTCCTTCATCACGGACGGTTCCTCTTCGACCGGTGTCTCCTCCATCACGGACGGTTCTTCTTCGATCGGTGTCTCTTCCATCACGGATGGTTCTTCTTCGATTGGTGTCTCCTCCATCAGAGAAGGTTCTTCTTTTTCAATTTTATTCTCTTCTGCCAAGATACGTTCCTCGGTAAAAAAGTTCTGTTTTGCAGACTCTGCTGCTATCTTTGCATCAGCTCCGATCGTATTCAATGTATTCTGCAAAACTTCCAGCTGCTGTAATATTTTATTCTGATTGTCTAAAATATTCTGTGCATATGCGCTGTCATTTTTATTAGTTTCCGGTGCCGGATGCGAAACATTGTCTGATAAAACAGCCTCTAACATCGAAATCTTTTCCATGATGTGGTCATTGGAATTCATCAGTGCATCTGCATTCTCTTTACTTCTTCCAATGGAAACCTTTGCTACTGCTTTCTGTGCGTGGATAATATCCTCCACATTTGCTTTCCGGGACTGGTTTCCTTTTTCAATGAGTTCATACAGATCATCAAATGTTTTCCTCAATAAAAGATAAGACGCTTTTTCTGATTTAAAAATACTATCATACTGTTCTTCCTTGCGTTCTGCGGCTGCGCTTATCTGCCTTGTCACAGCATCTATCACATAATATATCGCAGCTAAAAACAGAACGTTCACTGCTACAAGTGCCAGAACATTCTGTGGCATATTAATCATTATATACAGATCTGCCACAAACAGACATGCTGCAATCAGAATTGAAATCACCAGACTGAGCCTGTAATTCTTCTCTTTTTTCTTTTCCATAAGTGCTACCTCCACCTGCATCTCCTGTGATGCTTATATGAGAATTTTTCTTCTCGTTTATTACTACATGATACCATAAGATGCATGAGATATCTATATACGAAATAACTGAAAATCCAAGGTTGACGCATTTTTCGAATAGAATTATAATCAAAAAAAAATATCTGTTCTACAAGTGTACTGACACGTTCATTTTCAACTCGATGGTACAGAATGAATTTTCAATACATTTGTGCAATTGATCCGCACACTATTTTGGCAATACCAGGTCAGACCAGAGGATAATATTATGAATAATGAAGCAAAAAATCCCTTACAGAAAATGATAGATGACACTGTCGCTCTTTTAAACAAACGGAAATTAACAGATGCGATCCTGTCAGCACAGACCGTTTCAGACCTTGCAGAAGCAGAACACGACTATTATATTTACGCAACAGCACAGAATCTTATGGGTGTTTCCTATGTGGCTGCTGGAAATGAAATGTCGGCTGTTGACTGCTATCTGAGAGGACTTTCCTGCTGCCTGGAGCATCAGATCGACGCACTTTTTCCTTTATTTTATATCAATCTCGGAAGCCGTTATCAGGAAGCAAATGACCACAAAACGGCTATCGAATACTTTTTAAAGGCTGAGAATGCACTTTCAATGGAAGCCTGCAAGGCAGATCCCCGATATCACGGCTGGTGCCTTGTAAACAGCCTGAATCTGATGATCTCAAGCAACCACCAGATGAATTTTGAGCTTGGCGGAGAGTTTCTGGAACGCTGCGAATCCCTGCTCACCGAGGAAGATATGACAGACTCCATCGGCATTTCCCTGCTTATTATAAAGTGTCACCTGTACTGGTACACCGGACGCAGAGATTATGTGTTAGAGCATTTAGACAGCCTGATCGGACAACTGCACCTCATTGAGCCAAATGATTTCGTGCAGATCATCCGTGAACTGATCTTCCTGCTTAAGAATATGAACGATCACACACATTTCAAACAGGTTATTGACTATTTCAGACAATATGCCTCCGAGCAGAACACCCTGTATTATGAGCTTCTGCTCTGCGAATTTGAGATGGACTATTACCACAGTATTCATGATTATGCCGGTTATCAGGATTCCTGTATCCGGTATACAGAGCTTTTTATGAAGCAGAAACAGGAACGGTTAAAGGAACGTACAGAGGCTTTTACCCAGAAAATCCTGCTCCAGCAAAAGGAAACCGAACGCCGGGCTGCAGAACACCAGTCTAAGATTGATGCACTGACCGGACTTGGAAACCGCTTTCTTTTAGAAGAAAATCTTGCTGCCCACTTAGAGTATGCCATTGCCAGACAGGAAAAAATCTGTCTTGCAGTCATTGATATTGACCATTTTAAGACTCATAACGACTTATATGGACACATGCATGGCGACCATTGTCTGAGGCTCACTGCCTCGGTCTTGAAGTCCTGTGTTGGAAAAGCCGGAAGTGTTTACCGTTTTGGTGGAGATGAATTTCTTGTGCTGTTAAACATAACGGATTATGATTCTGTCAGAGATATTGCTGAAAATATTAAACAGCACTTTAATTTAGACGAATCCGAAGACATCACAGACAGCGGGCTTACCGTCACACTGTCCCAGGGCTATGCCATCTGCCGGACAGATGCCGACAGCAGAAAGGATATCCTGATTTCCAAAGCGGATAAAGCTTTGTATGCAGTAAAAAACAGTGGCAAAAACAATTATCTTATTTTTGAGGAGGACTAAGCTCCTCCTGCAAAAAAATAATGATTCTCTGCCACTTTATAATTCAATCAGAGTATGGATCAGTTCCGCTCCGTCATATAAGTCTTTTATTTTCGTATATTCATTTGTGGAATGTGCCTGATACATTCCACAGGATAACACAAGTCCTTCGATTCCATGTTTTGCAAAGCTGTTATTGTCACTTCCACCGAACGTTTCCGTCAATGTTCCCGGAAGTCCGGTCTTTTCGCATGCTTTCAGAAAATCTTTTACTGTCCTGCTTTCTACTGGTGTCTCATATGCCACAAGATGTACCTGATGTGTTACCTCTGCAGTGGCTCCTGCTTTGTCTGCTTCCTCTGCAAAAATTTTTTCCGTATTTTTTACATATTCTAAAGCTTTGCTGTGGTCATAGCTTCGGATTTCACCTGTCACCACACAGCTATCCGGCACAATATTTGTGGCAGTTCCACCGTTTATCGTTCCAATATTAAACGTTGTGTCCTCATCCACATGTCCCATGGACAGACGTGTCACTGCTTCTGCCGCCACTGCGATCGCATGGATTCCACGCTCCGGCTCAAATCCGGCGTGCGCCGCTTTTCCTCTTATCTCAGCTCTCACGGAAATGATCGACGGCGCACGTCGCGCAGCGTCACCAACTGCCCCGGACAGATCAAGCACATACGCCTGTTTTGCGGTTACTTTCGAATAGTCAAAAACATCCGAACCTTTGACATATAATTCCTCACCAATTGTAAACAGAATTTCAATTTTTTTATGAGGTTTTCCACTGTCAATCACAAGTTGTACACCATAGAGGATTTCCAGAATACCACTGATGTCATCTGCACCAAGCACAGTATCCCCGGCAGAATGTATTGTTCCGTCTTCTTCCACTATAGATTTTTTTCCGCTCCCCGGTTCTACAACATCCATATGTGCGCAAAAAATAACCGGATCTCCTTCTAATTCTCCATCTAAGACAGCAAAAATATTTCCGGTGTCGCCACCATAATAAGCTCCTGCCTGATCTTCCTCCACAGAAAATCCCATGCTTTTTAGTCTGGCAAGCAGCCAGTCTGCGGTCTTCCGCTCATGAAAACTGATGGAATCAAAGGATACCAGTTGTTTAAAATCTTCTATGATGTTCTGTTTCCATGCCATGATGAGGTACCTCTTTCTGAATTATTTAATCTGCATTTAATTTAGTTTGATTTGAATTTAATCTAATCCGCAGTGCATGTTGGAAAAATCTATAATCTAATCCGCAGTGCAGCCGGGAAAATCTGCGATTTTCCCGGCTGTCGGGCATTCGCCCTCTTCATAATGTGAGGAATAAATTATTGCCTGCAAGCACTCAAATTTATTCCTCACATTATGAACACTGCTCATTATATTACATATTCCGGTTCATTCAGCAACTGCATTTTTCTCAGGAATTCTTTTGTCCGTTCATTCTGTGGATTGGTAAATACTTCCTTCGGCGTTCCATACTCCACGACATGACCGCCATCTAAAAATATCACTTTATTGGCAACATGCCTTACAAAGTTCATTTCGTGAGATACCAAGAGCATCGTGTGTCCCTCTGCCGCAACATTTTTGATCGTTTCAAGTACTTCACCGACAAGCTCCGGGTCTAAGGCTGAAGTCGGCTCGTCGAGCAGGAGTAATTCCGGTTTTAGGGCAAGTGCTCTGGCAATTGCGACACGCTGCTGCTGTCCTCCGGACAAATGTTTTGGATAATGATTTGCCCATGATGCCATTCCAACACGCTCTAATTCTTTTAAAGCAATTGCTTTTGCATCCGCTTTGCTCTTTTTCTGAACAACCATAAGACCTTCCATAACATTTTCCAACGCTGTCTTTTTCTCAAACAGATAAAATCTCTGGAACACCATGCCCGTACTCTTACGGAATTCCAGGCTGTCTTTATGTTTTTTGGAAAGATCGACCGTTTTTCCACCAAAAACAGCCTCCCCCTCCTCCGGGATCTCCAACTGGTTGATACATCTTAATAAGGTTGATTTTCCTGTACCGGAAGGACCGATAATTCCGACAACATCGCCTTTTTCAATTTTTAAATTAATATGGTCTAATACTTTATTCCCATGAAAACTTTTGGAAAGGTTTTTGATCTCTAACATTTTTATACCCCTCTCTCATCCTCGGATATCTCTACTTTTGCCACCTGATCCGGAATCTGCATTTTCTTCTCAATCAGCCTGATTCCCTGCTCGATCACAAATGTGATCACCCAGTAAATGATTGCAAGTGAAACATATACTTCAAAATAACGGTAAGTTCTTCCACCAATGATTTTTCCCTGTGCTGTCATTTCAACAACTGCACAGACAAACGCAAGGGACGTTCCCTTGATTAGTCCAATAAAGGAATTTCCAAGTCCCGGGAGCGCCACGCTTAGCATTTCCGGGAAAATGATTCTGCGAAACGTCTGGAAATATGTCATTCCGATCGCACTTGCAGCCTCAATCTGTCCGACATTGACAGATGCCAAAGCTCCCCGGAAAATCTCTGCGATATACGCTGATTCATTGATAGAAAGTGCGATGATCGCATACACAAAACCGGAGGTTGTCGAACTCTGATAATTCCATCCATTTTGCTGGTATATGTATTTTGTAATCATCGGGATTCCAAAGTATGCAATATACAACTGCACGATCACTGGTGTTCCCCGGATCAGCGAGATATACACTCCTGCGATCTGTTTTAACACAGGAATATTTTTTGTTTTGATCAATGCCAGGAGCATTCCGATGATAAGTGCAAGGATCATGGAACTGACTGCAAGGATCAGAGTTGTCGGAAGATATTTTAAGATCTCCGGAAGCTGGCTTAAGACCGCTTCAAAATCAAATAACTTTGCCATAGTTTTTCTCCGTTCGTTTTCTGTTTTTATCACTACAATTGTCTGTAGAAATTTACAGTGTTTTTGAAGTCATGATGCACACAAATTCTCCCTCACCGGAGCGTGTGGAAAAATCCGGTGTATATCCAAGCTTCTCATAAAAGCCAAGTGCCTTCTCGCGGGAATTGATCCGTATGTTTGTAACACCCCGCTCTTTCAAAAGCTGCTCCGCTGCCTTGATTCCAAGTGCCCCGTAATGTTTTCCCCTGTACTCTTCCAATGTGGCAACACGCTCGATATGACCGGCATTTTCTTCATTGATCCGTACCCGGCAGGTAGACACCGGAAATCCGTTTTCGTGAACCAGAATGTATTCACTGTCCTTTGTGTCATCCGCAAATTCGTATTTGAGTGGAATATCAAACCCGACACACATTGCCTGTATTCTGATATAATGCACTCCTGCTCTCTGCCATTCTTCTGTTGCATGCACTGCTTCCATCATCTTCCGCTCCTTGCTTCTCCCTTAGTTCCACGGTTTATAAAAATCGTTTGGAATTTTTAATTTATTTGCCGGATCTTTGCTTAAATGCTCTCTTCCGGACGGTGTCTTCCAGATCGCATCAAAATCAGTATCCGGAATCACGATATCGTAATAAGTAGACTCCCAGTAATCCGGGTCTGCCTTGCTAAGATCAACACTCGCTGCAAAATCTTTAAAATACGTGTTGTGGTAAAATGCCGGAATCTGATATAAATCCCTTGCATATCCCCATAAATTCTTGTAATCCACGAGACGCCTTTTGCATGGACCAATGTTTCTCGAATAAGCGACATCGAATCTTGCCAGTGTCACATATAAACGGATATCACTGTCTGTCACGTAATCTCCAAACAGAAATCTCTGCTGTTCTAAACGTTCTTCCATTGCATCTAACCCTGCAAAAAATGTCTCATAAGCATCTGAAAAAGCCTGTAAAGATTGTGCGAACTGTGCTCTGTAAACAGCATTGTTAACATTTTCAAACAACCACCAGTTTAACTTGTCAATCTCTTCTCTGAGTTCTTCCGGGTAAAGATCCGGTGCATCCGGCTTTTGGAATGGCTTAAAATCAACCTCCAGATAGTTGGTCAGCCTGTGATAATCGTTGTTCACTACCTTTTTCTCTTTGTAATCCACAAAAGAAGGGACTGTTGCACGGCCTGTGTACTCCGGGTCTGCATTGTAATACAGCTCACTCAGAAACTGTGCTCCTGTTTCCGGGTTGATATGTTCTGGCGAATTTACAAATTCCCAGCCCAAAGGTTTTTCGTAAGCATCATCATCCCAGCCTACGATTTCCACTTTGATCGCATCCTGTAAACCAAGAAGTTCCCTTGTAATGGATGCGCGGTTTGACCAGTGGCATCCTTTTGCCCAGAATAAAATGTACCGGTCTTTCTCTACCGGATTTTCCCCGGGTCCGAATCCTTTTGTAAAATGATTTGGCTGTCTGTGGAAATTGCCATATTTGTCTACTTCACTTACTGTCTCTGTCGGGCGGACTCTGATCTGCCTGCCGTTTACTTCTATATACTCTGCCATAATATGCCTCCTGCCTATCGCTTCCCAATTTTAAATTTGTTACCCGGATCACTGCTTAAATGTGCCCTGTCTGCAGGTGCTCCCCAGTATGCATCAAAATTGATCTCATCTAAAAATCTTGCATTAAATGTCTCCATGAGATGTCCCGCTTTTTTATTGGAAGGATTTGCAAAATCTTTAAAGTACGTGTTGTTCTTAAATGCCGGAATCTGGTAAAGATCTCTTGCATATCCCCACAGGTTTTTGTAATCAATGAGACGCTGTTTTGTGTGGCCAAGCTGGAATGCATAGCGGATATCAAGTCTTGCCAGCGTCACATAAAGTCTCACATCACTGTCTGTCACATAATCTCCAAATAAAAATCTCTGATGTCCGAGCCTTTCTTCCAGAATATCAAGTGCTGCATAAAATGCATTGTAAGCATCCCAGAATGCCTCTTTGGAGCGGGCAAATGCTGTTTTGTATACACCATTATTTACATTATGGAATAACCAGATATTTAACTTATCAATTTCTTCCCTGAGTTCTTCCGGATAAAGATCCGGTGCATTCTCTCCATGAAATTCCCTGAAATTTACTTCAAAATAGTTGGTCAGTCTGTTGTAATCGTTGTTCACTACTTTTCCGGTCTGTACGTCGATCAGTGCTGGAACTGTCGTTCGTCCGGTATAATCATCATCTGCTTTATAATATGCCTCACTCAAAAACTGAATGTTTAAAACCGGATCTGTGTTGTTCTCGTCATATACAAATTCCCAGCCGAGATTTTTTTCATGAGGCGCATGTTCTACCATATTGACACTGATGACATCCTCCAGCCCCAGAAGCTCCCTCACGATGGATGCACGGTTTGACCAGTGGCACAGCTTTGCCCAGACCAGACGATAACGTCCTTTTTCTACCGGATTTTCGCCCGGTCCGAATCCTTTTGTAAAATGATTTGGCTGTCTATGAAAATATCCGTTCTCATCAACCTCTGAAACTGTCTCTACCGGACGGACTCTGATCTTTCTTCCATTTACTACTTCATAATCAAATTCTGCCATTTTTCTGCCTCCTGCTTTTCGTTCTTCTTAGTTGATCGGTGTTTCAAATTTATCTGCGGATGGAACCTGATCTGCCCCGAAATATTTCTGTGAAAGTTCTTCTAATGTGCCATCCTCCTGTAACTCTTTCAATACCTTATTAACATCCTCCCGAAGCGCTGCCCCCTCGTCATTTAACGGGAACAAGAAGTACGCATCCAGTGCTGTTGAAAACTTTGCTGTCTCATCAGCAGATAGTTCTGTTTTCTGTAATCCGTCAAAACCAAACTCTTCGATGTAGCTGTTGTAAATTGGAAGGTCATCTACCCTGAAATCGCTTGTTCCATCCTGAATATGTTCAAATACAACCGAGAGATCTGCCTCTGTGTAAATAATCTCAATCTGTGATTCCGGATTTTCTTCATTCCATTTTTCAATGGCATTCGTGACATTCACTCCGGCACCTGCCTCAATCTTGTAACCTCTGTCAGCGGCATCCTGTAAAGAAGTGAGTGGTTCATCATCTGCTCTCTGAACAAATACATATTTGATCTCGTCATATGGGAAAGAATAGTAGTAACTTTCCGCTCTCTTCTCGTTGTAGCTGAAATTATTGACAGCAATCTGATAATTACCAGCGGTAAGTCCTGAGAAAATCGCATCAAATTCTGCGGTCTGCAAATTCAGACTGTACCGTGGAAGCCGGTCAAATACTGCCTGTAATACTTCGATATCATATCCTGAATAACTTCCATCTTCCTCCACGGAAATGTAAGGCTTTGGCGAACCTCCGGTCACTGCATTGATCACAGTGACATCTCCACTATTCTCTGTTTCTGCACTGACGTCTGCATTTGTGGATGCATTATTTGTATCTGCGCTATTTCCACCGCACGCTGTTACACTGATTGCTAATGCTCCTGTAAGAATTCCTGCTGTTAATTTTTTTACTAAACTCTGTTTCATAATGTTTTCTCCTCTTCATTTTTCTACTTTTTAGAAAATTGTGAAACTCCTCCTACTCTTCTTTCACGAGTTTCGCAATTATCTATTTCTACTTTTAAGCATCTTTCTCTCATACACTTTCATACGTTAATTCTAAAGAGTGTGCACATAAAGAAAGAAGCAGGTCGTTATCATATGTTTATCACAACTGCCTGCTTCTTCTCTTTGCAAAACACTCAGGTGCATAAATCATATGAACATAAAACCGTATTCATCCATACAGCACATACAACAGCAGCACATCTGTTTTTTGTTCTTTACAATCGTATTTGTTTTCATATGATTTTCTCCCTTCTTTATTTCCTATATTTATGATATGTTTTATAGGAATTAATTTATGTTTGTGATTATAACTATGTGGTCATGGTTTGTCAATTGTTCTGGTTATAGAAGATTCCTTGTGGTTGCTATAGGTTTTTCTTATAGCTCATATTGTCGTTCATTTCACTTTAATTTTTTGCTTATCTTACTTTTTTCTGATTCCAACTGCGGTCAATACTCCACAGGAAAGAATGAGAAGTGTGATCCACAAAGCTGCCTGACCGTTATCTCCGGTTTTCGGTGAAACTGCTGTTGTATCTGCTGTCTGAACTTCAAAGTTTGCTGTTGCAACTCCATTTGCAGTACACTTTTATGAGTATTTGTTTCTTGCAGGTAAAGCAGATCATGGTTGATCAGAAGGATATTTACCTAAACAACCCAATAATCGTTAGACACTATCCTCTGGAAGAAAATATAAACTATTGTTTTGTCGGCATCAGAAGAACCGGCAAATCCTACATGATGTATCAGCAAAATGCTCAGCAGCGAAATTGCTTCTACACTGGGCGGCCGTTTTGTCATCATGAATATATATCCTTATTCCTTCTCTGAGTATCTGACTGCAAATGGAAAAGAAATACGAAAAGAAGACCTGGAGCAACTGTTACGCAATGACGTGAAGCTACAGAATTATGTAGATACAGCTTTCAAAGAAGAGTTCTTCCACGTTCTCCCCACAGAAAGGCCTGAATATAATGGTACGCAACTTATCAATGCCAAAGTGATTGCATCCTATCTCCGCCAATTGTTGCGCAACGACCTGCAATATGCTCCTTTCACCATGGAAGGTATGGAAGAACCTGTAAACGAGATCATGGAAATAGAAACTCCGCAAGGAAAACTGGCACTGAATATCGGTGGTACCATCGACCGTATGGACAGTAAGGGCGATACCTTGCGTATTGTAGACTATAAAACCGGTGGCAGCCCCAAAACTCCCGAGAATATAGAGCAACTGTTCACTCCTGCCGACGGACGTCCGAATTATATTTTCCAGACTTTCCTGTACGCTTCCATCATGTGCCGCAAACAATCGTTGAAGGTTGCCCCTTCCTTGCTCTACATTCACCGTGCAGCATCAGAAACTTATTCTCCTGTAATTGAAATGGGGGAAGCCCGCCAACCAAAAATACCGGTCAACAACTTCGCTTTTTATGAAGATGAGTTTCGCGAACGCCTGCAAAACCTATTACAAGAAATATACAATCCGGAAGAACCCTTCACACAAACTGAAGATAAAAGGAAATGTGAGTTCTGTGATTTCAGAGACCTGTGCAGGCGCTAATAACAAAACAGACCGTCCGTTCACCTGGAACAGACGGTCTGTTTTGTTTTTCTTTATTGTATCATTTATTTTTTCAACGGAACTGAAAAACTGAATATAGAACCTTCACCCTTCTTCGAAGTAAACCACAACTTACCACCATTCTTCACCACAAAGTCCTGGCACAACAACAATCCCAAGCCGGAACCTTCTTCGTTGTTAGTACCGAATGTACTGAAGTGAGTATCTGTATGCAGCAATTTCTTTTGTCCTTCTTCATCAATACCGCAACCTGTATCAGCTACGTAAAAGTAAAAACTATCATTACTCAGACGACGGTATCCAATTCTGACACTACCTTGTTCTGTAAACTTCAATGCATTCTTTACCAGATTATTAATCACCTGCGCAAAACGTACCCGATCAATCATTAAACGACATTGAGGCAGTTTCTCTACAAACTCGATCTGAATACCCGATGGTCTGGGATGTGCATTCTCCGCAGCACATATTTCCTGAATCAATGCATTTACATCCACATCTCCATCTTTATATTCCATTGTATTGGCCTCTATTTTCGAAAAATCCAATAAATCATTGATCATCTGAACCAGGAAGTTTTTATTATCATTGATTTCTTTCAGAAAAATCATCCGCTCTTCTCTACTTAAATTATCAGTTTCGGCAAGCACATTTGTAAATCCTACGATAGCATTGAGCGGCGTACGTATTTCATGCGTCATATTGGCAATAAAGGCATTCTTCAATTGATTGCTTTCCTCTGCCACTTCATTCAGTTGCTGCAATGTTTTCAAACGCTTGGTTTTATTGATGGACACAAC
>ENA-ORNP01001772-ORNP01001772.1-human-gut-metagenome-genome-assembly--contig:-NODE-1772-length-20534-cov-7.025831_pt1 | contig 20534 bp, 12 predicted proteins | sample MGYA00242119_ERZ509030 | MGnify/ENA primary metagenome ERZ509030 (study PRJEB26280, sample SAMEA2338708) | human gut metagenome | biome: human gut; feature: human-associated habitat; material: faeces... | reverse complement strand
CCGCCACAATTTCCTGGAAGGATACGACGACAACCCGGGATACGTACCGGAGGCGGAAAAAGCCACAGACGAAGCAGGACAGGAAAAAGAAGTTCATTCATGTACAGAAAAATAGAAGAAACGCCGGAGCGGGAGAAAATGCTGATCCGGTTAAAAGAGCTCCGTCTGAAACGAGGCTACTCGATGTTACAGGCGGCGCGGAAGATTTTCAGCCATCTGGACACCTACAACCGGTATGAGAAAGGCATTCGTGAGATCCCGTTGGACTCGCTGATGCTGCTGGCAAAGACGTACGACTGCAGTCTCGATTACCTCGCAGGTATTTCCGACCAGCCGCGAAAATATGGAAAATAATGCCAGAAACCGTACCGTTTCTGAAAAAATACGGTTACAGGCAGCCTGAAAGAGAAAAGAGGCTGTCGCACGAATAGCAAATTTCGGCATCCCCAGTAGTAATTGAAAGGATCCCAGCATCATATCGAGCGATTCATCCGGTATAAGATCCCCTTTTCACTCAGGATATTTTCATAGGATTCCTGACGCTTCTCTAAGAAACTTTTGGAGATGTACAGACGTTTATTCCCTTTAGCACGGGAACATCGTTCTTTATACGGACAGCCTGTAGGTACTCTTGGTTCAGTAGGGTGACCGCCTCCTGTATTTTCAGAAACATATTTTCTTCCCATTCGTTCCAAGCGACGTACCATCTGATAAAACAGGGCTTCGCAGGTGTCTGCCAAAAATCCAGTACGGAACCTTGCAATCGTGCTGTGATCCGGTGCTTTCTGACCAGCAAGCAGCTACATAAAGTTAATATCACGTTTACAAGCGGTTTCAATCTTTCTGCAAGAATAAATATTTTGGGAATAAGCATAGGTCAGGATCTTGAACATGGTCTTTGGGTCCACTGCCGGATTTCTGCCTTTGGTAGAGTACGCCTGATACAGTAAACTGTAATCTAAATCCTCCAATTCGTGGCTCAGCAGTCGGACAGAATCATCATCAGGAACCAGACCTTCCAAATTTAATGGCAAAACCAGTTGATAAGGCTCGCCGAATTCGGTATAATTTTTATGGTATTTTATGTATTTGGTCATACTTAATTATACCATGGATTGCGGGCTCTTCGGAGTCCGTTTTCTGCTTTTGGACATAAAAATGGAGCTATTGCTCCATAGATGATTACTCATCTATTTTGCAACAGCCCACTTGACTTCTCTTAATTGTGCACATCACCTGAAGCATCTGATTGCAAAATTTCTACAGAATGGATTGCATGAGTAAGATATGCATCCGGTGCAATACAGGATTCAAGCTCCCAAACGGTATCGTAAAAGGCCGAAAAAATTCGATTCAAACTAATTTTGTTCGGAATACAGATATTGTAATACGGTGTATTTCTCCTAAAACGCAAATAAGAAAACTCATCTGCAAAAAACAGTGTCGGTCTTGGGATATGCTGGTAATCAGACAGCAAACCATTCGGCAAAATCTTAATCTGAAGCGCATTTGAAATTTCATGCAGATGTTTCATATGCTTAAAAAAATGAAGACGCTGTTCCGGCGAAAGCTGAATTCGATAACCATAGAAATCCAATTCGCCAGTAACTGTAAAATCTGTAAATGCAGAAGCATAAATCAGTGCTCTTATCGGTGTAACAGCAAGTATCTGCGATACCAGAGAATGCATTTTTTGAAGTACAGGTCTGTATGTCTTTCCTATAAAAGAGCCATACTTATCAAGCAGCTCATTATGTAAATCAGTTGGGAGAAAATGTTCTGTAAAATGTCCAAGCAGACAAGAAGAATTCCGGGCAAACAGTGAATGCTCATATTCGTAAGTACGAATCATTTCAGGAATAGATGTCCGTCGAATAAGCAATGTTTCTTTGCTGCAAAGTAATTTTAATTTGTAATAAAGTTCCGTTGAAAGAGACGAATCTTCAATTGTTGTAACAGCAAGACAATGGTTCTGATCAACTAACATACCTGAAAGCGAATAAATATCTTTAATCGCAAAAACCATTTTTTTCTGTGCCTGTGTTCCGCAATAAAGATTAAAATCAATATTCGAAAGATTTGAAAGCAAATTCATCAGGAAACCAGCCGTATAAACCGGATTATCTGAAGACGATTCCAAATCAATCATTAAAGAAAAATGAACTCCTGGAAGCACAAGTCCTATGTCATTGTGCATGCTGTTAAATTCAGCAATTAAAAGCTGATAATTCGTGTCTACATTCAGAATATCTACCATAGCATAAATATTTAGCGACTGTACTTTACGGAGTGATGGATGTTTCATTTTAAAGATAAACTGATCCAGTGTAAGTTCCGGATAATATGAAATTTTAGTAGCCACTTTAGAACCAGTTGTTACCTGAAGTTCTTTTACATATGTATATTCAGATTCGAGATGATCGTAAATCGCTTTCTGAAGATTCGAAACGTCAGAAATTTGATATTCTTCTAAAAAAGTGTCCCGGTTATCATCAGTCAGAGCCTCAACAATACACTGGCTGATATTCTGCAAAATAATTTCGTGATTTTTTTCTGTTGGAAGTGATTTTCCACTAATCCATTTGCTTATATAAGATTCATCATACTGCACAGCTTTGGCAAGTACATAATTTTTTAAATTGGCCATAGATGTCAGATGCTCTAACAGAACACTGAATCTGTTTTTTTCTTTCATAATAATCAAAAGCCCCTCTCTTCTATTATAATTTTAGTGTACTGCATACAAAATAAGAAAACAAGAACATTTATACAAAAAATTTCCTATTGAATGAAATCCTGAAAAAAATGAATTAGTTGATTTGTTTGATTCAATATGCCAAATTCACCACTTCTATTGAAAAGGAAAAATATCCATGATAGAATACGAATCGTCATTATAAAACAAATAAATAATCGGAAAAGGAAGTAAATAATTATGGAAAATACAGGAGCAACATTAACTGGAAAAGCGAGCGTTGATAAACCATGGTTACAGTTTTATCCAGAAGCACTGCGCAACGTTGAAGTGCCAACAATAACTGTTGAAACGTTTTTAAGAGCAAAAAATCCAGACGAAAATAAAATTGCATTTGAATATTACGGAAACAAAATTACATGGAAAGAATTCTGGGGAGAAGTTGATAAAGCAGCAAAATCTTTAAAGATACTTGGATTTGGTGAAGGAAACAGAATTCCTGTATTTCTGCAAAGTGTTCCGGCACATTTTATCCTTCTGATCGCAGCAGAAAGAATCGGAGCTGCAATTATCTGCAGAGATGACATTCCAGAAGAATTATGTTTTGCAATCAGAAAATCAAAATCAGAGACAGCATTTGTCATGGATTATACATCAAAGTCAGATGAAGATCTGTTCCGTGCAACGACACCAATGAAGCGTGTAATTAAGGTTTCTCCATATGATTATGCAGATAGAAAATCTGTCCCGGACTATGTTGAAAAAGAAATTGCATCCAGATATACCGGTGCGATAGAGACAACAGAAGGAGATCTTACATGGGACGAGTTCCTGGCACTTGGGAAAGATTATACAGAAGACTATATGGCACAAGAAGATGTGAACAGACCAGTATTTGGCGCATATACAAGCGGATCCACAGGAATCTCTAAATTAGTTATTCATTCTTCTTCTAATATAGTAGCAACTGCATTCCAGATGTCCATCTTTATTCCGCCGTCAGATGTACCGGAAAAATGGTGGCTGCCAATCTTACCACCTGCACTGATTGCAGTAACTGTATCAATGGCAATCTTCCCATTGTCAGCAGGACTGATTATGGTACTTGATCCATTCTGTCCGCTGGAAGATATTGATATCGCATTTATGGAGCAGAAGCCAAACTTCTGGGCACTGATTCCAATGTTCTGTGAAATGCTTATGAAGAGTGACAGAATTCCGGAAGATTACGATATGTCTCATCTAAGAAGTATCGGAACCGGAGCTGAAGCAATGAACGAAAGGAAAACACAAGAAGTAGAAGCATTCTTCCATAAGCATAATGTTAAAGCAACTTTAAGTGCCGGATATGGTCAGAGTGAAGGATGTTCAAACTTTACACTTCCAAATCCGATGTTCCCGCTGGTAGACGGATGCGTTGGAATGCCAATGCCGGCAACAACTATGGCAGTATTCTCAGAGGATCTGGAAGAACTGAATTATGGAGAAATCGGAGAATTATGTATGACGGGTCCTGCTATGATGCTCCACTATGCGGGATGGAGAGGTGATGAACTTACTGAAAGAACACTGATCAATCATCCAGATGGGAACTGCTGGTTACATACGGGAGATAAAGCTTACATCAATGAACACGGAATTGTATACATTCTTGGACGTGGAACAACAAAGCGTTTCGGTGGCGGAGAACTTTACATGATGAGAATGGAGACAAAAGCAGTACGTGTAGCTGGTGTAGAAGATGGATTCTTCTGCTTTGTACCAGATCAGGATCATGAAGGATATTTCCTTCCATATTTCTTTGTAATCCTTGATGAAACAAAGAGTCTGGATGAAGTAAAAGCAGGTCTTGCAGATGCACTGGAAGAATATGAATATCCGGTAGACATCCGCGTAATCAAGGAAAGACCGTATTTCCACTTCAAGACAAACAGAAAAGAACTCACAGCAGCAATTCTTGAGGAACTGAACTAAAAAAGACTCCTCTGTCGCATCAATATGTAAATTCTATATAAATAAGTAAGAAAAAACTTGATGATTCCCCGTATTTTAACAAATCATAAGATACGGGGGGATTTCTTTATTACGTTTATACATGCCAGAAACCTGAAAACCAGACTTTTCGATGTGTTTTTGTGCTAAAAAACGTCAGTATGTCTTGAACAAAACAGTTAGCAGTGATATATTAAAGTTAATACCTAATTAATTATATGCAAAAATATATGCAAAATACGAATTACAGTAGCATATAATATAGGGTGGAGTATAAATAAAATACAATGGAAATGAGGTGGGGGCAAACAAAAAACATAATATGAATTATCTAATACAAACACGAAAGGAAGGGTAGACATTATGAAAAAGAGAAGTAAAATGCTTTTGAGTTTATTCCTCTCTACTATAATGGTATTCAGTGTAGTGCCTTCAAGAGTTCTTGCAGAGCCTGCACATGAAGAAACACCAGCAGTGCAGGAAAATACTACAGAAGCCGTGCAGGATAACACCAATACAAATGAGGCAGAAGATCCAGCAACAGAAGATCCAGCAACAGAAGATTCTGTGACAGAAGATGATGCAACAGAAGCAACTACTGATTCTTCAAACACAGATACTGATGAAAATAAAGTAACTATTTCAGGTATTACAATACAGACACCAGTCATCCAGTTCGAGGGTGCCAATGCAGCTGTTGCAGAACAGTTGACAAAGGACGTGGAGATTGATGAAGAAGATCCTGCAATCCAGAGCCTGCGTGAAGCATTGGGGGATCTCGAAATGGTTGGCGGAGAAGCCGGCACAGAATCCAATGAATCTAATATCAGCACAGCAGACCTGTATGAAGCAGATGAACAGGCTGAAACCAAGAAGCTGACAGAAGACCAGATTAATACAGTTGTTGGTATGTATCAGCAGTATCTGAATCAGTGGTCAGCCAATGCTAATGTACTCGGTGTTCAGAATCCATTCTTTCTGGATTTCAACGATGATACAGATGGTCTTGGTATCCTTGGTCAGATGCTTGCCTTAGACGGCAAATCTGTTCAGGATATCAGAGATGGCAAGGTGAGCTACGATGACCTGACAGGTATGATCTTTACTTTCACATATGGTGATAAGTTAGGTATTAAGTATTATGGTCCAGATGTAACAAATGCAAGAGATGAAGCTCTTGCTGCAGTTACAGCATCAGGTGCACAGACAAAGGCACAGAAGCTGCTTGTTCTGAATGACTGGTTGGCCCATAACAATACATTTGATATGTCCTACATTATGAACTCCGGTAAGGAATCAAATGATGACAAGCCGATGATTGCAAAGGATCCTCAGAAGCAGGAGCATGAGGGTGAAGTTTACGATGAGATCTATAAGGTTTACGAACCACAGATCAAACAGAATTTCCATGATCAGATTTATGCAGGCATTAAGCAGGAGTTGCTTGTTAAATTTTATAAAAACGCTATTGCTCAGACTTTGGTGAAGGCTGGACAGTCTGAGGAAGATGCGAATGCATATGTAGAAGCTAATAAAGAAGCTATCGAGAAGGATCCGGAAGCATTTGTGAAAAAAAACCTTCCAGACGCAGCAGAACCATTGAAGCAGGAAGCAGATAAATTTATCAAAAATGCTGAAGAAAAAGGCGTTGAGGTTGAAGACGTTACGAAGACTGTTGAGCAGCTTACTCAGCAGCAGTTAGATAGCGATGATCCGGCATTGGATATGAACGGTGATGGAACGAAGGAAACAAGCTTTAAGCAGGCGATTCCAATCTATGCGAAGCAGGCTGCAACCGGTATGACAACTGGTGTCATCAACTATTGGGAAGGTACTCAGTTTGGTGCATTCGGTATGGGTACATCTGTATGTCTGGGTTACTCCAAAGCTTTTTCATATCTTGTGCAGTGCCTGGATAAAGATATCTATCTGATTGATCCTGATAAGACAGATGCGTATGACAGTAAGAAAACAGTGACAGCAGGTGATGGATCTACATCTGAAGTATGTGATAACTGGAAGACAGCCAAAGAACTGTACTATGGTTCAGATGGTAAGACACTGGATATCAATGCAGGCTACACAGTTGACCTTGTAAGAATTTCCTTCCAGTCCAACGTTACAATGTATGGCGAAGAACAGGAAGACTTCGGTTCCGACCATTACTGGAATGCAGTCAAGGTGGATGGTCAGTGGTACTATGTAGACCCTTGTTATACAGATGTCTACACAGAAGTTATGAGTCGTGACCGTGTCGAGACAGATGGTGATATGAACCATGTCTTCTTCCTGTTCAGCGATACAGATGCAAGAAAATTGTATCAGGATAACTTTAGTGTTTTAAGATCACTTTATCAGAATGAAGCAACAGATACAACATATGAAAAAGCATGGATGGCGCGTGCCGCAAGTAATGTTTACTATGCAGACGGTTATGCGTACTACATGTATGATTCTACAGACTTGTTTGACAGAGTAAACAGTACAAGCATGAATCAGAGCCAGAAGGCTGCAGAGTACAAGATTGTTCGTCATAAACTGACAAATAAGGATACAGGCGATGGTGACAGCGATTATGAGACACTGATTAATTTCACAGACAAGGAAAACGACGATGATGACGATACATTTGTAAGCGTTCTGAACAAAGACGGTAAGATGGAGAAGAATGATCTTCTGACCAAACTGTATGCACAGTTTGTGGATGAACAGAGCATTTACCCATCCATCGGTCTGACAGCAGCACTGTATACAGATGGTAAGATTTACTTCAACGTATCCAACGATATCGTTTCCTACAATCCTGCAGACGGTGCAGTAGCCGTTGTGAAGGAATACAATACAGTATCTGCAAAACGTGATAATACAAAGTTGTTTGGCGGTATGGCGTTTACAACAACAGATGAAAAGAGTGCAGATTTCACTGTCACAAATCATCCAATCGCAGGTCTGACTGTGAAGGGTGACAAACTGGTTGTTTCAATCGGTACAAACTTCGCGTTCATTTCAGGTAAGAGCAAACTGCTTGACCATTCCAGCTACGGTTATGAATTCGAAGAGACAGATTACAATCCGACTTATACAAACTACAAGAAGTATCAGCAGTTCATGGGCAGTCAGAGCAATGATAATGACGAGTTCATGTGGTCTGCAAACTTTGTTGATACAGTTGATTTGAAGACTTTGACAGGTGATTCTCATAACTATAAGACAGTTTCTGTACCTGCAACATGCGGACGCAACGCATTTACAGAAGAACGTTGTTCTGACTGCGGCCTGATTAAAGACGGTACACGTGTTGAAGAAGAAGGTACAGCACACGAGCATCATTACATCAAGTTCCATGAAACATATTATACAAAAGATGATAATGGCAATTGGAATGAAGCAGACAACTATGTTTGCCCAGAGTGCGGTGCTTGTATTACAGAACCTGTTAAGTCCAAATATGAACAGGCTAATTCTACATACGAGAAAAGAAAAGCTATCTGGGATGAAGCTCAGAAGAACGCAGCAGAAGGACATGCTTACACAGCAACAGATGCTGAGTGGAGAGATGATCACACAAGCGTTACATTCCAGAATCTGAAATGTGAAACTTGTGCAAATCAGATCAATAAACTGGATTGTCTCCTTGAATCAGATGAAAATGCAACAAACAAAGCTAACAGAGATTCTATTGAGAAAGCTCTTGCAGAAAAAGTAACTGCAACGGCTAAACTTGTTAGTCACACTGGTACATGTGATCAGAGTGTAACATCTACTTACAAAGCAACAGGTAAGACAGATGATGGTTACAGATATACTGCATCTGATAAGAAGACATCTGACGCAGGTCAGCACCAGTACACAGGTACATGGGCATGGGAACCAGTAAAAGATGACAACGGCAATGTAACTGGATATACAGCATCTGTAACAGGTGTTAAGTGTTCTGTATGTGATGATGAACCTAAAGCAGAGCAGATTACAGTTGCTGATGCAGTTAAAGATACAGAGAAATCTGTAGCTGCAACATGTACAGAAAAAGGTAAAGATGTCTATACAGCAACAGCAACAGTAAAGGATGCTGAAGGTAAGACAGAAATTGGTACATTAACAGATACATATGAAGTTGAATTGGCAGCCCTTGAACATAAGTATGGTGAGCCAACATGGAAATGGAACGATGACCATACAGAAGCAACAGCTGTATTTACATGCGAACGCGGCGATGATACTCAGGAAGTAAAAGCAGCAATCACAGACAAGACAACAGCGGCAACATGTGAAACAGCAGGTGAGACAGTTTACACAGCAACAGCTTCCTTTGGCGGCAAAGATTATACAGATAACCAGAAGGTAGAAATTGCAGCTCTTGGTCATAAGTATGGCGAGCCGACATGGAAGTGGTCTGATGATCATAAGACTGCTACAGCAACATTCAAGTGCGAACGTGGTGATGATACTCAGACAGTAGATGCAACTGTTACACCAGAAACAACAGCAGCAACATGTGAAGCTGACGGTAAGACGGTATACACAGCAAAGGTATCATTTAACGGTAAAGATTATACAGAGACTTACACAGAAACACTCAAAGCCCTTGGCCATAAGTATGGTGCTCCTGTATGGAACTGGACAAAGGGTGAAAACAACACTTACACAGCAACAGCAACATTTACATGTGCAAATGATGAGAAACATGTAGAAACAGTTGATGCAAAAGTAACTGAGAAATCTGATGGCGCAACATGTACAGAGGCAGGTAAGATTACTTACACAGCTACAGTTACATTTGAAGGCAAAGATTACACAGGTACTAAGACAGAAGAAGTAGCAGCTCTCGGTCATGACTACAAAGTCTCAGAAAAAGACGGATGGAAATGGACAGCTGATAAAGAAAAAGGATATACAGCTGTTGCAACATTCGTATGCAGCCGTTGTAAAGATTCTCATGACGTAACTGCAGATGTTGTTAAAGAAGACAAGAACAGTCAGATCATCTACAAAGCAACTGCTAAATACACAGATGAAACTGGTAAGGAATTTACAGCTACAGCTACAAAGAGTACAAAAATGTCCGTATCTTACATAGTTCACGGTCAGGATTATGGCTGGGAAAAAGACTGGAAGAAAGACGGACAAACGTCTGGTACAGAAGGACAGTGTAAACGTCTGGAAGCAATCCAGATCAAGTTACCAGATGATGTTTCTGGATCTATCGAATATCGTACACATATTCAGGACATCGGTTGGGAAAAGAACTGGAGTAAAGACGGAGCAAAATCCGGTACAGAAGGACAGTGTAAACGTCTGGAAGCAATCCAGATCAAACTGACTGGTGAAGTTGAAAAGAATTATGACGTATACTACAGCGTACATGCCGAGAACTTCGGATGGCTCGGATGGGCTAAGAATGGCGAAGAAGCAGGAACAGCTGGTTACGGATACCGTCTTGAAGCAATCAGGATTCAGCTGGTTACCAAAGGGGACAAAGCACCAGAACTTATTGGTACTATCAAAGAAGCTATGAAAGCAAGACTGGTCGGATACCAGACACATGTACAGGACTATGGTACACAGGCATATGTATATGACGGTGCTATGGCAGGTACAGAAGGCGAGTGCAAACGTATGGAATCTATCCGTATGAAACTCCCGTCTTCAGTGAACAGCTCAATCCAGTACAGATCTCACGTTCAGGATATTGGATGGGAGAAGAATTGGGCATCTAACGGATCATTATCCGGAACAACTGGACAGTGTAAACGTCTGGAAGCAATTCAGATCAAACTGTCTGGTGATGTAGCAAAGAACTATGATGTATACTACAGAGTTCATGCTCAGGATTATGGATGGCTTGCATGGGCTAAGAATGGAGAATCTTCAGGAACAGAAGGATACGCAAAACGTCTCGAGGCAATTGAGGTTCGTCTGGTTCCAAAGGGAACAACTCCAGACCTTCCAGCATCAGCAAATGAAAAAGCCTTCATCAAAAAAAAATAACAAAGCTTAACTTGCAAGGGGCTGTCGGGAAATGAACCGCTCCCCATCAAGTAGACAATTGAAAAAATATAAATTTTTCCTGCCAGTAGAAATTTATCTGCTGGCAGTTTTTATGCAGCTTGCAAGTAAATTTCATGTTTTTCCATTGGCGTTAAAATTCCAAGATTCCTTTGCAAGCGTTTATTGTTGTAGTAATCTATATAATCTTCGATCATTTTTACGAGAGTACCTCTATCAGTGAATCGTTTTCCATAATATCGCTCTCTCTTCAGAATTCCCCAAAAGCCTTCCATTGGTCCATTGTCGATACATTTAGCAACTCGCGACATGCTTTGTATTATTCCAGCAGTTACAAGTTTTGTATGAAATGTCCTGTTCGTATATTGGAATCCTCTGTCACTGTGAAACAGTGGCTGCGCACCAGGATTTCTAAGTAAAGCATTGTCTACCGTATCAAACACCAAAGCATTGTTGTTCTTATCACGAATAACATACGAAACAATCCGTCTATCATATAGATCCAGTATTGCACTTAGATAAACTTTATGCTTTTCCATCCCAATATAATAATGGAATTCTGATATGCTCTCTTCCAGGAATCCTCTTTATAATTTTTCAAAACCACTAATTTGGTGGTATACTTTAATCATCAAAAGAACATCAATGAATACAGGAGGTAAAGATTATGTTTAGTGGAACACATTATGGAATCAAAGTTGATATGGGTTGGTTAAAGGATGACGTCGATGGGTTGAAACAAGTAGTTGATTTTTTAAATAAAGATAACATCAAATTTGTTTTACTTCCAGTCGCAAATCAAAGATTCAAGATCGATGTAGATCGAGTAGGAGGCGGCTTTCGCCGCCGACCTCTCACACCACCGGACATGCGGTTCCGCATCCGGCGGTTCAGTTAACTTAACATCTTGTTTGACAAAAATACTCCTCTGCTGAGAGTAACCCGAACTTTTTCAGACGTGCATTTGACATTGCATAGCAAATAGTTTCTGTACGACAAACCCGAACATATCCATGGAACCCTGCCGCACTTTTTGCATTCTTTTTACTAACACCCAGTTTTACCAGATTTTTATATCTGGTTTTAGGATTTTTCCAATGTTTCCATATGCACATTCTGAACCTGTACCTAATAACCGTATCGAGTCTTCGGGTTGCTGTAAGAATTGAGCCAATTTTAAAGTAATTGATCCAGCCTCTTACCACTTCCGCTATCTTTTGGGCTTTATATGAGTTACTTACACCCCACTTGCGGCTCGTTAATTTTCTGACTTTCTTCATTACCTTATCCAATGACTTTTTAGGGACTTTTATCTTATATTTCTTTTCTTGAAACTGATAATAGAAGGCAAATCCCAGATATTGTATTTCTGTGGGTCTCCCTATTTTACTCTTGCCCCTGTTCACTTTCAGCCGCAGAACATTTTCAACATACTTCGTGACCGATTCCATTACCCTTGCCGCAGCTTTTTCGCTTTTGACAAAAATAATACAGTCATCTGCATATCGTGCAAATTTAAGTCCTCGGCTTTCAAGTTCCCAATCCAATTCATTGAGCAGTATGTTAGCGAGAAGTGGTGAAATATTTCCCCCTTGTGGGGTTCCGATTTCTGTTTCTTCTATCTGTTCTCCAACCATAACTCCACTTACTAGAAATTTTCGGATTAGCGAAAGTATTTTTCCATCCTTAATCTCTTTGTTCAAAACAGATATTAACTTGTCGTGTTCTACCGTATCAAAAAACTTTTCCAAGTCAATATCCACGACCCAGTTATATCCTTCATTCATGTATTCAACTGCTTTTAATACTGCCTTCTGTGCACTTTTTCCGGGTCTGAATCCATAGCTGTTCTCATGAAATTTTCTTTCATATATAGGTGTTAATACCTGTGCAGCTGCTTGTTGTACCATGCGATCTGTGACAGTTGGAATACCAAGTTTTCGTTTGCTTCCGTCTGCTTTAGGGATTTCCACTCTCTTTACTGGCATTGGTTTGTATGACTGATTTCTTATACTCTCTCTGAGTTGCTGGCCATTTACTTTCAAATGAGAAAGCAAATCGGCACATTCCATTCCGTCTATTCCTGCCGCACCTTTATTCTTTTTCACCTGTTTGTAGGCACGATTCATGTTTTCATTTGACAGAATGCGTTCTATAAATATTCCTTGTTCCTCCATGCACTGTTTCCTTTCCTTTTCGTGAGTTCCGACCACTTAGTACTTGTGGTACTCCTCTCGGCATGTGTTTCGTCTAAAACTCTCAATTAGGACGTACTCCAGATGATTAACTGTTCTGTCCTTTGCTCCATCCGGTTTCCCGGACTTCTTCGCTACTATGACATCTGCTGACTTCCTATGATTCGTTGTTACTATGGCTGATGAAACCACTCATAGGATCTCCCCGGTTAAAATACGCTATCTTTCTCATCACCTATCCGCCATGTCTACTACCAGTCCTCTGTTAGCTATTGGACTTCAACTTGTTCAGCAGTCTTATCCGAACTGTAAGCCTTATACATGATTTCTGTCCGTCGGACCAATGGTTTGCCTCAGGCTTCCTTCAGATTCCATCTCACAATGGACACCCTTGCCTTGTTGGCTATGTGCTTCCCGCTAACAGGCGCACTTAGGACTTTCACCTTTAAGAATAACGTTCGCGCCGGGCGAACTGACATCCTCCCCCGCCTACAGAGGCGGGGGCTTCCTTTCGCAAAAAGCGAACCGTCGGTTCTCGTTCGATGACACCACTGTGTCAAGCATAAGCGAGCTATCCCCGTGTGCCCCACGGTTTTTTCTATATTCCTGTCACTGCAGGCTGTACATAAGACGCATACCCTCATTCCGGATATTGACTGCAGCATTGACATCCCTGTCATGGTGTGTACCGCATTTCGGACAGATCCATGCACGGATTCGCAGATCCTTCGTTTCGGTATTCTTATACCCGCATACACTGCACAGCTGGCTGCTTGCAAAGAAACGGCCTACTTTCACCAGCTGTTTTCCCTGTTCTTCCATTTTGTACTTCAGGAAATTCACAAATATCCCCCAGCCGTTATCCAAAACGGATTTGCCAAAGTGCAGCGCCTGTGACATTGCTTTCATATCGAGATCTTCTATACAGACGCAATCATACGCATCTGCAATCTTTCGCGATTGTTTGTGTAAAAAATCTCTGCGCTGGGCCGCTACTTTCTCATGCATTCTGGCAACCCGGATCCGCTGCTTTCCACGGTTTTTGGAACCTTTCTGCATTTTTGAGAGCTTTCGTTGTTCTCTCTTTAATTTCTGTTCCGCTTTTCTGTAATATCCCGGATATTCCGGTTCTCTGCCTTCACTGTCCCTGTACAGTTCCTGCATGGAAAAATCCAAACCAAGAAATTGATGCATGGGCTGTTTTTGTACTTGGTTTTCGTACTCGAACAGAACGCTTGCATAATAGTCCCCGCCCGGATTTTGACTGATGGTGACCGATTTGATCCGGTAATCTTCCGGTATCGCTCTGTGCTGTTTGACCTTCACATACCCTGCTTTTGGAAGCTTCAGGTGCCCATTTTCAAGGGCTACCGTGCCCTTCTGGTTATTCGTTGTATAAGAAGCGCGGGTTTTATGTCTGGATTTGAATTTCGGAAATCCAACTTTCGGATCCCGGAAGAAGTTATTATATGCCTTTTGCAGATTCATCTGTGCATTTGCAAGGGCTAGACTGTCAACCTCTTTCAGCCACGGAAATTCTTTTTTGTACTGCGCCGGGGTATTGTTCCGTTTCTTTTTCGTTTTCTCGTAATATTTGATTTTATCATCCAGCATTTTATTATAGATGAACCGTACACAGCCAAACGTTTTGGCAAACAGTGTTTTTTGTTCCCTGTTCGGATATATCCTGAATTTATATGCTTTGTTTGCCATAAGACCTGCCCCTTTTGCGGCTTTTTTCTCCCTGTGACTCAATATATTTTCTGATGACTTCTATTGGTGCGCCGCCTGTTGTAAGCAGGCAGAAACTCTGGCTCCAGAAACATTCTTTCCACAGTTTCTGCCGTATCTGCGGAAATTCTTTTTTCAGGAGTCTGCTGCTTGCACTTTTATATGCATTTATGAATTTGCTGATTTCTGAATTTGGGTGCGCCCGAAATAAAATCTGGACATGATCTTTATCATAATTCCATTCCTGCAACATAATGTTATACTTCGGTGCAATATACACAAAGATTTCCTTTGAACGTTCGGAAACCGTTTCATCAAAGACCTGCCTGCGGTATTTGACAACAAGGACAAGATGGTAATACAGCAAAAATACCGAATGTGCATTATTGTCTAATTCCATATATGTTCAGCCTTTCTTTTTTTCTTCGACTGATTTTATTATAACGCTTCTTATCCTGTATTTCAATATTTTATGACGGACGCAATTCATCCCCCACTTTAGAAGTCGGGGACTTCTTGCTGAGCATAGTTAAAAACTGAAAATGATACCTTCTATATTGTTTGCGATGAAAAAAGCGTATATCTGGTTACAGAACAACTTCCCATTGATATGGATTTAGCGCTCATTATTGATGACACGATAAATCAGTATAAGCATAAAACTCCTATGCCACTCAAGTCAAAGTTTAAAAAAATTTTTGATGATGCCTGGGGAAAGGCTCATTTGATGCAAATGGAAGATCTGCCGGCTGAAGAAAAATATGCTTTCTCTCTCTTTTACAAAAAGGCAAACGACACCATGACAGATGAAGAGAAAGAAAAAGATGAGTGGAGTTGGGATGATGAAGATCCTGTTGCTGATAAAGCAGACTTTTTGTACAGCTATAAACTCGCTGCTGACGTATTACAAAAAAAACGGTTATAGCTATGAATACGTAAAATTCGTTGCCGAATTAGACCATCACGATGTGCCAACTTTTAAAAACGATCTTGAGTGGTTGTATGACGGATTCTTTTGGCGGAGCACAATGGCAAAGTATATGTAATATCAAATGAGGAAGAAAAAATGGAAATAAGAGAAATGCTTTCTGAATCAAGAGCTGAATTCTCCAGGCAGTATAATATTCCTGTGCGAACTTTGGAAAACTGGGAATCCGGTAAGAGCAGCTGTCCTGAATATGTTCGTCAGCTTCTTGAAAAAGCTGTAAGGGAAGATGTGATGTCACAATAAAAATATCTAAATAGGGTGTACGTTTTTATACATTGTCAAAGGGATAATAAAATGTTAAAATAGAGTCAGAGATTTAATTATTAAACAAAATGTAGACTATATCTTAGAATTTATTTGTACAAAGGGGAAAAAATGAGTAAAGGTAAGAATATTGCTTACGTAAGGGTATCAACGGTTGACCAAAATGAATCCCGGCAGCGAGAAGCGCTAGAAAAATATAACATTGACAAGTGGTTTGTTGAAAAGGCATCCGGTAAAACAATGAAAAGACCTAAGCTTCAGGAAATGCTGGAATACATCCGTGAAGATGATGTTGTATATGTAGAAGAATTCTCCAGACTTGGCCGAACTGCAGTTGATCTTTTGAGTATCGTGAAAAAAATCGAAGATGCTGGAGCAAAATTTGTAAGCCTAAAAGAAAACTTTGATACATCGACACCGACAGGACGATTGCAGCTCACCATGATGGCAGCTATTGCAGAGTTTGAACGAGAAATGATTCTGGAACGGCAGCGTGAAGGAATAGCAATAGCAAAAAAAGAGGGACGCTACAAAGGTAGAAATAAAATCATTGTTTCTGACATTGAAGAATACTATAATCGCTACATGACACGGCAGGCAACAAAGACGCAGATTGCAAAAGAATTACAAATAAGCAGATGCACGCTTGACCGTTTGTTTCAAGAATATAAAATAAGTCAATGAAGTAGGAAAAATGGAGGTGTAACTATGGCTGATAAGAACATTGATATTATCATGGGAAAGCAAATCGTCACTTCATACATTCGGAAAAGAGACTGTTATGAGCAGTTGAAGGATTTCATGCAGCATGAATATCCCGGAAAGATTTGTGCTTTATATGGTTTAAGAAGAACTGGAAAAACAGTAATGATGCATCAATATATATCAGAGCTGTCAGATCAAGACAAAGAAAAAACAGCATATCTTCTTTGCCTACGTGAATGTGATATGCTGGAAGTACGGCAAGTAATGGAAAATTTATACGATAAAGGTATTTGCAACTTTTTTCTGGATGAAATAACAGAAGTTACCGATTTTCAAAAATACGGAAATACTCTTTCTGATTATTTTTCGGCGAAGGGAGCAAAAATTGTTATTGCTGGAACAGATTCATTAGGAATTATGCTTGCAGAATCAGATATTTTATATGACCGAATTCAAATGATACATACATCATATGTTCCCTTCGCTGAGTTTTCAAAGCTTATCGGAATTGATTCTGTAGATGAATATATTGAATATGGAGGAACATTGACAAAAACTCCATATAAAACACTGCAGGCTAGTGAGGAGTATCAGAACACAGCCATCGTTGGAAATATTTTACATTCGTTGGAAAAAAGCGAAGATGCAAGAAGATATGGTGCTGCAATAACTGAACTATATGAGCAGGATGAAGTGAAATCTGTTTTAAATAAAATGATTAATAAATTCAGCTATTATACTACAGCCAAAGCGGTTAATAAGTATTTTAAAAGTGCGCCACTGTATTCGATGCTCCACAATATTCAAGAGCCATCCTACGTGTCAATGATTAACACAGAAGAAGCTAATCAAGCAACCAAGAATGTTTTGGGGATTAAAGACTTAGATGAAATGCAAACTTCTTTAAGTAAGCGGCATCTGGATGAACTAAAGAATTATTTATTGGAACTCGAATTATTTCTCAAAATACCATCGTATATTTCATTGAATAGTGGAGAACGTTCCGAAGATTTAGAAGTTTTCATGCAGCCAGGTATGGTATATGCTCATTCAACTGCTTTAATTAGGAATCTGGCAAATGACCCTATGTGGAAGGATACTTGTGGTATAGATGACAGGAATCTATTTATTTTAAGGGCAGATCATTTTGTAAAAGGGATTTTACTTGAAAATATAATTCTTGCGGAAACATATAAAACATTCCAAAAGATTGATCCGGATCGTTATTATGTATCACAATTAAGTATCACTTTAAGAAGCAACAACCAACACGTTGAAGCTGATATGATACTGGTTGATAAGCAAAAAGGAGAAAGCTATCTGTTTGAAGTAAAATACTCTAATCAGATCGTAATAGATCAAACAAAGCATCTAAGAAACACTGATTTTTTGAAATATATAGATGAAAATTTTGGAAAGGTGAAAAGCCGTTTGGTACTTTATACGGGAGATTCTTCAAAACAAAATGATGTACTTTATTTGAATGCAGCAACGTATTTAAAACGACTTTCGATAGTTTCCAATACTCCACGGCCTGAGATAAAACAATTACTTAATGAAAACTGCAATACTTCCAAACCAAATCTCAAGACTACATCAAGAAAGAAACCACGTAAACTATAATGAATAGAGGGCTGTCATAATCACATTAACTTAAAATCCGTGTCAATTATTGACACGGATTTTTTTCATAGACGAGGAGTTGATTTTTTAATATTTTTCTTTTTAGGTTGATCGGGAGACATATATATTTTTTTTGATTTAAGGATAGATCTTGATTGATGGACTATTAATTTGTTTAATTCAGTTACTCTCCACTTTGGTAAACCGTTTGCTGAATCAGAAAATTCAAAGTCCTGTAAATTTCTTAGATCTGATCTTATATCTGGAGTCATTACCATGGCTGCAGTTTCTGAAAAGTCTGTACCGATTCGTGGAATTTTTTCGCTCAAATAGGAATCGAGATCACGAAAATCATCTTCCATTGCGTATGGTAATAAACTTTGATTGTGATCGAATACAGGTGCCATTTTTATCGGTTGAAGAGTATCAGTTTGAAATAATATTCCATAATTTCCTTTGTGACGGTCAGTGTTGACTATAAGGGCATCTAAAACTAGCATTCTACGAAAAGCGTTTTCGCTACCAATAGAAGAAAAGTATTGCATGGTTTGGGCAATACCGGCTTCTACTCCGATGCATTTATAAATTGGAGCGAAACCATATTGCTCATTTGTAAAAAGCGGACATTTAGAGGCTTTTTTTTCGTGATAATTTACAACATCGTATGGAACGGAGTCTGGACAAAATACAGCGGCTAGTTGTGAAGCATACATCTCACTGTATGGCTCAAGCCCAGCATTCGCACCACCTTCAGACCCTCTTTTCATGAGGAAAATTTGATTATCCAAACGAGTCCAACACTTTGCAAAAGTTCCATCAGTAGAAAATTCAGGGGAAGCTGTTGAAAAATGTTCACCATATAAACCACCTTCAAAGGCTATCCGAGCAACAACGTCATCGAAAGGATTTTGGAATAACGAAACATTATTCCAGGAAAGATGACTCTTTGCTGGACGAACCCAAAACGTATCATTTAAAGTTGCAGCATGTGTAACTTGAAGGAATCCTTCTAAATCATAACAGTTGCAACGCTTAAGCAATTTTTCAATGTGCTGGCGATTGCTAGGTGCTCTACGATTTTCGATCCAGTCTTTAAATGTTTTGAAACCAATTGGTAATTGTGAAAATATATGATGAATTTCAAAATATAAGTCATTAAATTCATCTCTTGTACAGCTTACAGTTGCAACAATATTATCTTTATTCATTAATTCATATTCGTTTGTATTAAAATATGATACTGACATTTTTAAATCACCTCCGTAGTAATGGAACTATATTAATTTTATCATTTTCCTCAAAATAAAACAACAACTGTAAATGTGGAAGAAAGCTATTTATTATTTTTTTTCTGTGAAGCTTTATGCAGCTGTTCTATTTTACGCTGTAATATTTTCATGCTGTCAATATCTGATTGTGCAGCAAGTGTTCGAAGATCTTCTAAGGTCCACTCTTCTGTTCCTGCTGCATCGAGAAAAAGCGCAGCCTGTTCTTCAGAATGGGATGGATCATAAATGTATTCCTTTGCAAGTCTCTCACGTTCAGCCTGTTCTTGAATATCTAGTTCTTCTTTGCGTTTTATTTTAGAGTCATGAAAAAAAGATGACCAGCTTATTCGACGTTTAACGGGAATCTGTTCAAGCTGCTTCTCTTCTTCCTGGGCAATTTCATTTTCTTTAGCTTGATATACTTCCAACTGCTTTTCAAGTTCATCAATTCTATTATTCAGAATAGCAATTTGTTTTTCATAAGAAGCTGCAGTTCCCTGAGATTTCTGCAGCGATTCAGTCGCATCAACGAGTTGTTGCTGAATTGAAATTTTTTCTTTCTCTGAATCCTGCAGCTGATGAAAAATATCTTCCTTCTCAATGGAAATTTTTTCATGCTCCTTCTGCATAGCATTTATTTTTTCTTGCAGATCACCCTTTGATTTATGCAGATCATCTTTCTCTTTTTGGGCGGCGAATTGCTGCTGCAACAAAGAGGACATCTCATTGTAAGCGTCTAGTTGGTTATGAATCAATGGAACGTATTGCTCCATTGATTTTTGAATCTGGTCAATATCTGCACTGCTTTTTTTCTCAATATAATATTTCTTCCGGATAGATTGAAAAATTTCCACAGAAGAATTTTTTACGGAATCTTCCAACATGGCTACGAGATCTTCCGGATCTTGATCGAAAAGACTGATCATGCGTAATTGCCATGATGTAGTATCCTCATTTATATAAGGAAGCATTTTTTCAATCCAATCTTTGGGAAATCCCAAATTCAGTAATAAACTATAAATGAGCAAATCCAAAATATTGCACAAAAGAAAGACACCCTCTGTAGA
>ENA-ORNP01001771-ORNP01001771.1-human-gut-metagenome-genome-assembly--contig:-NODE-1771-length-20537-cov-2.875159_pt1 | contig 20537 bp, 18 predicted proteins | sample MGYA00242119_ERZ509030 | MGnify/ENA primary metagenome ERZ509030 (study PRJEB26280, sample SAMEA2338708) | human gut metagenome | biome: human gut; feature: human-associated habitat; material: faeces... | reverse complement strand
ACAGATTCTTGTTCAATTCAGGTGCTGTTGATAGTATCGTTAAAGTTTTAGATGAAGTTGGAATTGATCACCAAATCTTCTTTGATGTAAAACCAGACCCTACATTATCTACAATTAATCAGGCTATGGAAATCATTAGACCTTATGAACCTGATGTTATCATTTCATTAGGCGGTGGTTCACCGATGGATGCTGCTAAAATTATGTGGTTAATGTATGAACAGCCTGACACTGTATTTGAAGACATCTCTATGAGATTTATGGATATTAGAAAGAGAATTTGCAGAATCCCTGAATTGGGTAAAAAAGCTACAATGGTTGCTATCCCTACAACTTCAGGCACAGGTTCAGAAGTTACACCTTTCGCTATTATCACAGATGACGAAACTCACGTAAAATACGCTATTGCTGATTACGCATTAACTCCTAATATGGCTATCATTGACCCTAACTTTGTTGACGGTATGCCAAAAGGCTTGACAGCTGCATCAGGTATTGACGCACTTGTTCACGCTACAGAAGCTTATGTTTCAGCATTGGCAACTAACTTCACAAATTCAAATGCTCTTGAAGCGACTAAGTTAGTATTCAGATACCTCGAAAGATCTTACCACGAAGGTGCTAACGACCCTATCGCAAGAGAAAAAATGCACTATGCAGCAACAATTGCAGGTATGGCATTTGCTAACTCATTCTTAGGTTTGTGCCACTCTATGGCTCACAAATTGGGTGCTATGTTTAATGTACCTCACGGTGTTGCTAACGCATTATTAATCAGACAGGTAATCAAATACAACGCAGTTGATTGTCCGAAAAAACAATGTATCTTCCCTCAATACAAGTTCCCTAATGCTAAGGCTAAATATGGTCAAATCGCAGATGAGCTTGGCTTAGGCGGTAAGAATGACGATGAAAAAGTTGAATTGTTAATTGCAGAAATCGATAGATTAATGAAAGCTATTAATCTGCCAAATTCAATCAAAGACTTTGGCGTAACAGAAGCAGACTTCAACGCTAAATTAGATGAAATGGTAGAATTGGCATTCGACGACCAATGTACAGGTGCAAACCCTGCATATCCGTTGATGGAAGATATCAAAGCAATCTACAAAGATGCTTATGAAGGAATTGTAAGAGATTACTATCCATCTAAGTAGTTTGATTGCTTAGGCAAATTTAAAAGAACCGCCTAAAAAGGCGGTTCTTTTATTAGTTATGGAAGATTTTGCCAATAACTTTTATTTTTGTCATGTGGAAATTCATCTGCAATTGCATAGCGCCCGCAGCCTGTACCTTCATTATCTTAGCTATAAAACACATAATAACGATGTTTTTATTTTTCGGCGCCTACTGTATAATCCGAGAATATAAAGTTATCTTTTCCTGATAATATATTTTCAAGACTCTGAAGTCCTAAATAAGGTTGAATACCGGGTTCTACTTTATCCTTTGAAATCTGAATGTAATAAGCATCGTATCCAAATCTATTTGGGCTTTTAGGTCCATTTACATCAAAATAGACATAGCCGCATATTCTGGTAACAGCTGGTAAAATAATTTTGTTTCCATCCTCATCCAAAATGGGTCTGCCAGCTTCATCATGCTTTTCGTAAGTTGTTTCTGAATAACAGTCGGGATAGTTCTTCTGAACAATATACAAGATTGCACCGTTATTCAGTATAATTGCCGGGTACACATGCGACCATATTACGCCGGTATTTGTTCCGCCTGTGTAAAATCTGGAGTATTTAATATTATAATAATATTGTTTACATTCTTTTTTATTGTTAGGACATAATTTTGCACCGTTAAAGTATTTTATAAAATTCTGAGCTGTTTTGGTACTGCTATTTTCAGGGTTAAATAGCACTGAATTGTCATTAATGTTGCCATCTGATGTTCTGGCGTGATTTATTGTATTATAAATATCAGAAAAATCAGAATAGTCTTCAAGAAGCTCAAATCCTTCAGCTTCGCTCAAATATAATGATAGAAGCTCCTTTAATCTTTGCTGAGCGGATAAAATAATTGTAGAAATTTTTTCTGACATAATTCCCCTTATAAAAGGATTTTAGCATATTATCAAAATAAGGGCAAGTCAATTTTGTCTTATACTGCCATTACAGCACAGTGACAGCAAGCCTAAAGCCTCAATAGCAATATAATATTGAAAAGTTCTGAATAATTTGTTAAAATAATAATGTTAAAGATAAACAGGAGGATTACATGCAAAATACAGTTATAGCTTCAAAACTTAGATGGGGGGGGGGGTACAGATAGTTCAAGATCCGCTCTTGGTCTAAGTTTTAATGGTATTTACTTTCACGATAACAAGCGTATAGCTTTTTTTAAGGCATTTTCTTTTACGGACGCTTTTACACTTGCAGAGGTACTGATTACACTCGGAATTATAGGTGTAGTCGCGGCAATGACGCTGCCGTCACTTGTTGCAAATTACAAAAACAAAGTACTTTCAAACCAGACTAAAAAGACATATTCTACGCTTTTGAATGCAATGAATAAATGGCAGTACGAAATGGGCGCATCTGACTACAGCGGAATATTTATACAAACAAAAACTCAGAAGGAGCTTTCAGATGAATTCTTTTCCTACTTAAAAATTATTAAAAAATGCCCCGGTGGAACAAATGGTTGCCTGTCAACCGAATATAAATATCCAAAAGCAAAAAATAACGGGCTGGGAAAGAATGCCGTTATGAACCCAAAAGGCTATCACAAAGCAATACTTGCAGATGGTTCTTCAGTAGCCATCATGCCATACGTTAATGGAGATAGTGAATGCGGGAGAATTTTTATAGACAGAGTTACAGACAGCAATGGGAACTGGGTTTCCGACGGAAAAGGCGGTTATGAAACTAAAGAAACCTACTCCAAACAATGCGGAGTTCTAATCATAGACGCAAACGGGCTAAAAGGTCCTAACCAGCTTGGTGCAGACGCTTATTCCTTTATTATTACAAATAAAAAAATAGCAAACTGGCATACACAAATAGACAGTGCAATAATTGATGAAAATTTGAATTATATTGACTATAGTGCAGGCGGAGATTTCAATTAAAAACAAAAAAGAGGGAAGATTTTAATTCCCTCTTTTTAGCATAAAAAAGCCCCGTACAGATGTGATTTTGTTACCTGCTGAGCTCGCAGGTGGGTGAGCGCCTCGATAAATCCGTTTCCCGCTGGCGAAGCAAGCTTCGGCGGGTATACTTCAATATCTGACAGAGTCAACTCTCCCTATTAATAAAAATGTAGGAACAAAATTGAACACCCGTACAGAGCAATTACATTATAACAATATTTATTCTAAATTACAACCCGCCTGCCGTCTATTACTAACTGCGCATTGAAAGCATTTCTAAAGCTTCACGTTCAAGAGCTTCAGAGCGTTTTAAGGCTTTATCAGCTGCAGTTGTGTCCTGATTTTCCGGCATAATCTGAGCAGGAGCTGATGAAGGAACATAATTTCTTGGAGGTTCAGCATTATTATCGACAATCTTTACCGGTTCAGGCGATGGGATATATGTTCTTACCGGTTCACCTGGAGCCTGAATTTCACCTGGCTGCTTAGAGTTTGTCTGAGTGGACAACGGGGTCTGATATGGAGTTCCAGCCTTGTACATATTTAATAGGTTTGTAGGACTTGTATTCACTACAGGTTTAGGCTTATATTGATTTAATAAGTTTGTAGGGCTATTATTACTTACAAACGGCTGCTGTGCTGCCTGCTGCTGTTTCTGGGCTTCCTGAAGCATTTTTAATAATTCCTGCTGCTGAGCTTCTGTCAATTCTGGCTGTTGTTCTTTACCATCATCAAGTACAGAATGCTTAGGTTTACCAAAGAGTGCATGCGAAACCTTTATGCCTAATTTATTAAAGAAAGGCATTATCATAAACATTGCAAGAACAATTCTCATCGGATAACCAGCACACTGCTTGAACCAGTATTTAGGATTTCTGAATACATCTTTAAGTCTGCCTTTAAATCCGCCTTCTACAGCATGTTTAGAATAAGGTCTGATCTGTTCCAAACCTACTGTTATTATACGTCCTATTTTCTTGCAAAGTTTTGCAAATGGATTTTTGGTTCCTGCCATTAACTGCTCTTTAAGCACTTTTCGTTCTGCTTTATATGCTTTTTTGTTGCCAATAAAGAAGCCGCTTGCTACTTTTTCATTAAATTCTTTTACAGCCTGACGATACTTGGCAACAGCTTCTGGTGTCATACCTGCATATTGCATACCGCCCAGTTTGTGCATCAGCTGAATTGCAGCAGGCATAAACATGAAGAAGCCTACAAGTTCAGTTAATCTTTCTGTAAAGGTTCTGAGTTTATCACCTTTTTCAGCCTGCGCTGTTCTGATTATAGCTTCAGCTACAAACCAGGCCTGCATCATTGCAACGAGTTTGCCGCCTGCAACTCTGTTTGTTGCGCCTTCAAGGAACATATTTACATATTTAGGCAGAAGTTTGCCGAGTTTTGTCTTGTGGTAAGGGTTATCTACACCTTTTGACCCTATAAGCTTGTTAGCCATTTCGGAAAACTCTACTTTACGTCCAAATAAGTGCCCCCAGACTTTATTGAGCGTGCTGTTGTCATGTACATCAATCTTTGAATATACGCCTGGTTTAACCTTTTTACAGGCATTTATTACATCGTCAAGGTGTGAATGAATATCTTTTTTAACAGCTTCGAACGTTTCTAAATCTGCAAAGCCAAGAGCTTTTGCTTTCAATTGCTTAAGTTGAAACGCCCTTGAGCCTGCATCAAGAGATTTAAAAGCTTTTACAGCATCATCGGTTTTGTCAGGAGAAAGAAGCCTGAATTCTTCGGCTTCAAGAATTGCACGTCTTGCAGCATCAGCAGCTTTGCCTTTTCCTCCAACGTTCTGCATTAAGCCTTTAACACGTTTTATATCATCGGCAGTTCCGCCGTAGCAGTCGAGATCTTCTGCATATTTAAGAGGTTTCATAAAATTATCTGCAATCTGCGGATAATCGAATAACAAAGCTCCCTTCATACCGCCGGCCTGACCTAATACGATAGGAAGCTCCGGCTTAGAAGGAGTTTTATCAAATGCTCTGTATACGGCTGATTTATTAAAAAATTTCTTTATTGAAGTTGTGGCTGAGTTATAAGAATTTTTCAACCAGTTTGCAAACCCGGATTTTCCAAAACTGCTGTTTGAAATACCTTCGCTTACTCTATCACCGAAAGCCCCCATTTTATACTGGACTGAATCAGTATAAGAAGCCCCCCTGCATTTTTGGGCAAACTTGTCCATAGACTGAGCAAGTCCGTACCATACAGGAATTGCAACACCAAGCTGCTGGATTGGATTTATATCTTCCAATTGTTCTAAACGGCTTGCCACATATGAATCCTGAATATTTTGTTTTAATTTTTCAGGATCAATCTTTTCTCCCTGCATTGGCGGTAAATTTTGTGCCGGACTCTCCGGCTGCATACCAAATCCTGCGCCGGCAGTTCCAAATGGAATTTTGTTGTTCTTTATATTTTCCAACATAACTTTTCCTATTTACCCTATATAAATATAAAAACATCAAAGTTTCTAAAATTGTGTTAATTTTTAAAATTTTACAGAATTGTTAAAAAATGTAACAAGTTTATAAGATTCTGAAATTTCGTCTTGAGTATATACTTTATATATACATAAGAGAGAGATAAATAAGAGAGGCGCATATGGCAGTAGCTAATTTGAAAAAAATTGATAAAAAGCTAAAAGATATGTATCAAGATCAAGTTACAACAAACACATCTGGTGAACCGTATGTTGACAGATCAGAAGTTCTGCTTGCGCAAATGAATTTTATCGCAATAGCCAATAAACAGGCACTGCATCTGATGTAAAAAGTTTTCAATAAATATAACATAACTCCAATTAATTTTTCCCCTACAAATTTTGTACCTGATTTTCTCCCGAAGATCAGGTTTTTTTTATACTCAGAGGATAAATAATAAAAAAGACCGCTTATGCGGTCTAAATTATCTCTCTTTTAATATCCTCTCTATGAGAAAGCTTTAAAGCTTCTTTCTACGTTCTTATCTATTGTGCTCTTAATTGAATCATATTCGGTTTGCAGTGCGCTGTGTTCAGTGTCCAGATTTTTCAAATCTGTATCATACTGCTTGTCTTTTGCTTCTATTTCTTTCAGCGCTGTATTGTATTTTACTTCCGCCTTTGTTCTGGCTACTTCATTGCTCTGTTCGGATATATCGGTTATTGAGGTGTATTCAATTGATGTCCATGTTACATCGGCAAGACCCATACCTTCTTCTGTCGGATTTGAGAATTGCACCTGCTCTATTGTTATAATTCCGTTCTTAAGAGCAAATTCAAGCCATTCAGGGCTATTCATCAGACCGTCTTCCAATATTACATAGTTTTCGTTTGTTTTTGAATCGGAAATCCATCCCATATCTTCGGTATAGTTTTCGTCATTCATATAGCCTGATTTGAAGTCGCTTTCGCCGTTCATACGATGCCAGAGGTTTATGTACCACTGACCTTTATCATTATCGGTCAATTGACGAATTACTTTATCTATATACATATCTACTTCAGGCTTTTTAGGTTCTTCAGCCAGCCATTCGTCATAAGCATTTTTGTAGCCTTCTTCATCAAATCGTTCTTCTTCTACCATGTCTAATTGTTTTAAATCATATTCTATAAAGTAGAAAAATTTCTGCAAAGATTCAGGAGAAGCCTGACCTCCGAAAGAAGTTGATGAATCGTATTCACCATGAACTTCCCACAGTAAATCAACTGCTCTCTGATAAATTGACATATTTGGATCGGAAGCTGGTCCGCCTACAGTTACATTTGTTGTTTTACCACCATAAGTAACTTCAACGGTTTCTGTGCCGCCAGCAATTTGAGTTCCGGAACAATGAGCATCATCTATTTTATCATGAATAGATTCCCAATCATATTGTGACTGGTGTCCGGCATAGTTCCAAGCCCATCCGCCAGTATCTGTAACTGTAAAAGTTTCTCCACTGCTGGTTTTATGTGTACCAGGTCCTATCAAATCAGACAAAACGTGCATATAACAGTTATTGTGACTAGGATTACCATCAATTGTGAAACCTAAGCAACCGCCAGAATTTCTTACGAGATCATAGATTTCATTATTACCGCTAGGAACCTCAACTGTGGTTGTAAAGTCTTCTCTTTTAGGCTCACTGGCTTTCCAATTTTCGTAGCGTTCATAATAATCGCCCATTATTGTATCATACTCAGGGTTTTTAACCTGAACAATCTTACCCTGATCTTCCGGTCCAAGCAATCCGTATTTATCCAAAAATTCTTCCAATGTGTCGCTTGTTTCGAAGTTGTAGCCGTCAAGTTCACTTACCATTATCTGACCAGCTGCATTTATCAACCCGTACTGATTTTTTAATTCACCGTAATAGGACAAGCTGTTGCCGGTTAGGGCACTTGTTGTCTTATTGCCGGATGCGTCATAGCTTATGAATTTTAATTCTGTATCATTTAAGGCTTTTATATATTCGTCGCTTGCCTCCTGGGTGCTGTCTGACAAGCGTAATTTTGCATTAGTTATCTGCTGCGCTCTTAACTCATTGTGGTTAATCCGCGCAGTTATTGATAACAATCTTGCTTGTCCTGCTGCCATTCCCATGTTTGTTTTTCCTTTTAGTAGTACTTTCTATTCTTAACGGCACATTTCACAAAAAACTTTAGATTTAACTATCAAAAATCGTTACATTACTTTACATAACTGTAAGTTATATGCTAAAATCAGAATATGAAATTATGCGTTTTTCAGGGAACGTTCAATCCCATACATAATGCACATTTGGGTGCTGCTAAATATATTATTGAAAAGCTCCATTACGACAAAGTAATTTTTATTCCGGCATTCCGCCCGCCTCACAAAGATTACAAAGAAAGCTATTCAATTCACAGACTTAATATGGTAAAGCTTGCAGTCGAAGGAAATTCGCATTTTATTGTTTCTGATATAGAGTTTAAGCGCTGTGACACATCTTATACTTATACGACAATTTGTGAGCTATATAACACTTTTAGCGTTGATGGTAAAATAAAATTTATTATAGGAACCGATGCTTTTAAACGTATAGAAACCTGGTACAAAGCTGATGAGCTGAAAAAACTTGTTGATTTTATAGTTTTTATCAGAGAAAATAATTTTAACCCTGAAGAATTTAGAAATTTAAAAGAAAAGGGTTACAGCTTTGAATTTATGCCAATGGAGTTTAATGACATATCTTCAACCGAAATAAGAGAGAGAATAAAAGCCGGCAGATCTGTTACCGGTCTGGTTCCGGAAAAGGTAGAGGAATACATAAAGGAAAATGAATTATACAAAGATTAACGAAACAGAAATAAAAAACTGGTTGAAAGAAAACCTTAACAGTGAAAGATACAGCCATTCACTGGGAACAGCGGAATGCGCAAAAGGACTTGCAGCAAAGTTCGGGCTTGATGAGGAAAAAGCTTATATAGCAGGATTGCTGCATGATTGTGCAAAATGCTTTCCAAACGAAAAACTTCTGGAAATTATAAAGGAAAATCTTCAGGTTGAAGAAGCCGAAATGCTGAATTACAAAACTCTTCATGCTCCTGTAAGCGCCCACTATGCAGAAAAATACTTCGGAGTTGAAGATAAAGAAATTCTGTCTGCAATAAGATGGCACACACTAGGACAGCTGGAGATGACAGATTTTGAAAAGATAATTTTTCTGGCAGACAAGATTGAGCCAAATACCAGAGATAAAGAATATTCAGCAGTAATCCGAAGCTATTTGGACGAAGAAAACGGGTTAAACAAAGCTTTGTTAAAATGCTACAAAGAAACCATTAAAAGCCTTGTGAAACGCGACTTGAAGATCTGCCTGCTAACAATAGAGATATATAACAAACTTGAAGATAATGTTTCAGTTAGTTAACGATTTGACATAAATAAAGCATGTTCATGGTAAAATTGTTACGGTAGAAGAAGGAAGTATTAATGAAAGTATTAGAGATAAAAAACAACTTGGTAAAGATTTCATATACAACTGCGGACAATCTTATTTTGGGTGGTTTTGTTATAATAGAAGATGAGCAGACACCTTACGTCGCACAGGTCTTGAGCCTAAAAGCCGACAATGGAATGAATTACGCAATCGTAAAACTTTTATTTACTTTTAACGAAGAAGGCATAGTTAAAAACTATGACGGAACAATTCCTTCTTTAGACGCATCAATAACAAAACTCTCATCAGACGAACTTCTAGACATTTTACCGGTTAATATACCTATAGAGATAGGCGAACTTGCACAGCAGGAGCTTGTTTTAAAAGTTGACAGCTCAATTCTTGAAAAAAACCTTCTCGTCTGCTGTGAAAATCAGGAAAATACCAATACTCTTATTAGTAATTTTGTTCTCCAGCTTGAAAACAATAACGATAAGTCATTAATATTTGATATTGACGGAAGCTATCCTGGTGAAAAGCTTATATTCGGCACAGATTTCAAACTTCCGCTTAATTATGATACTATTAATTATATCTATGAACATGATTTGGAAGATGTTGATGCTGGCAGTAAAGCAGTTATTCAAGATATATTTCTTGAGGTGCAGGAATATTCCAAAACAGTTCTCGATAAATTTATACCTTTCGATACATTTATAAACGTTGTTGACCAGCAATACCGTACAACAGGTATTACCGAGCTTATACTTTTAAAAAATAAATTACTTAAATATAAAGAGCAGAATGTATTTGCTCAGGATGCAAAAGATATACAGCGCCTAAGAGCTGTAATCCGGGCAAATTCATCTAATATTCTTGACATTTCAACAATTGACGAAAAATTACAGAATGAAGTTATTTCTTATGTCTATGATGTGATAGATGAATTGGACTTATTTGTATATACTTTCACCCAGTTTACAAATGACAACGCTGACAAAAAGCTAATCAGACACATGATTTCTAAAGATAAAGCATATACAACTATCATTTGCAGCCACAATTTTAAATACTTATACGAGCTCAAAGAGCGTGCAAATAACCTGATTTTATTTGCACCTCAAACATTGCAGCATGACTTTGCAGCATATAATACATTCTTAAACAAACTTAATCCGGACGAATTTGTAATTTACGGGAAATCTACACAAAATATTCCATTAATAGTTGAACTTGCAGCAATTGAGCCTGAAACTGAAGAGGATAGCGTTATGGCAGAATCAGCTTCAAATCATGATGAAACTCAGGAAGCAGCTGTTACTGCAGAGGATGAGAACAAAGAAGACGAAAAACCTGATGATTTTTCAGATGAATCTAATTCATATTCATACGAAACTTTAATCGAAGATACCGCACCTGTTCAGCAGGAAGAACAGCCTGAACAGGATAATTCCGTTGAAACTGAAGATTATTCTTCTTATGAAGAAGAAAAAGAAGAAGCTGTTCAGGATGAAATTCAGGTAGCTCCAGAACAAATAAGCAATATTATAGATGCTGAAATTGAACAGGAAAAAGCAGAACTTCCTGAACTATCAATACAGGAGAATCCGGAAATAGCAGAGCCGGAACTTGATGTTATTCAACCAGAAACACCGGACCCTGCGCCTGTAGCAGAACAAATAATTGAAGCAACGCCTCAAAATGAAATTGTAGAAGAGGATGAGGAGGAAGAAGGATTTCCTGAAGTTCTAGGAGTTCCTGAACCTCAAGTAGAAACCATTTCAGCTTTAGAACCGCTGGCAGAAGAGGTTCATGAAGATGATCTTTTGATGAATCCTATTATTGAAGAACCTATGGATATGCCTGTTCTTGAATACAATGATGACAGTCTGCCGATTATAACAGAACCTGAAATCGTTGAGGAAGAAAACCCTGTTGATAAAGTAGCTAAAGATGTCGATGAGATTTTATTTTCCCAGGAAAAACAGGAAATTCCGCCTATTGATGAAATAGAAGAACCTGAATCTGATTTAACAGAAGATGACTTGAATTTTATTGAAGACATTAATAATGTAGAAGAAGAAAAACCTCCTGTAGTACCTGTATATCCGACAGAAGATCCTGGTGAAGCTCCGGCGTTTGAACAAGGTGATAGAATAACACACCCGAAGTACGGTGAAGGCGTAGTTGAGAAAATGATTAAATACGGCAACAAAACTCTCTGCTCAATTAACTTTGTGAATGTAGGCAGACGTTTGCTGGATCCGGCTATTTCAGAAATGTCAAAAGTTAATTAGAACTTCTGAGAGTTGATGCGCCTTTTAAATAAACAAATTCAGGAGTAAAACTGTCATCACAGTTTAAGACAATAAGAACCCTCAAACACATATTTAATGCTCCCGGAACATTTAATTCGTTAAAACACATCATTGCAACATTTTCCCAGCCGAGATCTATTCTTGCAAACTTCGCCGGAAAGGCAGCATTCAAATCATCTGTTAAGGTAAAAATTGCATGCGAAATATTTTCAGGAAGAATACCATTTCGCTCAACCATCTCGTTTAGTAATTCTGTTACTGCGTCCTTAATAGCACTTGCAGTATTTTCTTCTACAGTAATTGCACCTCTTATGCCTTTAACACTCATAATTAAACCTGCTTTTTTACTCCATTGTACCAGTCGCGGGCAGGCATTTCGCCTTTGCCTTCAGGTTTAACTTTAATAAGCATAACGCAATCTCTGCCGCAGGCAACTTTAACGCCTTCTTTTGTAACTTCAACAAATTCACCAGGCTTTCCTGCACCTTCAACAACTTTAGTCTGCATAACCTTAATCAGCTTACCATTATACATAAAATGCGCAGAAGGGAATTTATAAATCCCTCTTACAAGGTTATGGATTTCGCGTGCAGTTTTTGCCCAGTCGATGACCGTTTCTTCTTTTGTAAGCTTATTTGCCATGCAAACGCCATCTTCACACTGTTTAACAGGTTTTATCACACCGTCCACAAGCCCGGTTAGGGTTCTCTCCAAAAGCTCAGGCGAAACAGAACTTATTTCGGCAAACAAATCCTCACAGTTCATCGTATCAGGTATCGGAATAACATGTTTAAGACAAACGTCGCCGCAGTCAAGCCCTAATTCAGTAATCATTGTGCAAACACCGGTTTCTGTATCTCCGTTAATAATAGCTCTTTGAATAGGATTTGCACCTCTATATTTTGGAAGCAGTGAAGCGTGCAAGTTTATTGTTTCATATTTTGGAATATCCAAAACATCCTGCGACAAGATCTGGCCAAATGCGAATGTTACAAAAAAATCAGGTTTTAATTTCTTTAACTCATCCTTAATTTCAGGCTCTTTTCTAATAGACTTAGGCTGAAATACCGGAATGTTATGTGCAAGAGCAAATTCCTTAAGCGGGGACATTGAAAGCTTATGCCCGCGTCCGGCAGGCTTATCAGGCTGGGTTACAACCCCGACAACCTCAATTTTATCTGAATTATATAGATATTCAAGAGAATTTAAAGCTATTTTAGGTGTGCCAAAGAAAACAACTCTAATCATTATTTAATTCCGCCTCCAACACAGGATCATCAATAATCCTATCAACATCAACCGGAGGAAGATCAAACTTTTTCAGCACAGCATCAGCATCAAAACGGTTGACACAATGGTCTATAAACAGAATGCCTTCCAGATGGTCAAATTCATGCTGAATAGCTCTTGCAAGCAGAGAGCCGTCAGTTGCTTCAAGGACAAAAGTTTTTCCATGAATATCTGTTGCCTTAACAGTAACATTTTTATATCTTTTTACATCGGTAAAAGCTTCCGGAAAGCTCAAACAGCCTTCCTGAGCAATAATTGCCCCCGACTTTTTAATGATTTTAGGATTAATGAAAACCATCGGCGGAAGCGGCTCTTTATCAGTAGAAGCATCTATTACAAAAACCCTGTAATTAACTCCTATCTGAGGAGCCGCAAGCCCAACTCCGTTTTTTGTATACATAGTATCAAACAAATCCTGAACAAGTTCAGTAATTTTTTTAGAAACTTTATGGACCTCTTTTGAAGGTTCTCTCAATGTTTTTTCACCGTATTTTAAAACTTTTCTTACTGCCATTATAACCTCGCTATGATATAAAATATTATACACTAAGCTCTGTGTTTTGCAAACCAAAATAATCATAGAGAAACTACAAGCTTTAACTTTTTTACAAATCCAATCAACAAAAAGAAAAATCAATTCGCCTACAGGTCATTTTATCTTAAATTAATAAACTTATGAACCTGCGGAATAAGACGTATATTGCTGTATTTGGTATAAAACTTTTCAAAAATAATCTCGGAAAATTCAGAAGTAACACTAAAGTCATTACCTTTCATTTCCGGCTGAAGAATTAGAAGCAAACCGTATTTTTGTGCAATAGAAACACAAAAATTTATCTCTTCATCAGAAATTGCTTCATTAAACACAACTTTTGCAAAGCACTCCTTTTTAGATGCAAGTGAATAGAATTTTTCATAAACAACACTGTCAATATTCATGCCTGTTGACGACGTAAGCTTTATATCTGCAGACACGACATCCACACTGTCAATAATCCTTTCTAATGCTTCCGGCAGAGTTGCATTTGTTTCCAGATAAATTTTGTGACCGTATTTTCTTATTTCCGGCAAAAAATCTTTTAGAAATGCTGCTGAACAGAGCGGTTCACCGCCGGTAAGCGAAATTGTAAAAATTTCACCATACTCATTTATCTTATTGATTAATTCTTCTACAGTATAATCTTTAGATTTTGCAGCCTCAAAGTCAGTATCGCAATAAGCACAATTAAGATTGCAGCCGCAAAACCTTATAAATAATTGCTTTGTTCCAACATATGGACCTTCGCCCTGTATAGATGTAAAAATTTCTCTGATCTTAGCCTTGTTAGTCATGGTTGTTATTTTCCCGAATGTTACTCTGTGAAAGCTTTCTTAGCTTCTCATATAACTTAATCTCATCTTCGGATAAGTTTTTCGGAAGCTGTATCTCAACAGTAACAATCATATCACCAAATTTTCCGTTTGTCTTTAACCCTTGTTTAGCGAGCCGGAATTTTTGCCCGGACTTAGTCATTGGAGGAAGTACCAAATTAACATTACCGCCAAATACAGGAATAGAAATCTTCCCGCCCAGCACTGCTTCATACGGACTGATTGGCAGTTGATAAAGAATATCACTGCCGTCAATCCGCATGTTCGTATCCGGCTCAATCTTCACTTTTATATATAAATTTCCCGCACTTCCCCCTGCAAAACCGGGATTACCCTCACTGGCAATCCTGAGTTTTGCCCCTTCTTTTATCCCTGACGGTATCTTGACAGTAATTTTTTTCTGCTGCCTGTATTCGCCGCTTCCGCCACAAGATGGGCACTTTGCACCGTTTATGAATTTTCGCCCCTCACAATTCGGGCAAAGCTCTGTATGAAGCACATTTATCGTGCGTGATGTGCCTTTTACGGCTTCTGCCAGCGAAATACTTACATCCACAAAAATATCTTCACCATTTTTAGGTTCTTTTTTGGGCTTTTTGGCAGCGGACTTCTTTGTCTTAATGCCGTCTAAAATATCGTTGATAACGTCTTTCAAAATTTTATCAGATTTATAATGCTCAAAATAATCCTGTTTTGTATCAAATTCCGGTTTTTGAGCTCCGGTTTTTATTTCCGGTTCAGGATTTGACTTGCTGCCGCTTTGCGGCTCAGAGTTACGAAAAGTGCCTGAAGCAGATGACTTTTTCATTTCCGGTTTACGGTAAAATCCGTTAATCATATCGTACTGCTTACGGATTTCCGGGGTTGAGAGCACTTCATAAGCTTCGGATATATCCTTAAAAATCTGCATGCTATCCGGTGATTTATTCACATCCGGATGATATTTTCTGGCAAGCTTTCTGTAAGCAGACTTTACCTCTGCCTGTGTGCTGTCAGGTGTTACTCCAAGTATGGCATAATAATTTTTATGAGATTTTAAAACCATACTCTTTTATTAATGACTTCGTAAAAAAAATCAACACATAAGCGATTAATTACATATATCAGTACGGAATTTTTTACCGTCAAAGTTTACAGAATCAACATCGTCATACAAAAGTTCACGCGCCCTGCTCAATGTTGATGCAGTCTGCGTAAGTACGAAGTTTCTGCCTTTTTGTGTAACATATTCCATATACTCGTTTTTATAAATATTAAACGGGGTAAGAGTTGTTTCATCATCAAGCAGTTCAATTCCAGTAACAACATTTCCTGCTGCACGCGAATACAAAACCGCAGAAACACCGCTTAATCCGTTAAGCTTAATTGTTTTGTAGTCATCAGCAAACGATCCTACAGCACAAGCTTCAAATAAAGTAAACAGATTTTCATCAAGCAAATCAATAACAATCTGTGCATGGTGCTCCTTCAAAAAAGGGGTAAACCCGAGCGTAACAAATTTATCAGCATCTGTCATAACACAATCTATACCAAGAATACCCAGATAAGGATTTTCTCTTTTCTCTAAAGATGAAAGCATATTTCTGACATTTTGCATTATATTCTCAACAATGCCGGCAGTTACTTTATAATCCGGAGCAAAAGCGCCTGTACCAGGAGTTAACAGCCCGCCATCGCCGTTTTCAAGAAACTTATAATCACGAACAGGCATTACAGGCAGAACATGATAGCCATCTGTAATTACATAAAATGTAAATGCAGGACCATAAGTATAATCTTCGATAACAATTCTTGGCTCATTTTGCAGGAATAAATCGGAAACGCATGTTCTTGCAAGCTTGACAGTTGAACAAGCAGAAATAACGCTTGTATCATTTAATTCATCAGGACCAATGACGATAGGCATAGGCGAAATTTTTACATAATCCAGAGCCAGCTGTTCCTTTTCAAAAACCCCAAATTTAGGAGTTGGAATATGAAGTTTATACATAAACTTTTTAGCAGTTGCTCTGCTTAGAGCAAACTGTGCTCCTGCAGCAGCCGGGGCAAATATCAACTGGTCGTTAGCCTGAAAAAAGCCTGCTGTATCAGCCTTTATTGATTTATCTGATGAAGCTATTGTTAAATAAACATCATTTTTCAGCGCAAATTCCAAAAGCTGCTGCGGACAATCTTCTCTAATATCAACACATTTTGCAACTTCTGCGATTCTACTATTTCCAGGTGCAACAAAAACTTCTCCGACCATATCATATGATGAGAATTTGGAAGCAAGAGCATATTCTTTTGCTGAACTTCCGATTATTAAAACATTTTTCTTAACCAATTTAGCCATATAATGATAATACCACAAAAAGATGATGACTGTTAAGATATTTTAATATTTAATATAATAAATGTGACAGTACTATATTTTTCATTAAAAATGAAATTGTAGTAAGTGAGGTATTGTAAATGGCAAATATTGTAAGTTTATTATCACAGGTATTTACACCGGTTCAGACACAAGCAGCAGCCCCGGTTGCACCAAAATCAACAAACCCTTTCAGCAATAACCCGTTTGTAAACTATAACGGCTATACTTACGACAGCAGCACTTACGCCAAAAACACCCCTGTCAGAGGCGGATATTTCGCAGGTTATTATAACGGGAAACAAAATATAGTAGGACAGAGATTATTTGTTGAAGTATAGTATACTTCTAATTTTTATAGACTTTATCCGTTTATACAGTGACGATTTAAAATTTTTAAGCATGAAAGTTTCAACTTTCAGCTTACTTTTGTCAATCGGGCAGCCCACTTTTGCAAAGAAATTTTATACAAAGATAAGTTCATAAAAATAAGTATTATAAGACTGATTATTTACATGCTACTTATAATTTATGTGTAAATTTCTTAACAATAACATGATTTTATATCGCTTTTGTAATAAACTGTTTATGTTTAATATTAAAGAGGGATGAAAAATGAAAAAGGCTCTGATTACCGGAATTACAGGACAAGATGGTGCTTATTTAGCTGAACTTCTGCTGGATAAAGGCTATGAAGTACATGGTATGAAAAGGCGGGCTTCCTCTTTTAATACAGGAAGAATTGACCATCTCTATCAGGATGTCCATGACAAAAATGCAATGTTTAAACTGCACTATGGAGATTTAACTGACAGCACCAATTTAATAAGACTAATTCAGGAAATAAAGCCTGATGAGATTTATAATCTTGCGGCACAATCTCACGTAAAAGTTTCATTTGATTGTCCGGAATACACAGCAAATGCCGATGCTCTTGGTACTTTAAGAATTCTGGAAGCAATAAGAATTTTAGGACTGGAAACTCAGACTAAATTCTATCAAGCTTCAACATCTGAACTATACGGCCTAGTCCAGGAAACACCACAAAAAGAAACCACACCATTTTATCCACGTTCGCCTTATGCCTGTGCAAAGTTGTATGCTTATTGGATTACGGTAAACTACAGAGAAGCATACGGTATATATGCCTCTAACGGAATACTTTTCAACCACGAATCTCCACGACGCGGGGAAACGTTTGTCACTAGAAAAATTACACGCGCGGCAGTCAGAATAAAACTCGGACTTGAAGATAAATTATACCTTGGCAATCTGTCATCAAAACGTGACTGGGGACATGCCAGAGATTACGTAGAAGGCATGTGGCGAATTTTACAGCAGGATTCTCCAAAAGATTACGTTCTTGCAACAGGGGTAACGACTACAATCAGAGATTTCTGCTTAATGGCGTTTAAAGAAGCAGGCATTGAACTTGAATTTCTTGGAGAAGGCGTTGATGAACGCGGAATTGATAAAAATACAGGAAAAGTTCTTGTTGAGGTCGATCCAAGATACTTCAGACCAACAGAAGTAGATCTGCTTCTGGGAGATTCATCAAAAGCCAGAAGAGAACTAGGCTGGGAACCGGAATATGATTTACCAAAACTTGTGAAAGAAATGGTACAGCAGGATATGAAAGAAGCTCAAAAAGAAAGTTTTCTCAAAAAAGAAGGCTACGAAATTCTAATTCCTCAAGAGGCATAGTATAATCCGGTCAGATATTATGAAAAAACTTCTATATGTAAAACACGCTTTTCACAACAAAACAAAATCTAACAATTTTCTGCAAGACATCTTACGAAAAAATTACGAAATTGAATTTTTTGACTTCGACAATGATAACGACAGCCTTGAAAGATTTAAGGAACTTGAATACAGAGAATTTGATACGATTATACTGTTTCAGATAATGCCGCCAATTTCACTTTTGCAAAAATATGTTAAATTTAAACATATTGCATTTTTCCCTATGTATGATGCCACTCACTTCTTTAACCGCAGTATCTGGAATGAATACAGAGATTGTAACATTATAAATTTTTCATCAACGCTTCACAAAAAATGTAAAGATTTGGGACTTTCTTCATACTATATCCAATACTTTCCAGAACCGGCAGAAGTAAAGGATGAAGGTGATGAGAAATCTTTATTTTTTTGGCAGAGAAGAGAAAAAATTGACACAAATACGATTAGAAAAGTTATTAATGCCAAACAAATCAAAAAATTATATCTTCATAGTGCACCGGATCCAGAAAATAAAGTTCCGGAACCTTCAAAAATCTGGAATGGTAAAATAATAAAATCAAGCTGGTTTGACACAAAGGATGAAATGCAAACTTACATCCAGCAAGCTGCACTATACTTTGCCCCCCGAGAATTTGAAGGTATTGGAATGAGTTTTCTTGAAGCAATGGCTGCAGGACGCTGCGTTATTGCACCTGATAACCCGACTATGAATGAGTACATAAAAAATGGGGAAACCGGCTTTTTATATAATCTTAAATTCCCTCAAAAAATTAATCTAAAAGGGATTAGAACTATTCAACATGCCGCAAGAGAATATATAACTGAAGGTTATCAAAAATGGGAAACAAAAAAGTATGATATACTTGAATGGATTGAAAATTCTCCTTCAAAAAATTCTAATAAAACATTGATGGATGAAAAATTACTTGTAAAGAATCCGCAAAAAACTTTTTGTTGTAAAATATATACAACAACAAATTCGACAACCTATAAAATTTTTAATATAATTCCGTTAAAAATAAAAAGGAGCATAAATGCCTATAGAAGATAGAATTATAAATGTCTGTTTATGCTGTGACAACAATTATGCACAGCATATGGGTGTAACACTTGCTTCTATTTTAGCTAACAAGAATCAGGAAGATTTAATTAACATTTGTATTCTTGATGGAGGTATATCCTACCAGAATAAAGAAAAAATTAAACAACTTTGTAATATTGCAGACTTTGGAGTTGAATTTTTAAGCGTAAATAAGGAGAAGTTTTCGCAATGTCCTATTCAGGATTGGACACATCTATCTTTAACAGCATATTATATACTTCTTCTGCCTGCATTAAAACAGGGATGGGATAAAATCATATACCTCGATTGTGATACTGTTGTAAAAACCAGTCTTCGTGATTTGTTTAATACAGAATTATCAGATAATTATATAGCAGCAATAACAGATATTTCAGAAGAAAAACATAAAAACAGGTTAGATCTGGAGCACTACATTAATTCTGGAGTTATAATATTTAATGCTAAAAAATGGCGTGAAGATGATGTAAGTTCAAAAATATTCTCCTGGATTGAGAAAAACGGCAATAAAATAGTTCTTCACGATCAAGATATTCTGAATGCAGTTCTTAATGATAAAATATTAATTCTCGACAACAAATGGAATGCTCAGATTATAAGGGATTTCGATAAAGAAAAAGCAAAAGAATGGGAATGTGCAAATATTCTTCACTTTATACATAAGAAAAAGCCATGGTTAAGCTATAATGGGGATAAATTTACTGCCGAATACATCAAATACCTGAAATTGACGCCTTGGAAAAACTTTCTGTTTAAATATTATTTATTAATTGTTCCGGTATCGATTTTCAAAAAAGTTTTAACCTTTATTTTTGAAATAAAAAATCAGCGAAATACCAATAAGAAAATTATAACAATATTAGGATTTAAATTCACTAAGATAAGGAAATCAGCGGCTCAGGCTTGATAAAATAAAAGCCGAAAAGTTTGAGCATTTTTTGCCCCTTGCGCGCCCTGCACTGGAAAATAAAATGCCTGAATTGCACAGCAAGAAATATGAATTTATCTTTGCCATTAAGATATTTAGACAGCTTAAAAATAAGCGGAAGCGGTAATGAAGAATATTGAACCATGTCGTAAGCTTCTGAGAATGACAAGCTGCAAAATTTATCCAAAGATTTTTTTAGCACCCGGCAGTATTCTTCAATAAATTTAATTCTGTCACCGGATATTCCGCCGCAGCGAAAACAGGCAACACAGGCATTAACCCGGATACCCTTGTAACCTCCAAGCAGAAGTTTAAGGTAAACTTCATAGTCAGAAGCTATTTTATTTTCTTTATCAAACATACCAATCTCTTTAAGCACATCTGTTTTACAAAACATTGACTGGTGGCAGAAAGGCATTTTGGTAAAAGATTTATAAATCATTGGTCGCCGCATACCTGACTTTTTA
>ENA-ORNP01001762-ORNP01001762.1-human-gut-metagenome-genome-assembly--contig:-NODE-1762-length-20606-cov-4.058781_pt1 | contig 20606 bp, 9 predicted proteins | sample MGYA00242119_ERZ509030 | MGnify/ENA primary metagenome ERZ509030 (study PRJEB26280, sample SAMEA2338708) | human gut metagenome | biome: human gut; feature: human-associated habitat; material: faeces... | reverse complement strand
ACTGGGGCATCTTCATATGCCATTGTATTTTATAGGGACATTTACTGAATATTCCTAAATAAATCGTCTGTGCGCAGGATAAATTTAAAATCGAAAGCAATGAATGAAGAGGAATTAGTCTCTTATGTGGTTCGCTATTGTAAACATGAATTATCGGAAGAAGAATACCGGTTTTTACAACGGTGGTTGGAGGAAAAACAGGAAAATCGGCAAACTTTCCGGGAATGGGTGAGAACTTATAGACAAGGGCGTAAGGTGGGGTGTTGGGATGGGATTCAGGAGGAGCAGGCCTGGGAGCAAATATCCTGCCGTCTCTCTGCCTCGCCCCGGAAGAGACGTCGCTTATGGAAGGAATGGTGGAAACAAGTTGCAATACTGATCCTTTTATTGGGTAGCGGATTATTGTATTATTCGTTGCAACAGTTACAGGAAAGTCGGGAGACCGCTTTGTCTCAGATCGTTCCGGGTAGCCGAAAGGCGGTGTTGCGTTTGTCGGATGGGCGGGAAGTTACACTGGAAAAAGAGACTACCTGCGTATTGACCGAGGAAGACGGTACCCGGATTTCAGTCGGAGGGCAGGAGCATATCGTTTATCAGGCTGTAAGCCAGGAACAGGAAAAATTGGCTTATAATACAATTACCGTGCCCCGGGGCGGGGAATATTCCCTGGTATTGTCGGACGGTACACGGGTGTGGCTGAATGCGGAAACCGAACTGACTTATCCCACGGTTTTTGGCAAGGGAGAGAGAAAATTGATGCTGAAAGGGGAAGCTTGTTTCGAAGTAGTAACAGATACAGCCCGTCCTTTTATTGTCGAGAGTTTCTACAATCGCGTCGAGGTGTTGGGTACGCGCTTTAATGTTTCTGCTTATACCGGTAAAAGTGCGGTGAAAACTACTTTGTTGAGGGGAAAGGTCAAAGTGTCGAATAGAAAAGGACAGTTGGTCTTGTCACCGGGCGAACAAGCCGTTTGCCTGGAAGAAGAAATAGAAAAATGTGAAGTCGATGCCCGGGCTGTGGCTGCCTGGGTAGACGGAACTTTTGAATTTGAAAACATGTCTTTAGGCGAAATCACCGATCAATTGGGACGTTGGTACGATGTAGACTTTGTATTTGCCGATCCGCAGTTGAAAGCAATCACTTTTACGGGAGCTGCTACCCGTTATCGTGAATTGGATTTTGTGTTGCGGATGCTGGAAGAATTGGCTCGGGTACGGTTCCAGTTAGAAAATAAAACGATCCGGGTTTCGAAAATTTGAATCTACTAAACTACAAAATTATGAAAAAAAGAAGAAAAAATCCATCCGGCATACGACTGATTGTCAGGTTGTGCTGTTTTTTCGTATTTGTATCGAGCTTGCATACTCAGGCAACCGTATGGGCTCAGGGGAAAGTGACTGTAGAGCTGCAGAATAAAACACTCGGAGAGGTGTTGAAAGTGTTGAAAGAACAAACAGGCGTGCACTTTATGTATAATACCCAGGAGGTGAATGTCGGGACGAAAGTCTCTGTATCCCTGAACGAAGCCCGGTTAGAGGAGGCCTTACAATCGATCTTTCAGGGGTTACCTTATCGTTACAATCAGGTCGAGGACTATATTTTAATTACTCCGAAAAAAGAATCGGAAACCCAGCAGACCGATATGCGGACAGTGAAAGGAAAAGTAGTGGATTCTAAAGGAGAACCGCTACCCGGAGTATCTGTGGTGGTAAAAAATACAACAGCCGGAGTAGCAACGGATATAGAGGGAAAATTCGAGATCCGTTTGAATTCGGGAGAAGAGATCTTAGTGTTTTCTTTTGTGGGAATGCGTACACAGGAAGTGAAAGCGAATAAAGATAACCTCTATGTCGTGATGGAGAGTGTGGCCGAATTGATGCAGGAAGTGATCGTGAAGACCGGTTACCAGAATATCGAGAAACGTAAGCTTTCTTCTTCCGTCTTTACTATCGATGGTGATTTGGTGCGGGAAGGAGCTGCTTTGGGGTTGGATAATATGTTGCAGGGAAAAATTCCGGGAATGAATGTTATGGGATCTTCCTCGACTCCCGGAGCTGCAACGAAAATCAGAATCCGCGGATCTTCGACGATTTCAGGTAACCGCGAACCCTTGTGGGTAGTCGATGGATTTATTCTGGAAGATCCCGTACAGATCAGTGCCGAAGAATTGAATAGCCTCGATAACGTAAACCTCATCGGAAATGCGATTTCTTCGCTGAATCCACAGGATATCGAACGGATAGACGTTTTGAAAGATGCTTCGGCTACCGCTATTTATGGGGTAAAAGCTGCCAATGGAGTTATCGTCATTACCACTAAGAAAGGAAAAATCGGGAAGCCCCGGGTGAGGTATTCAATGAATTTATCGGTCAATGAACGACCGGAATACGACGGGCTCTACCGGATGAATTCGAAGGACCGGATCGAGGTATCCAAGGAAATCGAACAGAGGGGATTGTCGTTCGGTACTCCTCCGGCCAGGGTTTCTTATGAAGGTGCTTTGCTGGACCTGTACGACCGGACCATTACTTATGAAGAGTTTCAGAAGAAAGTGAAAAGACTGGAAGAAGTGAATACCGATTGGTTCGATATCATTTACCGGACCTCTTTTTCACAAAAACATAATGTTTCTATTTCAGGTGCTAACGATAAGGTAAATTATTATTTTTCAGGTGGTTTACAGCATATCCCCGCTACGGTGAGAGGTACCGGTGTAAAACAGTTCAACGGCCTGATGAAACTGGGAGTGAATCTGCTTTCCAATCTGAAAATGGAGTTGCAGATGAGAGCGTCGACCGACGATAAGGATTACCTGCATTCTTCTTTGTCTCCTTATCAGTATGCCTATAATACTTCCCGTGCGATACCCTGTTATAATGAGGACGGTACGTTGGCTTATTACAACAAGACGCAGGGCTATGAATTCCCGCTACAATACAATGTGGTGAACGAAATGCAACATACGGGGATGAATATCGAGGGGACGACGTTGAATTTCAATGCTAATTTACTATGGGAGATTATTCCTGGATTAAGATTAACCGGCGCCTTGAGTTATAATCGGTCGAATACCGATCAAAAAGAATGGTTCGACGAACAATCTTACGCGGCTGCTCAGCTCAGAAATTATAATTACGGACTGGAATTGCCCGATAGTGACATTTGGCGTGAACAGCAATGTAAGTTGCCTTACGGGGGAGAACTGGTGAATACGGATACCCGGAATACTTCTTATACTGCAAGGGCACAAGTGGATTATTCTTTTCAATTTCTGGAAGATCATCAGATCACGGTGGTTGCCGGTACGGAGGCACGTTCGTCTAAATACAAAGGATTGAAATCGACGGAATACGGTTATTTGCCCGACCGGGGAGAAAAATTTGTAGAGATCGACCCGGTGCAGTGGCCGAAATATGGTGATCTGGTGAAAAGTCATCCGAATGTGATCACCAATACCCTGACCAATGTGATGTCATGGTATGGAACATTCACTTACGACTATATGAACCGCTATATCGTCAATTTCAATATCCGGGCCGACGGTTCCAATAAGTTCGGACAGGATAAGAGTAACCGTTTTTTACCGATCTGGTCGGTCTCGGGCCGATGGAATCTGCACGAAGAAGCCTTCCTGAAAGAAGTGATGTGGATGAATATGTTTGCTTTCCGGGGATCATACGGTATTCAGGGGAATGTCTCACCCGATCAGACACCGAATTTGTTGATCCAGCTGGGATCCTTCGATCCGATTTCGAAACAGTATATTTCAAAGTTATCGAAGCTGCCCAATCCGCAATTGCGCTGGGAAAAGACGACTTCGTGGAACTTCGGGGTGGATTTCGCTTTCCTCGATAACCGATTGAACGGTAGTGTAGAAGTATACCGGAAGAAAGGGAAAGATCAGATCATTTCCAAAGAAGTGGCTTCGACGACCGGGAGTACGACTATGCAGCTGAATGCCGGAAACCTGGAAAATAAAGGGTATGAAATCGTGTTGAATGTAGTGCCGGTGAAAACGAAAGATATTACCTGGGCACTGAATATCAATGGGGCCCGGAATATCAATAAGGTAACGAAATCCGGGATTACGACGGATTACGGATACAAGGAATATCTCGATGGATCGGCTGTTATTCCGGGAGAAGCCCTGAATACTTTTTATTCTTATAAATATGATCGGTTGGATGCTAACGGCTTGCCTACTTTTAAAGATATCGAAGAAACCGACGGTATCACCCAAACGGAGATGTTTGCCAAGGTTTTCGCCTATTCGGGTACCCGTATACCGGATATTACCGGTGGGTTCGGTACGGATATCTCGTATAAGAATTTAGCTATCGGAGGATTTTTTTCTTATAGTTTGGGGACTAAGATCCGGCTGAACAACTTGTATAATGATTCCGGACAGCGGCTTCCGCAGCCTCAGCAAAATATGAATCAGGCGTTTGTGAACCGGTGGAAACAACCCGGTGATGAAAACCGTACGGATATTCCGGTATTGACGACCGATCCGCTGGATATGTACGGATTGGGGATCGACCGGAAAATCAAGATTGCCGATAATGGCTGGGAGATGTACAATAAGAGTGATCTACGGGTGGCTTCAGGGAATTATCTGCGCTTAAAAAACTTGTATGTGCGGTATAATTTCAGCGATAGAATCTGTCATAAGATCCGGGCCCAAATGATCAGTGTGCGCTTCGAGGCGACTAACCTCTGGTTACTGGCCGATAAAAAATTGAAAGGACAGGATCCGGAACAGGTGACTTTGGGAGGAGTTTCTACACCTCCGACTTCTTCATATACTTTGGGATTAGATATCACTTTTTAAATAGCAGACTATGAAACGATATATAAGATTATTAGGGGTATTACTGATATTGTTTTCCTCTTGCTCTGATTTTTTGGAAGAGAAATCACAGGATTTGATTATTCCGAAGTCGGTCAAAGATTACCGGGAGTTCCTTTTCGGTGAGGCCTATATCCGGGATGAAACCCAGATACATACTTACCTGGACATCATGACGGACGATGTGAAAGAAAATATCAAGGGTAGTTTTCTGGGGGGAGATACCCGGGCCAGCGGTTATGGCTACTATACCTGGCAGGCCGATCCGGAGCAGACGGTTTCCGGAGCGATCAGTGAAGATAAGGCTTGGGAGACATATTATCATTCTATCCTGATCTGTAACATTACGCTGGATAATATCGGGGATATCAGCGGATCGAAGGCCGAGAAAGAAGACTTGAAGGCAGAAGCTTATGCTTTGCGGGCTTATTGTTATTTTATGCTGGTGAATTTGTATGGACAACCTTATAATCAGGCGACGGCCGAAACGGATCTCGGAGTTCCGGTCAACGATGTGGTAGGGATGGAAGACCGGAAGTTTGTCCGGGAGAGTGTGGCTGAAATCTATCGGCAGATAGAAAGCGATCTGAAAGAAGCGATTACTTGTTTCAAAGCCTCCAACCTGACGAAGACCTGTTTCCGCTGGAACCTGCCGGCTACGTATTTGTTGGCTTCCCGGGTGAGCTTGTATAAGAAAGAGTATGATAAAGCCATCGAATATGCGACGTATGTGATCGCTGCACAACCTCAGCTCTATGATTTGTCGGCAATGAGCGACGATGATTATTTTCTGAATGAAAAGAATCCTGAGATATTGTTTACTTATGGCTATTATCTGGTGAGTTATTATGCCTGGCTGGCCAAATGTAATTTCCCGATTTCCGACGATCTTCAGGCATTATACGGGGATAACGACTGGAGATTGACGCATTTCTTCTATAAACGGAGAGCTGTTTATACGGCCCAAAAATCGGAAACTTCGGGAACTACCGGCATATACGGATATGCTTTCCGGACAGCGGAAGCCTACCTGAACCGGGCAGAGGCTTATGCCGGGAAAGGAGATAAAGACAAAGCTTTACAGGATCTGAAAACCATTCGGGAAAAACGCCTGAAAGTGTACGAAGAGGTACAAGCGGTGACTAAAGAAGACGTCATCCGGAGGGTAAGGGAAGAAAGACGGCGGGAACTCAGCTTCGAATTTCATCGCTGGTTCGACCTGAGGCGTTGGGACCGGCCCCGGATAGAGCATACCTTTACACCCGATATCAAGCAACCCGATGTCGTTGAAAAATATGTACTCGAAAAAGACGATCCGGCCTATACCTTGCCTTTACCCCGGTCGGTAGTGGAATATGATCCGACACTGGTCGACAATCCCCGTCCACAACGGGAGAATCAGAATGTTACCGGAGAAAATTGATCATATGAGTCTCGACAATGAAACCTTTAACTTAAAACGATAATTGTTATGAAAACTAGATGGTTGATATATATTCTGTTAGGTGTTTTCCTGAGTTCCTGTTATAAAGAGGAGAATATCGAGGGAGAAGAAGACGAGCCCAAGTACAAGGTGGAAGATAGTGAAGACCCCCTGGATCACTTTATTTATGGGTTTTATCATGACTACGGTGTATTTATTTTATATGATTATGAGGAAGTCGATTATCGATGGAATATGAGTACCGTATTGGATGTGGAATTGATAAAACAAACGGATAAGGTTACTTTGAACGAAGGTTTGGCCTATTTGGACAACGTTTTGTTCCAATATTATACCGATGATTTTAAAAAACATTATTTCCCCTTCAAGATTTTACTGGCCGATTCAGTGCAAGTGCTTAAAAATGGTGTATGGTACCCGGATGAACCGGCGACAGCAGGCTTGAGTTTTCTGGGAATCGGTCGAATCCGTAACGGGATAGGTGAGATTCCGGCCGATAGCCTGTTTGAATTGAGAGGAAAGGTACAGGCTGCTTTCTGGGCGAATTTTTTATACAATAATGAAATGATGGATCTTCCCGAAGCTTTCTGGAATATCAGCGAGGATTATTACGGGGGAAATCTGAAGTTGGTGGATGGGAATAGCGGGCTCAAACCCGATGAGATCGATATGAAGAAATATGGATTCTGGGACCGTGACCGGACGGCCGATAATGGGACCAACTACTGTATGGCTCCTAACAAAACGCTGGATATCAATCAATTTATCGATATGGTTACGACCCATACAACCGCGGAAATGGAGGCATTGATCGCTCCGTACGATCGGCTGAAAGATAAATACCATTTATTGGTAAATCAACTGAAAGAAGTGTATGGAGTGGATATTCAGGCAATAGGAAATGATCAATATTAATAAAACGAGAAGTATGAAAAACAGATTTTTTTATTTCGTGATTCTTTTATTGGCTGTATGTTTATCGGCCAATGCCAATGATTTTAAGAAGAAACGTAAAAAGCAAGAGACGACTCCGGCTTTGGCCGACGCCTTGAAGAAAGAAAAAACGGAGGACAAAAGCTATGATAAGGTGATTACTAAAGAAGCCCGCACGAAGAAGGGACTGATCACCTTACATATGGTGAAAAGTACATTCTATATGGAAATACCGGTGAAGTTGATGGGAAAACCGATGTTGTTCGCCGGTAGGGTGGCGGAGATCAGCGACAATAAGGATGTGGTGGCCGGACAGATGCCTCAGGATCCGATGCTGGTGGAATGGAGCTGCGATGAGGAAAAAGTCTATCTCCATAATGTGATCAGCAGATCGGTATGTGATGAAAACGAACCGATTGCAATATCTATGGAACGGAACAATCTGAAACCGGTCATCCGGGCTTTTCCGATCAAAGCATTCAGTAAAGATTCGAGTGCGATGGTGATCGATGCCACTAAATTGTTTTGTGCCGACGAACGGCCGGTAAGTCCTTTTATTCCTGCCTCTCCCTTCGATGCTTTGTTCGGTATGAAAAAGATGAAAGGGGTTTTTAAGGCCGATCTGTCGTCGATCCTCGATTTCAAGGCTTTCCCGCAGAATATTTCTGTAAAAAGCCGGGTGGCCTATACGGTCAACGGTACTCCTTTTACGGCTGTCGTCCATTTGTCGATGATACAGCTGCCGGATGAGCCGATGCGGCCTCGTTTACTCGATCCCCGGATGGGGTATTTCTCCGATCGGAAAGTGTTGTATTCCACCGAAAAAGATCAGAGCGAGAAGATCGCTTATGTCAATCGCTGGCGTTTGGAACCTAAACCCGAAGAACTGGAACGGTATAAAAAAGGGGAATTGGTAGAGCCGGCTAAACCGATTGTTTTTTATGTGGATAACGCCCTGCCGGCTAAATGGAAAAAATATATCAAATTGGGTATCGAGGACTGGCAACCTGCTTTCGAAGCGATCGGTTTCAAAAACGCTATCGTTGCCCGTGATTTCCCGACCGATGATCCCGATTTCGATCCCGACGATATCCGTTATTCCTGTTTCCGCTATGCGACGACGACGGTGGCCAATGCGATGGGACCGTCCTGGACCGATCCCCGTTCAGGTGAAATTATTCAGGCATCGGTGTATATGTATCACGATGTGTTGAAATTGTTGCACAACTGGAAGTTTGTTCAGACAGCTCAGGTCGATCCGAAAGCCCGGGCTGCCGTTTTCGACGAAGAAACGATGGGAGCGAGCCTGCGCTATGTCGCCTCACACGAAATCGGACATACGCTGGGATTGATGCATAATATGAGGGCTTCTTATTCGATACCGGTGGATTCGCTCCGTTCCCCCGCTTTTACTGCAAAATACGGAACGACGACTTCTATCATGGATTACGCCCGGAATAATTATGTGGCACAGCCTGAAGATAAAAATGTACGCTTGATTCCGCCCCTGTTGGGTGTGTACGATATCTTTATGATCAAATTGGGATATGCTCCGATTTACGATGCCGAAACACCGGCCGACGAATATGCTACTCTGAATAAATGGATTCAGGAAAAAGCGGGCGACCCGATGTATACCTATGGTGAACAGCAAATCCTGGGAACCCTGGATCCCGCTTCCCAGTCGGAATCGCTCGGGGACGATGCGGTGAAAGCCAGCCGGTATGGGATTAAGAACCTGCGGTATATCATGGACCATCTGGTGGAATGGAGTGCAATTGAAAATCGGCCTTATGATCAGACCAGTGAGTTATATTACGAACTGACCAAACAATACCAAAGGTATATGGGACATTGTATGGCCTACATCGGAGGGCTGTATCTCAACCATCCGGTAGCCGGAGATGAGCAGAAAGGATTTGTACCCGTGTCCAGGGAGAAACAGAAAGAGGTCGTGAAATTTTTCTTCGACGAATTTAAAGAACAACCCAAATGGATGGCGAAGAAAGAAATTATGACCCTTTTCGAACCGAATAATGATATGGTCGCTAATTTGCAGGCAAATCTGCTTCGTAATCTATTGAACAGTTCTACACTCGGAAAAGTGGGCATGAATGCCAAATATTCCGAGCGGCCTTATACCCAGAAGGAATACCTGAACGATTTGTATCAGGGGGTATGGAATAAGACCGAACAAGGGAAAGCCTTGGATTATTACGACCGTAACCTGCAATACGCTTATGTGCAATATTTGTTAAAAGAACTGGAACTCACGAAGGATGCGGAGAAGTCGAAAGGGCTCTCTTTGGAATTATTGACTGAAGACCATTTGCCGTGTTATGGCTACGAGTATCACCGGCATGCCCGGCAAATGTCTGCCAATACCAAAATATCGGATTTGGGGATCAGTTCTAAAACTTTGTATTACGGGCAATTGGTAAAACTGAAAGAGCTACTGAAGAATAGACGCCATTCTGCTTCGGGAGACGACAAAGTGCATTATGATTATTTGTACTTCGAATTGAATAGTGCCCTAAAATAGGGATTCCGGGACGGACCTTTCGTCCTATTTTCGGGACGAAAGGTCTGTCCCGGAATCCCAAAACCTATCTTTTTTCAGATAATTCAAAATAATTACCGGATTATCGTTTTCGTTCAATTGTTCATTAAGTCGTTTGAGTGGGTCTTGAACAATCTGTCCCTGATTCTCAAGGTATTCACACCTTGCTTTGATTAGCATGACTTCCCACCATTCGACACATATATCCTGAGACATTCCTCTAACAATAAGCATGGGGACGATATTCGGGTCAACGGAATTGATTTCGGCAAAAATGCCCTGCCGGCTATTCTTATTCCAAAACAGATAATAATTTTTTCCACCTATCGCATTTTCAACAATCAGATTATTCTCACTTTCCATAATGTTTACAGGCACCACATATTTGCGTCTTATCCACTCCTCCTGTAATTGTGTATTATTTTTAGTTTTCCGGTTCGCCAAATAATTCTCGGGAATTTCCTGTTTCGGTATGTAAATTGTATAAAGAATAGAGTATATCTGAAAACCGGGAAATACGATGAGCCAGAAATAACAAAGTGTCATTTAGCGGATAGATATTTTGAATCCCGGAGTCCACTTCCTTTCCGTCAGAAGAGGGGATCAGAACGGCCGGCCGGATATTTATCGATTTAATGAATCGATTATTCAGCGTATAAAAATGTAAGCTCAGTAAGATCGGATCAAAAATGACGATCTCCTGTTTTTTACTTATATAAAAATGATCTATGGCCCCATATTCACCGGGAGCGCGTCCGCGTTTCCCAATCTTATTCAGAAATCTTCCGTTCTGATCGAATACCAGTAGTCTCTGGCCATCCCGGACGACGATCCGGTCATCGGTCAATCGGACATCTGTCACTTCTTCTATCAAAACCGAATCCCTTGTTTCTAAAGGGATATACCTGAAATTATCACAAATCTGATTTATATCCAACGTATCACAAACCAAAATATTATTCGGATTAAATTCGAAAACAGCCTCTTTTATGGCCGGCCTTTTTTCTTTACAACCCGTAATACAAAACAATAAGATGACTAAAATCAGATTATTATTCATTTCGTTCAGATTTTCATAAATAAGTTTCCCTTTATCCTTGTAGATAACTACTTCCAAAATAACAATTTTTTTATACGATTCCAAGGGATTCCGGGACGGACCTTTCATCCCGAAATGAAGAGAATTTGATATTTATTGATCACATTTTATCGGTGAGAAAGGGATCGAACGGCTAAGTTTGCAGCGTTGAAAAAGGGCAATAATTTCTAAATCGATAAAAATATGATTAAAAAAGGGGTTACATTGTTATTAAGTGTATTTGTGCTAACGGTTGCATGGGGTGAGAATCACTATGCTCCGGGGAAAAAGAACTCATTGAGGGCTCCTTCTGTGCCTTTGGTGACTTCCGATCCTTATTTTTGTATCTGGTCTCCTTATGATAAGCTGTATGAGGGTAACACCGAACATTGGACAGGTAAAGAGCAGGCTTTGATCGGTGCGTTACGGGTGGATGGGAAGACTTACCGTTTTATGGGCCGGGAGAAGCAGGCTTTCGAGACGATACTCCCGATGGCCGATCTGGAGAAATGGGAGGCGGATTATACGGAAAGCGAACCTGCCGGTGACTGGACTGCGGTGAATTACGATCAAAATTGGAAAAAAGGAAAGGCTGCTTTCGGGACGAAAGAAATGCAGCATCTGGGGACCGGATGGGATACTGAAGACATTTGGGTGCGCCGGACTTTCGAGTTGAAAGAAAATTTGAGTAAAGCACCGGTATTCCTGAAATATTCCCACGATGATATTTTCGAGCTGTACATCAATGGTATTCAAGTCGTAAAAACCGGTTATACATGGAAAAACGGTGTCTTGCTGGAATTGAGCGAAGCCGTCAAAAAGACCTTGAAGCCCGGTAAGAACGTTATTGCAGCGCATTGTCACAACAAAGAAAACGGGGGATATGTAGATTTCGGACTGTTTAGAAAACAGTCGGCCGATAATAATTTTTCTGCCGATGCAGAACAACTTTCGGTAGATGTATTGCCGACACAAACCTTTTATTCGTTTCGTTGCGGGCCGGTGATCCTGGATGTCATCTTCACTTCTCCTTTGTTGGCGGACGATCTCGATCTGGTGTCCACGCCGATCAGTTATATCACTTATCAGGTTCGCCCGCAAGATGGGAAATCGCATGAGGTGCAGGTATATTTCGAAGCATCGCCCCAGCTGGCCGTACACGAAGATAATCAACCGGTGGTGTATGACCGGGAATTGAAAAACGGTATTTCTTACCTTAGGACCGGTACGGTAAATCAACCGATACTCGAACGGAAAGGAGACGGTGTCCGCATCGACTGGGGATACGCTTATCTGGCTGCTCCCCGGACGGCTGACCGGGAAATGAGCCTGGGCGAATATTTTCAGGTGAAACGTCACTTTATTCAAAACGGTCATTTGCCTGTGAGCGCTGCTCCCGATACACTCGAACGGAACATGCTGAAAGAAATGAACGTATTGGCTTATTGTGACCGGATGGGAAAAGTCGGTGCAGAAGGTAAAAGTGGGTATGTGATGTTGGGATACGACGATATTTATGCTATCGAATATTTTTATGAACCTGTACTGGCGTATTGGAAACACCAGGGGAAAGTGGATATTTATCAGGCTTTCGAGCGGGCGGTGCGTGATTACGAAAGGATTATGAACCGTTGCGGGACATTCGACGTGCAATTGATGGAGGAGGCAGAAAAAGCAGGTGGGAAAGAGTATGCCGAATTGTGTGCTTTAGCTTACCGGCAAGCGATAGCGGCCCATAAACTGCTGGAAGATAAACGGGGTAATCTGTTGTTTCTTTCGAAGGAAAATCATAGTAACGGATGTATCAATACCGTAGATATCACTTATCCGTCGTCGCCTTTATTCCTGATTTATAATCCCGATTTGTTGAAAGGGATGATGACTTCGATTTTCTATTATAGCGAAAGCGGGCGGTGGACCAAGCCTTTCCCGGCACATGACCTGGGTACCTATCCGGTTGCCAACGGTCAGTTGTACGGTGGCGATATGCCTGTCGAGGAAGCAGGGAATATGATTTTGTTGGCTACTGCCATTTCGAAGGTAGAAGGCAATGCCTATTATGCGGCTAAACACTGGGAGACGTTGACTGTATGGGCAGATTACCTGATCCATGCCGGGCTGGATCCGGAGAACCAATTGTGTACGGATGATTTTGCCGGTCATCTGGCACATAATGCCAATCTTTCGGTAAAAGCGATTCTGGCTGTGGCCGGTTACGGACAAATGGCGGAAATGCTTGGCAAACAGGAGGTAGCTGAAAAATATATCGGTGCTGCCAAAGATATGGCCCGGGAATGGATCAAAATGGCGGATGACGGTGATCATTACCGATTGACTTTCGACCGTCCGGGCACTTGGAGCCAGAAGTATAATCTGGTATGGAATAAAGTATTCGATATGGGAATCTTCCCGGACGAGGTAGCCCGGAAGGAAGTGGCTTTCTATCTGACGAAACAACAAAAGTACGGCTTACCGTTGGACGGACGAAAAGATTATACGAAATCGGACTGGATCATGTGGAGTGCCTGTCTGGCCGACCGGCCTGAAGATTTCCGTTCTCTGGTATCCCTGATCTATAAATATGCAGAGGAGACACCGTCCCGGGTACCTTTAAGCGACTGGCACGATACGAACGAAGGGCATATGATGAACTTCAAAGCCCGCTCCGTAGTGGGAGGCTATTTTATGAAGTTGCTGGAACAAAAAATGGATAGATAAGTTTTTCCTGATTGGTTTGAGTGAAAGGGTGGCTGGAATTGTTCTGCCACCCTATATTTTTGATTTAAAACCGGTAAGTGATCACCGAACGATCGGGTATCCCGTTTAAATTCTTTCCGATATTCACTTTTTTGGTCAAAATTTGTTATTCCTTGGTTTATAGTTTTCTTATTTTTTACCAGGAAATGGGTTACTTTGTCTGGATAAACTCAAACGTTAGCAATAAATATACTTATGAACAGACTGAAATGGATTGTGATAGGGGCATTATTGTGCCTTTTTTCGGAGGCTGGGGCTGCCGGGAAAGATTGGGTGAAATATGTCAATACCCTGCAAGGAACCAATTTTTCTTTTGAATTGAGTCGTGGAAACACGTATCCGGCAGTAGCTATGCCTTGGGGAATGAATTTCTGGACACCCCAGACCGGAGAAAACCGGAATGGTTTTATTTATCGTTATGCCGAGGATATTATCCGGGGGTTCCGGCAGACTCATCAATGTAGTCCCTGGGCGAATGATTATGCGGCTTTTTCTTTGATGCCGGTATCGGGAGAATTGAAGGTCACCCAGCATAATCGCTTTCGTCATTTCCGTCATGAGGATGAAATCGCTCAGCCTCATTATTACAAAGTGACTTTGGACAACCGGATTACCGCCGAGATGTCACCGACCGAAAGGGGGGTATTTATGCGTTTTACCTATCCCGAAGGAAAAGATGCCTATGTGGTGCTGGACCTGAATAAAAGTCATAACAAAATCAAGATTATTCCTGAGCAACGCAAGGTGGTCGGTTACACCACGCATGCCAGTCAGGCTGTTCCACAGGGATATGCCAACTATTTTGTGATTGTTTTCGATCAGCCGATTGAAGGTTATGGCACCTGGACGACCGATGAAGGAAAAATCCGGCCCGGAGTGGCGGAGGAAGAGGGCTTTTTTGTAAGCGGTTATCTGAAGTTCGCTCCCGGAGGACAGGTGAATGCCCGGGTGGTGTCTTCTTTTATCAGTGAGGAACAGGCCGAAGAGAATTTCAGGCAGGAATTAGCCGGAGTGAAAGACCTGGAAGAAGTAAAAGCAAAAGCAGCGGCAGCCTGGAATAAACAGCTCGGGAAAGTAGAAGTGGAAGGTGGATCGAAGATAAAGCTACTTTTTATTCCTGTATGTATCATTCGATGCTGTTCCCGCGTCAGTTTTATGAGTATAATCAGGCCGGAGAACCGGTTTATTATAGTCCTTATGACGGGAAAGTACACAAGGGATATATGTTTACAGACAATGGTTTTTGGGATACTTTCCGGGCACAATTTCCACTCAATTTACTGTTACATCCCGAAATGCACGGACGTTACCTGAAATCCCTGCTCGATGCTTACGATCAGAGCGGGTGGTTGCCTTCCTGGTCTTGTCCGGGACATAGCGGCGGGATGATCGGGAATCATGCATTTTCTCTACTGGCAGATGCCTGGGTGAAGGGGGTACGTACCTTCGATCCTCAGCAGGCCCTGAAGGCGATGTATCACGATGCTACTGACAAGGCCCCTTTCGGACAGTCGATCGGGCGGTCGGGATGGAGAGATTATTACCTCAAAGGATATGTCCCTTTCGGTACCACCAGCGAGCCGACAGCCAAAACCCTGGAGTATGCCTATAACGATTTTTGTGCGATGCGTTTGGCTCAGGAAGTGGGGAACAAGACTTACGAACGCTTTTTCGGTAAAACGATATTCAACTACCGGAATGTTTACGATCCTGAATCCCGGTTTATGCGGGGACGCTTGCCGAATGGAGAATGGGCTCAGAAAGATTTCGATCCGACCGCTTGGGGCGGACCTTTTATCGAAGGAAATGCCTGGCAATATCACTGGTCGGTGATGCACGATATTCAGGGCTTGATCGACCTGATGGGAGGCGAAAGCAATTTTACTGCGAAATTGGATTCGGTCTTTTCGGTTCCGAATACGGTGAAAGTGGGTACTTACGGCCGGATGATTCATGAGATGACCGAGATGATGATGATCGATATGGGACAGTATGCCCATGGAAATCAGCCTGTTCATCATATGATCTATCTTTATAATTATGCCGGTGAACCCTGGAAAACGCAGAAATGGGCCAGAGAGGTGATGCGGAAATTGTATAATGCCGGTCCTGACGGTTATTGTGGGGACGAGGATCAGGGGCAGATGTCGGCTTGGTATGTGATCAGTGCTATGGGGTTGTATGCCGTATGTCCGGGAACCGACCAGTATGTCATCGGTAGCCCGCTGTTTCCCAAGATGACGATTCATTTCGAGAATGGAAAAAAATTGGTGATCGAAGCCAAAAACAACGCTTCCGATTGTCCTTATATCCAATCGGCTAAGCTTAACGGGAAAGCCTTTACCCGGACCTGGCTTACATTCGACGAATTGACCGGAGGAGGGGTATTACGTTATGAAATGGGAAAACAACCCAATAAAAATTGGGGGATAAAACCGGAGGATCGTCCGTTTTCTGTGTCGAAGCATACCGGTCTGAAAAAAGAAAAGACGGTGTTCCAAACCGGTGGACAATGGAAAAAAGCGACAGATGTCCGGGCTGATGCCTCGATCGTCTATGGGGTGAACGACCGGCCGGAGATGACTTTCGAGCAGCGGGTGAATAGTTGGCGGGACCGGGGATACCGGACGCATTTCATGACCGGCATTGCCTGGGGAGAATACCAGGACTATTTTCTGGGACAGTGGGACGGTAAAAAGAATCATCTTCGCGAAGGACAGGTGACTCAAGCCGGTGATACCATCTGGCATGGGCATATGGTGCCTTACATCGTTCCTTCCCGTGAGTTTATCGAGTACATAAAGCAAAAACATGTCAAACGGGTGATCGATGCCGGGATCGATACTATCTATATGGAAGAACCGGAATTTTGGGCCCGTGCCGGATATAGCGATGCTTTCAAAGAGGAGTGGCAGGCTTATTATGGTTTCCCCTGGCGTGCACAGCACGAGTCGCCGGAGAATACCTACCTCGCTAATAAATTGAAATATCATTTGTATTACCGGGCTCTGGACGAAGTATTTACCTTTGCCAAAGCTTATGGCAGGAGTAAAGGTATGGATGTACGCTGTTATGTGCCTACCCATTCGTTGGTGAATTATGCTTCCTGGCAGATTGTCAGTCCCGAAGCGAGCCTTGCTTCATTGTCTTGTGTAGATGGTTATATCGCTCAGGTATGGACCGGCACTTCGCGTGAAGCCACCTTTTATAACGGTGAGGTGCGGGAACGGGTGTTCGAGAATGCCTTTCTCGAATACGGTTCTATGTGCTCGATGACAGCTCCTACCGGCAGGAAGATGTTTTTCCTGACCGATCCGATCGAGGATCGGCAGAAAGATTGGTTGGATTATAAATTGAACTATCAGGCTACATTCACCGCCCAATTGCTTTATCCGACGATTGCCGATTATGAGGTAATGCCCTGGCCCGACCGGATTTATGAAGGTCTCTACCGGGTTGCCGGGACCGACTGCCGGGAACGGATTCCACGGCATTACTCCACCCAGATGCAGGTGATGATCAATACTTTGAACGATATGCCTGCATCGGCCGATACCGTCAGCGGTTCGCACGGTATCGGAGTACTCATGTCCAACTCCTTGACGTTTCAGCGTTTTCCGAATCACGACGGCTATGACGATCCCCGTTTTTCAAATTTCTATGGACAAACCCTGCCTTTGGTAAAGCGGGGAATCCCGACAGAGATCGTACATATCGAAAATACCGGTTATCCTGAAACCTGGAAAGAGCTGAAAGTACTTGTGATGTCGTATTCCAACATGAAACCTCAGGAACCGGCCTATCATCAGTATATCGCCCGATGGGTGAAAAATGGTGGGGTACTGGTATATTGCGGAAAGGACATCGATCCTTATCAATCCGTTCTCGAATGGTGGAATACCGGTAAATACCGCTATTCTGCACCTGCCCAGCATTTGTTTAAATTGCTGGGGATGGAGCAGAATCCGAAAGACGGTAGTTATCGATGCGGTAAAGGAACTGTCTATGTGATCCGGGAAGAACCCAAAGATTTTGTCATGAAGAAAGAAGGAGATAAGACCTATTTCAATATAATCAAAGAGGCTTATGAAAAAGTGGCCGGAAAGCTGACCGAGAAGAATAATTTCTATCTGGAGCGTGGCCCCTATGTGATTGCTGCTGTGATGGACGAGAGTGTGAGTGACGAACCTTTAAAGATCGAAGGATGCTACATCGATTTGTTCGATCCGGAATTGCCGGTGATCACTGAAAAAAACGTCAAGCCGGGAGAACAAGCCTTTTTGTACGATGTCACGAAATTGACCGATACAACCCAACCGATGGTATTGTGCGGTGCTTCACGGATACAGGGAGAAGTTTGCAAACCGGACAGTTATCTGTTTTCAGTAAAAAGTCCGGCAAATACCACGAATGTGTCGAGGGTGTATTTACCCTGGCAGCCACAAGAAGTGAAAGTGACTTCTGCTGATGGGAAAGCCTTGCTGGGAACTTACGAATGGGATGAAAAATCACACACTTGTCAGCTTAAGTTTGAAAATGACCCACAAGGGGTTATTGTGGAATTGAAATAATTTATTTTATTTTGTCGCGGTGTAAAAAAGCGTAATAAATTTATAATACTACATTTATGAAAAGAAAACTTTTAACTTTACTTACTATGCTTGCTTTGGCATATGGCGGATATTCTCCCGTCAAAGCAGAAGGTAAGAATTATTCGGATTATGTGAATCCTTTAATGGGGACGTTGTCCGAACATCAATTGTCGACCGGTAACACCTATCCGGCCATTGCCCGCCCCTGGGGAATGAACTTCTGGATGCCTCAGACTGGAAAAATGGGTGACGGATGGGCCTATGTATATGATAACTATCGGCTGCGGGGGTTTAAGCAAACCCACCAGCCCAGTCCTTGGATCAATGACTACGGGATGTTTGCCATCATGCCGGTGAAAGGGATGAAAATCAATGAAGAAGAACGTGCCAGCTGGTTCTCCCACAAAGCAGAAGTGGCTAAACCTTATTATTATAGCGTATACCTGGCCGAGCATGATATTATCGCTGAGATTACTCCGACCGATCGGGCAGCTTATTTCCGTTTTACTTTTCCTGAAACCGACGAAGGATATATTGTGATCGATTCTTACGACCGGGGATCTTATATTAAGGTTATTCCTGAGGAAAACAAAATCATCGGTTACACGACCCGTAATAGCGGGGGAGTTCCTGAAAACTTTAAGAATTATTTTGTTATTGTGTTGGAGAAAACACCTGATTCCTGGTCTGTTTGGAAAGACGGTAAAGTGTGTGATGGTAAAGAATTGCAGGATGAGCATGTTGGCGCATTGATCGGTTTCAAAACCAAGCGCGGAGAGAAAATTCAGGCCCGTGTCGCTTCTTCTTTTATCGGTTTTGAACAGGCTGAACGTAATCTGAAAGAATTGGAAGGTAAGTCTTTCGACCAGGTAAAAGAAGAAGGCCGGAAAGTATGGGATAAAACTCTGGGTGTATTTGACGTAGAAATGGATCTCGACGAAATGCGTACCTTTTATTCTTGCCTTTACCGTTCTGTGCTTTTCCCGCGTCGTTTCTACGAGTTCGATGCCAGTGGCAAGCCGGTTCATTATAGTCCCTACAATGGTAAAGTACTGCCGGGGTATATGTTTACCGATACCGGTTTTTGGGATACTTTCCGTTGTCTTTTTCCGCTGTTGAATTTGGCGTATCCTTCGATGAATGCCCAAATACAGGAAGGATTGCTGAATACCTATAAGGAGAGTGGATTCCTGCCGGAATGGGCTTCTCCGGGACATCGGGGATGTATGGTCGGGAACAATTCCGCTTCTGTGGTTGCGGATGCAATCATGAAAGATATCACTCCGAAAGAGATTCAGGAAGCACTTTATGAAGCGATGCTGAAAACGGCGAACGATTGTCATCCTCAGGTGAAATCCACCGGCCGGTTCGGCTATGAATATTATAACGAATTAGGATATGTGCCTTATAATGTAGGTATTAATGAGAGTGCAGCCCGTACTTTGGAGTATGCTTACGACGACTGGTGTATTGCTCAGGTGGGTAAAAAACTGGGACGTTCGGCCAGCGAAACCGACCTGTATCTGAAACGGGCTCATAATTATAAAAATTTGTTCGATCCCTCTCACAACCTGATGCGGGGTAAGAATAAAGACGGACAATTTCAGTCTCCTTTCAACCCGCTGAAATGGGGGGATGCCTTTACGGAAGGAAATAGCTGGCATTACACCTGGTCGGTTTTCCACGATGTGAAGGGGTTACAGAACTTGATGGGAAGCCGCGAAACTTTCGTACATATGCTGGATTCTGTATTTGCTGTGCCCCCTATTTTCGATGAGAGTTATTATGGTAGTGTGATCCATGAAATCCGTGAGATGCAAATTATGAACATGGGGAACTATGCACATGGAAACCAGCCGGTACAACATATGATTTATCTGTACAACTATGCCGGAGAACCCTGGAAAGCCCAGTATTGGTTACGTCAGACAATGGAGAAAATGTATCGTCCTACTCCGGACGGTTATTGCGGTGATGAAGATAACGGACAGACCTCGGCTTGGTATGTTTTCTCCAGTCTGGGATTTTATCCGGTATGTCCGGCCAGCGATCAGTATGTAATCGGGGCTCCGCTCGTGAGAAAAGCCACGGTGAATTTGGAGAACGGAAAGAAAATTGTAATTACTGCTCCGGATAATAACAGTGAAAATTGTTATATTAAAAAATTGAAGATGAATAAGAAGGAATATGATAAAAACTATTTCACTTACGAAGATTTAATAAAGGGGGTGACTTTACAATTCGATATGAGCGATAAACCGAATACCCAACGGGGAACGAAAGCGGCTGCTTTCCCCTATTCGATGAGCGAATAAAAGGAGTTATTTGAATAAAAAGAAGAAGGTGTCTGAAAAGGATGCCTTCTTTTTTTGTTATGCTGCCCGTTTATTAT
>ENA-ORNP01001755-ORNP01001755.1-human-gut-metagenome-genome-assembly--contig:-NODE-1755-length-20670-cov-5.984623_pt1 | contig 20670 bp, 17 predicted proteins | sample MGYA00242119_ERZ509030 | MGnify/ENA primary metagenome ERZ509030 (study PRJEB26280, sample SAMEA2338708) | human gut metagenome | biome: human gut; feature: human-associated habitat; material: faeces... | reverse complement strand
GCTGTTGCTCGGTGAGTGCGTGTCGCTTTGGCTTTTCCCAAGTATGGCTCTTTTTAATATCTGCCATTACGCCGTCTGAAGGGTTGCTGCGGATATATCCGTCACGAACTGCAGAAGTAAACACCGGATGCAGAATGGTATTTATTATCTCCATATACCTTATATACTTCATCTGTGACTTCTACAGATTTACCGTTAATCCGTATTGATTTATTGCCGGATTTCATGCCGCTTTTCTCCTTATCAATCTTTTTTATGATTGATAGCGGGGAGACTGCGACATACCTGTGTTTTATGTTTGATAAATAAAAAAACACGCTTGTCACATGGCAAATTTCGCTACGCAGCAAGCGTGTTTTTATTTATATATAGCAGAAGATCCATATTAGATCTCAATTACTCATAAAGAATAATCTCTTAACTTTATCTTTGGATATTGATGTTAAAGAGGAGCCGCAATAACAAGTTCTGGCAAGTGCTTGAAATGTTGTGCGTGTATACTAGATTGCTCTAGCGACTTTGTTTTAACCGATGATAACATTAAATTATCGGAGGTTGATAAAATGAACGAAATACAACATTATAGGCAAATTGATATAATACGTTTAATAGAAAAAGAAATTGAGTCAACTGGAAAAAAGCTATTTAATATTTCACATTGGAATTCTGGAGAAGATTACAAGTCAGGGTTACTAAAAATCTTAAATTTAGGTAGTTTAAGCAATTATTTTGATTATAGTTATAGTTATTCCATTGACCCGGAAATAATTAAAGCCATAACCAAAATGCATAGAGATGCACAACAATGCGCACTTTTCTACTCGGCAACATCAGCTATTAATGCAATTGGTGCAATGCTAAAGCAGTTATCTATGCATAAAGTGTGTATTCTGACACCTTCATATTTTTCAGTGTACGAAAGTTTGCATGCTCATGGGTTTGAAATTGTAAATTGCTTTTATTCATATGATGGATGCTATCACATTCCAGTTGAAGAATTGAGAAAAATAAACGCAGATGTTATCTGGATAACACAACCTGTTTTTTCAACAGGAATATACTTGCTCAACGATGAAATATACAGCTTATCAAATGAATGCAAAATATTAGTATGCGACGCAAGTATGTGTCAACATGAAAACATTGCTGAAATAGATTTTGATTACAATAAAAGTCTTGTGATACTCAGCCCGCATAAAACGATAGCTATAAATGGTATAAAATTCAGCTATGTGCTGTGCAACTCTATGCACCGACACATGCTTGAAGATTGGGGAGATGTGGTAACAGGAGGACTACCAGCGTCAAGTTTATTGGCGATTTCTCATTACCTTTCTAATAATTTTTCTGAGTGTGTAGAATACCACAACCAATATACAACTAAAAGTAGAAAAATAATTGATTCTGTATTGGCACAACATAATTCAATAGTGCACATTGGAAAGTCACTGGGGACATATGAATCGTACTCATTTAAAGGATCAAATTATTCTGCAGATATCAATTCAATACCCTTAAAGCAAATTTTCGCCGATTCACAGGCGTCATTTGTACCTGGTTGCGTCAATGAATTTCCACCAGAAAACAACTTGTGTTTTAGGCTAAATCACACGCTTGATATCCGAAAAACAGAATCAGCAATGTTAAGACTTGTTAGTATTAGCATCTAGTTGTTCAATTGAGCGCATATTATCCCTTGAATAGCCCCGATAATTGTTGTCCTGAGTTATTCCAAGATCTATTAAACTACAAACTGCGGCATTTGTCCAAGCCTGATTGACTCTGTAGTTTTCTACTTCATAGTTATTTAAAATTGTAATATTGTTTATATTAATGTTTACTTGGGACATCTGTTCTTTGTTTTTTTTCGTTTTATTTTTTATTTTTTCAACAACAATAGGAACAGCAGCTCCAGTAAGAAGTGTAGTAATCAGATCAATTAGTGGTTTGGCTTGCTCAAAGAAACTTATAAATTCAATGAAGCTTCCACGCATTGTCTTAATTCTTTCAGTGCTTACATTATCTTTACCCATGCGATGTAAAATTGTATTTATTATAGTACTGATTTCGATTTCAGGCTCCTGCTCATATGTAATTTTATATATACATGGAAGTGGTTTTTCAAAATCCAGCGTATAGATTTGAGTGGAGTTAGAAATCTTAATATATTCTATATATAAATTATTTTTTATTCTATTTAACAGTTCTTTAGATTTTAAGAATGTTGCATTTGTATAGTCTGAGTTTTTAAAAATCTCATCTATAATAGCAATCGCCTGAATAATAGTAATAACATTAATTTTTTTTACATTTATATAGTGAAATGCAACTTTCTCAACAAATTCAATTTGTTCTGAACGAAGTAGAATGTCTTTAGATATAAGCTTGTTTATAGCTACTAGACTTTCAATCAAGAAGCTTTCCGATGAAATTGCGCCGGAATTCAAACGATATATTTCCATGTTCAGAAATAGAAAACTACTTCTAAGATTTTCCACCATATCATCATTGTACTGGATTTTGCTATCCGACATATCTATAAGATTATATGTGAATAAATTTTCGGACAGCAGCTTTTCTGTGTTTTTGCATTCCAAAAACAATGAATAAAAAAAGTTGCCGCAAAAAGTACTGTTATCAAAAATACAATTTAAAAATGTATTAAGATAAGAAGAACTTTGTTTGATTGATATACCTATGAAGCGGCCGTCTTTATATTTAGTATTCGTCATTGCTGTATGTTCAAATGAACAATTAACAAAAGTACATGATTCAAATTCACAATCTCTAATTGTAGATATGTCAAAAGATACATTTTTAAACAAAACTTTTGTAAATATGCACGAGCATATATCAGAGTGCGACAAATCAGTATTTTGGATCTCAGCATTATCAATATTTGTGCCTATTATATCAGAATTCTTTGCCATTGCGTCCAGTATCAAACATGATATGATTCTACATGAATAAATAGTCACACTATCCCACTGTGCGCTTTTGATAGTTTCACTTTCACAATTGGTGTATGATAATGTACCATTTTCCTTTAAATTGTTTAATTTGTTTGACATTAATACCCTCCGATAATTTAATGTTATCATCTGTTTTTCCGCTTTATAAGCGTATCCCTTTCTACACACGAACTCAATCGTGCTATCAAAAACCAATTTTTATGTTAGCTTTACATCCTTATCCCCTCCGTTAATGAAAGACTCTCAAAAGGTTGATTCCAAACTTGAAAACTGATTAACACTTATATTTAAAAGGCTATCCCAAATGCAGCCGGAGCATCTTGAATTTTCTTTGAGCTCTTTATATAATTTATTCTGTAAAAAATATTACTGGGCTCCGCCCCAAATTTTGCAGTTATACTCGGAGGTCAAGATGATTGAATTTAAAACTCATATCGACGGATTTATAAATTATTGCCGTTACCACAAGAAGCTAAGTGATAAGACAATTAGTGCTTACTGTATTGATTTGATACAGTTTCGATGCTTTACATCGGAGCTTTCAAAGCAGAGCTTATGGAACTACATAGAGCACTTGAATAAATCTTATAAACCCAAAACAGTTAAACGAAAGCTGGCAACGCTCAAAGCGTTTACTCACTATCTGCTTATTCGGGATATTATCGATTGCAATCCGTTTGATAAAATTGAAACATCAATCAAAGAACCTGTTATACTGCCAAAAACCATTCCTTTGGATACGATTGGCGAGATTCTCTGTTTTGCATATACGCAAATAGAAAAATCAAACACCGACTATAAGAAAAACAGCGCAATACGCAATGCCGCGGTTCTCGAATTGCTGTTTGCAACAGGAGCGAGAGTGGCTGAAATCTGCAATTTACACTCTCAAGATGTTGATTTTATAGGCAAATCGGTTAAGCTTTACGGAAAAGGCTCAAAAGAACGTATAATACCTATTGAAAACACATCAGTACTCACTATTCTTTCCGATTACTACTTTATCCATGAGGAAAAAATCTCGGACTGCGGATATTTTTTTGTAAACAAATATGGCAAAAGGCTGACAGAGCAATCCGTCCGCTGTATGATTAATTCTTATTGTCAAACGTGCGGTATATCTATGCATATAACCCCGCATATGTTCAGGCACTCTTTTGCAACGCTCTTGTTGGAACAGGATGTTGATATCAGATATATTCAAAAATTACTAGGGCATAGTTCTATAACTACAACGCAGATATACACCCATGTTACTTCTGCAAAGCAGAAAGAAATTATTAAAACAAAACACCCGAGGAATAGCATTAATGTTATTCGCTGAGTTGCTACAAATTTATATTTTGTTATGTTGTGTTTACTTTTATAAACAATACCAATCGATCGCTTGGTATTAAAGCATATTTATATTATGCAGCTGATGATTGAGTGAACTTGTAAAGGACCGTCTGTCCGTTTTCATAAGCAGAATGTGAGCCGAATCCTCTGACTGACATTGAATACGGATTATATGATATTGCTTCAGACGCCGTTGCCTTTCTACTGTTTTTGTTTTCTGTGAGCCACCCGTCACCTACATTAGCCCCTGTATCAATACGGCAGCAAGATACACCTGCAGTTATCACATCAAGTGGCGAACTATATTTGTATTCAGTGATTGCAGTATACGACCGATACATTTGATATGTCTTAACGGTCGTATTGTATGTGAAATCACTTGCAGATATAGCTGATGCAAATATCGTAAGTGTTGATGCTGCTAATATAGCAGCAATTCCTCCAAGAATTTTCTTTCTAAATTGCATTTTTATGTTCCTCCTGAGATTAATTTATTATAAACCGTCGATCGCCGATTTATATGCTATCTATCATATAAACAGACTTGTTCCATCCGTCCATGAAAACCACTCTGTCATTGAATACATTCATATATGACGGTCGGAGATTTTCTTTTCCGAGCTTTTCATATTTCAGCTTCTTACCGGTTGCTGTATCATATATATTTACGGTTGTATCACCTCGATCATAGCCGTATAATGCAGAATCTTCGATTTCAACATCATTGGGCACACAGGTTATCAGATATTTACCGTTTGGAGTAATCCCACAATAACTGTTTTCTATCTCGTTATCAAAATATTGTACTCTCAGCTCGTTAGTTTTGTAATTGTAGAAAATAACTCCGTTTGAGCGTTCGGAAAAATCCGGATTTATCTCCGGGTCAAACGGCGACATAAAACAGATATAATCTCCCGCCTTAACAAGCCTGCGGTTGCAGTTGCTGAAAGGACCTATGTTTATCTGCTTTATCATCTTTCCGTTTTTATCCATAACGCAAAAATAGCAAGCGTCAAATTCATCGGTAAACGCCTCGCCCTCGCAGTAATAACCCACTATTTCATCATCAAGCACATAGAAATCCGCAAAATTCTCATCGAATAATTTAAATTTATCGCTTCCGTCTTTATCCATTTTATAAAAGCAACCTTCATCGTTTACAGAAGAATTAAAATATACCTTGTCGTCGGAAGGAACATAAGTACAATGACTTATCTGCGTTTTGCTTGTTGTACTTTTATATATCAGATTTCCGTACACATCGGTAACCTCGTACCATCTTTCACATTCATCGGTATCGACATAATAGTTCCATGCAGAAAAAGAGAACATTCCTTCACTATATTTTACATCCGAATCAAAAGGCTGTGATTCAGATACCGGATCATAGTAACCTCCGACTGTAAAGCAATATACAGCCTTCTTTTCTCTGTCGTCATAAACGACGTAATCGCAAGTATAATCGTTTAAGGAGTTATCTGCGTTTGCTTTCAGCAACAAATACCTCTGCTCTTCATCAACATATCCGACAGGGATATAGTCATAAATGTTTATTATTTCTACGTCTTCGTCAGCCTGATTTGATTTACTCGTTTCGGGCAAACTCTCCGGTAAAAGAACGCTTTCATCGCTTTGTGCAAAAGAGACTGTCTCTGATGATGTGACTGTTCCGCTTGTACTATCGGAATAGCTTTCCGTTGTCGATGTATTGTCTATACAAGCACAAAGTGAGAAAGCAAGTGCCAAAGCAAGTGCAGATGTGATAATGCGTTTTTTCATTTGTGCTCCTCCGATATTTATGAAATATATTTTGTCATCTTATTCGTTTTCCGTAACCACAATACTAATACTTTTACGGATATTCATTGAGCCAACCTCGGCATTCAGCGGTACTTCAACAGCATAAATTATATCTCCCGCTTTTACATCGTCAAGCGTCACCTTGTACTCATTTATATAACCGGTTTTTGAAGCAAATCTCATACCACCGTTATCTCCAAGCTTTATTCGCTCATGGTTCTTATAAAAATATACAGCATATTCATCAGGCTCGCCGCCATATAAAAGCAGAGTGACGCCCAATTTATCCGAGCTTTTATCAATAGATAAGCTGTGTTCCTGACGCTTTGCATCAAACAAACTTATCATATTTGTGCCGGATATTTTTGCGTCAGTCAGATTATACTCCTCTTTTACTTTTGCGGTTGCTAAAATGCTTTCACAATCTGACGAATATGTAAAATCGTCGATAATCTGTGGTTCTGTGTCTGCTTCAATCTCAAACTCAAAGAACGACTGTCCGGAATGTGCGTTACCGAAGCCTAAAAAGCCGTCTTTAGGTCTGTAAGACGGGTGCAAAACGGTCATCAGCTTTACTTTCAATATTTTTTCATGTTCGTATTCTTTTGTTATCTCCGGAATAAAGGTAAGAGTAACCGTCTGCTTTGTGTCGGGCTTTTGTGAAATGCTTACAAGCTCGGATTTTTCAGAGCCGTTCAGCGACAGCTTTTGAGGCACACCGTTTATAAATGCCATATAGCCAATCTCTACATCATATTTATTCTTTGCAGAATCGGACACAAAGCTGAAATTTACCTCACCGCCGCTGTACTTTACAGTTGACTTGCCTTCAATGCTGTAGTCGCTGAATGAAATTTCGGCTTCCTGATATTTGCTGAAATCATCATTTTCCGGTTCGGATTCCTGAGGTTTACTAAACGGAGGCAATGTTTCTATAACCGCTGAATCTACGGAGATATTTGTTACGGAAGCTGTTGTGTCAAACGGGTTGCTCACTTGTGTTTCGCTGTTTAGGTTCTCCGATGTTTCAAATGGATTTGACACAAGGCTCTGTGTGTCACTTTCACTTGTTCCCGCACAGGAGCAGAGTGAGAGGACCAAAGCTATAGCGAATAGTGATGCCGCTGATGCTCGTAAAAGTTTTTTAATCATTTTAAATGTCCTCCGTTTAATCTAAATAATTTATGTAAATCGTCCGCCGCCGATTAACAACAATTTTCACTTATCCCGGCTGCTCATCATATCTGAACTGATATAAAATGCAATCTGTAATGCTACCGTCATATACGACAATTCTGTCATCAAACGCCTGAATGTTGCGCCCCTTTACACCGCTGCCCTTGTCGTTTTTTATCTCATTTATCTTTTCTCCGGTATCAAGGTCATATACTTTTATTACAAGATCGGTGTACAGACGATTTGTCTGCTCCTCATTCAAAAACTCATGTTCGGTTATAGTTACCGCTTTTGTACCGTCCGGAGTTATTCTCACGCAACCCATTTCAATAGCTTCTTCGGGTGTGAATTCAACTATTTTGTCCTTTTCGCCGTCATAAAGATACAATGTATCCTCGGGGAACTCTTCGGTTTTGGATGCGTAACCGGTTCGATTAGATAAAAGGCAGTAGTATTTACCCGATTTTTGCCCCATCAGCGCATAATAATCGGTACTCTGCGGCATATCGGCGGTTATTTCGTTTCCGTCAAAGTCTATAACCTGGATTGAGCAACCGTCTGGTACTGCGCGATACTTACAAAGGATAATTCTGTTATCCGCAAGCAGCATTGTACTACTATAATAGTAATCGCTGTCGCTGAAAAGCTCCTTTTCTTCTTTTCCATCCTTGCTGAATCTGCTTATTATGTATTCGTCTCTGCCGTCTTTTCTATAGCATACGAAGTATTTATCAAGCTGCTTTGAGTACACGGCGGATATATAATGAATACTATCGCTTACCGTAAGACCGCTGAGTCTGCTTATTTCTTCAAACTTTTCATTATATGTTACGGCGAATATCTCTGACGTAACGCTTTGGTCTTCGGTCAAGTTCTCATCTATATAGGTAAACTGTCCGTTACAGCAGGAAATATCCCAAGGTGATTTTTGGCTTCTTAAGCTTTCGGTTATCTTGCCTGTTGATTTATCATATACAGAGTAAGTATAGTCAAGACCGTCTTCGGGTTCATCTGACGCTCTTTTATATAACAGAAGATAGTTCAAATCATTATCAATATATCCTACCACGTTATATTTATACAATACGCTGTCTGATGCAGCCGTATTGCTGTTTTCAGGCTCACTTTCGGGCACATCTGTACTTGTGTCGGCAGGCAGCTGTGTTGAGGAATTTACTATAATATCATCATCAGGCGAAAAGCTGAGCCGGCTTGTTGTTTTAAGTATTCTTGCCTTTGTATAATCATTAGTTAAAGGCACGGCTATAGCATAGACAATATCATGGTTATTGACATTTTCAAGAGTAGCCGTGAGCTTCGGAACATACCCTGCTTTTACCGATACCGCAGCATAGTCCTTGCCGTTTACTTGTACTCTCTTATGATTTACATAAAAGAAAACATTGTAAGTATCAAAATCCGCACCGTCAAACAGCACATCACAAGTCTGGGTGCTTTTGTCAAGAATAAGGTGCTCGGTTTCATTATTCACACTGAACATTTTTAATATTGCTCCGCTGCTCATTTCACCCGCTTTTTTAAGCGTATATGACTTTAATGAGCTGTCGGATGCGGGTATGTTTTCAAACTCTGCATTTCCGCTAAGCTCAACAGTTTCAGCCTTTTCGTTCATTGTAAGACAAGCTGTGTATACGGTAGAGCCTGCGTTTATATTGCCAAAGCCAAAGCCTACATATTTACCCTGCGGCACATAACCGATATTGAAAATTGAAACAATCTGCAAATTCAGTTCTTTTTTATCTTCAAGCTCCTTTGTAATGCGAGGTTTTATGTTGATAGATACGTTTGTAATTTCATCTTTAGGAAAGTTTACGCTTACAGTTTCGGCTTCTTCACTCCCGTTTACGGATATAACCTGCGGTATTCCTCCGATAAACGCCATATATCCTATCGTTATGTCTTCCCGGTTATTTGCGGCATTTGCCGAAAAAGTTATATTTATTTTTTCACCGTTATATTCGATATTCTGCGCATCGTTCATTTCTGAAAAGTCAAATTGCAGAGCGCCGCTCTGGTACTTGTCATAAAGCTCATAGCGCTCGTCATTGGCAGGCGTTTCGCTGTTTTCGTTCTCAGATGTTTCAAATGGATTTGAAACAAGGCTCTGTGTGTCACTTTCACTTGTTCCCGCACAGGAACAGAGCGAAAAAACAAGAGCTATTGCAAGCAATGATGCAATGATAAGATTTTTCATTTGCGTTCCTCCGTTACTTTGCAAAATACCTTTGTTACTGTTTTCTGTATACCGCTTTGTGCAATAATATATATAAGGAAACAACTGAGCATCTATTTTAAAGTCACTCAGTTGCCCTCATCGACTGCCATAATATTGCAGTTCCTTTGGAATAATAATTGATATTCAACGGCGATTAAATATCCGGTTTAAATTATATTGTAAAATTATGTGATGAATACAACATGCAAGTTTGTTTTCCGTTGTCATATGCTGAATGAGCGCCAAAAGAAGTTACTTTTTTTGCACCACTACCATAAGATACATAGCAGTATGTACGAACATCATCTGAATTATAGTTCCTATCATCGTTATAATCATACTGGCCACCTGTATAGTAGTCATTAACACTCAATCCAGCAAAAATCTCGTCAACGCTTTCATTTGTATTTTGAGTTCTAGCAGAGAATCTCTTTGAATATTGCGAATAGGCAGTTGATTTTAAAGTACCAACATAATCGCCGCCAGTCACGGGATTGGCAGCAAAAGCATTAACAGTAAGGCATATTGCTGCTGTAAATGCAGTAATCATTTTAATTATTCTTTTCATAATTACACATCCTAATTTAATTTTTTATTATAATAATGCCGCATTCGCCGCTACAGCATTAATTATAAATCTATCATATAAAAACATTGCACATTCTGCCTTGTTTCATCGGTTGCTTCATCTATTAACAGCTCATAGAACATCACTTTATCCTCATAGACTCTGTGCATATAAAGCGGAGATTTTGTATCAATCTCGATTTCCTTTATTTTGGTGCCGCTTTCCGTATCGTACATATAAAGCTTGTCTATTACCCCGATAAGATCTGTTTTATCCTCGTTTGTAATATCTGTCTCAGTTATGCACACTGCGGTTTTGCCGTCGGGTGTAAATCTGAGCGTTCCTGCCTCCTGCGCCGTTTCAGGTCTGAACTCCGATAACTCTCTGCTTTCGGTATCATATACTATTACACAGTCGTTTGGGGCTTCGTCAGGCAGAGGCGAATACCCGAGGTTTGGCGGCATATAAATCAGCTTTCCGGCTCTTTCAATGCGTATTGCGTTATAATCCTTTACGGGTGCCGCCGAGCAGATGACATTACCACTTAAATCAATTATTTCAAGCTTTTCGTGACTATTCATATCACGTTCAAGGACAGCGAGTCTGTCTCCAGTAGATAAAATATTCTGTGCGTACCATTCGCCGCTTGTCAGTACTTTTTCCTGTTCACCGTCTTTGGTGTACAATGCCATTGTATATACGCCGTCCTTTTCGGTACATATACAATACTGATCGGTCGCCGCAATATAAGCGGCGCTGAAAAGCTTTGTATCGGAGAAAGCAATACGGTTTATTTCTTCAAGATTTTCGTTGTAGGTTAATACATATTGTTCTTTTATTTTGCCGTTATCATCAAGGACTTTATCAAGAATTACAAAATAACCGTCACCATAGCTTGTCCGCAGGCATCGATTGTCAATGGTATAAAGCTCATCGGAGATTGTCTTGTCTGTGCTGTTGTAAACAATGTAGCAATATCCGTCAGCGGCATCAAGATTTTTCTCCCTGTAAAGCAGTAAATAACGCATATCGTTATCTATATATCCCATCGGAGTGTATGCAAAAAGCGGGTCGGAAAGCCGGTCGATATCCGTTATGCCGGGCTCACTTTCGGGTACATCTGCACTTGTGTCGGCAGGCAGCTGTGTTGCGGGATTTGTTATTATCTCATCATCAGGCGAAAAGCTGAGCCGGCTTGTTGTTTTAAGTAGTCTTGCCTTTGTATAATCATCAGTTAAAGGCACGGCTATAGCATAGACAATATCGTGGTTATTGACATTTTCAAGAGTAGCTGTGAGCTTTGGTACATATCCCGCCTTTGCCGATACCGTAGCATAGTCCTTACCGTTTATTTGTACTCTCTTGTGATTTACATAAAAGAAAACATTGTATGTCTCAAAGTCCGCACCGTCAAAAATCACATCACAAGTCAGGGTGTTATTATCAAGAACAAGGTGCTCAGTTTCATTATTCGCACTGAACATTTTTAATGTTGCGCCGCTGTCCATTTCACCCGCTTTTTTAAGCCTATATGACTTTAATGAGCTGTCAGACGCGGGTATATTTTCAAACTCTGCATTTCCGCTAAGCTCAACAGTTTCTGCTTTTTCGTTCATTGTAAGACAAGCTGTGTATACGGTAGAGCCTGCGTTTATATTGCCAAAGCCAAAGCCCGCATATTTACCCTGCGGCACATAACCGATATTGAAAATCGAAACAATCTGCAAATTCAGTTCTTTCTTATCTTCAAGCTCCTTTGTAATGCGAGGTTTTATAGAAATTGAAACCTTGGTTATTTCGTCTTTAGGGAAATCTACATTTACAGTTTCGGCTTCTTCACTCCCGTTTACCGATATAAGCTGCGGTACACCGCCGATAAATGCCATATAGCCGTCGGTTATCTTTTCTTTATTACCCGCAGAATTTGCAGAAAAGACTATGTTTATTTCCTCACCGTTATATTCAATATTCTGAGTGTCGTTCATTTCTGAAAAGTCAAATGCAAGACTTCCGCTCTGATACTTGTCGTAAAGCTCATATCGTTCGTCATATTCAGGCGTTTCACTGTTTTCGTTTTCAGATGTTTCAAATGGGTTTGAAACAAGGCTCTGTGTTCCGCTTTCACTTGTTCCCGCACAGGAGCAGAGCGAGAGAGTGATTGATAAAGCGAGTAATGATGCTATAATACGTTTTTTCATTTACGTTTCCTCCGTTATTTGTCTGAAAATTGCAATTCTCCGTCACTGTTTCTGACTATTACCTTACCGTTTGCAAGAAAAATACGTCCGTCTTTCGCCTGAGGTATTTCTATAAGATTTCCGCCAGCGTCCATATATGTTCCGTCATCGAAATACACGCCGCCCCTGTCTACCATATACGCATCACCCTTGTCGGCAAGCTTTTCTTCCGTAAAATCACTTGCTTTATACCGATAAGTGGCAGATTTGTTTGAGCAGTAAATATATTCTCCGTCTGACGCAATCGCATAGAACATTCTTTCACTGATAATCTTCTTTTCATTGTCATAGCAGACCGGATTGCCATCGGAATTAAGATAGAACACCTTGCCGTCAATAACGGAAATATCCCCGTTTATATAATTCTCGCTGAACAGCAGACGGCGCGTGCCGGTATTCAAGTCGAGTACAAACACCTTGTAGTTATTAGTCTGCAGATAGAGATTATTCTGATACTTACACATACCGCTGTAGCTGTAATCATCGCTGTCACCCGACCATATTGTCAGTAGGTCAAGGTAGCGGCTGAGACGCTGGGCATCAGGCGCGGCAAGCACAGTTTCTTTATAATAATCGCTAAGCCGTATTCTGCACACATTATCGGTATATGTGCCGCCATTCTGAAAGCTTTCGGTATAATAAAGATACCCGTCGCTTGCAAGCATATAATCAACTCTGCCGTCACAGGTTATATTTCGCAGTACATCGTCCTCTGAAAGATTCAGCTTATCGTCATATCTGATTATCCTTTGAGAAATTATATTGTATTCATCGTCGGTCTCGGTACTGAGCAAGTAATATCCTTCACCGTCATAAGCAAAACCGTATCTTCCGTTCGCCGCCGTGTTATCGGCGGTGCTCTGAGAACAGCCTGACAACAGCAGTATCAGCGAAGCGGCAACTGCCGAAATCACTGCCTTTTTTCCCGGACGACAGCGCTTTATACTGCCGATATATACTGCCGCAGTAACCGCTATCACAATAACAGCTATCGTTATCAGCATAACCAGAAGTTCGGCAGGAACGCATGAATACAGCAGAATTTCAAGTCTGCCCTCGGTTACATAACAATCTCCCGTGTAATACGGCGAGCCGAGCACAAGTGAAAACGGCGAATAATACACGGCATTATTCCGGCCGAAAAGATAAACCCACACGCAAGTGACCGCCATAGGCACAAACAGCGACAGCGGCAGATTTTTTGTCAGCGTACAAAGCAGTACGCATACAGCCGAAATAAGCAGGTAGCCGAGCAGCTTTGTCAGGTGAATAACTATAAACATTGCGATTATAGACAGACTGCCAAACGGGGTGTTCTCAAAGGCTTCAAGTGACTGTACGCCACAGCCGAGGTTTTCCGCTCCGATAACGGTAAATAATGAAGTAAGCTCTATAATAAACAGTCCGAGCCAGCCGATAAAAATGAGCGAAAACAAGGAGATGAGCCTGTACCCGCCCGAGCGTCTGCCGTTTGCGGCGGTAACGATAAGCGGCTTCATCTTTCTTTCGTAATAGCACATAGCCGCAGAGATATAGCATATAGCCATAATAAACAGATACTCAATTCCGCTTGTCATAGCGTTTGAATCGGACGGGAGCATAAGCAGATTTTCGCGGTCTGCGCTTACTCTCTCGTAGCTTGAATAAAGCAGCTTTATAGCGTCATACTTTTCGATTATGTCGGGTATCTCACGCATCGCGTTTGTAAATTCTTCGGGAGTGGCATAGTCTCCGTTTCTGTTTTTATCAAGTATATCGTTTTGCAGCTGCTTTGCGGCTTCTGCCTCGCTGTATAGCGAGAGTATAGCGGTTTCCTTTTCATCGGTAAGCTGTCCGCCGTACTCCTGCATATATTCGAGATAATATTTCTGCTGTTCGTACGACATATCGCTGTAGCTTGCCTTGTATAAATCCGCACTTGTGAGCAGTTTTACTATAAAGACTATCAGCAGTACAATAAGTCCGTACTGCTTTATGTACAGTTTTTTCAGTTCATTTTTTAACAGCATTTCATACCCCTCCGTACAGACACGACAGCAAAGACGACAGCAAGAAGTATTACTTCGGTTAAAGTTACAACAACATTGAATACGGGGAAATCAAGGATATTGCAGACATTCATATTTGTGAAAAGCTCTGTCGCACCGATAAGCGTTGTGGGGTTAAGCACGCCGGGGAGCAGTTCCGAGCCGATTACAAGCAGAAATCCCGCCGCTACGCTTACAACCATGGAAATTATATCGTTTTTGCAAAAGGACGATACTGCCGTCACAAGGAATGTGAACATAAGCAGAAACACAAGTCTTAATACGAACGTTATCACAAGAGCGCCGAAAAGCGTGATATTGAACGGGCACATTTCAAATTCCTGCAAGGCGTATATCGGTGCGGAAAAGCCGTCAAAGCCGTAGATAAGCTGAAAATAAACCATATCCGAAGCAAACAGTATAAGTGTAACCGCAAATGTATATATCGCCGCCGCTGTCAGCTTTGCAAGCATAACCGACCCTCTTTTTCCTGACGAGGATATAAGCTTATTGTAGCCTATAACATACTCCTTTGATACTATCGGAGATATTGCAAGCACTATGATAAACATTGACAGCAAGGCGGAAAACTTATAGTCGAAGATAGCCTTGTGTCCCTCGGACTGATAATAGCAGTCGAGCGACCTGCCTTTATAGCAGTCCTCATACAGCTTTGAAAGGCGGTATTCGTACCGGCTCTTATCGCTGTAGAACTCGGCGTTTGCCCTTGCATTTTCGGTTATCTCCGCACTTTTATTTGAGTATAGAATAGCGTATTCGTAGGAAGAAATAAGGTCTTTGAATAAATTTACATCACCGTAGGGGTAGCCGCAATATGTACCCTCAATCGGCTCTTCAATTATACCGTACACTTTTAGCATCTGCTCCGCATTAGCAAGCTCGGTTTTTAGTCCGTTTATCTTTTCATCGGTTATCTTTCCGCTGTATTTATCGTACAGTATATCCGTGCCCTGTACGGCATTTCCCGAAAGAACGGCTCTGCCCCCACCCGTGTAGTAATACAGCTCAAATACCTTAACAAAGTTTAAAAGTATAAGTACGATAATGCAGATATGAAGTGACGGCTTCAGTATGTACTTTTTAAGCTCGTATTTCAGCATATCATTCACCTATCTCTCCGAAGTGATAAATGCACACATCTTCAAGGGCAGGCTGAACATTAACGGCGTCGTGGTGTGGCTTCTCGTCACTTACAACACGGACATTGAACCTGTCGTCCTCGCTTATAACATTGCTGACGCGCTTTGTCCGCATAAGCTCCATACCTGTTTCGTAGTCGGTGAGCACCTCCCAGACCTTGCCGTAAATTTCATTGCAAAGCTCACTTTGTGAGGCACAGCTTATCATCTTTCCGCCATCGATAAGTACAACATTCTTGGCAATAAAAGCAATATCGGTAACGATATGAGTTGCTAAAATTACTATCTTATCATTCGCAAGCGATGAGATTACATTTCTGAAGCGTATACGCTCCTTGGGGTCAAGTCCTGCTGTCGGCTCGTCAAATATAACCACCTTTGGCTCGCCTACAAGTGCCTGCGCTATGCCGAGCCTTTGCTTCATACCGCCCGAATGTGCGCCAACCTTTTTGTTGCGGTCGTCATACAGATTTACACGCTTTAAAATCCCGTCGGCATAGGCTTTGGGATTATCGACCTTTACATTTTTCAGTGCCATAGAGTAGAGGATAAGCTCTCTTGCCGTAAAATTAGGATAAAAGTCCTGATTCTGCGGTAAAAAGCCGAGGTGCGACATATAATCGTGGCTGTCGCCGTCGGTGAAAGCAATACTGCCACTGTCAGGCTTTATTATACCGGTTACGCAGTTTATCAACGTGGATTTGCCCGCACCGTTGGGACCTAAGATGCCGTACACGCCTTTTTCAAGGGTGAGGGTAAAGCTGTCGAGGGCTTTTTTGCCTTTGCTATAGGATTTCGTGAGTTGATTGATTTCGAGTTTCATTTTTTCTCCTATACATGACTTAGCTCTGATTTTTATTGTATTATCACTAGTTATTCTTTGAATGGGAATGGCCAATTTAGTCTGCATTTTTTGAATTATATATCAAAAAAATTGCGATGTCAATAAAACTGTGAAGTTTGGCAAAATGCTGTTAAGTATGGATAGAATAAAGATATTATCTACTGATTTCTCTTTATTTATAAGATTTCATAGGTATTGAATTTATTGGTAGCTTTTCTGTTTGGATCAAAGTTATAATTTGACCGCTTTATAATATTTTTCTATTGACAAATTTATGATTTCTATTAGATTTTACTAATATCAATAATTTAATCAATAGATAAAGTTAAAAATATGAAATTCGAAATTAATATTGTCGCAATTGTTCAAAAAATGAAGCCCCAATTCATACAAAATTGGGGCTTCTTGTTATTGCTGTTTGTCTAGTCTACCAGTTACTTGCATATTTTCTTTAAATATGTAGGTTCCTTGGCCTGATAAGTGCCATAATATGACGCAGAGCCACAAGCTTTTTTTGCTAAAGATAATGCCGCATTAGCTACTTTCTGTGCCATTAAACGTTTAACTTTCATTACAATCCCCTCCTTTGCTCAAAGATTTCTATTAATATCATGATTGAAACAAGCAATAGTGTTACAATCAACAATATACCGTATTTAATTCCAAAAAATGTGGTAATCAAGCCTATTCCCGAAATACAAATAAATATTATTATAGATATTTTTTTGTACTTTTTAGCTTCATTGGAACTTACTATTTTATTTGCATTTTTCACAGGTGCAAATATCAATATAGATGGAAATGATAAAGCAATCAATGCTATTTCAATTATCAGCAAATAATTTTTCGTAAAAGCGAATATCATTAAGTTTGAGCACAAACAACAAATTACAAAAGACAATGAAAAAACAATGTTACATTTTAAATAACTCTTCGCATGATATCCACCACAAAATGAACGTATCGGTATAAACCCCAAAAGGAACACTAAACTACACGCAATATCATTTATCAAAATGCCAATTATTGTAATCAACGCTAAATTAATTAGTGTAGATACTAATAATTCTATTCCATATCTATAAATGTCTATCATTTCTTTTTCTATGCGAATATTTTTTAATACGAATTTTAATAACATTTCTGATAATTTCACAATCATTTTCGTCACCTTGGAGCAATATTACAATATTCGCACAAATTCGTCAATAGATTTGTGAAGTTTGGCGTAATTTAGTGAAGTTTAGTCGATATAGTTTAAATCAAAAAGTATACTAATAGCTAAAACTTCTTGACAAAGCGAATTAATTTGATGTATACTACAAAAAAGGACAAAGGAAATCCTTTGCCCGATTTATTTCGTAATCAAACTAAAAATCTTATTTACTTAGTTTTTTGCTATTTACACAATTGTCGTTATAATTTTTAGCATATAATAGTACATTTATTATCACTTCACGGCTTTTTTTATCAGGAGAAGTAGAATATCAATTGCTTCTGCTATTGTAAATTTTCCAAAGAAGCTTTTATTCAACTTATCAAATTTAAAACTTATAGCTGACCTTCCCAACAAATAATCAACAGGAACATTAAAAATATCTGCAAGTGACATAAGAGTTTCAATATTAGGTAAATTAACATTCTTTTCATAGTTGCATACTGAGTTTTTGGATAGATGAACCGCATCAGCTAGTTGTTTTTGTGTATAACCGTGTTTTTCTCGTAATTGTCTTAGCCTTTCGGAAAATTCCATGATTATCACTCCTTCTTTTTATTTTACACCGAGTCAAATGACAATTGTTGATTTATACAGAATTTATGTGTTTTTTATATTTCTATCAAATATAATTCAGAATTTATGAATTTTAATTAGGAGTTGCTGAACATATGCAAATAGCAGTATGTGATGATGAAAAGGTATATCTTGATTGCTTGAGCAGGAAGATAAAAGCGTGCTTTAAAGAATTTGAAATTGAGATTTCCTTGGATAAATACTTAAATGCAGTGTCTTTTCTCGAGCAGCATGAGCAAAATCCGTACGATGTAGTTTTTCTTGATATACTTATGCCGGAAATGAACGGTCTTGATGTTGCAAACAGGATAAGAAATTTATCCGAAAAAACAATAATCATCTTTATCACCACAGAAAATCATCTTGTATACGAAAGCTTTGACTACAGACCGTTCAACTTTATTCCGAAGGACCTTGATGTTTTTGACCAAAAGCTACGGTCAGTTATCGGAAAGCTGATGTTTTTTCTTCAGACTTCAAAGACCTTGTGCTTTGACCTGCCATACGGAGAAATCGGGAAAGTGACTGTCGGTGATATAATATATATCTGTAGCAGATCGAATTACATAGACATTATCTGCAAATCGAACGTGATGCTAAAAATCAGAAGCACGATAGATAATATCAGCGGTATGCTACCCGAACAACATTTTGCAAGGACGCATAACAGGATAATTGTTAACCTTAATCACATTCAGCGTATTGATTATCCGAATCATATAGTATACTTAACTGACAGCAACCAGGCGGAAATAAGCCGACGATATAAAAATTCACTTGCAGAAAAGTACAAAAAGTTTATCAGGGAAACAACCTAACAGGAGTAAATATGACTGATTTTTTATGGGCGGCATTTGAGCTTTTCATTACTTTTTTTGAAAACCTGACCGTATGCCATTTTATATGCAGGTTTTTAAAGCTTGACTTAAAAAGCAGAAAAGGAATAATTCTGTACCTTATCGGCTGTGTATCATTTTCGGTAATTGTCACTGTTATAAACAACTTTACTTTGTACGAAGGAGTATACGGTCTGATTTATACTGTTATGTTCTTTGCTTACAGCCTGTTTTTGCCGGGGTCGGTAATAAAAAAGGCATTTGCCGCTATACTTGCCAATATCGTAATAGTCTGCACAAACGCTCTTGTTACAAGCACAATTTCAGCCGCCTCAGGTAACGCGGTTGCGGAGATATTGGGCACTCATACTTTGGAAAGAGTTATTGCCGTACTCTCGGTTCAAATTTTGCTTATATATATTTTCGGCATCATTCTGAAAATAACGGCTGATAAAGATGTTGCGCTTAGATCGAGCGAATGGCTGCTTATTTTGTCGGTGTTTGTGGTTTCGTTTGTTTCAATAACATTCATTCATATGTCACAGCTATATTCCGATTATAACGAAAATCAAACGCGGATTTTATTGATAGCTGAACTGGGATTGGTAATCATAAATCTGATATGCTTTTATATGACCGTAGCCATGAGCAAGAGCAACCGTCAGGCCACCCTACTGAAGCTTGAAAAGCAGCAGCAGGAATATAGAATTAAATACGCCGAAACGATAAAGAACCAGTACGAGGAAACAGCTCGACTCAGACACGATATGAAGCAGAACTTTGAAGTACTGACGATGCTGTCCGACGAAAAGAAGTACGATGAAATCGGTGTGTTTTTAAAGCAATGCAAAAACGAGATAAGCAATATTGATGTGTGCATCGATGTGGGAAACGTCTTTATCAACGCTATACTTAACACTAAAATATCAATCGCTCGAAACCATGACATTAATTTTGTCTTCACAGGTTCAAAACAGCTTGACGGCGTAGCGGATATAGATATGTGCAATTTACTTGGAAATATCCTGGACAACGCTATCGAAAACTGCTCTGCCTCGCCCGATGCTCATAAAAGTATAATCTGCAATTTTTCCGGTGATGAGTATAAGATTATGATTTATGTAAGCAACACTATTGAAAAATCCGTGCTTTCGGAAAATCATTCGTTAAAAACCTCAAAATCACGATTACAAGGTCACGGATACGGTATAAAAACAATAAAGCAAATAGCGGAGAAATATAACGGCAGTGCGGATTTTTACGAAAAAGACAATATGTTTGTCTGCTGTGTGATGTTATACCGTGATTTTTAATGCCGAAGGCATTGCGGCGGTAACGCCGCAGTTTTGTGTCAGTAAAACAAATTATTTGTGTCGGAAAAATAAAAACGCCGCCTATCCCGATAAAGGAATAAGCGGCTTGCTTATATAGATCTATATTTAATTTTTTGAAAAGGAAATGTCTACGAAACAGTACGCACTATGAAAGCCTTTTTCTTTGCTTTCATCAGCCTTAAGATGACTTCATCAACAGCGTCGGTGTATCTGCTTTTAGCCATAAATGCGTTATTCTTATCTATAAGCGAATGTATGATTTGAGAGCGTTCCTGCTCGGTCAGCTTGATATAACACTTCTTCATTTGTAGTCCCTCCATTCGATTACAGTATATCCTTAAACGTTGCCG
>ENA-ORNP01001725-ORNP01001725.1-human-gut-metagenome-genome-assembly--contig:-NODE-1725-length-20933-cov-4.356643_pt1 | contig 20933 bp, 27 predicted proteins | sample MGYA00242119_ERZ509030 | MGnify/ENA primary metagenome ERZ509030 (study PRJEB26280, sample SAMEA2338708) | human gut metagenome | biome: human gut; feature: human-associated habitat; material: faeces... | reverse complement strand
TGCCGCTCCTTGGCGAGCTGCCCTTTGACCTTCGGGTCTTGGACGGCAAATTCCTGCATGGCTTTGAAGGAGGGGAGCTTGGATGGCTCCGTTCCATCAGCTGCTCGGGCATCGAGGTCGCCGAACTTATGGAGCCGCACCATATCAAACGCATTCAGGAGCCTTCCGCAGACCGGGTCCGTAGCATGGTGGCTGTAGGCAAAACGGTCGTCATAGAGCACGACACCCGCATGAGAGTCGGCGGGGATGTAGTCAAAGCGACCGGGTATAGCACTGTGCTTATACACATCCGGGAGGAATGTTTCAATAGCGGAAGTGATGGAGTAGGCACGGCAGAATGCGCCTACGGTCCCGCCTTTTTCAAGCGGGTCCGCCTGCTTTTTCACTTCACGCTGCACAATGGTCTGCTGCCGCTGGGAGACCGGCCACGCAGCTGTATTTCTCCAATCCTTATACTTGGCGAGCACAGTGTCCGGGTCCAGAAGGTCACCCTGAATCTCACGGCAAACGAACACACCGTCCGAAGAAGTAGAGGGCCAATACATGAGGCGGCTCGGCTCGTAGGTGGAATCATCAAACTGCTCAATGCCGATTTCCTCGGCGACTTTTCGGCTGATGGCGATGTATTCGTCTGGGGTCACATCCCTGCTGAGAGGGATGATTAGCCGAAGACGGGGGTATTCTGGGGTGTGCTGGTGTGTGGAGTAGAAAAAGCAGCGGAAAGAGAAGAACATTTCTACCTGATCCATAACATCGGGAGAGGCGTAGTCCATATCTAAGGACAGGCCGGAGCGGGAGAGGACACAGTCCTTCCGACGGCGACCACCTTTGAGGGAGCCAAGCACAAAACCGCCAATGTCCTTGATTTCGTCCCTCTGCGCTTTGGGGAGCTTTCTGTACTGCTCCATTGTTTCCGCCGTCTTGTGGGTGGAGAAAATTCGGGCACGGAAGTCCTCCAAGCTCATATCCACTAAATTCCACTTCTTGTCCATGCGGCTGTTGCCTACAGAGACCTTCATCGTGCAGACCTCCTTCCAACAAAATCTTCAATATTCCTCGTGATACGGGTGTGGTCCCGCTTTACCTGTTGCAGCGCGTGGGAGGCGCTTGCATATTCCTCCGAGCGGGGGTCCAAAGTGCTCAAGCAGTTATCCAGGCGGAGTGCCTCATTGGAAAGCTGGACAGCCCGCTTTAACATCAGCTTGAGAAGTTCATCCTGCTGCTTTTGGGAGCAGTACTGCCGCACCATTCGGAACAGTTTTTTTGACTTCTCTACCGTGCAGGGAAAGAAGGAGTCCGTTTCGATTTGGACATATCCGGTGGGATGCACGATGCGGAAGGAGGTAGCGTTGCGAAGGGCCTCGCCCGCAGTGGGGTCGTAATAACCCTCGGAGTTGTAGTAGTCGTTTGCCATGTGATACACCTCAGTCTTTCTTATAGAAATCACATTCATATCCATCTGCGCGGAGGGGCAGCCCAGATGCCCAATCGGGCGTAACGGCCATAAGAGCACAGACCTCTTCAACGGAAGATTGTCCAACCGGCACTTCAAGCACGGCCTCGTCGTGGATATGCATCACAATATCGAACCCGGCATCCCGCAGCCGGAGCATTGCCAAGGCCAGAAGGTCGCGGGCGGTGGCCTGTACGATGTTTTCCACCAGCTTAGGACCATAGGTTTCAATACGGAGCCATTTCTTACTTTCGCCGACTCCTTCGTAGGTGATCCCTTCACGGCCAAAGCGGTTCTGCTGGAACCGAGGCTTGATGTAGGAAAGAGAGCGGCCAGAGGGTAGCTTGACGAATAAAATACCGGAGCGATAGGTAAAGCTCACTGCGCCCACGCTGGTCGTGGCGCGGTCATGAAGGGCTTTTGTTGCGGCGGCGTCTACATCCCACCAGTACTTTGTGATGTGCGGATTTGCGTTCCGCCATTGGTTGACCAGAGGCTGGAGCTCATCTTCCTGAAGGCCCATGTCCAGAGCACCCATTGAAGTGAGGGCACCCACGGAGCCGCCATAGCCGAGCGCCAATTCAGCAATCTTTCCTTTCTGCCGTAGCTCGCCGTTGATACCGTGCTTGACCACAGGAACTCCAAACATCTGGGAGGCAGAGGCACAGTAGATATCCCCGCCTTGGGTGAATGTATCCAACCTCCATTGTTCCCCAGAGAGCCAAGCCAGGACGCGAGCCTCGATGGCAGAGAAGTCCGCCACAATGAACCGGCATCCGGCTTTTGGAATGAAGGCGGTCCGTATGAGTTCCGAGAGCACCCCGGGGGTAGAGTCGAAGAGCAGGTCGACCTGCTCGAACTCGCCCCGGCGCACCAAGCTGCGGGCAAGGGCAAGGTCTGGGATGTGATTCTGCGGGAGGTTTTGAATCTGAACAAGCCTGCCCGCCCAGCGGCCTGTGCGATTTGCGCCGTAGAATTGCAAAAGTCCGTGGACGCGACCATCTCGACAGACCGAGCGCTGGATTGCCTCATACTTTTTCACCGAGGTTTTTGCAAGTAGCAGGCGGAGCTTGAGTACCTCCAGCACTTCTCCATCGACCTCTGGCAGGAGACCCTTGATTGCCTTTTTGTCCAAAGACCCTACTTCGACCCCGTGCTCGGCCAGCCAGCTCTTCACTTGGGGGAGAGAATTGGGGTTCTCTAAGCCGGTCAGCTCGTAGGCGCGTGCAGTGGTGTGTATCTTAAACTCTGTATCGCACTGTACTGCCTTGGAAACCAGCTCCTGATCCACAAGCACACCACGATCATTAATTTCCTGATCAAGCCGGTAAAGTGCCTGCTCCTGTTCGGGGATAGGAAAATTGCGCAGCTTGTACCGTATCTCGCGCTCAGCATCTACATCCCGGATACAGTATCTTTTAAATTGCTCCCACTTTTCTGGAGCATCAGTTGGCCGATTTCGAGTCCGCATGCCATTGGCTTTAGTGGGCTTGCAAGGCATGGAGAAGAACCGGACCAAGTCGGCTCCCTCCTTCAGCTTTTTCCGCTGGATGTTCAACACTTCGCCCACGCCGTCCAAGGAGAGGGGGAGGGCCAGCATAGCGGATTGAACGGCTGTACACTGCCACCCTTCTGGCGAAAGCTGGCGTCCGAGGTAATGGGACAAGCAGGTGCGTTCAAAGGCGGCATTAAAGGCCGATTTGATGATGGCCGGGTCCTCCAAGGCAGAGAGCACCCGGTCTGGGAGCTGCTCTCCACGAGCCAAATCGACCACCTGTGTTTCCTCATCGTCGAAAGCATAGGCGAAGAGGAGTACCTCAAAGTTCGGACTATCGGAGTAGGCATAGACCCCGCATTTGGTCAGGTCCACATCCGAGAAGGTTTCTATGTCGATTGCTAATAAGCTCATGAGTATTCCTTTCGATACAACAAAAAGTGTATGTGTACTTCGTTGATATATAACGACCAATTTGATATAATGAGGGAAAGCGATGTCACATTTTGGAAATGACGAGGTACTCTAACATGGATGAGAAAAGAATGGAGGCGTTGACTCCAAAGCAGCAGGTCGCGGTCCGCCTTAAAGAGAAGGGCTTAACGGTTAAGGAAATCGCTGCTGCAATGGGAGTCACATATAATGCAGCGCGGGAACATCTGCGACACGCAGAACGCCGGTTCAGGGAATACGATGAATACATGGCCATAGAAAAACGCAATCTGGAGCAAGTGGACCTCCCACTGAACCGTGGGGAGGTTAAACTCATGATGGCCGCACTCCGAGCTTTAGAGAGGGAATATGAGAAAAATGTGGTCAAAAACATCAAGAGCGATTGGCGTGCCAAACTCCCCTATGAGAGCAAGGTAATTGCAGATCTCTATGATAGGATGCAGGAACTGATTTATGGAAAAGCTATCTCGGAAATGGCTCCCAATTGGGAAAAGAAAAATTGATTATGTAGGGAGGGGCGGCAAACCGCCACCCCTCCATTCCTGTTAGGAGAGGAAGTCATCATCCTCCACCGTATCGAAATCCTCGGCGGCGTTGGACCGGCTGCCCAGCGGCTCACCGTCCTTCAGCTTTTGGATGTTACCCAGGCCAGCAGCGATGCCACGGTTCCCGTTGGAGTTGTAGCCGTAGAAGGTAACACTGATCCGGCCATAGCAGCCGGAATACACCTCGCTCTGGTCCAGAATGGGCTGTACCTTCTTGTCCACGATCTGCGGGGCCTGACGGCTGTTGGCGTTGAAGAAATAGCAGCCAGCGTATGCCTCGTCATCGGGGCGGTCGATATCGCCATCCCGGAGCGGGAGCTTGAGGTTTGCGGGGATCTTCCCGCCCCACTTACCGATGGAGTCCTTCTTGGCCTGCTCGATGGCTGCCTTGATGGCCTCGATGGAGGCGGTGTCCGACTTCGGGATAATGGCAGAAACGCTGTACTTGGGGTCGCTGCCATTCACGGAGGTAGGCTCCCAGCCGTTGAAATAGCTGAACCGGCAGGGAACGATGACCTTGGTGGGATTAACATTCTTACTCATAATTTTCATTCCTCCTGAAATTCCGCTGATGCGGTGGTTTTGGTGATTGCTGGGCGTTTATCAGATATGGGGACAAGAGTGAGCTTACCTTGAGGCTTATAGACCAGATGGCCAAGGACCTCCTTGAAAGTGGCCTTCCCCATCAGCCGCTCCATGTCGCCGATTCCGATGAGCGACTTCTTGTAAATGTCTTTGTAGCCAGCAGCCTCAGCGGCAGCGGCGACTTCCTCATCGGATGTGTACTTCCGGTTGCTTTTTCCCTCTACGACCTTAAAACCGGGCCATTGCTTTCCGTGGACGATGGCCTCATCTTGGGCGTAGCTGTATATCTCAGAGGCCCACTTTGCCAAATCGTCTGCCTTTCGGAGAACCTCTGCAATCTCCTCATCCTCCAACAGAGCGGGCTGACGAAATTCCATCTGAGCAAGGGATAAAAACTCCTCGGCGCGGGCGCGACATTTGAATCTCGCCTTGCAGAATCGGCACCACGAGCCAGCGGCGTATTCGCCTGCGCCGATGAGTGCCATAGCGCCGTTTGGACGGAGTACCTCATTGCCCCACTTCTTGAGAGCATCCGGGGTGGTGTCCCAAGTGGAGTAGTTGTAAATACGGGGCTGGTAGATGGAGAGGCGGACGATGTGTGGGTCATAAAGCAGCTCCGCCTTTTGGAGCATCCCCAAGCCATATATCATGAGCTGGGAGTTCTCAGTGGCATCTACGGCCACACCCTTCCCCAACTTCAGGTCAATAATGTGGACCATTTCATCTGTGATGATGACCATGTCAGCGGTTCCGTAGCACCCCTCCACATACTCCGAGGCATCTACACGCTGCTCTACTGAGAATACCGGGTCCTTGCAGGTCCGCCGCGCCTCTTCAATCTGGCCAATCACGAACTCCACATAGTCATTCACAGCGTCCACCAGCTCATCGGTGTAGTAGTCCGACACAGGGCGCTTTGTCTGCTGTTTCAGGTATCGTTTAATCAGGTGCTCTGCCAGTGCATGCCCCGCAGTTCCCTCTGCAGCATAAGCACTGGTTTCATCATCAAATGACTCCTCCAGCACCAATGACGGTGGGCAATGCAATCGTCGGAATGCCGATGACGGTGAATATCGCGCATGTCCCATCACAGTGCCTCCACTTCACGGAGCAATGCCGCATAGTCTTTCGGGTTCACCCCCGATAACTTACCGGCGTCGTACTTCATAAGCAGGGCCTTCACCTGCGCGGTCTTCCCCTCATCACTCTTGGCAGACATAGCGGCTCTCACCACTTCAATCGTGACGGCCTTCTCCACCTTTTCCGGGGGGCACACCTTCTCGCTATCGGTGCCGCTATCCGCCAATGCTCGGTATCCGGCTGCCAACTTCTCGTATCCTTCAGCAATGGTGCGATAAATGTCATTCATCCCACTCACCGTACCTTTCCAAAGTTCAGCCCTTCCACCTTAGAGCGGAAGTCATCACCCACACGGTCATCCAGCAGGAGGGTGTCGGCAGGAATGCGGTTCATGTCGTGGTCGTACATCTCGACCGGGATCTGCAGTCGCTTGGCGGCCTCCAGCTCATAGGCCATTCCGCTGGTGATGGGCGGCGCAATGAGCCAAAGCATGTCGCAGGACTCCATGAGCGTCACACCGATCTTGATGGCCCGGATGCGCTCATACGGGTCAGAATCCATCATGAACTGCGGGAAATAGAGGTGCGGAGCCACCGGAAGGTAGCGGCACACCATGAGGAAGTGCGCCACCCGCCGCGCCAGCTTGGTGTTCTCTTCGACATTCCCCTTGAAGGGGGAGCACACAAATACTTTTTTCATACCTTGATCCTTTCTTACTCATACGGGAGGTGCCCGTGGATTTACCGGCCACGATTGGTCGGCATGGCGAAAGCGGCAAGAATGTCTTTCATCGTTTCCTGCTGGTCCGGCTGCAGTCCGGGCATCAGTTCCCGAAGGAGGGCCTCTTGCTCCGGCCGGAGGTAACGGCGGCCAACATAGTATCCGTCCGCGACACGGACACCGCCGCCATTCCCTCGGACCGTTTCCAAGGGGTAAGAGCAACTAAGCACTTCGATATCACGCTTGATCGTGCTCCGACTGACATGGAACTCAGCCATTAAGTTGGCAATGGTATCGAACCGACGGTCCGACAGCCGCTCCAGAATTTCTTGGCGGCGATCAAGTGCGCTCTGCATGTTGCTCTCACCTCCTCTCGCTTTCGATGGGTTAAGAATAAAGGTCAAAGGGTTCACCTAATGAACCATTCAAAAAAGTTTTGCGAAAAAGTTTTAGGGGTCCTGCTTTCCCTTCCTTCTCTTCTCTTACCCCTCCTTACTTCTCTTTCTTTGCCGCAAAGGGGGTACCCTGGGATGCAACTCCCGGAGAAGAAAAAAAGAAAAGCCGGAGCAAGCTGAGTATGGAAGAATACTCAACATTGCTCCGGCCTTAGTGGTGGCATATGCCCCGGTGGTCAGTCAGCGGTGGTTGTTATTTCGGTTTCGTCCCAAGCGCCGTTGGGGCTGCGTCTTTGTGGTTCTGAGGGTATCCAAATCCCCTAAGTAGAAGTTCTTACATCGCGGGCACTGGACGGAAATCGTGAGCTTGCCAATCCCGTCTGCCAGCACCTCGCCCTTGCCGCACCAAGGGCAGGTCAAGTGGTGTTTGAATGGAGCGTTCATTTCTACCTCCCATGTTAATATGTTAGCTAAACTGTTAACATCGAGTGAAAAAAGAAAAGCGGGTGCGGAGACCCGCTTTGTGTCGATGGGGTTACCCCCCCTGTGCCGCAACCGATGAATTTAAATTGGTACGACACAGGGGTGCTAAGAGAGGGAGAGTTATTGTCCCAAGACCAGAAGGGGGTTGTCCGCCTCGCGCAAAGTGTCCGTATCGATTAGAACATCGATAAAGTCAAGCCCGGCGAGACAGGTAGAGAAGTCGGGAGGGATTAGCTCCAGATCCTTCAGCCGGTAAACAGCTGATTCAGTGGACATGTTAAACGTCTGGGAAACGGCTTTGATATCCGTGTAGGCGAGAGCAGTTTTGTTGTGCCGCAGGTAGTTGTTCTTGCTGTGGTTTTCTGCGACAACCGTTCGGACCGCCTGCTGCGGCATCATAAAGCAGGAGGACATTACATTTGCTTGCCATTCCATCCATTCCCTATCCCCCCAGACAACGCTTTTCCGCTGACCACCCAGCTTGGCCATATCGGTCCGGCATTGGATCATGGGTGCGCTCGAGTCATCCAGCAGGGAAAGCTGGTAGGGGTCGTAGGCGAAGTATTCCTCGTGGAGTACGCCATGCCCTGCAGCCTCGTGTCCCATAGTAAACCGATAGCGGTGCTCCTTGTTGTCAGCAAGGAGTGTGTTATCGATTATGATGGTACGAGCACGGGCACTTATGTACTCTGCCTCATTCTTGTTCGGGTTATAGACGGGGACCTCATCCGTGTCGTTAAAGACCGTCATACCCAAATAGACACCACAGTGTGACAGGTACTGGAAATCCTGTTCCATACCGAGGTAATTCTGGGCAAAGTCATCCACATCTATGGCTTGTGGGTGTTTCAGCGCATCGGGGTTGTAATCCTCCATGATGCGCTCGGCAAGAGCGTCCATGTCCTTCTTGCTCAGTACAGGGACGCCGGACCGCTTTCGGGGAAAATGAAGGTCTACCATACCGGGTTTATTACTCCTTCCGCTCTTTCTCTTTGAGTCGTCTGACGAACTCCATCCACTCCTTTTCCCCGGCGTCAAGGTCGCGAGCGGTTCTCAGCGCGGCGCTCACATAGCCGTGCTGCATAATATAATCGGGGAGATCGGGGGCAACGGAGTTCCGTTTTTTACCAGCCAAGTCCAGCATCGTGGCCTTTTCCTCCGGGGTCAGGCCGAGGATATTGGACAGCAGCTCCAGCTTGTCCAATTCGAATGGATTGCGTCTGTCGCGCTCCACATCACTGAGGAACGGGGCAGAACAGCCGAGCATGTCCGCCATTTTCCGCAAGGTGATACCTTTTTCAATCCTTTTCTTGGCTATGTATTCTCCGAAATTAGCATTAGCGTTCATTTAAATTCACCTTTTCATGTATTTGTCCGACTCTTATCACTTTTCCCAATTTATAAATATGTATGTATGGGTACCTCCATTTTCCGGACAAGTATGGCGGTGTTTACAAGTGCGCTTGTTAGCTAACTTGTGAATATCATTATAGCCGGGACTGCTTGCGGTGTCAACCCCCTTTTGCGAAAAAGTTTTAGGCGGATTTTAACTGTACATCAACCCCGGCATGATAACCTCTTCGCGGCCATCACAGGGCATCTTCAGGTCTCCCATGAGAGCCGCAGAGTAGACGGCCTTTTTCCCAAAGCGTCTGCGGAGATCCTCAATCACGGTTTCCAATCGGTCTCTGCGTTCGAGGCACACGGGGTCAATAAACATGTTGATCTGTTCCGGCTGGCCGAAGGGCCGCAGATTGATGGCTCGTACCGTAATAGCTCGAATAGGGGTTGTCCAGTTGTAGTTTGCATGCAGAAGTGCTCTGGCGGTTTCTGCTATTTCCTTGGGGCTGCGGGTGGAGTGGTCCATCTTACACTGATACTGGCGGGAAGAGAGTTCATTATTACGGACCGAAATTTGTACCCCCGTTGCTACCAGCTGATGGACCCGGAGCCGGTGCCCAATATCCTGGGAGAGTTCCAGCATGACTTTCCACGCCTCTTCTTCATTTTCTAAGTCGGCATTGCAGGTGATTCCATGCCCAATGGACTTCACTGGAGAAACGAAATCTTGGTGCATTACCCGAGAGGTATCGGTTCCTTTTGCATAGGAGAGAATGGCGAGTCCGTTTACCCCAAGGAGCCGTTGCAGAAAGTCAGGAGAACAAGCGGCCAAGTCTCCAATTTTACGCACACCGTATCTGGCCAGCTTGGCCTCGGTGGCCCTACCGACATACAGCAGCTCGCCAACCGGGAGAGGCCAGACCTGCTCTCTATAACTATCCTTGGTGATCTGGGTAATGGCATCCGGCTTTTTCATATCGCTCCCCAGCTTGGCGAAGATCTTATTGAAGGACACACCAATGCTGACAGTCAGCCCAAGCTCCTCCTTAACAGTGTGGCGTATCTTCTCGGCAACCCACATCCCATCGCCGCAGCGAGGCAACCCAGTGATGTCCAACCAGCACTCGTCCATCCCAAACGGCTCAACCAAATTGGTGAAACGGGAGTAGATAGCGCGGGTCAAGGCGGAGTATTTCAGGTACTGGTCATATTGCGGCGGGACTACAATAAGGCCCGGACACCGCTGGCGGGCCTCCCAATTGACCATGCCTGTTTTAACTCCGGCTTTTTTGGCAAGCTCCGATTTGGCCAACACGATTCCGTGGCGGTCCTCGGTGCTCCCGCAGACAGCAACAGCCTTTCCACGCAGTTTGGGGTTCAACATCATCTCAACTGAGGCGTAAAAGCAGTTGAGGTCGCTGTGAAGGATAACTCGTTCCTGCATTTTCATCATTCACCTCCAGAAAATTGTGGAATTCTGTTGACATGATGAAGTTCTGTCGATATAATCAGGACAAGAACTTCACCTTAACTTCATCGAAAGCATAGCAGATTGATGAAGTTATGTCAATAGAAAAAGTGAAGTTGATGAAGTTACGGGTTTGCCTGTAAGGAGGAAAACGCACAATGACTTTTTCCGACAAAATCAAAAGAGCACGCGAGGTGGCCGGTTTTACGCAGCAGCAGCTTGCCGATCAGGTCGGCGTATCGAAACGGACGATTGCTGCTTATGAGTCCACCGACGCGAAGGCTCGGCCTTCGACCATGCGCAAGCTGGCGGAGGCGCTCGGGGTTTCTACAGACTATCTGGCCCGAGAGGAAATCACCGATCCCAAATACGGCCTCGAAAAGCAACCGTATGTCGAAGAGGTCCGAACAGCATGTGGTGATAGAGCGGCCCGAGAGATGAACGAGCTGCTTGAACGCAACATTGCGCTTTTTGCAGGCGGCGAACTGTCCGAAGAGGCCAAGGATGACTTCTTTCAGGCGGTGACAAAGGCATACTTACTGTGCAAAGAAGAGGCCAGAATAACTTATGGCCGTAAGAAAGTATAGTCCGTTAATTGGGACAAATAATGGAGTAAAATACTTTCGGACGATCCATAAGGAGTGGAGCAAGTATGTCTATGGATGCAATAAGCCACAGAGTGGAATGCCTGCGGCGAAAATACCATGAAACAGACCCCTTTAAGCTGTGCTCCGAGATGGGTATCATCGTTCTGCAAGAGCCTATGGGGGCCTATGATGGAGCTTGCAAAGGGTTCTTCCTTGTGCAGAGCAGAAAAAAGCTGATAACAGTGAATTCAGATTTGCCGGATCATCTACTCCGAATCATTGCAGCACACGAGCTTGGGCATGCCGTACAGCACGGGGAACAGCTTGGGATTACTGCTTTCCATGACTTTGCCCTGTTCGACAGCACATCGCGCATGGAGTATGAGGCGAATATTTTCGCCGCCGACTTGCTGCTGCCGGACCAAGAGGTGCTGGAGCAGCTCAACGCCGATGTGTCATTCTTCGGTGCAGCCTCCATGCTGAAGGTCCCGCCGGAACTGCTCGATTTTAAGTTCCGGGTCCTCAAACGGAAAGGATACAAAGTTGTGGACCCGCCGATACTCTCAAACGGTTGCTTTATGAAGGATATGGAAATGGGGGTGGCCAGCGATGGTGAATAACTACGGTTATGCGGAACCCCCGCCCATTGACCTGAAGGTTTATGTGGGCGTTACGGCCCGGTTCAACTCGGACGGAGTCATGATACCCACCAGCGTTATTTGGGAGGATGGCCGCTCCTACGAGATCGATAAAGTGACGCACATTGGGCAAGCTGCAGCTCGGAAGGCCGGAGGACAGGGCGACCGCTATACCATTTGGATCAATGGTAAGCAGACCTACCTGTTTTTCGAGCGGAGCACATCCCTAACAGGAAATAACATTGGACGCTGGTTTGTTGAACGAAGGATATCATAAAGGAACTTAGGCTTGGGGACCAAAGGTGGGGGTGTCATGAGCCAGAATGTAAAGAGACGGTCGGCCAAAGACATCTACTATGGGATTGAGAGCCAGACTGGCGAATTAAAACACATCTCAGAAGTCCAGAGGGGCGCTGCCTGTGGATGCGTATGTGTATCCTGCGGCAAGCCGCTACAGGCCCGCAAGGGCGACCAGCGCAGGCACCACTTTGCCCACATATCAAACTATGACTGTATGTACGCCAGCGAAGTTGCAGTCTATAAGGCACTCGCCGAGCTCTTGAAACGGGAGAGAGTATTGGAACTGCCAGCAATTACACTCTCTTTTCCGAGCTGGGGCCGGGACTATGAGGTTCTCAAGGCGGAGCAGAGCCTATCTTTGGAGTCCGTTACCTTTGAATGTGAACCGTTGCAGTACCCACCTATGCTGACGGTCGAGGCTGCTGGGAGCCGGTTGCGCCTGCTGATAGATTTCGGCTCATATTATACTGAGGATGACTTAGAGGGCTTTGTGAATGAGGCGAAATCGGAGGGGTACTCTTTGGTCCTATTTCAATTCCCGCCAATTGGGCAAGCAGAGGCTTTTACGCCTGACGCGCTGGAGCGGTGTATCAGCAACTTGGAAGTCTCTCGGGGGTGGCTGCGTAGCGCATTGCGTGACAAGTGGATCGAGCGGTATCAGTCGAAGGCCGTTCAGCCGCCAGAATGGGGAATGGGGTACGAATGCCCGCTCCATGTTGGGTGGTATAAAGGAAAATATTCTGCTCGATACGAAGATTGCGTCTACTGTCGCTACAATGTGGCTCCTATCCTTCCGGGGTGCCGGTGTATGGCTGTATCAGGCATACGAACGATTGATGACTTTAAGGAGAACCCGGAAGAGCTACAAAAACGGATGAGTGAGCTACGCAAGGAAAATGAAGAGTACCTAATGAGGCGGCGATCTGGGCAAAGGCTGGGGTTTCCCCAGAAGGTACCAGCCAATGTCTATCAGAAGTTCTCGAAAAGTGGACCTACCGATGAGGAATTGCGGTTGGAAGAAGAACGGATCAAGGCGAACTACGATGTGAATTCTGAAGACTGGATTGTGGATCGCTTTGGACGGCGATGGGTCTTGTGTGAGCAGTGCGGCGAGCTTAAGCAGGACAAAGAGATGTCGATGTATGGAGGCCGTCAAGGCCCTAACATTGGCGTTTGCCGGAAGTGCTCACACCAAGAGGCTGATAGTGAGAGAAAATGAAGAAAGTGCAAGCAGCGTTTTATACATTTGATGAAATGAACGAGCTCCTTCGTAGGTGCTGTTTTACAGACGGAGAATACTTCGAGGTCGAGGTTGTTGACCAGTACTTTTGGAAGATTAACTATTACCCAGACGATCTGCCGGACGATCAGTGCCTTTCCATATCAGATTACGATGCTCTGCCTGTGCTGTCCAAAATCGTAGGGTTTCAGCTTTCCAATACTCATGTGAGTAGAGATGGAATTTGGCTTGAAGGGGAAGAAATGCTACCGGGGAAAAGGCGGTAGCGCGTAGGCTTTGCCGCAGGTGGTGAGGAGCGAGCTATGGAAGGAAAACACTTGACGCTTGAGGAGCGGAGATTAATTAAAACCCTACTTGATAGCGGTAAGAAAGGGTACCAAATCGCAGAAACGCTTGGACGGCATCAAACCAGTATCTACTACGAGATAAGAAAGGGAACGCACAATGGAGAGTACGACCCTGAATACAGCCATGCCCTTTACAGAAAAGCGTTAAGTGAAAAGGGCGTTGGGCCTATACTTTCTAAGAATAGAAAACTTGCGGACTATATATCGGAAAGAATACTGGAGGACGAACTAAGCCCGGAACAGATAGTCGACTTACTCCAGAGCCGAAATGACCCGGAACTTCCTCCTGTAAATAAGAACACAATATACTCGGCCATTGACAAGGGCCTTATACCGGGAGTCACGAGGGAAACTTTGAACCACGATGTAACTAAAATTTATAGCAGAGGCTGTATCATGTTGCCAAGCTGGGTGCGACAGAAGTATGGATACAGGGACGGTACTATGCTGCGAATTGTTGACCTCGGAAACGGAGAAATCCTTCTAAAGCCGCTCGCAAGTGGTCAAGAGGGGCACAAGAATGAGTGTAGGGAGAGTGACGAATGAAGATCGAGATGGGCGAATCACTAATCTATTCTTGGCTGCGCCATGTGAGACTGTGCCAAATCGTCCAGACGAACTGGAAAGTATCCTCGCAATGGGAGCTGCATCATGAGCCGGAATTGAGGGAGCTTATGGAGGAGGCGGGCCGTACCTTTGAAGATATGCGGGGCTACCGCATATTTAAGAAGAACGCCTCATTAGGTCAAATTCTTCAGCAGGGAGAATGCGACTTAATAGGCTATGCAGCGAACAACGGGAAATTTGATGTGTGCGCCGTTGATGTAGCTTTCCACGAGTTTGGCCTCCAGTATGGTAGCCGCCAAGAAACGGTTAGCAAGATACTGGCAAAAACTGTTCGGACGGCCATGTGCCTATACGGCTACATAGACACAAAAGAAGGAGAGGTCCTCTTCGCCTCTCCCAAAATCAATCGGTCCGTAATGAACGATGTGCTCCCCTGCATAGAAGAGCTAAACCGGCTCTTTGTATCAAAGGGATTTTCCTACAGGGCACGAGTTGTGGCAAACGAAGAATTCAATCAGGAAATACTCCAGCCGGTCTTGGGCTTGAGCAACGATGTGGCGGATACCTCGGAGCTGTTTTTGCGTAGCTACCAGATGTTGAAGATGTTCAAGTGAGGTGCTGGTGTGGATTATAGCAAACTGCAGAAGGCCACCATCAAATCCAATAATGTCGGCTTTGGCCCGATGCCAGAACCTCTTGAGGAGGCAGAGCAACGGCTTACGATTTCGAGATGCGGGCGGGTATGGTTTAGCGCCTATTCTTATGGTGGGACAAGGCTGCGTAAAAAGCAGGTATGGCTTGGCAAAGAGCGAGCCTGCTGCCTCTTACATGTGATTGGGACCTACTTCTGCTCTTGTGAAGAGTTGTCGCTTGCAACGGATATCGGAATATGGGAAATGCGCCTTCAGGATATAGACGGAGCGGCCACGAAATTTGTCGGGTCACTGTGCTGTGCTTTTCAGGTAGAAGGCCGGGATCTGTCGACCATAATCCGGGAGGAGCTTGGCATGAGAGACCTTTTCTTGTATGATGGAAACAACGAATGAGAAAGCGGCCTGGGCACAAAGGAGGCGTTTGGAATGTCTGAGAAAAAGCCTAAGCGCAAGAGCATCGGAGAGCATTTTACATATGCATATTTGCGACATATCAAGAAGTGGATGTTTTGCCCGAATTGCGAATCCGGCAAACTGACCTTCAATAAGAAGGCATCTAAGTGGCAGTGTGAAAGCTGCGGCTATGAGTTGTCCGCTGACGAGTTTGAGGACGATTATATTTTCTGGTTTTGCGATGAGTGCGGGGCATATCTGAATAATCAGAAGGGCTTTGACCGCAAGGCAGATAAATGGATCTGCACCGCATGCGGCTATGAGAACGACACCACGATGGATAACCTCAGAGGCGTGTGCGTTGATTGCGGGAAAAGCCTCCCCAATCCAGAGGATACCCTTTGTGTGGATTGCCGCCTTAAACGAAAAGAACGGGCAAAGGAGCGGCTGATAAATATCGGCACTGCTGTTGGCATCGGCGCGGTGGCGGTGGGGATAGGTTTTGCGACGGCGCAATCTCAATCGGATGACTCTTCGGAACCCCTACCCCCATTTCCAGAGGATGACCGCGATTATCCAACCTGCGATCTCTGCGGCGAAAAAATGACGGAATTTGACGGTTGGGCGTGGTACACCTGTCCAAATTGTGGTAACATGGTCAGGATTCTTGAGGATGGGACAACTACATGGGAAAGGGAGCTGTTTGGCCCGAGTGCGGGCCATTCCTCGCGGCGTTGTGAGTATTGTGGAGAATCGCTGGCAGGTGGAAAGCGGTCACTTCCTTGGGAGAATGAGAATAATCGGAACGGCTATGTGATCTGCCCTCATTGCGGACGAGCCAATTTCGAAGATGATGACTGACTCTGCCGGATGGCAGCGTCGGAGAGGAAACCGAGCTACAGAAAGCACAGGTGGACTTAAAATGGAGGGAAAGAGATATGAATAAGTACATTTTATACCGGAATGGCATTTATGAAGAGGACGGCGAGGACCGCGAGGTTGAAGAGCTGGTGGCGGTAGAGTACGGTCAAGCGTTGGATGATGTTTTGGAGGACCTCCTCCGCGATATTCGGGATGACTTGACCAGTATGGCCGAATATGCCAAATGCAGTGCAGATGCCTACGGGCCAATCGATGAGAACTACGATAAGGCTCCTTTTAACTTTATGGGGGTTGTCATACTTCCAGTAGCTGAGAAAAATATTTTGATTGACTACACAGTAGAGGTGGAGGAGCAGTGATTGTCATCGTTGCCGTAGACGACCGGGGCGGCATGCTATTTAACCACAGACGGCAAAGCCAAGACCGGGCACTGAGAGAGCGTATTCTGGCCCTAAGCGCGGATTCAAAGTTGTGGATGAACCATTATACAGAAAAGCAGTTTGTCAACGCTGCGGACTACCCTCAAATCAATGTGTCTGACGATTTTCTATCTGAGGCAGGACCGGGTGAATATTGCTTTGTCGAAACGGAGCCGGTTGCCCCGTACCTCAAATGGATTGAAGGCTTGATAATTTACCGCTGGAACAGAAGGTACCCCGACGACCAGAAGTTTGACCTGCCGCTGGATGGCTGGTGCCTCAAAAGCACCACCGAATTTTCAGGCAGTTCCCATGAGAAAATCACGGAGGAGGTCTACGGCAAATGACACCGTGGAAGAAACGCAAAATTGCAAAGGAAGAGGAGCAGAAACGGCAAACAAAGAAAATACTCCAGTGGGGCCTTCCAATCATCTCAATACTGATTTGCCTATGTTTTATCGGGGCGATACTGGAACAAAACAGCGATACGGATACGCCCCCATCCTCTTCGGTATCTGAGTCCATTCCGCCCGAGATGGACAACTCCCAAGGTGGTTCAGACATTTTGCCAGAGGATGGCTCAGACACACAAGGAGCAATCGTAGAGGGCACCGAGCCTTCCAGCGACACAAAGCAGCCCCCCACAACGCCTGTGCCTGCGGCGGATACTGTCTCCTTGAGTGAGGTTCCGGCCTACTCAGGCGAACCGTATGTAGCTATCAACAATAATACTCCCAGCTTTAACGACGAAGAATTAACCACGACATCGTTTGAAACATACAGCACATTAGATTACCTTGGCCGGTGTGGCGTTGCCTACGCTTGTATTGGTACGGACCTGATGCCCACAGAGGACCGTGGGAGCATTAGCGAAGTAACTCCCACTGGATGGATCAACAAAGAGTATGATGGGCAGTACCTATACAACCGCTGCCACCTGATTGGGTTCCAGCTCAGTGGCGAGAATGCCAATGAGCGCAATCTGATTACAGGAACCCGGTACATGAATGTGGAAGGGATGCTCCCCTTCGAGAACATGATTGCTGACTATGTACATGAAACAGACAACCATGTTCTCTACCGAGTTACCCCGATCTATGATGGGACCAACCTCGTGGCCAGTGGGGTACAGCTGGAGGCAGAATCAGTTGAGGATGACGGTGAAGGGGTCCTCTTCAATGTCTATGTCTATAATGTCCAGCCGGGTATCACAATTGATTATGCTACCGGAGAGAGCTGGCAGGAGCAGGGAACTACTACTACGCCGGTTCAAGAGGAACCGGTTCAGGAAGATCCGGAGGAGCAGACGCCGGTTTCGAGCGGGACTACCTACATACTGAATACGAACACCAAGAAATTCCACTATCCAAGCTGTTCCAGTGTAGACCAGATGAGCGATAAGAATAGGCAGGAGTTTACGGGAACAAGAGATGAGGTTATCGCAATGGGGTACGACCCGTGTGGCCGTTGCCACCCATAATAGAAGGGAGACGACCGAGATGGAAATAACCACCTGTAAGAGCTGCGGGAAGAAGTATGGGTATGTCGTTAGCGACATGAAGGTTCCCGGCGGCAAAGAAAGAGAATATGCTTACTGTCCATATTGTAAGTCGGAGGGGCCATCTCTGGTGACAAGTGGCTGGATTACGACTTATAAGCTGGAAAACAGCGAGAAATAAAAGAATTGGCAAATAGGGAAAGATACGGTCTGGTCGTTCGTCGATTTCCCTACTTGCCAGTTTTCTATAATTAGGTGGGATTAATTGTAAATATGGTCCGGTTAAACGGATCAATTATATGTTACGAAGGTTGCGCCACACCATTGCCAGTGTTATAATGGCCCAAAGTGCATGAGGGAATCTATGCTAAAAAGTGAGGGGTGCTTATGGCTTTAGAAGTAAATCAGTTAGATGCAGGTAGAATCCTTCGGGAGTCCTACGAGCGAGTGAGCAGCGAGCCACAGTTATCCTGTCCTATTGCCGACACTGTTGATATTACTTTAACCGGGAAAGGGTGCTTAACCTATCAGTACATACTCCTGACTGCGCTGGTTGCCAAGTTAACTAACTGTGATATCGATATGTTGAGCTTACAAGTGGACGATCCGTCTGGGGGAGCATACGCGCCGAGGACCCTCTGTAAAGAGGTGATTTATCCATTTCAGAAACAGATCTTATCCAACGCACTTAATGGTAATAACGATGATCCGCTGGTCAACAAGCCCGCACGATATCTACGCTTGGCAAAAACAAATGCCGCACGCGGAGATGGACGCAATGTTTTAAATCACCTGTGCGACTCATTACCTACATTAGTAACCCAAGAGGAAGTACAAGAAACACTTGACTACATGATGTCCAAGATCCTTCAAATAGCTAAGGAAAAGAAGGAAAGGGGGGACGCAGTTAGTGTAGCGGTTAAAGATGCAAATTATCAGATGCTTTATGCTTTCCTGTCTGAATTGCTTGACCAAGGCTTTGGAGGTGCGGCACTGGTCCTTGTGACTTACGCCCTCTTTCTTATCCATTTTCCTGCCAAGGATGGCTACAGGATAATCCCGCATCCTGTAAATCAGTCCGGTGCCTCTTCGCGGCAAAAAAGCGACTTAGATATAGAGCTTAATGGAGTTCCATTCCTTGGGGTAGAACTGAAAGATAAACCATTCACATCAAATGATGTGGCTCGGGCCGCAGATACTGCTTTATCGAGTGGATTACATAGTTTGCTTTTTGTTTCAGGAAGACATTCTGGACTTCCTTCGGTATCGACTTATTTCTCTGAGGTCAGGAGGGAATACGCCCGAAAGGGGTTCGCAGTCGGGGTAATAGAAATCGACGAATTAATGGACTTTCTATTGGTTTCACACCCTAATAGTATTGATGCAGCCAGAGTTCTGGGGGCCGTCTATGATTGCGTTTCGGATATAGGCGGGACTGTTGAAACACAGACATGGGTCTATTCGAAACTCAAATCATTAGGGTAAGCAGTGCATAGAGCTTGTGCCACTTTGTAAGCGAATAAGGAAGGCACAGCGTTCCCAATTTGACGATACTGCTTATTTCGTGCCCCACAAAACTCATAGCCTTTCGGGAAGGTTTGGATAGCAGCGGCCTCTTTTAGTGTGAGGCGACGAACATATTCAGGGATTTCCACAGTTGCTGGCATGATTATGCCAGCAACTATTTTTTTATGATACACAGAGAACCAGTTTTCAAGACCTGGACTTTCTAAGGCAAGCTGGTCCACAATCGGGGTTTTATTACCGCCCATTGTGGCAGGTAAAGTTGGGGGCAATCCCTCCATATCTACCGGTCGTCCAGCTCCGTTGACAAGCATTCCTGCGTATGGACTTTTCCGCATAATGGGCCTTTTAGCTAAAGTTATTGTAGCCGCGCAAGTATCAGGGTTTAGTAACGAACCGTATTTCCCTACTGAAAGAAGAACTTCCCTTGCAGTGGGTGCTGGGCTTTTAAGTTTTGCCATCTCATCAAAAAAGGCTTGGGGTGCCCCATTTTTAACGCCCACAAAAATGACTCGATCCCTTTTTTGCGGCACACCATACTCAGCGGTGTGGAAAACAGAGAATCCTACCGTGTACCCTAAATCAGTGGCCGTGGATAGGTATCTATTACGAACGGAGGCCCATTTTTCTAATGTTCCAAGAGCTTTCACATTTTCCATAACAAAGAATTTTGGCTCTACGAGCTGAACTGCTTTTAGGAAAGTAAATATTAGTTCACTTCTGGAGTCGTTAGGGTCCATTTTGCCTGCAACTGAAAACCCCTGACAAGGCGGGCCACCAAATAATATGTCTACCGCACCGCGATACTGTTTAAGTTCTGGGAGTAATTCGGCAATGTCCCCTTCTCGCATTACTTTACTACATTTAGGCCTGTTGGCGCACCATGTGCGGGCGGCATCGTGGTCAAATTCGTTTGCAAATACGATTCGGAAACCGGCTCTCTCAAACCCAATATCAAGGCCGCCGGCTCCAGAAAATAATGAAATTGCAGTCATTTTAGGCATACATAATCTTCTCCTACCATTGAAAGTGTTGTGGCAGGCCATCCCCGATGCAATTACCTTTCAACCGTGAGGCTTTTGGCACAATCACGGGCATTGACAATTCGCACAGTATCGTCACAAACCACGAATGAAATTTTATCGCCGGGTTTGACTTGGATTACCTCACGAACTGATTTCGGTATTGTGGCTTGTCCCTTAGAGGTGATCTTAGTTGTTTCTACAAAGGCTCGGTCTGACATGTTAAGTCCTCCTGCCAGAAGTATTACTTTTAATACTCAAGCATTATAACTTGCCTCGGGATAAAAAGCAAGTACGCAATTTGAGGTGAATTCAACTGTTTTGCGAAAGGGTTCAAGCCCATTATATCACAACATTTATAGGGGGGGGTAAAGCCTATAAAGGTACATAAATAGCTGGCGTAATTACGGATAAAACACACAAAAGAGATGAATAATTATCAGAAATCCCACGCAAATAAATAGCAAAATCAGCGATTATCAAGCCAAAATTGACCGAATTTTGACGCAAAAGTTACTCTCTCAGGCCGTCCTTTCGGAAAATCTGACCCCGTGGTGGGCCAGGGAGATCTCACCCGGCCTGGGATTGGTGCCGCCCCCTGCCAGCCCCATGGGGGAGATGGTGTGGTGGGGGGAACGGAAGGGGCGGCGGCTGATGAGGGGGTGGTCCGGGTCGGTGAGGCCCATCACCGAGTGGATCTCGGTGGCCTCCAGGGCTTCAGAGCGGCTCATATCGGGGAGGATGGAGGGCAGGCGGCGGGCCAGCATGGATTTGCCAGACCCGGGAGGACCACACATGAGCAGGTTGTGGCCGCCGGCCGCGGCGATCTCCAGGGCCCGCTTCCC
>ENA-ORNP01001718-ORNP01001718.1-human-gut-metagenome-genome-assembly--contig:-NODE-1718-length-20986-cov-2.503512_pt1 | contig 20986 bp, 18 predicted proteins | sample MGYA00242119_ERZ509030 | MGnify/ENA primary metagenome ERZ509030 (study PRJEB26280, sample SAMEA2338708) | human gut metagenome | biome: human gut; feature: human-associated habitat; material: faeces... | reverse complement strand
CATTTTTATCTTCGTCAAAAATCGAATATTCGCCGAATTCTATTTGGTTATCATCTTCAAGATAAGGAATAACTTTAGACTTAACAAGATATTTGCAATAATCCGTTATCAAAAAGATATTTTCAACATGAAATGGAAAGAGGTAGTGAAATGTCAGGAGTACCGAAAATCAGATTGCATGATTTAAGACACAGTCATGTTTCACTTCTTATAAATATGGGATTTTCAGCATTGGAGATTGCAGAACGAATGGGCCATGAAAGTGTAAGAATTACATATCACTATGCGCATTTGTTCCCATCAAAGCAATTGGAGATGATTAATAAACTGGATGAAATTAAAGGAGAATTAGGAGATGTCTGATAGAAAATTGGATAGCAAAGGAAGATGGCGCAGCAGAGTAGTTGCATTTAGAGTTTCTGATGAAGAGGCAGAGTTATTAAATAGACTTGTAGACATATCAGGACTTACAAAGCAGGATTATTTAATAAAGAAAACAACAGACCATAAAGTAGTTGTAAAGGGTTCCATTCGCGTGTTTGGAGCCCTTAAGGCGCAACTTACATATGTATATGAAGAATTAAAAAGGCTGGATAAAGTTACGCCTAAAAATGATGAATTAATGGAATTGATTAAAGTAATTTCAATGATTCTTTTAAAGATAGAAGAAAATGAGAATCTAAAAGAGCAGCAGAGGGTGGAGAACTTTGAAAAGAAAATGGCAGAACAAAAAAGGCTTAAAAACAGCAGTATGGGAAACAGAAAGTTAAAAAGTTTTAGAGATGAAGGAGAGAAAACAAATGAGTAAAATAATAGCAATAGCAAATCAAAAGGGTGGAGTAGGAAAGACTACAACAACATTAAATTTGGGAGTGGGTTTGGCAAGAGAAGGGAAGAAGGTCCTTTTAATAGATGCGGATCCTCAGGGAAGTTTGACAATTAGTGTAGGTATAAATGAACCGGACCAGTTAGATTATACACTTGCAAATGTGCTTATGGATATAGTAAACGAAGAAGAGCTACCAGCCAGTAGAGGAATAGTTAAGCACGAAGAAGGGATAGATATATTGCCATCAAATATTGAATTATCAGGAATAGAGGTTTCTTTGGTAAATGTTATGAGTAGAGAATTGCTAATGAGAGAGTTTGTAAGAGAAGTAGAAAATGATTACGATTATATTTTAGTTGATTGTATGCCTAGTCTTGGAATTATTACAATTAATGCCCTTGCCTGTGCAGATACAGTATTGATACCGGTGCAGGTTTCATATCTGCCGGTAAAAGGTTTACAACAGTTAATAAAGACAATAGCAAGAGTAAAAAGACAGATTAATCCGAAATTAGAGATTGAAGGAATTTTGCTTACAATGATGGACTATAGAACCAATTACGCAAAGGACATTTCAACAGCAATCTATGAAACATATGCAACGAATATTCCAATATTTAAGAGCATAGTGCCAATGTCTGTTAGAGCAGCAGAAACGCCAATTAAAGGTACAAGCATATTTAAACATAATCCTAAAGGAAAAGTAGCACAAAGTTATGTGAAAGTTACAGAGGAGGTTTTAGAACATGGCAACAAGAGAGAAAATTAAATTAACAAGTTACAATGAATTACTTGGTGTAAACAACGATATGATTAGTGAAATAGATATAAACAAATTGCATCAATTTAAAGATCACCCATTCAGTGTGGTTGATAACGAAAAAATGTTTGAGCTGGCTAAATCAATAGAGAACAATGGAATATTATCACCTTTATTGGTAAGACCTTTGGGCAATGGTGAATATGAAATAATTTCAGGGCACAGAAGAAAGAGAGCCTGTGAAATTGCAGGAAAGGAAAAGGTTTCGGCAATTATAAAAGATATAAGTCATGAAGAGGCAATACCACTTATGGTTGATGCAAACTTTCAAAGAGAAGATACATTACCAAGTGAAAAAGCAAAAGCTTATAAAATGAAAATGGAAGCCTTAGCACATCAGGGAAAAAGTTCAGATGAAATGTCATCGGCAAAAAAGATAGGACAGTTGGCAGGAATTTCAGACAGACAGGTTCAAAGATATATAAGACTTACGGAACTAATACCAGAGTTAAGCAAATTGGTGGATGATAAACAAATAACATTTGTATTAGGTGTAGAGATTTCATTTTTGAAAACAGAATATCAACAATTAATTTATGAAAACATTTGTAAAGGTAAAAAGGTAAGTAAAGACAATGTACGGATAATTAGAGAAAATCAGGAAAATTTGTCATTCGAAGAGGTAAGTCAAATACTCTTTGCTGACAAGGCAAAGGTACAAAAAAGGATATGCAATGTGACGCTTAAAGAAAACAAGTTGTCTGAATTTTTTGATTCGACTTACACGAAAAAAGAAATGGAGAAAGTAATCTATTCATTGCTAAAGGAATGGAAGAAAGGAAAGGATTAGTGTATGGCATTTGAATATTATTATGGAAAACAAGCCGACCAATATAGTTTCATAAAAGTACCTAAATTGTTAGTACATGATAAGGCGTTCATTGGATTATCAGTGGACGCTAAGATGCTATATGGTTTGCTTTTAGACAGAATGAGTTTATCTATGAAAAATGGATGGCTGGATGAAGAAAATAGGGTTTATATTATTTATCAGATAAAAGATATTATGAGCGATATGAATATGGCAAGAGCAACAGCTGTGAAATATCTGCAGGAGCTGGTAGATTTTGGATTGGTTGAAAAAAAGAAAAGAGGTTTGGGGCTTCCAAACATATTATATGTTAAAAGTTTTCTTGTGGAAAAAGAAAGCACAGAACAAGAAAAAACTTTGGGTGGAAGGTATACAAATACACCAGAAACACCGAAGAATACACAGAAGTTCAACAATTATACTTCAAGAAGTTCAAAAATTGAAACTCAGGAAGTTCAGAAATTGAACTACAAGGAGTTCAATAATTATACTTCCGGCAGTTCAGAAAATGAAATTCAAGAGGTTCAAGAATTAGACCCTAATAATACTAATATAAATAATACTAAAAATATTAATACTAATATCTTATCTTATCCGCTAACAGAAGGCGAAGAGCCAGATATGACAGGTGCAGATAATTGGACGCATAAAAAAGGGCTTAGTATAACTATGCCTAAAGCAGATAGGATGGGATGCGATAAGAAAAAATCTGAATATGAACTTTATATGGATTTAATCAAAGACAATATTGAATACGATGCATTAAAAGAACGTTATCCACTTGATGCAGAACTAATAGATGGAATAGTTGAAATGATGACAGAAGTTACAGTTAGCACGAATGATTATATTGTCATAGCGAGCAATTCGTTTCCGAAGGAAGTTGTAAAATCAAGATTTCTTAAACTTAATTTTTCACATTTAGAGTATGTTATGAGTTGCTTTAAATCAAATACAACTAAAGTGAAAAATATCAAAAAATATTTGCTGGCATCATTGTTTAATGCACCATCAACAATGAATGGGTATTATACAGCAGAAGTAAATCATGATATGCCACAGTATGCATCTAGGAGGTAAGGCTATGGATAGAGCAAAAAGTTTAGTGAAATACATAATAGCAATTATAATGTTTATATGCAGAGTGACAATTGCGGTACTGGGAAGTTTACTAAAGATATTTTTAGTATTGACTATAGCAGTATTTAAAATTGTGTTTTCTTTAATAAGAGTTGTAGAGTATAATTAAAGACAGTTATTTATAGCTTGGGAGGTTTGCCAAATGATAAAAAATTTAAAAAGAGTACTGATGATTGTTGGTATGTTTGTATTGATGCTGGGAATTGGTGCAAATGTTCAGGTAAAAGCGGATACTTTGGGACAAGTCAAATCAGTAAAGACTAAAACTACTTATAAATATTACAAAGGTATAGTTAGTGCCAAGGACATGAGAAAAAAGAAAATTAAATATAAATATGGAATTAAAGCTTCATGGAAAAAGGTGAAGAATGCAAATGGATATGAGATATATGCTTACGGTGTTGCATCAAAGAAGTGGAGAAAAATTAAAGATACAAAAAAGACAAGTTATGTATTCACCAATTTATTAGAAAAGGACAAATTTAAATTTAAAGTACGAGCCTATAGGAAAATAAATGGAGAAAAAGTTTACAGCAACTGGTCAAAAAAGAAGACAATAAAAACAAATTCGGCACTTTATAAGATAAATAACAACTTTAAATTGCCGGGAAAATATTATGACAGATATGCAGCAGAACAGGCTTTTGTATTGCAGAATGAATATAGAAAAAGTGCTGGAAAACAAAGTATCGTTTGGTCGGATGTTTTATATGAAATATGTAAAGCAAGGGCAAAGGAACTTGTTAATGATTTCAGTCATAATAAATTTATAAGTACATCGACAGAGTTATTAGAAAAAAAGTATGGACTAAAAGATGGTGGAATACCATATGAGGGAGACGATGGTTATATACATTATCATATGTATGCAAATGCAGAAAATATTGCAATGGGGTATTACACATATAAGTCTGCTATGGAAGGATGGAAAAGTAGTCCGGGACATTATAGAAACATCATAGACGAAGAACATAGAGCAGGTGCCATTGCTTGCTATAAACAAAGTGGAAGAACATATTGGGTAGCAATATTTGGTGGAGTGAATTTAGATAAGGAAATAAAAAGTAATTAAAAATAACTTTGCGACATAATGTCGTGAAGTTATTTTTTGCTTTTACACTCCTGCTGAAATATAAATTTAATTTTAACAGTATGACTTTTAGGTGAAAAAGATAATCAATGTTAAAATATGATTGTCAGTAACCGGGAATGACAAAAAACAAATTAATAGATTAACGCCAAGATGAGCTCATTATATGTGAGTTTTATTCTTGGCGTTTTTTATTTTATCAGGAGGAAAGTAAATGTTAGATAAATTAAAAAGAATTACAGCAACAATATTAGCAATAGCAACAGTGGTAACATCAATTCCTATAATCAATGTTGCAGCAGCAGGCAATGGAGAGAAGAAGCAGGCAGGTATAGTAACTCTTGGAAAACTTGGAACAGTAAATATCGGATCAAAGAGTGAAAGTGGAACATGGGTAAAAACATTAGTGGATGGAAATGATGTGTTTTGTTTAGATTTAGGAAAGGCATGTCATACCGGATATACCTACATTGCATCCAACAGTACAATATCAAGCGACAGTTCTAATAAGAAAAATGCTTTGGAGGCAAAAATAGGATATTGGTATGATCAAACAAAAAAGCGTTCAAACAAGGCATGGGTTTATGCACAGTGTCTTATATGGGCTGTTGAAGAAGGTATTACAAGTGGAACCGGATTAAAGGATATCATTAAACAAGTTAAAAACAATACAGGATATTATGCAAATGATAGCCTGTATGCTGATATTTTTGAAGGGACAAGCGTAGTTAAGTGTACAATTACAAAATGGAAATACAGTGGAAGAACTGATAGTGATGAAGTTCAGGAACTAATGGAAATTGTAGGAAACACAAAAGAATACAAGTATACGCCTATTAGTAAAAAAGACTATTACCGTCAGAGAATTACATTACAAAAGTGTGATGAAGATGGAAAAGAACTTCCTCAGGTCATTTTTAGATTTACAGCAAAGAATATAAAGCAGTTGTATTCTTATCAGTACAATGGTTGGGGAGATTCTGTTAAGGAAGATGTAGATGATGATGCTAACAAATTTAGTCAGGAAGTAAAAACAGATTCTAAAGGAAAAATCGTATTTCGTTTTACGTACGAACTAAATTCTAAGAGTTATTATTATGTAGCAGATGAAGAGTTAAAGGATATGTCATCAAGTGATAAAAAACAAATTAAGGACGAATTAGACGATAAGGGATATGATTATGCATCAGATTTGTCAAAAGCAGGAGCAGAAAAGTTAATAAAGAATGACATCAATGACCAGATGGATGATATCTCAAACAATTACGTAATTGAAGAAATCTCATCAGGTAACAACAACATTCTTACATCGTTTGTTGTTGATTCAGGTTCAAACAAGATTACAAGCCAGTCATCAAACAAGGTTACAGTAACACTTACAAAGGCTGATTCATGGAAGAAGAACAGTGATGGAAAGTGGCCCGAGACTGCAGAAGAGTCATACAGTAATTACAAGCTTGCATACAAGCCTGTTCTTAAGGACAAATACAAGAAAGTAAAAATGACTGTGTGGAAAAAGGATTCTGAAACAGGCAGTACACCACAGGGAGATGCAACATTGGAAGGCGCAGTGTATGGAGTATATTCAGATGTAGCATGCACAAAACTTGTAAAGTCATACAAGACCAATGCCAAGGGTACATTTGAAACAGACTATTACAGATGTGGTGTAAACATGTACTTAAAGGAAATTACACCGCCTGAAGGCTACCTTAAAAATGACAAGGTATACACAATCACAAAGGATGGCCAGCAGTTTACCAACGAATACAATTCGGCAGAAACACAGGTTGATGACGACGTGGTAAAAGGTGACGTATCAATTATTAAGGGAATGGGAAATGGCCTTGCAGGTATTGTCGCACCTGAAAACAAGGCACAGTTTCAGATTTACCTTGCAAGTGCAGGTTCATATGACAAGGCAAAGGCAACAGAAAGAGACATTCTTACAACAGATTTAACAGGTTATGCAAAGTCAAAGAAGATGCCATATGGAACATATGTGGTTCATCAGACTGTTGGAGCTGCAAACACTGAAAAGTGTCCTGACTTTTACGTGAATGTGAAGGAAAACGGAAAGACATACAAGTATCTTTTAAACAATCCGGAATTCAACGCATATCTAAAAATCGTAAAGAAGGATTCAAAAACAAATCAGACAGTTTTAAAGGCTGGAACAACATACCAGATTTACAAAGTTGATAAAGATGGCAAGGAAACTCTTGTGACACAGACACACAGCAATGGAAATGCAATAGAGGTTGTGGACAGATTTGTAACAGATGAAACAGGAGAAATCATTACTTATGAGAAATTGAAAGCCGGCACATACAGGGTTTATGAAATCGAAGGACCTGAAGGATACAGGGTGAACAGACAGCCGGTAATGGTTGAGATTAGCAGTAACTCATACAAGACAATGGTGGACAAGCTTGGTAAGGAATATCTGTATGCAGAGTGCGAGTACTATAATGATGTGACTTACGGAAAATTTACAATAAATAAAATTGGTCCTGAATTATGCAATAAGGACGATGAAGGTGATTCAGAAGAAAGTAAGGCAGATAAAGATGGAGAAATCAATAATTTAGTTAACACAGAAAAGAATGGTGCAAAGGGAATTAATGTAGAGAATGGTAAAAATGAAACAGCATTAGGTTCATTTAATCCATTTAACTACAAGGACACATTGCTAAACGGCGTTGTATTTGAACTTACTGCAAGAGAAGACATCATGTCACAGGATAATCAGGGAACAGTATTGTTTAAGAAGGATTCAGTTGTTGCAAAAATTACAACAGGTGAAAAGGCAGAGTTTACAAACGATTGTAATGGTATCTGTAATTTTGTGTTAAACGATGACGGAACAATCACACTTAATGTCCCACTTGGAGAATACATTTTAAAGGAAGTAAAGACAAAGTATGGTTATGTTCTTCCAGAACAGTCATTCTGGGACTTAAGTTTTAAGTGGAATAACAAGGATGATGAGTATGTGTTTGACATTTCTGAAAACTCAAAGGATGGAAAGATTGACATACACAATGACATGGTAAAGACAGACATTACACTTGAAAAGCAGGATTCAAAGACAAATGAGCCTGTTGAAAATGCAAGATTTGGATTTTATTCAAGGGACAACATTTACGATAAGAATGGGAATGTGATTGTTGCTGCAGGTGAAAAGATTGCAACAGTAACAACTGACAAGGAAGGAAAGGCGAAAATCCCATTTGATGTACCTGTAATGGATGAAGGTTATGGAAAGACGGAAGGCAACTTAAATTCAGGAGATTACTATTTCCTTGAAGAAAGTGTTAGCGACAGTTATTACATTAACAGGGAAAAACATCAGGTACATCTTGAATACAAGGATCAGGAAACTGCAGTTGTATCAGCAAAGGCAGTGGTTAAGGAAGAACAGACTGAAACTGTAATCAGCAAAAGAATGATTGCATCATCAGTTGAGATTAAGGACTGCCATTTGAAAATCAGTGATGAAAACGGTAACGAAATCGTAAGCTGGATAACAGGTGACATTTCGTCAGTTAAGTTAAATGAAAAGCTTGATGAGATGGGATATGACAACGTTCATGTAGAAAAATGCGACGGTTATGCAGTTAAGATATACGGATTACTTCATGACAGGGAATACACCTTAACTGAAACAAAACCATCAGACGGTTTCGTAACTGCAAGTGATATTATCTTTAAACTTGCGGAAAGTGATGATGCAAATGCCAAGACAAGAGTACTTATAAAAGATGGTGATGCTTTTAATGAAAATATTGACAATCAGGTGGTAATGTATGATGACACAACAAAGATTGAATTTTCAAAGACAGACATTACAAATGGAAAGGAACTTCCGGGATGTCATATGCAGGTAACTGAAAAGGACACAGGAAAGGTAATGGATGAATGGGTTTCATCAAGACAGAGCCATATGATTGAAGGAAAGTATGCCGTTGGTAAGACTTATGTTTTAACAGAAACAAAGCCAAGGGACGGATATGCAACAGCAACAAGTGTCCAGTTCACAGTAGCGGATGATGAAAAGGTCCAGAAGGTAAAAATGATTGATGACACAATCAAGGTTGAATTTAGCAAGATTGCATCAGATACAAAGAAGCAGCTTGGCGGTGCAAAATATAAGGTATATGACAGCAAGGGCAAAAAGGTGTATGAGTTTACTACAGGAAAGAAAGCTGAATTCATTGAAGGCATCCTTAAGGCAGGAGAAACTTATACATTCAAGGAAGTGGATGCACCAGAACATTACAAGGTTGCAAAGGATAGGAAAATCAAAGTTAAGGATACAGGAAAAGTTCAGAAACTTACGGTTACTGATGAAAGAATACCTGTAGTACCTGACACACCACAGACAGGCATTAATGGAAAAACAGTAGGAATGGTAGTTTCACTTATTTCATTATTAATTGCACTTGGATGTTTTGCATGCGTAAGAGCAAAGGATAAGTCAAAATACAATTTCAAACAGGAGAAGGACGATGAAGAAGATAATTAAAATATCTCTGATACTTCTTTTAGTGGGGATGGCTGTGATTTCAGTTGTCCCTTTTTTAAAGGAAAAAAGAGCAGAGAGAAAGTATGAGAATGGATTTAAAAAAATACAGGAGAGCGTGACAGAAAAGAAGTCTAATGTAAATGGTCTTGTAAAGAAAAACAAAGACTGCATAGGTTATGTGGAAATACCGGGAACAACCATAAATTATCCTGTGATGCAGACAAAGGATAAGCCGGACTTTTATTTGAATCATGATTTTAACAGGAATTACAGTTTTTATGGAACGCCTTATTTAAGTGCATACTGTGATGGGGAAAAATCAGACAACCTAATTATTTACGGACATAACATAAACGGAGGAAAAATGTTTGGAGCGCTGGAACAGTATAAGGATAAGGAGTTTTTTAATAAGCACAGGGAGATATATTTTACAACGGATAAAAAGAGAGAGTATGAAGTGTTTGCAGTGATGAGTGTTAACATACATGAGTTTGAATACTGGAAATTTGTAATGGCAAGGGATGCGAAGGAGTATGACGAGTTCGTTGACAAGGTGGAAGAGCATAGTTTGTGGAGACAGGAGAATAAGCCCAAGTATGGAGAGCAGATGCTGATGTTGTCTACTTGCGATAATGGGAAAGGGGATGATTGTAGGATTGTGGTTATTGGAAAAAATATATAATAATAGCTAAATAACAAAACAAATTTAGTTATATAGATTTAGTTATATGATAGCCAATACTGATATTAGGACATTGAATGATATCAAATATGTTGAGAGATATATTGGATTTGGAATAAAGTGAAAAAATGGGATATGACATACCATAGTTTACATTTGAGATTGATTAAGAAGGAGAAAATGTATAGAAGAATTAAGAACAAGTCTCATATTTGATATTAAACTTAAGTAGTTTGTTTGCAAAAAAGTATTGTAAAAAAATATAATACACATTAGAATATTGTAAAAACGTATTATAGTAAGAGTTACAATAGGAGAAAAATTGAAGTATTAATTATATGGATGAAAAATTATATAAAGAGTTAAGAAATATAACCGATGAAGAAAAGGAAATTCTTCAGGGAAGGGACAATATTGACCGTAGGCTTTATATGGAGCAGCAGTCGGATATAATAAATGCAAACAAGCTTTTGGAGCAGGGAAAGATTATTACAATCAGACCACATACAAGGTTTATACATTTTCCAAAGCATACTCACGACTATATTGAAGTAATTTATATGTGTTCGGGCAGTACCACACATATTATTAACGATAATAAGGTGGTTTTGGAGAAAGGTGAACTGTTATTTTTAAGCATGAATGCAGTGCAGGAGATTCTTCCGGCAAAGGAGAATGATGTTGCGGTTAATTTTATAATACTTCCAGAATTTTTTAACAAGGCACTTAATATGATTGAAATGGAAGAAAGTCCACTGAAAGATTTTATTATAGAATCTTTGGTTGGAAAAAAAGGCAATATAGCTATCTTCATTTTAAAGTTGCAGATGTTTTGCCTGTGCAGAATCTTATTGAAAATTTAATATGGACCATAAAGAATGATTCCCTAAATAAGCGAAGCATAAATCAGATTACAATGGGACTTCTTTTTGTTCAGCTTTTAAACAATACAGACAGAGTTGAGGTGGGCAATAATAGCGACGATAGAAAGCTTTTGATTACAATTCTAAGATACATAGAAGAGAATTACAAAGATGGTGAACTGACTAATTTGGCAAAGAACCTTAATTATGATGTGTATTGGATTAGCAAGAAGATTAAGGAGCTGACGGGAAGTACTTATACGGATTTGGTTCAAAGAAAAAGATTAAATCAGGCAGTATATTACCTGACACAGACTAACATACCAATTGCAGATATTGGACTTGCAATAGGTTATGACAATTTAAGCTATTTTCATAGAATTTTTAAGGCAAGATTCGGAAAAACTCCAAAGCAGTACAGAGATAACTATAAGAAATAAATCAAAGAATTTAATAAAATTACCAATAAGGATACTTTTTAAAACAAAAATGTCCATATTTTTGTATACAGCATTTAATAAAATTTAGTAAGAAATATTATGTGTTAATAGATTACATAAAGGAGAAAAATATGATTAACAAAGATATTACAATAGATATAGAAGGAAATGAAGCAAAATTAACATTATACATTTTGGACAGTTCACCGGAATTATATTATGAAAAAAGACCAATTATTGTTGTTTGTCCCGGCGGAGGTTATTCAATGGTGTCTGACAGAGAGGCAGAGCCAATTGCAATGAAGCTTGCATCAATGGGTTATCACGTGGCAGTTTTAAGATACTCAGTAAGTCCTGTCAGATATCCTATAGCTTTATTACAACTTGGAAAGGTAGTAAGTTACCTGTATGAAAATGCCGAACAGTATAATATTATAAAAGAGAAAATTGCAGTTATGGGCTTTTCAGCAGGTGGTCATTTAGCAGCAAGTTATAGCATTAAGTGGAATGAAAACTGGGTGGCAGAAAAGCTTGGCGTTAGCAGTGAAGAGCTTAGACCGGACAGAATGATTTTATGTTATCCGGTAATTACGTCAGGAGAGTTTGCACATAATGGTTCATTTGAATGCCTTTTAGGAGACAAATATGATGAGCTGAAAGATGAATTGTCAATTGAGAAGAATATTAATAAAGACACGCCAGCCTGTTTTGTATGGCATACAAAGACAGACAATTGCGTACCATATGAAAATACATTAATGTTAATTGATAGCTTAAAGGAAAAGAATATTCCTGTTGAAAGTCATATATTTGATAAAGGGGACCACGGTTTATCATTGGCTAATAAGGTTTCAATGGACAAAAATAAATGGGGTATAGAAGAGTCAGTGCAGGTATGGACTGACTATTTGGAAAAATGGCTGGATGTATGGAGAAATGAATAAAATCGCAAAGAATATATGAAAGAAGCAAAGATAAATAAAACGTTAAAGATTAAATATAAAAATAAAATCATAAAATCTAAATGAAAATTAAATAAAGTCATAATACCTAAATGATTTTAAAAGAATTGCAAATAAGGACACTTTTTTAAACAAAAGGTGTCCTTATTTTTGTGCCTTAAATTTGATAAATTTTAAATTAGAGAGAATGACAATTAATATTGGCGAAGAATTTACGGAGAGAAAAATTAAAAAGTAAGAACAAAGTTTAGAAAGAGGGGTGCATATGAACTATTATCTTGCAATAGACATTGGAGCTTCCAGTGGAAGACATATTCTTGGCTCGTTGGAGAATGGTCAGTTGAATCTGGAGGAAATATATCGTTTTGAAAATGGAATGAAGAAGAAAGAAGGTCATCTTGTGTGGGATACTAAGTATCTTTTTCATGAAATACTTGAAGGAATTAAAAAGTGTAAGGAAATAAATAAGATTCCAAAAAGTATAGCCATTGACACATGGGCAGTTGACTATGTTTTGCTTGATGAAAACGATGAAGTAATAGGAGATGTTTACGGATACCGTGATTCCAGAACTAAGGGGATGGATGAAGAGGTTTATAAACATATAACACCTGAAAGATTATATAGATTTTCAGGTATACAGAAGCAGTCATTTAATACTATTTATCAGCTAATGGCAGACAAAATCCAAAGACCTAAAGAGTTGGAGAAGGCGAAAACATTCCTTATGCTACCGGATTATTTTCAGTTTTTATTAACAGGAAAGAAGAAATCTGAATATACCAATGCAACATCAACCCAATTGGTTAAGGTAAATACAAGAAAGTGGAACAGAAAGCTTATGGCAGACCTTGGAATACCAAAGGATATGTTTTTAAGACTTAGCGAAACAGGACAGTATACAGGAAAAATAAGACCGGCAATTAGAGAAATAGTAGGTTTTAATGCCAATGTGGTTATGTGTGCAAGTCACGATACGGCATCAGCAGTAATGTCAGTGCCTGAAATTAGTGGTAATGGAATTTACATAAGTTCAGGAACATGGTCATTAATGGGTGTTGAAAGCGAAAAGGTTATTAATACTGAAAAAAGTATGAATGAAAACTTTACCAATGAAGGTGGTTATGAATATCGATACAGATATTTGAAAAACATTATGGGACTGTGGATGATTCAGTCAGTAAGACACGAATTGGATGATAAGTATTCTTTTGCAGAACTTTGTGAAATGGCAGAAGAATGTAAAACATTTCCGTCAAGAGTGGACGTAAACAGTGATGAATTTCTTGCACCAGAATCTATGATTGATGCCATTAAGGAATATTGTAAGAAGACTAATCAGCAGATTCCTGAACAAATAGGTGAGATTGCAACAGTAATCTATCAGAGTCTTGCAGAAAGCTATGGACAGACAGTAAAAGAAATAGAGGAAAATACAGGCAGAACTTATGAGGCAATTTATATTGTAGGTGGAGGTTCCAATGCAGAATACTTAAACAAGTTAACGGCAAATGCAACAGGAAAGACTGTATATGCAGGACCTTTAGAAGCAACGGCCATAGGTAACATAATGGCGCAGGCAATAAGAGATGAGCAAATCGAAAATCTTATGGAAGCAAGAAAATGCGTAATGAATTCATTTGAAATCAAAAAATACCAACCGGACAATAATTAAGAGTAAACCATTACGAAAAATTAAATAATAGAAATGCTAAATAACAATTACACAAAATTAAATAATAAAAATGTCAAATAACAATTATACAAAACCGAATAACAAAAAAATTAAAAAGTACACTTATAAATTAAAGGAGAAATATTATGGCAAACGAAAGATTTGAATCAGCAAAAATTGAATATGAAAATATTGGAGTGGATGTTGAAGCGGCAATAAACAGATTAATGAATGTACCTGTATCAATGCATTGCTGGCAGGGCGATGACGTAAAGGGATTTGACCAGGACGGGCCTTTAACAGGAGGAATTCAGACAACAGGAAATTATCTGGGAAAGTCAAGAACACCGGAAGAACTAATGGCGGATATGGATAAGGCTATGTCTTTAATTCCGGGAAAAAAGAAAATTAATCTTCATGCAAGTTATGCAATTTTTGAAGAAGGCGAAGTAGTAGACAGAGATAAGATTGAGCCTAAGCATTTTAAAAAATGGGTTGATTTTGCAAAAGAGCATAATGTGGGAATTGACTTTAATCCAACATTTTTCTCACATCCAAAAGTTAAGGATGGATTAACACTTACAAGTCCTGATGAAGAAACAAGAAAGTTTTGGATTGAGCATGGAAAGGCGTGTATTAGAATTGCACAATATTTTGCAGAAGAAACAGGAATTCCATGTGTAATGAATATTTGGATTGGCGATGGCTTTAAGGATGTTCCGGCAGACAGAATGGGGCCAAGACAGAGATATAAAGATTCAATAGAGAAAATTTTAGAACAGCCTTATGACAAGTCCAAGGTTAAGATTTGTGTGGAATCAAAGGTATTTGGAATAGGAGTTGAATCATATACTGCAGGTTCAGCAGAATTTACTTTAAGTTTTGCCGCAAGTCATGAGGGATGCCTTCCATTAATGGATAACGGACATTATCACCCAACAGAATTGGTATCTGATAAGATTCCGGCATTATTGTGTTATTATCCTGAAATTGCCCTTCACATAACAAGAGGTGTCAGATGGGATAGCGATCATGTTTTACTTTTGGATGATGAAACAAAAGAGATTGCAAAAGAAATCGTAAGATGCAATGCTCTGAATAGAGTTTATATGGCTTTGGATTATTTTGATGCAAGCATTAACAGAATTTCAGCCTGGGTAGTTGGTATGCGTAGCTGGCAGAAGGCTTTGCTTAATGCAATGCTTATGCCTAATGAAGCGTTAAAGAAACTTCAGAATGAAAGCAGATTTACAGAACTTATGTCAATTCAGGAAGAATTAAAGACAATGCCATTTGGTGATATTTGGAAAGAATATTGTAGGAGATGTGGTGTTGATGAAGATATTACATGGTTTACAAAGGTAACTGAATACGAAAATCAGGTGCTTTCAAAGAGAAACTAATTATGATTGCGTGAGTGCAAAGTAGGTCACAATTCTTGCACTCAAAAAAATAATATTAGAAAAAGGAGAATAACAATGAATTTTTATGATATAGAATTTGTAAAAGGATTTATACGTATGTGTGATGACGGATGGCAGCAGGGATGGCATGAAAGAAATGGTGGAAATCTTTCATATAGATTATCAGAAAAGGATGTAGAGAAAGCTAAGGAGTATTTTAAGGAAGATGATAAGTGGCAGAGCATAGGTGCCAGTGTTCCGGATCTTGCAAATGAATATTTTATGGTAACAGGAAGTGGCAAGTTTTTTAGAAATGTAATTTTAAAACCTGAAGACAGCACATGCATAATTAAAGTTGATGAAACAGGTGAAAAATACAAGATTGTATGGGGGCTTGTTAATGGTGGCAGACCAACAAGTGAGCTTCCAAGCCATTTAATGAATCATCAGGTAAAGAAGAAGGCAACTAATGGAGAATATAGAGTAATTTATCATTGCCATACAACAAATGTAATAGCGTTAACTTTCGTTTTGCCTTTAGATGATAAGGTGTTTACAAGAGAATTATGGGAAATGGCAACAGAGTGTCCTGTAGTATTTCCTGACGGAATCGGTGTTGTAGACTGGATGGTTCCAGGGGGACATGATATTGCAGTTGCAACAAGTGAATTAATGAAAAAATATGACGTGGCGGTTTGGGCTCATCATGGAATTTTCTGTTCAGGTCCTGACTTTGATATTACATTTGGGCTTGCACACACAGTTGAAAAATCAGCGGAAATTCTTGTAAAGGTATTGTCAATAACACCTAACAAATTACAGACAATAAAGCCGGACCAGTTTAGAAGTCTTGCAAAAGATTTTAAGGTAACATTGCATGAAGAATTTTTATATGAAAAATAAAAAATTATATGAAAAATAAGTTTACATAGTGGAGACTAACATTAAAAGTTTTGAATTGAAATATAAAGAGGAATAACAATGAAAGTATATGTAGGAGAAGATTATAAAGGAATGAGCCGTAAGGCAGCCAACATTATTTCGGCACAGGTTATTTTAAAACCTGACAGTGTGCTTGGACTTGCTACAGGCTCTACACCTATAGGAACTTATGAACAGCTTGTAGAATGGTATAAAAAGGGTGACTTGGATTTTTCACAGGTAACAAGTGTTAACTTAGATGAATATAAAGGATTGTCAAGTGACAATAATCAGAGTTATCATTACTTTATGAAAAAGCATTTGTTTGATATGGTTAATATTAATCAGGAAAAAACATATGTTCCTAACGGACTAGAACCGGATTCAAAGAAAGCATGTGAAGAATATAATTCTATTATTAATGATCTTGGCGGAATAGATTTGCAGTTATTAGGACTGGGTCATAACGGACATATCGGTTTTAACGAGCCAGGGGAAGCATTTGAGAAGGAAACACACTGTGTTGATTTAACTCAAAGCACTATTGAAGCTTCCAATATGATTTCTAAAGATGTTCTTGTTATACGTTGGGAAAATCATTATCAGAATGTATATGACCTGTTGAAAAATGGATTTAAAGTAATAAACTGCTCATGGCAACCGTTATATGTGGTTAGTGGAATCTTTGAACACGAAAGGTATCATTTTGAAGATATTTTAGATTGGAATGTATATGAGTGGAAACATTGGTGGCCGGAATCAGATGCAAGTTTAAATCCAATTCAAATACAACCAACAGAACAAGTTCTGGGAGCACAAATCTGTGCATGGGAACTAACTTACGAAAGGGAGATACAGAGAATTGTAGAAAATTTAGCAGCACTTTCCGAGCGTAGTTGGTCAGTAAAAAGAATATGTAACAAATATGATTATCAGAATAAAGCTTATAAAATATTGGATAAAATCTATATGTTAATCTCGGAAGAATAATATTAATGATAAAATGTAAAATACAAATATTTGGCTTTTAAACTGTAATTATAAAGTTTTAGAATCTGTTGCAGATACATACAAATAAATAATTGATGATTTACATCTATAAAAAGTATTGTTATGAATTACTTTTTATAGATGTTTTTTTATAAAATCGTAAAAAATAACTTAAACATATCTCTGTAAAAGTAACTGTTAGTTTGCAAAAATAGTAGCACGGGAAAACTAGCAGTTTAAATTGCAATTAAAGTATGTATTTTCATTTAAACATTTTCTTATACTGATGACGGTCAGATTGAGGGTGGTTCTCAGAATATGAGCATAGAATTATTATTCAAGATAGCAGACACCTTGGAAACTGATCCAAATACAATCTTAGGAGTTAAGAACAACGTAGCATCTGTGGATGAAGCATTAAATGAGCTTCCATTAGAGATGAAATCAAAACTCTCCGTACTATTTGGAGCAATGATTAATCAGATAAAAGAACAGGATGTAATTAATTAGACAAACAGACGATATGAACTATTTTTTCTTTTCTCATAATTAGAAGTTCATATCATATTTGAATATAGTTTCTTCCCATAATTTTTTTGGAGAACCTTAAGAAATGCAAAACCTGAAGTCTCGTAAGACGCAGTTGAGGAATAGACGGATTTATACTATAATTTAATTTGAAAAGTTATACCCAAGGGTAAGCAAAAACTCATCTTCCGATTGCAATCGTATGTCACGGATTTATGGCATGGCAAGACAGTGTGAAACATTATGCGGCTTTTTTGGCTGAAATGGGATATGTTGCATTTACATTTGATTTTTGTGGCGGTTCTGCTATGTGTGGAAAAAGTGACGGAAAAACCACAGAGATGTCTGTTCTGACAGAAACCAAAGATCTGAAAGCGGTCATTGAATATGTTAGAAATCTTTCCTATACAGATTCTGAAAAAATTTTATTGATGGGATGCAGTCAGGGCGGTTTTGTGTCTGCTTAGGTGGCAGCAAAGAACAACTTTCCGATAGAAAAACTTGTCCTGTTTTATCCGGCATTGTGTATCCCGGATGACGCCAGAGCCGGAAAAATGATGATGGCAAAATTTGATCCGCAAAATGTTCCCGATACTTTCCGCTGCGGACTGATGAAATTGGGGTGTTGCTATGCAATGGATGTCATGCAAATGGATGCCTTTGCAGAAATTAAGAACTACGCCGGCAGGGTGTGCATCGTGCATGGTACAAAGGATAAAATCGTAGATGTTTCTTATGCCAAACGTGCGGCAGAAGCATATAAAAGTACGATGCCGATCGGAATGCAAGATTCCAAACGGGTGCAACTTCATTTTATAGATGGCGGAGGGCATATGTTTTCGAAAAAGCATGATGTCATTGCAATGAAATTATTAAAAGAATTCGCCGCAAAACACGAATGATTTTCATCTGATACCATATGGACAAATCTCCACCTTTAAAGACTTGACAGTTGATATAATCTGCCATCACCTCGGAACATTCGTGTTCCGAGGCTTTTTTATGCCCGAATACTGCTTTTTACGGCGGTATTCGGGCAAAGTGTCTGCGTTCTTTGCAAAATTTCTTTTATATTTTTCAAGGTGTACTCGGTCGGAACTCCTATGCCGATGTCATTCGTTCCGATTAAAATCACAAGATTTTTCGGGTTTATGTTCAAGGCGTTACATTCGAGCCTTTCCAACAATCTGTCGCTGTCAACGGCAAACAATCCCGCACCGATTGCACCGCAAAATTCCGGCTTATCGGATATAAAAATCTTTGTGTTCAACTGCTTTTCAAGTTCGGTTACAACGCCCTTGTTGTTTGCAACACCGCCCGTCATCATTACACCGTCTGCACCGTGTGCCTTGCTTGCAAGAGCCTTCGTCTTTATCGCAACACTTTTGTTCAAACCGTGAATAATATCGGCTATCTTTTTATTTTCGGAAATCAGCGAAATCACTTCGCTTTCGGCAAACACCGTGCACATATTTGAAATTGAAATATCCTCGCTGTATTTTAAACCGTCATTCGCCATTTGCTCCATACTGATTTCAAGAGCCTTTGCCATATTTTCAAGAAATCTGCCCGTGCCTGCTGCGCATTTGTCGTTCATAACAAACGATGCAACATTGCCATTTTCGTCAAGGGTGATAAACTTTGAATCCTGTCCGCCGATGTCAATAATATATCGTGCTTCGGGATACAAAAACCTCGCCCCTCTTGCGTGGCAAGTGATTTCCGTTACATCATCGTTTGCAAAATCAATATTTTTTCTGCCATAGCCTGTTGCGGTTACGGTTTTTATTTCGTCAAGACTGATTTGTGCCTCGTCAAGTGCCTTTTGCGCCCCTGCCTGAGCGTTTGCACCTGTTCTGACCATAACAGCCTTTACAATATTCTTGTTTTCGTCAAAAATGACAAGCTCTGTTGAGGTTGAACCGCTGTCAATTCCTGCGTAATATTTTCCGTTTTTGTTCATCTTTATCTTTGAATTATTCTCCGTGTTCAAGGTTTCGCAAAAAGCCTCCAGCCTTGTTGAAAGCTGACCTAATTGCTGTGTGGTGTAGTCCGTTTCAATTTTCAAAATCGGTGTCTTGCTGTCTGCAAGTTTTGTGTATTCAAAGCAATAATAATCGCAAAACTTGATTGTGTGGTATACAATACCTGCCAAATTTTCGTTGTTTAGCAGTTGTTTTCTTGAGGTCGTGTCGCTCATTCGCATGCAAGGCGTTTGCGCCATCAACGCTCTTGCGTATTTTTCCATCAGCTCGTCAAGACTGTCGTTTTCGCTCATATTTTCGTTTGAAACACAGCGATTGTTTGAGCAAGTCATATTGATTACAGGAATTTGAAACGCTTCTCTGATTACATTCATCAGGCTTCCGTTTGCATTTGCACCAAGCACCAAAATGAATTTACTGTTCGGAAACGCAATCGGCTTGTCGCTGAAATTGTGCAAAAATTCTTTTGTGTCAAACGCTTTGCCTGTTACGCTTTCAAGGTCTTTAATGAGAAAAAGTAAATCATTCTTCAATCGTTTTACGGCGCAAGCACCGTTATCAATCGGCAGGGCAAGAATGGGTTTGTATTTAGTCTTGCTTTCTGCCACATCAAACAATCGTCTTGTGCTGTCACAGCAGTTCATAAAAACAAGCTTGTCATAGTCGCCCCGATGTATTTCCTCGCAAATCGCCTTGATGTGTGAGCAAACATTTGAGTGCATAGCCTGTGAAGAATAGTCAAAATGCTCCGCTTCGTTGTTGATTAAACGATAATCGTCAAAGCATGCCAAAATCTCCACCGGTGTGTATTTGCAGTTATATCCAATCATTTTCTGTTCTCCAACAGTTCTAAAAATGCTTCTGTCCTCGTCACGGTTTGACCGTCGTTGACATTGTTCCAATTACAGCCGTCACCGTCAAGAATGAGCGTCGGAAAACCGTTTGCCTCAAAGGTCGATTTTGCAATATTTGAAAGCCCTGCCGTTTGCTTGCAACCCCAATGGCAGTACCAAACAATGCCGTTCGCATTGAGCTTTTTGGCAAGTTCAAGCGTTGCGTTTATTCTGTTCGTGCCGTTTCCGTTGACGGTGTTTCTGACAAGTCGGTCTGCCATAAATCTGTACGGGTCGGTTTCTTCAAGGTCACAGTACATAGCGTCCATAACCATATCGCAAGCGACAATTTCGCAACGGTCGGTAAAGTTAATCAAATCACGCAAAGCGTCCTGCCAATAAGGCAAGGTGTGCACCCAAAGAAGCCTTACGCCCTTTTTGCCCTCTGGAACGGCGGCAAGCTCGTTTTTCAAATCGGTGCTGTAT
>ENA-ORNP01001697-ORNP01001697.1-human-gut-metagenome-genome-assembly--contig:-NODE-1697-length-21147-cov-5.829177_pt1 | contig 21147 bp, 20 predicted proteins | sample MGYA00242119_ERZ509030 | MGnify/ENA primary metagenome ERZ509030 (study PRJEB26280, sample SAMEA2338708) | human gut metagenome | biome: human gut; feature: human-associated habitat; material: faeces... | reverse complement strand
TATTTGATTATAGTTTTATTTAAGAATACCTTGCCGCATATTTTTTACTCCTTTTTTGGAATGATGCTATTATATCACATTAGTTTTAGGAAAGAAAGTACCTAAAAGAAATTTTTCTTCCCCTTATATGTAACAATCATACCGACTTTCTGGCGTTCAGAATGGTTTCTGCTGTCTGCTGTGGTGTTTGGTTGGAATTGTCCAGCCAAAAGCCGATCCGTGGTGTTGTCTGCATAAATGTATCGTATAAGGTTTCAACCGTAAAGCCGGAATAGCCTGTTTTCTCCCTGTATCGTTCCCTTCCTTTTATTGTTTCCACATCTGGACAAAGAACGACAACCTCAACAGGGTATTTATGCGGCACAAAAAATATGTACATGTAACTAATTCAACACATTTATAATTTGAATAGGGACATTATAGCATTTACTAAATACAAATTCAATGTATACGGAAAGAAAGATATAAGGAGTGGGAGGGATTCCGCCGTAGTCGGCATTGTAGGAAAATCCAAAAGTTTAGATTTTCTCAAAATGCTTATCTTTTGGTCTTTGGTTCGGAATAGTGTAGTGCTGGCGGTCTATCTATTGTTTTCGGTTGCTTGCTTCTTTACCGTACATGAGCATTATATCTTGGCTTCTCAAGAGGTTACTTCCGATTTATCAAAATTGGCAGGTAATTTTGAAAACCAAGGTACTCTAAATCTTCAAGGTGGATTAACCAGTGATATTAAAGGAAACGGTACAACCGTTCTTCAAAACGATATCACTCTTGCAGATGATAGAACAATTGAGGGCACATTGAATGCAAATGATAAAAATATCAATATGCAGGATTCTTCGAAAAATTATACAACTTTAACGGTTAAAAACTTGGAAGGAATTGCTAACTTGCAAATTGATTCAAGCCTTTCTGACGGTCAGACAGATAAAATCCTTACATCAGCAGATTCCCTATCAGGTGCAATTTTGAACCTTACGTCGGTTAATGTTACATCTGATGCTAATAATACAGGTTTGACAGAAAATATTATTACTTACTTAGAAGGAAATACAAATAATATACAATTCCAATTAAACGGAGCTGATAATGGTACACTTACAACCTATACAGGTAATTATGAATACGTATTCAATTTAGGTGCTGCAGGTAAATTAGATGTTACAAAAACCGCTTCAACTGTTGGTTTGTCTAAATTTATCAATGGTACTGATGGAATTACAGGTAACACTTTCTCACTAACAGAAGATACTTTTGTAACTCAAGACGGTGCAATCGGTACAACTAATAGAGATGCAGGTGCTACAACCCTGACTTTGAATATTAATGAACATACCCTATCAGGCAAGGGAACAAATGACTTTGACGGTATTACCGTTGCAAAAGACTATACATTGAATGTCAGCGGTAAAGATGAAGCAAATCAAGGTACAATTACAAACTTTGATACCGCATTAACAAATAATGGAACATTAAATGTTTCAAATATTGAATTTAAAAATAATAATAAAGATATTGTAAACGCAGGAACTTTAAACCTTGCAGGAGTAAACACTCTTGAAAAAGGTATTGAAGGAAACGGCTCAACAAATATAGTATCAGGAACAACCACAAATAGCGGTGCGATTGCACAAAATACAGTATCAATTGCAGACGGTGCAACGCTTAACACTGATGCAAGCGAATTAATCACAAGTGCAGGTGTTACAAACGCCGGTACTTTACAATTTACAGGCGGAGAAAATGCTAACGCTATAACAGGTGGTGGTACAACTCAAATTTTAGGCGATGTTATAAATAATGCTTTAATTTCTCAAACAATTGATATTACAAGCGGTTCATCGCTAAAAACCTCAGCCGATAATATTGGCGGTGCTGTTCAAAACGCAGCAGAACTTGAAATTACAGGCGGAAAACTTGCTTATGATGTTACAGGCACTGGTAATGTAACCGTAAGTGGTGAATTAACAAATAATGCAATTTTAGAGGCAAATTTACTTACCTTGAATAGCAATATTTTAGGTACTGGTGATTTGAGCCTGAGTGGTATGAATGATATTTCAGGTAACACAAATATAATTTCGCAAAATTCGATAACAAATACAGGTGATTTAACAGCAAATGTTGGTCAAATCACTTTAACAGACGGTATGACAAATAACAGTAACTTGAACTTAAAAGGCGGAGTTGATTCTGCGCTTGAAAATAAATTAGCAATTTCAGGCTCAGGAACTACAACATTTACCGATAAAGTTAATAACACAGCAAAAATAGAACAAGCTGTTATTAATAACGGTGAATTAACTTCTTCTGCTGACAATATTACTGGAACTGTTGATAATACTGGTACTTACAATATTCAAGGCGGAACTATTGCGAGTGCTATTTCAGGAAACGGCATAATTAACATTTCTGATGCAGTAACATCAAATGTTCAAAATACTTTAACAGGCGAGGTTAATATTCTTGAAAATGCAACATTGGCTCTTGGCAGTGGTCAAACTGAATTGTTTGCAAATGCAAGCAGTGTAAATGCTCAAAATGGTTCAACAATTAACTTGATTAACGGTTTATCTGCAACAACAAATATGGATAATCTGGTAATTGCTGCTGGTGATAATGTTAATTTGCAAATTGATTGGAGAGATGTTTTTGATTCAACTTCAACAGATGTAAACGGTAATTTGAGCCTTAGCAAAGTTGATTTAACCTCGACAAACGGTACGGCTGATAATTATACTTTAACAAGCAATTTGAAGGATAAACTCAGCTTAGGTCAAAATATTGAACTTGCAGCAAATGAAAACTCAAATAATTATATTGCTTATGATTCAACAACCGGCGCTTTACATTCAAGTAAAGAAACTCTTGTAAGCGCAGTTTCAACAAGAAATGAATCAAACAGAGTATATCAAATGGTAAAAGACGAAGAAGTTTCATCCGCACTGGGTACAATGGCAGGTATTGATTCAACTCTTATCGCAAATGGTGCAGGAAACGAAATTAAAGGGAATGATAATGCAGGTGCTAAAATCGACGCCGGCAATACGCTCACATTTAATAACATAAAAAACATTGACGGATTTAAAGATGACCTGTTTGCAACAAACGAAGGAACAATTAACCTGTCTAATGTTACTTTGAGCGATAAAATACAAGGCTCGGGTGTTGTTAATGTTAACGGCAGTTCGACAATCAATAATTCAATCACAAATACAATAAATCTGAACTCAGGATATTTAACTCTGGGACAAATGGGAGATTTGTCTCAAGCTGCTTCACTTGTTGCTAATGGTGGCGGTTTGAGTTTGCAAAACGGTGCAATTCAAAATACAAATCTTGGAAATCTTATACTAAATAACGATTTGGATTTAAGACTTGACGGTAACTTTGCAAATCAAACACTTGATACAATAACTGCAAATAATTTTGAGGCTAATGGAAACAACATTAATATCTCAAATATTAACGTATTAAGTGCAACAACTCAAAAATCCTTCTCAATGTCACCATTAGGTGAAGGCATGGATAGTGCAGTAAGAGACGCTCTTGCTGGTGCCATTCAATACACTGGAAGTGACATAACTTATGGTTCTATATATAAATATACTGCAAATTATGATCCAACAACAGCTATGTTTAACTTTGGGCTTGTTGGCGGAGGCGGCTATGACAGCTTTAACCCTTCTGTATTGGCAGCTCCTGTTGCAGCACAACTCGGCGGATACTTAAATCAATTAAATGCTTATGATAACGCATTCCGTAATATGGATATGTACATGTTAATGACAAAAGAACAACGTCAAGCAATGAAGATGCGTAATAAATATGCCTCAATTGCTAACAATAACATAGTATTTGATCCTACAGTCAGTCAATATGAAAATAAAGCTGGATGGTTTAGACCTTATGCAACATTTGAAAATGTGCCTTTAAATAACGGTCCAAAAGTATCCAATGTGGCTTATGGTTCATATTTTGGCGCGGATTCCGAACTCTATGATTTAGGTCATGGATGGGATGGTATGTGGAGTGTATATGGAGGATATAATGGCTCTCATCAATCTTATGATGGTGTTAGCATATACCAAAACGGCGGAACTTTAGGTGCTGTTGGTATGGCATACAAAGGCAATTTCTTCACTGGCTTAACTGCAAATGTTGGAGCTAATGCAGGCGAAGCAAGCACAATGTTTGGTCGTGAAGACTTTGCAATGTTAATGACTGGTATAGCATCAAAAACTGGTTATAACATTGAACTTGCTAAAGGTAAATTTATAATTCAACCTAATTTCTTGATGTCATATTCATTTATTAACACATTTGATTATAGAAACGCAGCAGGTGTAAGTATTGATTCAGATCCATTACATGCTATTCAATTGGAACCGGGTATTAAATTCATTGGTAATCTTAAAAATGGATGGCAACCATATGCGGGTGTGAGCGTTGTATGGAATATTATGGATAGAACTCACTTCACTGCTAATGATGTATCACTTCCAAATCTTTCAATTGATCCGTTTGTTAAATACGGTGTGGGTGTTAGAAAATCCTGGGGTGAAAGATTTACAGGATTCTTGCAAGCTTATATTACTAATGGCGGCAGAAACGGTGTCGGCTTGCAATGTGGTTTCAGATGGGCATTAGGTAAAGTTAAATCAAATCCTATAAAAGCTAGTGGTAGTATTCCTGAGTTACCAAAAGCTCAAGTAACATTAAATAATATAAAATAGTATAGTAGCAGAGAGGTTAGTTCCTACTTTGTATTTAACAAGGAGAAAAAAATGAAAAAACAAATTACAACATTAACAATTGCAGCAACAGCATTTATTATGGGGCTTGGTATCAATAATTTTGCAATGTCAGATGTTCCATCAAATTATAAGGTAGCTGTTGTAGATGTAAATGCAGTAGTTCAAAAATCTGCTCAAGTACAAGCATTAAAAAAGGAACAGCAAGAAAAAATGCAAGAACTCCAAAAATGGCTTGAAACCGTAAGAGCTGATGTACAAAAGCAATCAACCAAAGAAGGCAAAGAAAAGCTTGTTAAAAAATATGATGCTGAATTTGCAAAAAAACAAGAAGCAATTAAAAAGAATTACGCAGGTAAGCTTCAAGCCATTGATAAAAGCATAAGTGCAACAATAGCTGCTGAAGCCAAAGCTAAAAGCTATAATTTAGTGCTTTCCAAGGGCGTGGTTTTATACGGAGGAGAGGATATAACTGCAAGTATTTCAAAAATTGTGAAATAATTGCTTTATATTGGATAAAAAGAGTCTCGATAATAGAGGCTCTTTTTGTATAAAATAATTAAGATTTGTACCAAAATAATCAAACTGGAAAACTGGACTTTTTCTGGACTATACGGATAGATTGAGATTTATATATTATCAGTAAGATACGCACCAAATTTGAACTATACGGATAATTTGATTATTTCGGAATAGTCCAGTTCCGCAAACTTTTAAAAATTTTAAAACAAAATCGGAAGTTTTTTCTTAAGGTTGGAATATTATAAAATTTTCTTTAAATAAATCATATCTACCAACCGCTTTTCATTTTCAAAAATTGGGTGCGGGTAGTTATCAATAAAAAAGTTTTTTAGTCTGTGAGTTTCTTGAAAACCTTGTTTTTTATAGAATTTCAAGGTATTGTTATTTTCTCCGGTTCCAAGGATTAAATATTTAAAATTTGTTTTATATTTATTACAGACAAAATTAATCAATGCTGAGGCATAGCCTTTATTTTGATACTGCGTATAAGTTGCAAGATTTTTTATTTCAACGGTTTCCTTATCAATCTCCATAACAGCACAGATTGATGTCAAGATATCATTATCGTACAAAGCAAAAAGTTTTGACGATTCCAGATATTTGTTAATCATTGCTTTATCTTCATCGCCGATTAATAGAATATCCATATAATCTTTTTTATTCGTAGTTATTTCTTTAATTTGCATAAGTTAAATATATCATAATTGATACAAAACCGAAACAAAGGTCGGAAATAGGGGGATAATGCTTTGTTCTCAGAGTTAATGCGTATGTACCCAATGAAATAGAATATTATAAGAAATCCGTATTAAAAACAGGGTTTTATTAATAATGTATTAATGAAAACTTTGCTCATTTGTTTAACATTTTAAATTTATTTTGCCCGAAATAATCAAACTATCTGTAAAATATAATCAAACCATGTGTTCTTTTATATTTAGTGCAGATAAAATTTGAGGGTTTGGGGCTTTAACTTTCAATTGCGATTTTCAGACAGCCCAGGGGTTTTTGTTCAAAAAGCTTGTATGCTTCAACAATGTTTTCAAGCCTGAACCTGTGCGTAATCAGAAAATCAGTTGAAATTTTCTTTTCTGAAATTAGTTCCACTAATTTTTTGCAATGAACCGCGTCAACGCCGCCGGTTTTGAAGGTAAGATTTTTACCGTACATTGAAGGTAGCGGAAGGGTCAAATCCTCTTCATACATTGCAACAACGCCGACTATTGCATTCGGGCGCGCGATTTTCCAGCTCATTTCAAAAGTTTCTTTTGTCCCGGCGCATTCAATAACCCCGTCAGCGCCGCGGTTTTCGGTTAAATGTTTTACTTGTGAGAGAATATCGGATTTGAGAGGGTTGAAGGTGAAATCCGCAAGTCCTTGTGTTTTGGCGATTTGTAACCTGGTTTCGTCAGGGTCGATTGCAATAATCTGTTTTGCACCCATGTATTTTGCGCACATCATCGCGCAAAGCCCGACCGGGCCTGCTCCAATAACTGTAATCGTGTCACCTTCTTTAATTTCGCACATTTCCGCGCCGAAATACCCGCTTGATAAAATATCTCCGACAAAAAGTGCGTTTTCATAAGAAACATTTTCAGGAAGTTTTGTAAGCGCGTTATCTGCATAAGGAACTCTTACATACTCGGCCTGACATCCGTCAATGCGGCAGCCGATTAGCCATCCACCGTTTTGACAGTTGTTTATGCAACCTCGTTTGCAGAAAAAACATTCGCCGCAGAAGGTTTCGCAATTTGCACTTACGCGGTCGCCTACTTTTAAGGTTTTTACCTCTTCGCCGGCCGCAACAACTTCTCCGACAAATTCGTGGCCGAGAATTATATTGTTTTCGGCAGCCGGCACAAAACCTTTTATAATATGTAAATCGCTTGTACAAATTGAAGAAAGTGTTACTTTAACGATTGCGTCTTTCGGGTTGATTATTTCAGGCGTCTTTCTGTCGCAAAGCTTTATACCGCCTTCAAAGTCCTTATTGTAAACAAGAGATTTCATATTGCCTCCAAAATACTGTTTTTTCAAAATTATATCAAAAATATTACTAAATAATAATGTTTTTGTGTTAATTTTTAATTGATAATTTAATCATGCGGATTTACGGGAGGATTTTACGGTGGATTTCAAAATAAACGTTATGAGAATGCTTGATAAACATAAAGTTCAATACAACCATTATTCCTATGCCGACACAGACGCAATCAGCGGAGTTGATGTCGCTAAAGTTCTAAATCAAAATCCCGAAAAAGTTTTTAAAACACTTGTTACGGTCGCAAAATCAGGAAGCCATTATGTTTTTATGATACCTGTTGCAGATGAGCTTGATTTGAAAAAGGCCGCGCTTGCAGTCAATGAAAAATCTGTTGAAATGCTTAAATCAAAACAACTTTTACCTTTAACAGGCTATGTGCACGGCGGCTGTTCGCCAATCGGTATGAAAAAATTCTTCAAAACCGTAATTGACAAATCCGCACAGAATTTTGATACAATAATTTTCAGCGCCGGAAAAATAGGATATCAGGTAGAGATGAAACTTTCTGATTTGAGCCGTGTGATTGACTTTTCGACAGCCGAAATTACTTCCTGAAAATTTTCCTCTATTATTTATGAACATTGGAGAGCACAACTATTTATGATATGATAAATTTAAGGGTAAGCTCCTGTTTGCCGCCACCGACACAGACAAGTTAAGTGGACTAAATCGGAAAGGTGGTGATGAAAAAGTGAAATTCTGTATAACAGAAAAAGCGCTATGGCTTATCTTGTTGATAATCATAGCACTTTATTTCACCAAATAGGGAGTTAAGAAAGGTTCTAAGAGTTAGCGGCTCCTAGAGCCTTTTCCCTATGTTCACATTATTTACGATTTTTCGGCTTTTGTCAAGTATATGCGCGGAAAAATCATCGTTAGGAGCTTGAGTTTTATATAGTTACCTAAAATTAATATACTATACCATCGGCCAATTGACAAAGTGAAGTTTAGTCCTATAGTTTTAATAGGAAATTCTTAATCTTAAATTTTCTGCATCTTTCTTATATAAAAATAGTTACTTTATTCGCAAACATGTTCCAGGGCTTTTTCAAGAACAGTCTTAACATGATGGTCGTCGAGAGAATAGTAAACATTTTTTCCGATTTTGCGGCTTTTGACGAGCTTTGCTGTGCGCAAAACCTTTAGCTGATGCGAAACTGCCGATTTTGTCATTTCAAGAATAACAGCCAAATCGCCCACGCATAATTCTTCTTCTTCCAAAGCCCAGAGAAGCCGAAGGCGTGTGCTGTCACTCATTACTTTAAAAAAATCAGAGAGTTCAAATAACAAATTAATTTTCGGCATGTTTGGCTTAACTTTTTCAACCAAATCAGGATTAATTGCGCCGCAGTCAGTTTTTTTGCTGTTCATAACCTTCCTTTGAATTTATATTGTCTGGACAAATTGTATTATAGCATTAAATGAATAATTGTTCAACTATGTGAACAAAAGTAAAATTATTTTTCTAAAGAATTGACAATTGAACAACTGTTCATTTATAATGAGAATATAGTTGAACAATTATTCAATTGAAAGGCGTTATATGTGCAATCATCATCACGAACATTCCCATGAACATTCACACGGGCATTCCCATGAACACGGAGGCGGGTCAGAGGCTTCCTCTTTAATTAAAATTGCAGCAGCAATTGTCATTCTTATTTCTGCGTTAATGTTAGATTTGTCGGGCATCGCAAGGTTTGCGGTGTTTTTTGCGGCGTATTTGACCGCGGGTTACGACGTTCTTTTGAGCGCCTTCAAAAATCTTTTTAAAGGAAAAGTTTTCGACGAAAATTTTTTGATGAGCATTGCGACTCTCGGCGCTTTTGCGATAAAAGAATACCCCGAAGCTGTTATGGTAATGCTTCTTTACCAAATCGGCGAATATTTTCAGGACAGAGCCGTTGAAAAGTCAAGGGCTTCAATAACTGCGCTGATGGACATAAGACCGGATTTCGCAAATCTCGAAAAAGACGGTAAAATTGAAAAAGTTTCTCCCGAAAAAGTTGCAATCGGGGATATTATAGTTGTAAAAACAGGTGAAAAAATTCCTTTGGACGGAGTCGTTTGTGAAGGCAAGGCTGTTGTAGATACCTCGGCTTTGACAGGGGAGGCTGTCCCGGCTGAGCTTTCAAAAGGTGATAATGCCTTAAGCGGCTGCATAAATACAAACGGCGTCATTAGAATTGAGGTTTCTAAAAGGTTTGAGGAATCAACCGTATCAAAAATCCTTGAACTTGTGGAACATGCGGGTTCTAAAAAAGCCAAAACCGAGAAATTCATAACAAAATTTGCAGGATATTATACCCCGATTGTTGTATTGGGTGCTGTTTTAATTTCCCTTTTGCCGCCGCTGTTTTTGGGTGCTGAATTCAGCGTGTGGTTTGAACGGGCTCTGACTTTTCTTGTAATCTCATGCCCTTGTGCGCTTGTAATTTCAGTGCCGTTGGGATTTTTTGCGGGAATTGGCGGTGCTTCAAAGAATGGAATTTTGGTTAAAGGAAGCAGCTATCTGGAGGCGCTTTCAAAAGCCAGAACCGTTGTTTTTGACAAGACCGGAACTTTGACAAAAGGAACTTTCAAAGTTGTTAAGGCTGCGTCTTGCGGAAATTCTTCGGCTGAGGAGGTTTTACGGCTTGCGGCGATGGCAGAGGCTTATTCAAACCACCCGATTGCGCTTTCGTTGAAAGCCGCATACAGCAAAGAAATTGATAATAACCTTGTCACGGAGGTTTCTGAAATTGCAGGAAACGGCGTTAAGGCAAAGGTTAACGGCGATATTATTCTTGCCGGAAACGACAAAATAATGCAGAGTTTCAAGGTTAATTTCGCGAAAGCGGAAGAAAACGGAACAATTATTTACGCTGCCAAAAACAATGAATACCTTGGCTATATCGTTATTTCAGACGAAATTAAGGAGGAAGCTGCGGCAGCAATCAAGGAACTTAAGGCTTCCGGCTGCAAAACGGTTATGTTGACAGGCGATGCAGAAAATGCCGCAGAATACACCGCTTCTGAATTGGGAATAGATGAATATTTTGCACAACTTCTACCTTCAGACAAAGTCGACAAACTGGAAGAATTAATAGGCCAAAAACCCAAAAATTCAACTGTAATCTTTGCGGGCGACGGAATTAACGATGCTCCGGTTTTGACAAGAGCCGACGCTGGAATTGCAATGGGCGGGCTTGGCTCGGACGCTGCAATCGAGGCTGCTGATGTTGTAATTATGGATGATAAAGTTTCAAAAATAGTTTCTGCAATCAGGATTTCCAAAAAGACAATGTCCATTGTAAAACAAAATATCGCGTTTGCTTTGATTGTGAAAGCTTTGTTCCTGATTGGCGGTGCATTGGGATTTGTCACAATGTGGGGCGCGGTGTTTGCAGATGTCGGCGTTACGCTGATTGCAGTATTAAATTCTATGCGTGCGTTGAGTGACAAAAAATACAATTGATAACTGTAGTTTTTATATTGTCTTGTTTGTTATAAAATCTTTTTGACAGCGAGGTAATATGAAAACGATTAAAATAACTAAAATGCAAGGGCTTGGCAATGATTTTGTCCTGCTTGATTATGAAGAATATGAAAAAACAGGCTTGGCAATGGACGAACTTGCGCGCAAGCTTTGCGACCGCCACTTTGGCGTCGGGGCGGATGGAATGATTATCCCGAATTGTGAGCTGAGGGCGGACAGTCTTGCAGACCCGTTAAACGCGAACAATTCGAACACAAATAACGCCGATATCGGCTGGTATTTTTACAATTCAGACGGCTCAACCGCGCAAATGTGCGGAAACGGTATGAGATGTTTTGCAAAATACGTTTATGACAAAAAACTCGTTAATAAAAAGAAATTCAGCGTCAAAACGCTGGCAGGAGTTATAAAACCGGAACTTCTTGACGACGGCCTTGTGAAAGTCGATATGGGCGCGCCGATTTTAGAAGACGATAAAATTCCGTTTAAAGGAAGCCGAAAACTCAAGGCTTTGGACAGAGAATTCGAGATTTTTCCTGTTTCTATGGGAAATCCCCACTGCATTATTTTTGTGGAGGAAAATCCGCTTAAGTTTGCTGAAACTTACGGGCCGTCAATTGAAAAACACGAGTTTTTCCCCGAAAAAACAAACACTGAGTTTGTAAAAGTTCTTTCGCGTAATGAAGTTGATATGCGGGTTTTCGAGCGCGGCTGCGGAATTACGCTCGCGTGCGGAACGGGTGCATGCGCAACAGTTGTTGCCGGTGTTTTAAATAACTTAACAGAACAAAAGGTTAAAGTAAATCTTCTCGGCGGGTCTGTAATCATTGAATGGCGCGGGTCAGAGCAAAATCTTCAAGAACATGTTTTCATGACAGGAAGCGCCGATTACAGTTTTTTTGCGGATTACATCTTGTAAAAAATTGTATTTCCATGATACTATTGACTCATAGCCAAAATATAAAAGGAGAAAAAATATGAAAACTTATGAATTACTAACTGTATTTAAGCCGAATCTTGATGCAGAAGAAGCAGATAAACAAATCGCAAAATTGAACGAAACTATCGTTGAATTCGGCGGAAAAGTTGAAGCTACAGACAAAATCGGCAGAAAAAAACTTGCTTACGATATCCAGAACTTCCGTGACGGATTTTTTGCAACCTTAACTTTCACACTTCCTGCTGACAAAGTTGCTGAATTAAAAAGACAATTAAGATTAAACGATAATGTTTTGAGAACAATGTTTCTTGAAGTTTCAAAAAAACAAACTGTTTAGTCTTTGTTAACGCCGCAAAATTAAGAAAAAAGAGGAAATTAAATGTCATTAGCAAAATCAGTTGTAACCGGAACAGTTTACAGAACTCCCGAAAAACGTTTTACACAAAACAATGTGGGCGTATCTGCATTTGTTCTGAACATAGGCGATAGAGATGAAATGCTTGTCAGAGTAATTTCAAAACGCAACACCCTTGATGATTTGGTATCATCACTTAACAAAGGCGACAAAGTTCTTGTTGAAGGCCGTCTTCAAACAGCAGCAGCAAAAATGGACGACGGAACAGAAAAAAGAATTTACGAAATTGATGCCAACACAATCGAAAGATGGGGTGAAATTACAGCCTCATCCGGGTCGCTGAACTATGGCGGCGAAGACATTGTTAAGTTTGAAAGCGATGACATGTCTAACGAACTGATTAACGAAGACGAAATCCCGTTTTAGTGTGAAAGGATTCAATAATGGGTAAAACTGGAAAATACTCTCTTGCAATAGCCAGCAGAATAGTAACACAAACGCAAAAAGTTAAGCAAATGCAAAACAGATCAACTTACAGATATTTTCAAAATGTACAGTTAAACAATCAAAAAGCTGATTTGTTCTTAAAAGATGAGAATTTTACGGCAAAAATTTCCAAAAAATCAATAGTTCAAGAAATAGCAGACAGAATCTTATCAAACAATAAAAACAGTAAATAATACATATAAGGTCGAGCGCGAAAGCGCACAATAGAAAGGTAAATTCAAAAAATGGCAAGACAGGATCAAGATAAGAAAAAACGCAAAAATTGCTCACTTTGTGCAGACAAAGTAACTTCTATCGATTATAAAGATGCCGCTAAATTGAAAAGATACTTAACAGAAGCAGGCAAAATTATTCCTCGTAGAATTACAGGCAACTGCGCAGAACACCAGCGTATGATTGCAAAAGCTATCAAACGCGCCCGTGAAGCAGCAATTATTGATTATGTTTTTGATTAATAATTAAAAATAGCAAAAGCATGAAAAAAGACCGGTGAAAACCGGTCTTTTTGCGAAATGTTAAAACCCTTTTCAATAAAAATTAAATAATGTATAATAAATAAGTGATTTATATAATGTAAAGGAGTAAAGTTATGAAAATGCTTAATATGACTGAATTTCAGGGGGGGGGGCGTCTAAGAATAAGCTCCTAAAAGGATTTACATTATCGGAAGTTTTAATAACGCTGGGTGTAATTGGGATTGTAGCCTCCCTGACAATTCCTCAGCTGATAAAAAATTATCAGGCAAAAGTATTGGAAACAGCATTCAAAAAATCCTATTCAAACCTTTCCAAAGCCTATTTAATGACTCTTCAGGAGTTGGGAGTAACAAATCTTCGAAAAGCCTTTGCAACTTATGATGAAGAGGATAAAGCGTATCCTCTGGCTGAGGAATTTACAAGAGTATTTTATAAACAATTAGGTGCCAGTCAGGAAGCCGAGCCATATGTGATAAAAAATTATAATAATACAACCAGCTTTACAACTATTGGAGGGCTTCATTCTACTGCTGGCTGGCAGCATATAGCCCCTCTAAAAATGTTACCTGACGGCAGCAGCATTGGAACAAGAGTGGGAGGCGCCATGATAGTCTTTTATGTAGACACAAATGGTCCTTATGGTAAACCAAATCGTTTAGGTTTTGATGTATTTAGTTTTGGCGTTATAGATAATCAGGATATAGTAAAACCTTTTAAACAAGAAAAACTTTTAACTGATGAGGAGCTTGAAGAGCAAGCATATCCAGAAATAGCCGGCCGGCCTTGTTCGATAAAATCAACTCAAAAATACAATGGCTATGGATGCTCATATTACGCCATGAATGATATAAATCCTGATGATAATAAAAGCAGTTATTGGAAAAATCTTCCGAAATAAGGTTTTGGTAATTGAGTTATAACTCATTTTTCCGTAAAAATAGCCGATTATAATCGGCTATTTTTATTGTTACCAAACAACTTTTTCAATCAATTCGATTTCGTAACCGTCCGGATCTTTGATGAAGGCTATTTTAGTGCCTTTTCCGTTCAGGTCAAATGGTTCGTAAAGGTATTCATAACCCAATCGGTGCAGTTTTTCACTGAATTCGTCCAGAGATTTTACTGAAAACGCGAAATGGCCGAAACCCGTTCCCAAATCATATCCTTCAGCCGGAGTTTCATCGTTCTGCGTCAATTCAATTTGACAAACGCCGTCTTCATCATTTAAAAAGTAAAGTTCGCAATCCTCAAGCCTTTTTTGCTTATCGAGTGTCATGTTCAAAAGTTCGGTGTAAAATTTAACCGATTTTTCAGCATCTTTCACTCTAATCATTGTGTGTAAAAATTTCATAATTCTCTCCTTTTAGCACACACATTGTAGCACAAAAATTTACTTGATACCTTTTGCAATTACGTCTGTAATGTCTTCACCGCCGTATAAAACCATGCTTTTGGGAAGAACAAGGCAATAATTCAGGCTTTTTGCTTTTTCAATTACGTTGGCGCGGATTTCGGTGTCGATTTTTGTAAGCTTATCATTATATTCTTTATCAAGCGCAACTTTTTGAGCGTTAATCTGGTTGCGGTATTTTTCCTCTAACGCTGCAACTTTTGCCGGGTCTTTTTCTTTTGAAATTTCGTCCTGCGCTTTTTTAATAGTGTTTTGCATTTCAACAATTTTCTTTTCCTGGTCGGCTTTCAATTGCTTGACCTGAGAAGAGTTTTGAATAAGCGTTTGAACATCAACAACAGCGATTTTCGGTGCAGTGTCCGAGATTGCAATGTTGTTGATTGAATAACCCAGAGCAAATGCCATTAAACAAATAAATAAGAAGCTGATTTTTTTAGTCATGGTAAATCCTTTCTTTTGTCCTGCTAAAATATTAGCCCGAAAACGCATGGTTTAAATTACCCGAATGGGTAAATAAAAATTTTGCTTTCTGTTTTTGTTTTTTGTAGAATAATCTTGCGAAAGTTTTTTACTTAAATAAGGAGAAAATCAGATGAAAAAATCAATTAAAGATTTAGGAGACATCAAAGGTAAACGCGCTTTAATCAGAGTTGACGTAAATGTTCCTCTTGATGCTGACAAAAATGTTACTGACGATACAAGAATTCAGGCAATTTTACCGACTGTAAAATTCTTAAAAGATAAAGGTGCAAAAATTATCTTGATGGCGCACCTCGGAAGACCGAAAGGTGAATGGAACATGGAATTTTCACTTGCTCCGGTTGCAAAATACTTATCAAAAGTTTTAGGCGAAGACGTTCTTTTTGTTTCTTCACCGGTTGGCGAAGGCGCTGACAAAGAACTCGAAGCTTTGAAAGACGGACAGGTTGCATTGCTTGAAAATATCCGTTTCTACAAAGCTGAAGAAGCAAAAGATGATGATATGACCTTTGCAAACGAACTCGCAAAACTTGGTGACTTCTATGTAAACGATGCCTTTGGCGCTGCTCACAGAAACCACACTTCAACAGCAAAATTGGCTAAAGTTCTTAAACCGGCTGTTTCAGGCTTGTTGATGGAGAAAGAAATCAGATGCCTTTCAGAAGCTCTCGACAATCCGACACGTCCGTTTACAGCAGTTGTCGGCGGCGCAAAAGTTTCATCTAAAATCGGTGTTCTTGAAAACCTGTTAGACAAAGTTGATAACATGATTATCGGCGGTGGCATGGCTTACACCTTCGTTAAAGCAAACGGCGGCAAAATCGGAAATTCAATCTGCGAAGATGACCAATTGGAAGTTGCAAAAGCAATCGAAAAGAAAGCTGCTGATAAAGGCGTAAAACTTGTTATGGCAACTGACGTTCTTGTAACAGATGATTTTTCAGGCAACGGTACAAACAAATTCGTAAAAATCAACGAAATTCCTGACGGATTTGAAGGCGTTGACGCTGGCCCTGATTCAAGAAAAGCTTTTGCTGATGTTTTGAAATCTTCAAAAACAATTTTGATGAACGGTCCTGTAGGTGCATTTGAAAACCCGAAATTTGCAGAAGGTACAAAAGCAGTTTTGGAAGCAATAGTAGAAGCAACCAAAAACGGCGCAACCTCTGTAATTGGCGGCGGAGACTCAGTTTCAGCAGCTAAGAAATTCTTCAAGGCTGAAGATTTCACACACGTATCAACAGGTGGCGGTGCTTCATTGGAATTCATTGAAGGAAAAGTTCTTCCCGGCGTTGCAGCTTTGGATGATAAGTAAGAAAGTATTAAGTGTAAAACTAAAAGAGACGGCAAATATTGTCGTCTCTTTTTATAAAAATAAAACTTGCAATTACAAATAATGCTAACAATAAGCAAAGTTTTGCTTATAAAACCAATTTATAGTAATTATTTTCATGATAAAATAAGACAGCCGGAATTAAGGAGGAATTTTTATGAAAAATATAAAAGGTGTTATTTTTTGTGCATTTTTTGCGCTTATTTCATATTTTATCTGCTGCTGTGAATTTTGCAGGTCAATTAATCTGAATTCATTGACTTTTGCAATCATAGTTGGTATGATTGTCGGAAATGTTTTTCACAAATTCCTTCCCGAAACTTTTAAAGACGGAATTTCTTTTTCAGCAAAGCGTCTTTTGCGTCTTGCAATTATTCTTTACGGCTTCAGAATAACATTTCAACAGATTTTTGCGGTTGGATTTCAAGGTTTTTGGGCTGATGCGTTTATGCTTACTTCAACTTATTTGATTGGTTATTATCTCGGAACAAGAATTTTCAAACTTGATAAAGATTTATGTATGTTGACAGCAATCGGGTCTTCTGTTTGCGGCGCGGCGGCTGTTTTAGGTACCGATTCCATGTTGAAAGCTGATTCTCATAAAGTTTCTCTTGCGGTTTCAACCGTTGTGCTTTTCGGAACAATTTCAATGTTTTTGTATCCGATTTTAGCGAATTTGGGAATTGTTCCACCAGAGGCATTCGGGATTTATATAGGCTCAACTGTTCATGAAGTTGCACAGGTTGTTGCAGCAGGAAGCGCTGTTTCTCCACAGGTTTGCGATACTTCTGTAATCGTAAAACTTACAAGAGTTATGATGCTGGTACCATATTTATTTTTGCTTGGTTTTTACCTTTCTAAAAAATCACATACTAAGAGAACAAAAGTCCCAATGCCATGGTTTGCAATTTTGTTTGTTGTAATGTGTGGTTTTAATTCTTTAAACATTTTGCCGGCGGTTGTAAAGTCCGGAATTATTGAATTTGATGTGTTTTTATTAACGGTTGCAATGTTCGGTCTTGGCGTAGAAACAAATTTCGAAAAAATTAAAGGTCTGGGTATGAAGCCGATACTTCTTGCCGGAATAATGTTTGTATGGCTTGTTGTAGCAGGTGCTGTTACTGCTAAATTAATTGTTTAAATTTGTGTTGCAAAATGTTAAGCTCTGCTCTATAATCATGCTGTAAAGGTTTAAGAAAGGAGAGTTTAATATGTTTGAAAAAGATATTAATATCAACGACATTAAAGAAATCAGAACCCGTACCACTGTATATTTCGGCGTGGGCGCGATTAAGAAAATTGACGACATCGCGAAGATTCTGAAAACAAAAGGCATTGACAAAGTTATCGTAATGTCAGGCCGCAACGCTTACAAAGCAACCGGAGCATGGGATTACGTTGAAAAAGCTTTGAAAGACAATTCAATCGGATACATTAATTACGACCAGGTAACTCCAAACCCGACAACCGAACACGTAAATGAAGCAGCTAAAATGGCCCGCGACTTCGGCGCAAAAGCGGTTATCGCAATTGGCGGAGGCTCGCCGACTGACGCAGGAAAATCAGTTGCAATTCTTCTTGAATATCCAGACAAGACTGCTGAAAACATTTACGACTTTGAATTTGCACCGGATAAAGCGGCTCCGATTGTTTCAATTAACCTAACCCACGGAACAGGAACCGAAACAAACAGATTTGCAGTTGTGACAAATCTTGCGAAAAACTTCAAGCCCGCGATTGCCTACGACTGCATCTATCCGATGTTTGCAATCGACGACCCGCAGTTGATGACAAAATTAAGCCCGAAACAAACACGATTTGTTTCAATTGACGCGGTTAACCATGTTGTAGAAGCTGCAACTTCTGCTGTTGCTTCTCCTTATTCAATTACGCTTGCAAAAGAAGTTATTGAACTTGTTGCCAAATATCTTCCGAAAGCAATTGAAAATCCAGATGACTTAGAAGCAAGATATTATCTTGCTTATGCGGCAATGATGGGCGGTGTAAGTTTTGATAACGGACTTCTTCATTATACCCATGCGCTTGAACATCCGCTTAGCGCTGTGAAACCAGAACTTGCACATGGACTTGGACTTGCAATGTTATTGCCTGCTGTAATTAAAACTATTTACAAAGATAAACCGCACGTTTTGGCTGAAATCCTTGCTCCGATTACGTCAGGTTTAAAAGGTGAAGCGTCAGAAGCAGAAAAAGCGGCAAAAGATGTTCAAAACTGGCTTGCGTCTGTCGGTGTTGCGGAAAAGCTTGAAGATGAAGGCTTCACAGAAGCTGATGTTGAAAAATTAACCAATCTGGTATACACAACACCCTCTTTGAGCGGACTTCTTGATATCGCACCTTCAGGAAACGGACGCGATGTTGTTGAAAAGATTTACAGAGACTCAATCAAACCTTTGTAAACTTAGATATTAAACGGTGCTCCCGCGCAGCGGGCGCCTCGTTTAATAAAAACTTATTATAATAAAAGCGCGCAGACCAAAGGGTCTGCGCGCCTCTTTCTTTAAATAAAATCTTTAAATTTAACCTTCTTTTTTTGCGCGCCAGTATGACATTCCGCCCATTACAGCTCCAAAAATTCCATTCATAATAAGTGAAGTTTTAAGACTTGATTTCATACTTTTGAAAACCATTCCGATAAGCTTGTCAAGCCCCATTCCGACTCCGAACCATAAAACTGCGCTGCTCAAACCGACAGCTGCCGGCGGCATTTTCTCAATTTTACTAATGAATTTGTCAGCAGAATCAACTTTTGCAGCAGAGGGTTGTGTTACAGGCTTTTCGTTTGTGTTTGCTGTGAAATTTGGTACTTCGCAGCGTTTTGAAAGATTTGTATTACTTAATGAAACCGGGTTTACGCTCATTGATTTTCTCCTTGATGTACATATAAAATTTAAAAGTAAAATAAATTGCTATTTTATATTATAATCGGTTTATGAAACTTAACAAATCATACAAAAAGGTAGAACTTCTGGCTCCGGCAAAAGATAAAGAAACGGCATTAGCGGCAATAAATTCAGGCGCTGACGCTGTTTATATAGGCGCGTCAATGTTTGGGGCAAGACAAAATGCTTCAAACCCGCTTGAAGATATTAAAGATATTGTTGAATTTGCGCATTTTTATAATGTCCGTGTGCATGTAACTTTGAATACGATTTTGACAGACGAGGAATTAGAAAAGTCATTTGAATTGATTAATGAGCTTTATAAAATCGGCGTTGATGCCATAATTGTTCAGGATATGGGAATTTTTGACCTTGCAATCCGTCAAAAACTTCCGCCGATTGAAATTCATGCAAGCACGCAGTGCGACAACAGAACGCTGGAAAAAGTTAAATTCTTTCAACAAATGGGTGTTAAGCGTGTTATTTTAGCGCGTGAGCTTACACTCGAACAAATCGAAGACATATGTCATGAAGTAAAGAAATCAGATTTCAATTCTGAAATGGAAATTGAGACCTTTATTCACGGTGCGCTTTGTGTTTCATACAGCGGGCAGTGCTATTTGAGCGCGTCAATTGGCGGGCGCTCTGCAAACAGAGGTGAATGCGCACAGGCTTGCCGCAAAAAGTACACTCTGATTAATGAAGCAGGAAAAATTCTGGCAAAAGACAAATATCTTCTGAGTCTGAGAGATTTCAATGCCTCAAAGCATATCGAACGCCTTATAAATGCAGGTGTTAAATCCTTCAAAATAGAAGGCCGCTTGAAAGATGTGAATTATGTCAAAAATGTTGTTGCATTTTACCGGAAAGAAATCGATAAATATGCAGATAAAACCTCATCAGGAAAAGTTTTCTTAGACTTTGAACCAGATGTAAAAAAGAGCTTCAATCGTGGTTTTACAGACTATTTTCTGTCAGCAACCGGAAAAAATTCTGATATTCCCAGAAAAGACCGGAGTAAAAATATTTGTAATTTTGACAGCCCAAAGTCATTAGGTGAAAAACTCGGTAAAGTCGGAAAAGTTGACAAAAATAGTTTTGCTCTTAATGGAGTTGAATTAAATCCGCAGGATGGACTCTGTTATTTTGCAGATGGTGAACTTTTTGGCTGTCTAGTAAACAAGGTCGAAGGTAATCGGATTTTTCCAAATAATATTGGCAAAATTACGCCTGGAACTCTGATTTACAGAAATTTCGACAGCAAATTTAATAAAGCTTTGCAAAATTCAAAAACCAAACGTAAAATCGCAGTCAAATTTACTTTACAAAATAAAAATCTGATTGTCGTTGACGAGGATGGAATTTCCGTCATAATACAGCTTCCTTCAGGTGAAATTCCCAAAAACTCAGAAAAAATGCTGGAAACTTTTAAAAATCAAATTTCAAAAACAGGTGACAGTAAATTTTTTGTCACAGATGTTGAAATTCTTTCACTTCTTGATTTTATGCCGGTTTCAGTAATTAATGATATAAGACGGAGAAGTTTGGAAGAACTTTCGCTCAAAAGGCTCAAAACTTACACCCGACCTGCCCAAACCCGTTTGCAATATGCTGAATTTCCCTTCAAAACTTACGATTACAGAGCCAATGTTTTTAATCAAACTGCTAAAACTTTCTACCAAAATTGCAATTGTGAAGTTTGTGAATTTACGCCTGAAAAAACTCATGATTTTGAAGGCAAAGAGCTTATGCGTACCAAACATTGCCTAAAATTTGAATTTGATTTATGCAAATCATCTGAAAAACTTTTTTTGATTGATGAAAAAGGGAAAAAATATAAACTCAATTTTGACTGTATTAATTGCGAAATGATAATAATAAATTAATTACCCTTGCGCGTGTATAAAAAATGATTTATAATAAAAAAGAGCAAAGAAAAAAGTT
>ENA-ORNP01001682-ORNP01001682.1-human-gut-metagenome-genome-assembly--contig:-NODE-1682-length-21351-cov-4.164679_pt1 | contig 21351 bp, 16 predicted proteins | sample MGYA00242119_ERZ509030 | MGnify/ENA primary metagenome ERZ509030 (study PRJEB26280, sample SAMEA2338708) | human gut metagenome | biome: human gut; feature: human-associated habitat; material: faeces... | reverse complement strand
AAGGCTATAAAGATTTAAAAACACAATATCCTTATGCATATAAAAAAAATCCAGATAGAATTTATTTTAAATCTTCAAAAGTAGGAACGTTTTATGTATTTGAAAAAGATGACGAAAATTATAAACATTTATTAGAAGTATCTGAAGATAGAATGTTTTATTCAGCAATTGATGACTATAATTTAGGATGTTTTACTCCAGATTCAATTGACGAAATGATAACGTCGGGAAACAATTATATTATTTTTGATTATGATAATAAAGATTTATTAGATAGTGATTACAATAGAGATATTATATTAAAATTTAATGAAAATACAAGATTATACAGATTGGCTACATATTTATCATATTATAAAGAACCAATTTTGAAAAAGAATTTGCCTAAAAAAGAATTTGCTGATAAGACTGGAATAACAGGTTATCAATATATGACATATCCAGAAGGAGATTAGATTAATTTCTTGTATTCTGTATATAAAGGTGATAAACTATAAAAGTAAACACATCTAATTTTATTTCGAGTTAATCAGTATTATTTAGGGTTACGATGTTAGAAAATAGGAGGAAATATGTTCAAATTACATTCAGAATATAAGCCAACAGGTGACCAGCCACATGCAATAGAATATTTATCTAAAGGAATAGAAGCGGGAAAAAAATACCAAACACTATTAGGAGTTACAGGTTCTGGTAAAACATTTACAATGGCAAATATAATTAACAAAGTACAAAGACCAACATTGGTATTAGCTCATAATAAAACATTAGCAGGGCAATTATATTCTGAGTTCAAAGAATTTTTTCCTGAAAATAATGTTGAATACTTTGTGTCATATTATGATTACTATCAGCCAGAAAGCTATATACCTTCAACAGACACATATATAGAAAAAGATTCTTCTATAAATGACGAAATAGATAAATTAAGACATTCAGCAACATTATCATTATTTGAAACAAGAGATGTTATAATAGTTGCTTCTGTTTCATGTATATATGGCTTAGGAGACCCTGTTGACTATCAAGAAATGATGTTATCATTAAGACCCGGTATGCAAAAAACACGTGATGAAGTTCTAAAAAAATTAATAACAATGCAATATACAAGAAATGAAATAGATTTCAAAAGAGGAACATTTAGAGCCAAAGGAGATATTGTAGAAATATATCCATCAGATCAATCAGAATCGGCTGTAAGAGTTGAATTCTGGGGAGATGAAATAGAAAAAATAGTAGAAATAAATGCATTAACAGGAAAACCAATTGGAACAAGAAAACATATATTAATTTCACCTGCTTCACATTATGTTACAACAAAAGAGAAAATGGATAGAGCAATTGTAACAATAGAACAAGAAATGGAAGAAAGAGTTAAGTATTTTAAAGAACATAATAAATTAATTGAAGCACAAAGAATAGAAGAGAGAACGAATTTTGATATAGAAATGATGAAAGAAACAGGATTTTGTTCAGGAATAGAAAATTATTCAAGACATATAAGTGGTAGACCAGTAGGAAGTCCACCATATACATTATTTGATTATTTTCCAAAAGATTTTCTATTATTAATAGATGAATCACATGCAACAATTCCACAAGTAAAAGCAATGTATAATGGTGATAGAGCAAGAAAAGAATCATTAGTAAATTATGGTTTTAGATTACCTTCTGCTTTTGATAATAGACCACTAACATTTAAAGAATTTGAAGAAAGAATTAATCAAGTTGTATTTGTTAGTGCAACACCTGCAGACTATGAAAAAGAACATAGCAAAGAAAATGTTGTTGAACAAATTATTAGACCAACAGGATTATTAGACCCTAAAATAGAAGTAAAACCAGTAACAAATCAAATAGATGATTTACTAGAACAAATTAGAATTAGAATATCAAAAAAAGAAAGAGTTTTAGTAACAACATTAACTAAAAAAATGGCAGAAGATTTGACAGAATATTTAAAAGGATTAGATATCAAAGTAAATTATATGCATTCAGATACAAAAGCGTTGGAAAGAATGAAAATAATAAGAGATTTACGATTAGGGGAATTTGATGTTTTAGTAGGTATAAATCTATTAAGAGAAGGTTTAGATATACCAGAAGTTTCGTTAGTTGCAATATTAGATGCAGACAAAGAGGGATTTCTACGTTCAGAAAGGTCATTAATACAAACAATTGGACGTGCTGCAAGAAATACAGATGGAACAGTTATAATGTATGCAGATGAACTTACAGACAGTATGGAAAAAGCAATAACAGAAACAAATAGAAGGAGAAAAATACAACAAGAATACAATGAGAAACATCACATAACACCAAAAACAATAAAGAAATCAGTAAGAGATACAATTTCAATTACAAACACAGAAGATATAGAAGTAGAATACAAGTTAGAGAAGTCAGAAGACATAAGAGAAACAATAAACAAACTAACCGAACAAATGTTACAATATGCAACCGCAATGGAATTTGAACAAGCAGCAGAACTACGTGACAAGATAAAAGAATTAGAAAAATTAATAAAATGATTTTGGGGACGGAGCAAAAAATCATCTCAAAATTTAGGAACCATACATATTATATATTAGGTGATGTGTATGGTTTTATTTAATTCATTAAAAGAGTTATATAAAGATGCCCAAAATATAAAAGAAAAAGACCCAGCTTCTAAAAATATTTTAGAAGTTATAATACTATATCCAGGATTTCACATTTTAGTATTTCATAGAATAGCACACTTTTTATATAACCATAGATTATTATTTTTGGCACGATTAGTCTCACAAATTGGCAAATTTTTTACAGGAATAGAAATACATCCAGGTGCTAAAATTGGGAAAAGACTATTTATAGATCATGGAATGGGAATTGTAATAGGAGAAACTGCTACTGTTGGAAATAATTGCACAATATATCATAATTCGACTTTGGGAGGAACAGGAAAAGATAAGTATAAAAGACACCCAGATTTAGGAAATAATGTTATGGTAGGTGCAGGGGCAAAAGTATTAGGACCAATAAAAATAGGAAATAATGTGAAGATAGGAGCAAATAGTACAGTTTTAAAAGATATTCCAGATAATGTTACTGTTGTTGAATGTAATAGAATTATATATAAAAATAAAAACGAGAAATAATATACTATACAAAATATTTCTCGTTTTATAAACTATAAATTTTATTCTTCTGAAGTTGTTACTTTTTCTGAAAAACCAGCATATTCAGCTTTGCCAAAACCTAATACTGGATACATTACAAATGGGAAGAAAGTCAATAAAATTCCTGAACCAACACCTTTTCCAAATGCTTTGGCTAAGTTTATGTTTTTCCAAAATACAAGTACTACAGGACCAATCCAACCAATAAGTGGAATAACTGCGCAATATGTTAAGAAAAACCAATATATTGGTAATCCTCCTAATTTCATTTCTGTTACTGTGTTATAAATAGGAATTAAAGAAATGTAACCTTCGGCACCAGCCTTTTTGAACATTTTCCATTGTCCTATAATAGTTAAAATTGCAAGAGCTATTGCAAGGATAATAAAAACTGCAGCAAAGGCCCCTAATGCTGCAAGAACTGCAGTTAAATCACCTGTACTAGATGTTGAATAAGTTGTTGATGGATAAGTAGAATAATAGTTATATCCCATAAAAATCCCCTCCTTTAATTTTTATAATTATATTGTGACATTTATCGACAATTTTGTCAATAAAATTTGATAAAATTATAAAAATTATAACAAGCTATATTGACATCAAAAAAAAGATGAATATAATATAAGTATATGCACTTACAGCATTACATATTATTTTAGAAAGGACAAAATAAAAATGAGTTATAAAAATGAAAGATTAATCGAATTTAATAGATTTTTAAATGGTAAAAAAGTTGCAATTATAGGCTTAGGAGTTAGTAATTTACCATTATTAGAATATATGTATGATAAAAAAGCAAATGTTACAATATTCGACGAAAAAGATGAAGAAAAAGCTAATCAAGAAGCATTAACAAAAGTAAAAGAATATAGATTTAAAACATTTTTTGGAAAGGATAGCTTAACAAATTTAAAAGGTTTTGACATTATATTCCGTTCACCAAGTTGTTTACCAACTAGGCCTGAACTTGTTATGGAAGAAGAAAGAGGAGCAATTGTAACAACAGAAATAGAAATGTTAATGAAATTATCACCAGCAAAAATTATTGGAGTAACAGGAAGTGACGGTAAAACAACTACAACAAGTTTGATATATTCTATTTTTAAAAAAGCAGGATATAATACCTATTTAGGAGGTAATATAGGTATACCATTATTTACAAAAATAAATGAAATTACACCTGAAGATATTATTGTACTAGAATTAAGCAGCTTTCAATTAATGGGAATGGAAATAAGTCCTAATATAAGTGTTATTACAAATATTACACCAAATCACTTAAATATACATAAAGATTATCAAGAATATATAGACGCCAAAAAAACAATATTCAAATATCAAAATGAAAATGATAAGGTTATATTAAATTATGATAATGAAATTACAAGAAGCTGTGCAAAAGAGGCCAAATCTAAAGTTGTATTTTTTAGCGGAAAAGAAAAATTAGAAAACGGATATATAGTTGAAAATAATACAATAAAAAAATGTACAGATGGAATAAGAAAACATATATTAGATACAACAGAAGTTTTACTTAGAGGAGAACACAATTATGAGAATATTGCAACAGCATTAGCTGCAACAGAAGAATTGGTAGACACAGAAGTTGCTATTCAAGCTGTAAAAGAATTTAAAGCTGTTGAACATAGATTGGAATTTATAAGAGAAATAGATGGATGCAAATGGTATAATGATTCTGTAAGTTCATCACCTACAAGAACAATTGCCGGTTTAAAATCTTTTGATGAAGAAATTGTTTTAATAGCAGGAGGATATGATAAAAACTTGGATTATACCCCAATAGCTAAACCAATATTAGAAAAAGTTAAAACATTAATTTTATTAGGTCAGACTTCCGGAAAAATATTTGATGCTGTTAAAAATGAAGAAGAAAAAGAAGGAAAAAGTATAGATATTCATATGTGTGAAAATTTAAAAGAGACTGTAGAAATTGCTAAAAGATTTGCTAAACCAGGTCAAGTAGTTTTATTTTCACCTGCAAGTGCTAGTTTTGATTTATTTAAAAACTTTGCAGATAGGGGAGAAAAGTTTAAGGATTTAGTAAATAAATTATAATGTAACATATTCTTTAAAACCTCCATAATATATTGAAAGGAGGTTTTTTTATGTATAATAATGAACCATTTGAGGACTACATAAGGCAAGTGTTAGGTTATCCTGAGGCAACTTATACAACAAATAGTATGCCTACTAATAATCTATATGGGCTAAACAATTATGCTTTGAATTCAGGGATGCAAAATAGAAGCGAAATAGAAAAATGTTACCCAGAAATTTATAATGTTATTTATCCAATGATAGCAGAAAAGTGTAACAGGACATCAGGAACTATAACAAGAGAAACAGTAGAAGAAATTAGTAAGGAAATTACAAGCACAATTGAACCGAGTGCAAATGATATGAAGATAAATATAAATGTACAGAATGAGAGTATCAAAAGTAACTCTTCAATATCAACTAGTTTAAAAAAGACAAATGAAAAAGCTGCAGCAGAAAACAGGTCAAGTGGAAGCGGAAGCCTAGGGGATTTAGTAAAAATTTTAGTAATAAGAGAATTACTAAGCAATCAAAATAATAGACCATCGATGCCACCACCAGGACCTGGTCCAAGACCACCATTTCCTCCAGGCGGACGCCCACCAGTTGGTCCACCACCTCCACCAAGGCACAGAGGCTATATAGACTATAATGATATTTATGAATATTAATTAATAAATTTTACAAACCACGAACAAATAGAGCTGTTCGTGGTTTATTAATTGACATATTTTACATAAAATGTTACAATATAGATGTGTGATACCTTATGAAGGGTGGTATGATTATGAAAGAAATTAGAAACAAAATTATAGCTTTATCAGGAGAACCTGTAGCCGGCAAAGGAACTACGACTAAGGCTATATTAGAAGAACTTAAAGGCAGTGGATATGGAGAAGATAATATACATATAATCACAACTGGAAATGAATTTAGAAGGTATTTTAATACAGCTTTAGATTTTTTAAAAAGTTTAGAAGAAAGAAATAAAAAGGAATATACAAGATTGGCCAAAACGCCAGAAATGAAAGACATTTTTGGCAATAAAGAATTTCGTGAAGCATTTGAAAAATCCGTAATAATGATATTGGTAAACAATATAGACATTTCAAGTTTAACAATTAATGAAATGAATAATTTAAAAGAACTACAAGATATCAGAAAAACAATTGATTCGATAATTGATACCAGAATGGCTAATATAGGAAAAGAAATAAATTCTGAAGAAAAACCAAATGAAATCTGGCTAGTAGATTCCAGATTAGCTTTTCATAACATTCCTGAAGCTTTTTCAGTACGTTTGACAACTAATTCTGATGTGGCTGCCAAAAGATTGATAGGTGATAAAACAAGAGGAAGCGAAGACAACTCATACAATTCATTAGAAGAAGCTAAAAAGGAAAGAGAAGCAAGAAGAATCGGTGAACGTAATAGATATATAGAAAGATATGGCATAGATTTAGAAAATCCTGATAACTATGATTTAATAATAGATACCTCATATGCAGATCCTGCAGATACGGCAAGTACAATTTTAAAGTGTATGGAACATAAATTAGAGAAAAAAACATTTACTAAAAATTGGATAAGCCCTAAGTTGCTATTACCACTACAAAACGAACGAGAAACGCTATCAAAAGCTTCTATGACTTTTGAAGAAATGTATGAAAGTATAGAAAGAAATGGCTTTTTACCAGATGAGCCAATAGAAATTGTTGAGGTAGATGGTTATAAAGGAATAATAGAAGGACATCATAGAAATTTTGCTGCAGCAGAATTAGGAAAAACTTTAGTTCCATATAAAGTTATTGGAAAAGATGAGGATAAACTAAAATATGGTGGTGGAACACCAACAGAAAGGTTTAAAACATTAACTTCTAATATTTTATATGGGCATGAGGAATTTATAGAAATTGGAGAAAAGAAGAAAAATGGAGTAAACTCAAGATTTTCATATGATGATGTTTATCCTGGTATATATCAGAAAATAAAAAAATTAGAACAAGAAAAAGAAGAACGTTAAATAAATTTTGTAAAAAGAAAATATTAAATAAAAATATTTTCTTTTTTTTTACATATACTATTTAATAGAATCATATAGAAAGGAAAAATCAATTAATAAACAATATTTTAATTGATTATATAAAAAGATAATGGTTTGGAATTTATCATATTGGTTGAAAGTAGGACAAAGAATATTATATGTAATTTTATTATTGATAGGCTTATATTTAGGTATAAAATTATCTATCTTTTATATGCCATTTTTAGTAGCTTTTATTATTTCGCTTATGATAGAACCTACAATAAAGAAAATCATGAAAAAGACAGGAGCAACAAGGAGAACTAGTTCAATAATAATATTTATAATAGTTTCAATAGTTATTCTAGGAAGCTTAGCTTGGTTAATTATAACGATTTTTTCCGAAGCATCAAGTTTATTACAAACGTTAAATGATTATTTTGATAAAGCATATAACCAATTCAATGAATTAGTATCAACTTTTAATTTTAATAAGATTCACTTATCAAAAGAAATTCTGCCATTAATAGAAAATTCTACAAATGATATTTTTCAGAACGTATCAACCTGGGTAAGAAATAGCCTGACAAGTTTACTTGATTTAGCAACTAGATTGCCATCGATAGTAATTTGCATAGGCATAACTGTTATTGCGTTATATTTTATATGTGTAGATAAAATATATATTTTGGATCAGATTGAATATCATTTGCCTAAAATGTGGGTGAAAAAAATTACTAGTCATCTAAAAGATTTAATTCAAACATTAGGAGGATATTTAAAGGCAGAAACAACATTAATATTAGTATCATTTATTATTTGTTTAATTGGCTTATATATATTAAAATGTACAGGATTTAATGTACAATATCCATTATTAATGGCACTGGTTATAGGTTTTGTTGATGCATTACCAATTCTAGGTTCAGGTTCTTTTATGATACCTTGGGCAATTATATGCGCAATTAATGGAGACTTAAATTTGGGAATTGCAATTATTATACTATTAATTATAATGTCAACTTCAAGACAAATTTTAGAACCAAAATTAATAAGCAAAAATATTGGTGTACATCCGATATTTACTTTAATTGCAATGTATACGGGTTTTAAAGTGATAGGAATTATGGGATTATTAGTTGGCCCAATTGTATTAATTATATTTAAAAATATTTTTTCCAATTTAATAGATAGGGGAGTGTTTAAAACAATTTTTGATAAGAGATAAATAAAAAACGGATAGTTTAAGTTCTATCCGTTTTTTATTTATATTATCGTTCATACTCATCTGAAATATCTTGCGAAGGTTCTATCTCTTTAGTTAGAACAACTTTATCACCAACATCATCTGAAAAATGAAATTTATTAGTACATTCTTTTAATTCTTGAAATTCCTTGCTTTTAACGTAACTTTGTATATCATAAGGAATAAAGCCTTGTGTTTCACTATTCTCTGTTGAAAATATTTGACTTATTTTTGAGTTCTCATACAAGTTTTCCCAATACTCTTGAGCTTCTTTAGCTGAAAAAACCTCTAAAGGAGATTCAGCAAGTAAACCTCTATAACGTTGGTAATCTGAACGTTTTTCTATCAATACACGATTAGCTTCCATATCATCCATTTTTGCATGGAATGATAAAGGGCAAACATAATCAACCTCATCTTTAAAATGCTTTGTTTGAGCATCATCATTAAAATCTGGAATAGGAAATGGCTCGATATGTTTACCTTCCATATTGCTATGTGCAGAACCGCCAGTTTGCCCATCTCTAAATTGATGTTGAGTTTGAAGTTGTATTTCAATATTTCCTATTAATGTATTTAAAATTACAAAGTTAGATCTATAACCATTGTTACCTTTTTTTTCTTTGAGAAGAACTTTACTAATAGAAACACATAATGCATCTAAATCTGGATTTCCTTTAAAAAGCGATAAGAATTGATTAGTAAGTATTGCCAAGTCTCTTTCATCATACATACAAGCCATATATTCGTCTAAAAGTTCAAAAAAATTAATATTTTTATTTTTATAATCTTCGTCTGTTACTTTTCTTTCATACTCTTTTCCATTATTAGCAGTTGCATAAGCAGATATTGCTTTTATATTAGCTATTTTCTGATCTACCATTGCGATTTTTTGATCATATTTAGTTAACACATCTGTAGCATCTGAATTTGTAATGTTTTTCAATTGTTCTAAAATTTCTCTACATCTAACATAGTATTCTATTTGAGGATAATCATATTTATAATCATAAATATGATTATGTACAAATGCATTAGAAACAAAATGATTTCTGACTTCTTGCATTTCTTGAAGAAATGCTTCACGTTCCTTACATTGCTGTATTAATTCTTGTAATTTAGGATCACTAGAATAGCGAATAGGAGGAGCGTTTCGTAAAACCATTTTACAAGCTACATAATCGCTAATTGGAGAAAATGTCATTTTCATACATTTACCAGGAGTGTACTCACATTTGGCTTCTTTAATTCTAGAATCAATTTTTTGCTTTGTACTGCTAATAGCTTTTATACGATGAGGCATATTAACCCCCGTATGTTGGCCATATGTTTTATAATGAGATAAAAGTAAGCAAGCTACCACATTACTAATATAATTTTGAACTTCCGGACTTTGTCGTATTGAATTATATCTCGCAGTTTCAGTAGTCTTAAATTGTTCTTCTAATTCTTTTCTAAGCTTTTCTTTTATAATATCATTTGATGCTTCTGCTTTTAAATTTTCTTTAAATGTATTCATATAATCACCTTATTAATATTTTCACACTTATTAGTATAGCATAATAGTCGCTAAAAGTAAATGGAAACGCCTATTTTTAGCTATAACAATCCGGTTGTAGGAATATAACTTTCATCAGGAGGATATACATATTCGTTATTAGGTCTTTGGACTTCATTAATTCTTGTTACTTGAACAATTGGCATATCTCCATGATAATTTCCTTTCTTTATTGTTCCTGTTAATTCTACCCAAGAATAATCGGCAACTTTTTTAATTTCATTGGATTCACACAAAAAGCCGACAACAACGGTTTGATTGTCAGACGAAACAATCATATCTCTGGCTAACACAAATTGGTTATCCGCAAAATCATATATACGATAAACATAACCAGTAAAATTAATTTTAGTACCGACATAACTGTCAATGTTGTCATGCACAGTTTTTAACACATTTGTATAATTTTTAGGCGAAATTTCATAGACTTTACCTGCTGGAGTACATCTTGAATTTCCATAACTACTTTTAGAGCCAGTAAAAATTTTAAAAACTATAATTCCAATTATAATAAACAATATTATAAGAATTATTGAAAAAACAATTTTAAAAGATTTACTTCCATTTACTTTAAAGTTGAAAATAAACATTATAAACTCCTCATTTCTAATAAAGATTTAGTACAATATATGAGCTTTCTAAAAAAATATGTTATAAAATTTTATATGATGCTATATACTCTTTTTTTAAAATTATTGAAAAATAGCCTTGCTAAAAAATGCATTTAGTGATATAGTAACAAAGTGAAAAAGTGTAACATTAAACATTAAGGAAGGATTGAAACTAATATGAGCGTATTAAATAAAATTTTTAAATCTTATAGTGAAAAAGAAGTAAAAAGAGTTAAACCAATAGTAGCTAAAATCAATAGTTTAGAACCTGAAATGGCCAAACTATCAGATAGTGAATTAGTAGCTAAAACACCATATTTAAAGAAACAATTAGAGGAAGGAAAAACATTAGATGATATTTTACCAGAAGCATTTGCAGTTGTAAGAGAAGCTTCTAAAAGAGTTTTAGGGATGAGACATTTTGATGTTCAACTAATAGGTGGTATTATTTTACATCAAGGTAGAATTGCAGAAATGAAAACAGGTGAAGGTAAAACATTAGTTGCTACGTTACCTGTATATTTGAACGCCCTAGAAGGAAAAGGTGTTCATGTAATTACAGTCAATGATTATCTAGCTAAAAGAGATAGTGAATGGATGGGAAAATTATATAAATTCTTAGGACTTTCAGTAGGACTTGTAATAGCAGGAATGGAACCACAAGAAAAGAAAGCAGCTTATAGTGCAGACATCACTTATGGAACAAATAATGAATTTGGTTTCGATTATTTAAGAGATAATATGGTAATCTATAAAGATCAGTTAGTTCAAAGAGGATTACATTATGCAATCATAGATGAAATTGATAGTATTTTAATTGATGAAGCTCGTACACCATTAATTATATCAGGTAGAGCAAATGAATCATCAGATTTATATAAAAAAGCTGATAACTTTGTAAAAAAATTACAACCTAAAGTAATTGTAGAAGAAGATGTAAAGGATTTTGACCAAGCTGAAGATAATGAAAAATATGATTATATAGTAGACTTAAAAGCAAAATCTGCATCATTAACACAAAAAGGTATCAAAAAAGCTGAAGAAGCATTTGGATTAGAAAACTTTAATGATTTAGAGAACTCAACATTAGTACATCACGTAAATCAAGCCTTACGTGCAAATGGTATTATGAAAAAAGATATTGATTATATTGTAAAAGATGGGGAAGTATTAATTGTTGATGAATTTACAGGTCGTATAATGTATGGTAGACGTTATAATAATGGTTTACACCAAGCTATTGAAGCCAAAGAACATGTTAAAATTGCAGATGAATCTAAAACACTTGCAACAATTACATTCCAAAACTTATTTAGAATGTATGATAAATTATCAGGTATGACTGGTACTGCAATGACAGAAGAAGCCGAATTTGAGGAAATTTATAACCTAGATGTTGTAGCAATTCCTACAAATAAACCAATGGCTCGTAAAGATGAAAATGATGTTATATATAAAAACGAAAATGCTAAATTTAGAGCAGTCGTAGAAAGTATAAAAGAAAGCCATAAAAAAGGTCAACCAGTTTTAGTTGGTACTATATCAATTGAAAAGTCAGAAAAACTTTCTAAATTATTAAAACAAGAAGGCATACCACATGAAGTATTAAATGCTAAATACCATGAAAAAGAAGCAGCAATAATAGCTCAAGCTGGTAAGTTTGGAGCTGTTACGATTTCTACAAATATGGCTGGTCGTGGTACTGATATTATGCTTGGAGGAAATAGCGAATTCTTAGCAAAAGAAGAAATGCAAAAACAAAGAATGTCTCCAGAATTAATAGAAGAAGCAAATACTTATTATGAAACAGATGACCAGCAAATACTAGATGCAAGAAAAAAATTCCAAGAATTAGTTGAAAAATATGATGCAACAATAAAAGAAGAAAAAGAAAAGGTTATCAATGCTGGTGGATTAAAAATTATAGGAACTGAAAGACATGAATCAAGAAGAATTGACAATCAGTTACGTGGACGTGCAGGACGTCAAGGTGATGTTGGTGAATCTAAATTCTATATAGCACTAGACGATGATTTAATGAAAATTTTTGGTGGAGACATGATAACTAAAGTTTATAATACTTTAGGTGCAGATGAAAATATGCCAATCCAATCAAGAATGATATCAAATGCCGTTGAAAATGCTCAAAAGAAAGTAGAAAGTAGAAACTTTACAATTCGTAAAAATGTATTAAAATATGACGATGTAATGAATGCACAAAGAGAAATCATATATAAACAAAGAAGAGAAGTTCTTGATGGAAAAGATATTCATGAAAATATTATTAATATGATAGAATTTGTTGCTGATAATGTACCTCATATGTACTTAGAAGGCGAAAACAATGAAATAAATGTTGAATCTTTAAATAACGAAATTCTAAACTTGTTTGGAATTGATATGTTAGACTTTATAAAAACAAACAAAAATAATCCAGAAACAATATCAGCTAAATTAAAAGAACAAGCTTTAGAAATTTACAAACAAAAAGAAGAAGAAATTACATCAGAGCAAATGAGAGAACTTGAAAGAGTTGTTATGCTAAAAGTTGTTGATGAAAAATGGATGAATCATATCGATAGTATGGACGAATTGAAAAATGGTATAGGACTTCGTGCATATGGTCAAAAAGACCCTGTTGTTCAATATAGACTTGAAGGTTTTGATATGTTTGATGAAATGATAAATAACATTAAGTCAGATGTAACTAAAATATTAATGCATATAAGAGCAGCAGGAGATACAAAGAGACAAGAAACTGTTAAAATTACAGGAGCAGCACTAGAAGCCATTCATAGTGTTGATGGTGGTTCTAAAATTGGAACTGATGTTGATAGAACAGTTAGAAATGAAGGACCAAAAATAGGAAGAAATGACCCTTGCCCATGTGGAAGTGGTAAAAAATATAAAAATTGTTGTGGTAAAAACCAATAATATAGAATAAAGGAAAGTCTAATAGATTTTCCTTTATTTATCGCTATAGCAGCTATTAGAGAAATAAAAATACGAAAGGAGAAAAATTACAATTGGAACAAACAGAAAACATTTTAGGAACAGAAAAAATAGGAAAATTAATAAAAAAATTTTCAATTCCATGTATTATATCAATGCTAGTAAATTCATTATATAATATTGTTGACCAAATATATATTGGCCAGGGAGTCGGATACTTAGGAAATGGAGCTACAAACATTGTATTCCCAATAGTTATGATCAGCTTAGCATTTTCATTAATGTTAGGAGATGGATCATCAGCATATTTAAGTTTAAAATTAGGAGAAAAAAAGAAAAAAGATGCCGAATTAGGTATTGGCAATGGAATTATGCTTTCAGTAATTGTATCAATAATCTTTTGTGCAATAACATTAGCATTTTTGCCTCAACTATTGAATTTATTTGGTTGTACAGCAAATTTAAAAGATTATGCAATGGCATATGGGAGAATTATTGCAATAGGACTTCCTTTTTCAATGATAGGAACAACTCTAAACTCAATAATTAGAGCAGATGGTAGTCCTAAATATTCAATGATGTCAATGGTAAGTGGAGCAATATTAAATACAATATTAGACCCTGTGTTTATTTTCGTTTTTAATAAAGGTGTTGAAGGTGCTGCAATGTCAACATTAGTAAGCCAAGTATTAACATTTGCTTTAAATATTGTATATATAAGAAAATTCAAATCAATAAAATTAACAAAAGAAAGTTTGAAATTAAAAGCTAATGTGTGTAAAAAAATTGCAACATTGGGAATTAGTAGTTTCATAACAGAAATGAGTATAGTATGTGTTATGACAGCAGAAAACAACCTATTAGGGAAATATGGAGCAGAAAGCAAATTTGGAGCTGAAATTCCTATAACAGTATTAGGTATTGTTATGAAGATAAGTCAAATATTAAATAGTATAGTTATAGGAATTGCCGCAGGTAGCCAACCAATTTTTGGGTACAATTATGGAGCACAAAAATATGACAGAGTAAAGAAAACGTTAAAAATCGTAATGGGACTAAGTGTTATAATTAGTGCTGTAGCATTTATATTATTCCAAACAATACCAGACAAGTTGATTTTAATATTTGGTAGTGGAGATGAAAATTATATAGAATTTGCTTGCTTAGCATTTAGAATATATTTACTTTTATGTATTTTTGATGGAATACAAATTTCTTCAGGAATATTCTTCCAAGCAATTGGAAAAAGTGTTAGAAGTGCAGCATTATCTCTATCAAGGCAAATAGTTATTTTAATACCATTTATGATAATACTTAGTCATTTCTTTGGAATTATGGGAGTTTTGGCTGCAGGCCCGGTAGCAGATGCACTAGCATTCATTTTAGCAGCATTTTTCTTAATAAAAGAAATCAGAAATCTAAAAAATGGCAATGTAAAAGATAATTTACAAAAAGAAGTAACATTATCTAATAATGATTTAGGCAAAAATATCGTGATTACAATTTCAAGAGAATATGGCTCTGGTGGTAGATATATAGGGAAGTTAGTAGCTGAAAAATTAGGAATACAATTATATGATAAGCAATTTGTAGAAAAATTAGCAGAAGATACAGGGCTATCTGAAAAATATATTGAAGATAATGAACAGAAAAGAACATTTTTAGAAATACTTAATAATGGATATTATTCAGGGCTAAATAATTCAGACGATTTATTTATAAAAGAATCTGAACTTATAGGAGAAGTTGCAGACAAAGAATCATGTGTAATTGTAGGAAGATGTGCAGATTTTATATTAAAAGATAAAGAAAATGTTTTGAAAATATTTATAGATAGCAGTCTTCAAGACAAAATAAATAGAGCAACAGAATATTACAATTTAGACAAAAATAAAGCTCAAAAAGAAATTAAAAGAATAAATAAATTAAGAGAAAATCATTATAAATATTATACAGAAAGAGAATGGAAAGATCCTTCTAATTATGACATTTGCATTAACAGTGACTCTTTAGGAATAGAAAATGCGGCAAATTTAATTTGTGAATTGGTAAACAAGAAAGTAGTAACAAATTAATAGGTATTGCTTAAGTAAATTGCTTTTTTAGTAAGTTTGTTTATAAGAAAAATTGATGAAATAACTTTTATATTATTTTAAAAAAGGTTGTAAAACAACCTTTTTTTTGATATGATGTGCTTAGCGAAAATATACACAAGGAGGAAGTTTAAATGGAAGAAAATCACAAGGTGGTTGATAGTATTGAAATGCTTGAAAAGACAATAAAACAAGTGAAAAAAGCTCAAATGGAATTTGCAAAATATTCTCAAGAGCAAGTAGACAAAATTTTTCAAGCAGCAGCAATAGCAGCAAATCAAGCAAGAATACCACTTGCTAAAATGGCAGTTCAAGAAACCGGAATGGGAATAGTAGAAGATAAAGTAATAAAAAATCATTATGCAGCAGAATATGTATATAATAAATATAAAAATGAAAAAACCTGTGGGATAATAGAAGAAGATAAAAGTTATGGTATAAAGAAAATAGCAGAACCTGTTGGTGTAATTGCAGCTGTAATTCCTACAACAAATCCAACATCTACAGCAATATTTAAAATTTTAATTTCTTTAAAAACAAGAAATGGAATTATAATAAGTCCACACCCAAGAGCCAAAAAATGTACAATTGAGGCAGCAAAAATAATCTTGGAGGCAGCTGTAAAAGCAGGTGCACCAGAAGGAATAATAAATTGGATAGATGTTCCTTCACTAGAACTTACAAATTTATTAATGCAATCAGCAGATATTATTTTAGCAACAGGTGGACCAGGCATGGTAAAAGCAGCATATTCAAGTGGAAAACCGGCATTAGGAGTTGGTGCAGGAAATACACCAGCAGTAATTGATGAAAGTGCAGATATTATACTTGCAGTAAACTCAATTATACATTCAAAAACATTTGACAATGGAATGATTTGTGCATCAGAGCAATCGGTAATTGTAAATGAAAAAATTTATTATGATGTAAAAGAGGAATTCATAAAAAGAGGATGTTATATTTTAAATCCGGACGAAACAGAGAAAGTACGTAAAACAATTATTATAGATGGTGCTTTAAATGCTAAAATAGTTGGACAATCAGCATATACAATAGCAAAACTAGCAGATATAGAAGTACCAGAAGAAACAAAAATATTAATTGGAGAAGTAGAAAGTGTTGAACTATCAGAAGAATTCGCACATGAAAAACTTTCACCAGTATTAGCAATGTATAAGGCTACAAATTTTGAAGACGCAATGGAAAAAGCTTATCATTTAGTAGAAGAAGGTGGAATAGGTCATACATCTTCATTATATGCAAATCCACTTACAGCCCAAGATAAAATTGAAAAATTTTATAGTAAAATGAGAACTTGTAGGGTGCTTCTAAACACACCATCTTCACAAGGTGGAATAGGGGATATATACAATTTTAAATTAGCCCCATCTTTAACATTAGGCTGTGGAACTTGGGGAGGAAACTCTGTTTCAGAAAATGTAGGAATTAAACATTTAATAAATATAAAAACAGTTGCAGAAAGGAGAGAAAATATGCTTTGGTTTAGAGCACCTGAAAAGGTATATATTAAAAAAGGTTGTTTACCGGTAGCCTTAGAGGAATTAAGAAATGTACTTAATAAAAAGAGAGTATTTATAGTAACAGACAAATTTTTATATGAAAATGGTTATACAAAAGTTGTAACAGATAAATTAGATGAGATGGGAATTGAGCACGAAACATTTGCAGATGTAGCACCAGACCCAACACTTGCTTGTGCAAAAGAAGGAGCTGCAATAATTGATAGATTTAAACCAGACTGCATAATCGCTGTTGGTGGTGGTTCTGCAATGGATGCAGCAAAAATTATGTGGGTATTATATGAACATCCAGAAATTGATTTCTTAGATATGGCTATGAGATTTATGGATATAAGAAAAAGAGTATATACATTCCCTAAAATGGGAGAAAAAGCTTATTTTATAGCTGTTCCAACATCAGCAGGTACTGGTTCAGAAGTTACACCATTTGCAGTAATAACAGATGAACAAACAGGTCAAAAATATCCTTTAGCAGATTATGAATTATTACCTAAAATGGCAATAGTTGATAGTAATATGATGATGAATGCACCTAAAGGTTTAACATCAGCTTCAGGTATAGATGCCTTAGTACATTCAATAGAAGCATATGTATCTATGATGTCAACAGAATTTACAGATGGACTTGCTTTGGAAGCTATAAAAATAATTTTTGAGTATTTACCAAGAGCTTACGAAAATGGTGCAAATGATCCAGAAGCTAGAGAAAAAATGGCAAATGCCGCAACAATGGCAGGTATGGCTTTTGCAAATGCATTCTTAGGAATATGTCACTCAATGGGACATAAATTAGGAGCATATCATCATTTAGCACATGGAGTAACAGTAGGATTAGTATTAGATGAAGTTATGAGATTTAACAGTGCAGAAGTTCCAAATAAAATGGGAACATTCCCACAATATGACCATCCACATACTTTAAGAAAATATGCACAAATAGCTGAGGCATTAGGAATAAAAGGTAAAAACGACGAAGAAAAACTAGAAAAATTAATTCAGAAAATAGCAGAATTAAAAGAAAAAGTCGGAATGAAGAAAACAATTAGAGAATATGGAATAAGTGAAGAAGACTTTTTAGCTACATTAGATGAAATGAGTGAAAAAGCTTTTGATGACCAATGTACAGGTGCAAACCCTAGATATCCATTAATTAGTGAAATAAAAGCGATATATTTAAAAACATATTATGGGAATTAAGGAAGTGATAAAATGATAGAGCTAGAGGAAAACTCTAAAGTATTAGAAATGTTATATAAAAAAATTTCGGATTTAGGTGAGTCTCTTTGACATCACTAAATCTGAAAAAGAATTAAAAAATTTAGAAGAACAAACACTAAAAGAACACTTTTGGGAAGATTCAAATAATTCTACTAAGGTATTAACACAAATTAAAAAATTAAAAGCAAAATGTCTGTCTTTTAAAAATGTTGAAGTAGAAGTACAAAATCTAAAAGAATTATCTGAACTTCTTCAAGCAGAAAGTGACGATGAATTGGCAAAAGAATTATTAAAAAATACAAAGACACTTGAAAAAGAAGTAGAAAAACTGGAAGTTTCTGCAATGCTTTCAGGAAAATATGATAATAACAATGCAATTATAACAATACATCCAGGAGCAGGAGGAACAGAATCACAGGATTGGGCTGAAATGTTATACAGGATGTATACGAGGTGGAGCAATAAAAATAATTTTGAAATAAAAGAACTCGATTACTTAGATGGAGAAGAAGCAGGCTTAAAAAGTGTTACATTTGAAGTTATAGGGAATAATGCGTATGGATATCTAAAATCTGAAAAAGGAATTCATAGGTTAGTTAGAATTTCTCCTTTTGATGCAGGTGGACGTAGGCATACATCATTTGCTTCTGTTGATGTACTACCTGAAATTGATAACAATATCGAGATTGAAATAAATACAGACGACTTAAGAATAGATACTTATAGAGCTTCAGGAGCAGGAGGACAGCATATAAACAAAACTTCATCAGCTGTAAGAATAACACATATTCCAACAAACATAGTTGTAGCCTGTCAGTCTGAACGTTCACAATTGCAAAATAGAGAAACAGCAATGAAAATGTTAATGTCAAAGCTAGTGTCTTTAAAAGAAAAAGAACATCAAGAAAAATTGAGCAACATACAAGGAGAACAAAAAGATATAGCTTGGGGAAGCCAGATACGTTCATATGTATTCTGCCCATATACATTAGTAAAAGACCATCGAACTAATTATGAAGTTGGAAATGTTGAAGCTGTTATGAATGGTGAGTTAGACGGCTTCATTGAAAGCTACCTAAAAATGAATATAAAGAAATAATAGCCAAATAAATTATATATTTTAAGCTTAAATTATTAGAATAAAAATTTAATAATTTAAGCTTATTTTCTTATTCAGAGGCTTATAAATATCACCTTAAAATCTTCAAAACATATAATATATAGAAATAGTTTATAATTAAATTATTTGCCATAAAAAATGAGGTGAACCAGATGAGTAAAATAATAGTATTAAAATTTGGCGGTAGTTCACTTGAAAATGATGATAAACTAAAATTAGTAGCCAAAAGAATAGCAAAAATATACGACAAAAATAAAAAAGTTGTTGTTGTTTTATCTGCACAAGGAAAAACAACAGACACTTTACTAAAGTCAGCCACTAGATTGTCTAAACAAATTTCTGCAAGAGAATTATCAAGCCTTCTAAGTACAGGCGAACAGGTTTCTATTTCTAAGTTAAGTATTTTACTAAACTACATGGGATATCCAGCAATTTCGCTAACCGGTTGGCAAGCAGGCATTCATACAGACTCAATGTATGAAAATTCCAAAATAAAATATATAAATACTAATAGAATACTAAGTGAATTAAACAAAAATAACATTGTTCTTGTCGCAGGATTTCAGGGAGTAAATGATACAAATGATATAACAACATTGGGAAGGGGAGGCTCAGATACAACCGCAGTTGCTATTGCAGCTGCTATAAACTCAAAAAAATGCTATATATTTTCTGATGTTGATGGAATATATACTGCAGATCCCAATAAAGTTGAAAATGCAAAAAAGCTTTCAAATATTTCATATGGTGAAATGCTTGAACTTTCGAATGAAGGGGCAAAAGTACTTCATAATAGATGTGTACAAATCGCTGAAAAATTTTCTATACCGTTAATTGCTGAATCTACTTTTTCTGATGAAACTGGCACAGAAATTTCTAATAACATTGAAACAAACAACATAAAGAGCATTATAAAAAAAGAAAATTCTAGAATTTCAATAATTGGAAATGGCATAATTTACAATATAGATAAAATAAAGGAGATATTAACTTTTATTCAAAATAAAAAAATTGAAATGCTAAATATAGAAATATCTGAAACAAAAATTGTACTAACATTTAAAAATATAGTAGAAGACAATATTTTAGAAGAACTTCATCAGCTAATTATTAATTAAAACTAGTTCTAAAAGTATTAATCTTTGAATATATATAATTATCAGGAAAGGTTATATAAAGTTAAGGAGGAACATAGCAATGACAATTGATGAAAGAAAAATGCTATCAACAAATAATACCAGTATTATTCAAAATTTAATACTTGAAAACCGAGGAAAATTAAATGTTTCAGGAGTTGTAGACGTATTAAGCTTTGATGACCAAGTTGTAATAATCGAAACAGATTTGGGCTTACTAACAGTTAAAGGCGAAAATCTAAAAATAAACAAATTAAATATTGACACTTCTGAAACAATAGTTCAAGGAGATATTTGCTCTATGTCTTATAGCGAAAACAAGAATGCTGAAAAAAGTAAAGCAAGTTTAATTAGCAAAATCTTTAAATAATAATCTGCTTAAAATTTAATACAGTTCGAATTTTAAGCAGATTATATAAAACTATTGAGGAAGGAACTTTTACAAATGGTTGTTAAGCAAACATACCTTTTTTTAATGTTCTTGCTAAATGGCCTTATTATTGGAATATTTTTCGATTTTTTTAGAATTTTAAGAAAATCATTTAATACTAGTGATATTGTTACATATATAGAAGATTTCCTCTTTTGGCTTTTAACAGGAATATTAATATTATATTCAATTTTCACCTAATAA
>ENA-ORNP01001675-ORNP01001675.1-human-gut-metagenome-genome-assembly--contig:-NODE-1675-length-21438-cov-4.168498_pt1 | contig 21438 bp, 26 predicted proteins | sample MGYA00242119_ERZ509030 | MGnify/ENA primary metagenome ERZ509030 (study PRJEB26280, sample SAMEA2338708) | human gut metagenome | biome: human gut; feature: human-associated habitat; material: faeces... | reverse complement strand
AAGAATTATTAATGTTTATAATAATGATGGTCCAGGTTTTCATGAAGATATAATAAATACTGAAGAATATAAGAGAGTAATTAATAAAGTAACAACATATATTCCACAAGATTCAATATTTGGAATGTTATTAAATCATGAGGAAAAATATACGATAGTTCAAAGTAATGAAAAAGGGTTAATGGAACATGATGCATATTCTTGGCAAGTATTAGGAGCTAAATTTGTAGAAGACGAATTAACAAACTCAAGTGAATTTATAGACCAAAAAATAACTAATTGGTTAAGAGAAGTAAGCCCAGAGCAAAGAGGAGAATTTTTTGATGTATTATTTGAAATACTAAATGCCACAAATGCAAAAACATTGTCAGAAATTAAAGGAAACTGGTTTGCAAGTGCAAAGGCAATGCTTACAACATATAAAAATTTAACACCTGAAAGTAAAAAAATACTAATACAAACATTTAGACTTTTAGGAACAAGTTCATCAGAAAATAAAGACTAAATTAGTGGCAATTTATGAATAGAATTGAGAATAAAGTGATATATATTAACATATGTATATTACTTTATTTTTATATAAAATCAATAAAAACGTGTAAAAACCGACTCAAAAATCAGAAAAAATGTGTAAAATATTCCTGAAAAGCAAGAAAAAATGTGTAAAATTTTATTAAATGTGATATAATTAATATAGGAGATGATTTTTATGGAAAGAAAAATAATGGAAAAATTATTAAAATGGAAAAACAGTACAAATAGAAAACCTCTTATATTAAAAGGAGCAAGACAAGTAGGGAAAACATATATATTAAAACAATTTGGAAAAGAAAATTATACTAATGTCGCATATTTTAACTTTGACCATGACACAACATTATACCAACTTTTTGAAAATACAAAAGACCCAAAAAGAATTTTAGAACAATTGGCATTTGTATATGGTGGAGCGATAGAACCAGAAAATACTTTAATTATATTTGATGAAATTCAAGAATGTCCTAATGCATTGAATTCATTAAAATATTTTAATGAAGAAGCAAATGAGTACCATATAGTATGTGCAGGGTCTTTGTTAGGAATTAGATTATCACATACTTCTTTTCCAGTTGGAAAAGTACAATTTTTAGATATGTATCCAATGAGCTTTACAGAGTTTTTGAAAGCAGATAATCAAGAAAATTTGATAAAATATATGGATAGCATAGAAGAAATTAGTAATATTCCTCAAATATTTTTTGACCAATTATCAGAAAAATTAAAAGCATATTTTATAATTGGGGGAATGCCAGAAGCGGTGTTATCATGGACTACTGAAAAAGATGTATCAAAAGTAAATATGATACAAGAAGATATACTAAAAGCATATGAAGCAGACTTTTCTAAACATACTACAAATGTAGAAGCTAATAGAATTTCAATTATATGGAATAGTGTTCCTTCACAATTAGCTAAAGAAAACAAGAAATTTCTATATCAAGTTGCTAAAGATGGAGCTAGAGCAAGAGAATATGAGGGGGCTGTGAATTGGCTAAATGATGCAAACATAATTTACAAAATTTATAATGTAAATAAACCTAATTTACCATTAAAGGCATATGAAGATTTGTCTGCATTTAAAATATATTTAAATGATGTTGGATTATTGAGAAAAATGGCAGAGCTAGATAGTAATGTAGTTATAGAAGGAAATAAAATTTTTACAGAATTCAAAGGAGCATTAACAGAAAATTATATATTACAAATGTTATTAACAGCAGGATTAAAAACTAATTATTTTTCATTTGATAATAAATATGAAATAGATTATATTTTACAAAATAAAAATGAAATTATACCAATAGAAGTTAAAGCAAATGAAGTAACTCATAATACAAGCTTAAATGTGTATAATACAAACTACGAACCTAAAACACGCGTTAGATTTTCTATGAAAAATTTACAAAAAGATGGAAATTTAATTAATATACCATTATTTATGGCAGAATATTTAGAAAAATTTATATAATTAAAAAATAATGTAGGATTATATACAAAAAACAAAATCTGTATCTTGAAATTTAAAATACATAAACATATAATATATTGGAAAGACTAAAGATATGGAGGTAGTTATTATGTATTATAGTAATGGAAACTATGAAGCATTTGCACATCCTAAGAAACCAGAAGGTGTAGATAATAAATCTGCATACTTAGTAGGAGCGGGACTTGCATCACTTGCAGCAGCATGCTTTTTAGTAAGAGATGGACAAATGAAAGGTGAAAATATTCACATATTAGAAACAGGAAAATTATCAGGAGGAGCTTGTGATGGTATAGATGATCCACAAAAAGGATTTATAATCCGTGGTGGACGTGAAATGGAAAATCATTTTGAGTGTTTATGGGATTTATTCCGTTCAATACCATCATTAGAAACAGAAGGGGCATCAGTATTAGACGAATATTATTGGCTAAATAAAAAAGACCCAAATTATTCATTAATGAGAGCAACTGTAAACAGAGGAGAAGATGCACACACTGATGGCAAATTTGGATTATCAGATGAAGCTTCAATGGAAATTGTAAAATTATTTTTTACTAAAGATGAAGATTTATATGATAAAAAAATAGAAGATGTATTTACAGAAGAATTTTTTAGTTCTAATTTTTGGTTATATTGGAGAACTATGTTTGCATTTGAAACATGGCATAGTGCATTAGAGATGAAATTATATATTCAAAGATTTATACATCATATTGGAGGACTACCTGATTTTTCAGCTTTGAAATTTACAAAATATAACCAATATGAATCACTAATTTTACCAATGGTAAAATATCTAGAAAGCCATGGAGTACATTTTCAATATGATACACAAGTAAAAAATGTTAAATTTGATATTGATGGAGAAAAGAAAACTGCTAAACAAATTATATGTGTACATGAAGGAAAAGATGAAGTAATAGATTTAACTGTAAATGATTTAGTATTTGTAACAAACGGAAGTTGTACAGAAAGATCAATGCTAGGAGACCAAAACACTGCACCTGATTTAAATATAAAAAATGGTGAAGGTGATAGCTGGGAATTATGGAAAAATATAGCTATACAAAGTGAAGAATTTGGCCATCCAGAAAAATTCTGTATGAACATAAAGGAAACTAACTGGGAATCTGCAACAGTTACAACTTTAGATGATAAAATTCCTCAATATATTCAAAAAATATGTAAAAGAGATCCATTTAGTGGAAGAGTTGTAACAGGTGGAATAGTATCTGTAAAAGATTCAAATTGGATGATGAGTTGGACAGTAAATAGACAACCACATTTTAAAAATCAACCTAAAGACCAATTAGTAGTTTGGGTATATGGACTATTTACAAATGTAAAAGGAAATTACATTAAAAAACCAATGAGAGAATGTACAGGAAAAGAAATTACAGAGGAATGGTTATATCATTTAGGTGTTCCAAAAGATCAAATAGAAGATTTAGCAGAACATTCTGCTAAATGTGTACCTTGTATGATGCCATATATAACCGCATTCTTTATGCCAAGAACAGCAGGAGATAGACCAAAAGTAGTTCCAAAAGGATGTACAAACTTTGCATTTATAGGACAATTTTCAGATACTGTAAGAGATACAGTATTTACAACAGAATATTCAGTAAGAACAGCTATGGAAGCGGTGTATACATTACTTGATGTAGATAGAGGAGTTCCAGAAGTATTTGGCTCTTGCTATGATATTCGTGTATTATTGGATTCAACATATAAGATGATGGATGGTAAAAAAATTACAGATTTAAAATTGCCATTTGCAAAGGACTTAGTATTGAAAAAGGCATTAAAAGTAACAGAGGGAACAGTTGTAGAAGATTTATTGAAAAGATATAAATTAATATAAGAAATTATTTTGCAGATGGAAACTTTTGTTATTTCCATCTGCTTTTTTTAAAAGTTGAAAAAATGTGAAAAAGTGTATAATAGTTAACAGGGTATCTATATAAAAACAAAGTAAAGGAGAAACAAAATCAGATAAAATAATGTGGAAAAAGACATCAGAATATTTTCTGGTGTCTTTTTTGTAGAATAAAAAAGTAAATTATAAAAAAATACTACACAAATAGGAAATAATGTGGTACAATAAAAGACGTAAATTATAAAATAAAGGATAGAAACCTTGAAAATACAATAAAAAACAAAGAGGAGGAGAAGAAAAATGTCAGGACATTCAAAATGGCACAATATACAAGCCAAAAAAGGAAAAGCTGATGCAGCAAGAGGAAAAATATTTACAAAATTAGGAAGAGAATTACTAATAGCAGTAAAAGAAGGTGGACCAGATCCAGCCGGAAATTCAAAATTAAAAAGCGTTATAGCCAAATGTAAAGCCGCAAATATGCCTAATGATACAATAAATAATGCAATCAAAAAAGCTTCAACAAGCAACGAAAATTATGAAGAAATAGTGTACGAAGGATATGGACCTAATGGAGTTGCAGTTATAGTAGAAGCATCTACAGATAATAAAAATAGAACAGCAGCAGATGTAAGACATGTATTTGATAAAGCAGGTGGAAATTTAGGAACAACAGGATGTGTATCATATATGTTTAATAAAAAAGGTGTGATTGTTATAGAAAAAGAAACAGCACCAATGGAAGAAGACGAATTAATGATGCTTGCACTAGATGCAGGAGCAGAAGATTTTCAATCTTTAGACGAAATATATGAAGTTATAACAGCACCAGAAGATTTTGTGACAGTAAGTGAAAAATTAGAAGAAGCTGGAATTAGTTTCTTAGAAGCAGAAGTCCAAATGGTACCAACAACAACAGTTAGCCTTGATGAAAAAGGCGTTGAAAGGATGGAAAGACTTATTGAAAGACTAGAAGAATTAGATGATGTTGCAAATATTTATCATAACTGGGAAGAATAAAATCTAATTTTATAGGAAAAAAATTTAAAGTACCTGTAAATAGGAGAATGGTTATGAATCAAAAGAAAAATAGTAAAATTGTAAATGTATTAATAATATTGGTATCAATTGTAATAATTGCTGCTAGTATAGGAATTATATACTTTACAACAGATTTGTTCAAAAGTAACAAGATATTGTTTGCTAAATATGTAGGGCAAATATCAATGGATAATACCCTAAAACAATATCAAGAAAAGAAAAATGAAACACCATATTCAGATGAAGGAACATTTTCAGTTAATGCAAGTGCAAATTCAAATAGTGTAAACTTAGAAAATGTAAATAAGTTTACAGTAACATATAAAGGGCAAGTTGATACTGCAAATTCCAAAGCAGAGCAGAATATAAACATAAATTATTCAGATTCTGTTAAGTTTCCTGTAAATTATAGACAAGTAGGAAATAAAATTGCGTTACAAACAGATTATGTAGGAAGTAAATACATAGGCGGAGAGAACGATAAACTTGACAAGTTATCAACTGTAAAAATTGATGCTAATACAGCTGGTGTTAGTACAGAAACAAATAATCAAGAAAATACTAGCACAAATATAAATGTTGATAGTAATTCTATAAATACTATAGAAAAATTATCAAGTTTATTTAACGAAACTCCTTCAGAGGAAGACTTAAGTCTTGTAGTAAATAAAATTATAAATGTTTTAAATGGAATAGATAATAGTAAATATTCAAAAATAAGTGATTCAACTGGAATTGGATACAAATTATCATTGTCAGGTGATGACTTAAAAAATGCAACTATTCAACTGTTACAAGCATTAAGTCAAGACCAAAGTGCATTAGACAAAATTAATGAATACCTAAATATTCAAGAAAGTTCAAATAAAATTACGTCTACAGATATAGAGAAAGAAATTACTAATATAACAAATAACGAAAACTTTGACAATCAAAAATTTGAAGCAACAGTTTATAAAAAGAATGGAAAAACTAATGGAATAGATATTTCTATAAATGATAATGAGCTGAAAATAGAAAAAGTTGCTAATAATACTAATAATTTAGAATATGATATAACATTTACATCAACATATAATAATGAAACAATGAAGATTTCTCTTAAGGCAAAATATAATGGAATTGCAGATATGCAAAAAGTACAAGAAAATTATGAACTAGGCATAGAAAATTCTGAAAATACATACACATATAAACTGGAAAACAATGTTGATTTGACTCAAAGTCAAAACATAGAGGATTTAACGGCAGACAATAGTTTAATGCTTACAGATTATGATGCTAATATTGTATCAAGTTTCTTGACTCAGGTTGTTCAAAGAATTCAAGAAGTAAATAAAATGCAAATGGAACAACTTGGAATCCAAGAATCAGATAATCCAATATTTCATTTGATACCATCATTTGGAGCATATGCAAATGCAATAGAAAATCTAAATTCTGATAAGATTAGTGAAGAAGATGTAAATTCTTTTAATCAGAAGTTTGAATTATACCAAAGTACAAATTTAGGTGGAGCTACAGTAAAAGGATTATTAACAACAATTGGATTAAATAATGAATCAAAAGAGACTAATAGACAAATAAAAGAAATTAATTTCAATGGTCAAGAATATGATGCAACAACTCAAAATATTGCGTTTTTAAAGGAAGATATAAAAACAGATTCATATTATAAAGTTGAATTTGAAAAAGATCAAGATACAGGGCTAATATATAGAGCAGTAATTAACCCTAAATAGAAAATAAACTTAAAATTTTATAAAATACGTTCTAAAAATAAAAAAAGAAGCATATATTTTAATATATGTTTCTTTTTTTTGAGGATGTAATCAAAATAAAATAATAGTAAGTAATAGGAAAACATAGTAAAAGATGAGAAAACATAGGGAAAGAGGATAATTAAAATGCAAATAAGAAAACTTGAAGAAATTTATAAGTATTTTCCTAGTAATATATATAGTCTACTAAAAAATACCACAGAACAAAATTATCAAATAGAACAAGAATTGCAAGAAATACGCATAAGAGCTGAAAGACCAATAATATTAAAACTAAGAAATGTAGAACTTGTAATAGAATATCAAGTAAACCAAACAGAAATATTACAAACAGTAGAAAAATTATGCAATAATTCTATTTATGCATATAAAAATCAAATATGTGAAGGATTTATAACTGTAAAAGGAGGGCATAGAATCCGGTATAACAGGAAGTGCAGTAATAGAAAACGGAAAAATAATAAATATGAAATACATTACAAGTTTAAATTTTAGAATTGCCAGAGAAGTAGCAAATTGTAGTCTGAAAATTTTAGGACAAGTTATAAATTTAGGCGAAAACACCATAAATAACACACTTATTGTGTCTCCACCAGGAAGAGGAAAAACAACAATGCTACGTGATGTGATAAAAAATATTAGTAATGGAGTAACAAACTTTAATTTTAGAGGCAAAACAGTAGGATTAGTAGATGAAAGAGGTGAAATTGCAGCAATGTACCAAGGTGTGCCACAAAATGATGTTGGAATAAGAACAGATGTAATTGAAAACGTACCTAAACCAATAGGAATGAAAATGCTAATTCGCTCTATGGCCCCAGAAGTAATTGCTTGTGACGAAATAGGTTCAAAAGAAGATGTGGAAGCAATAAAAGAAGCAATGATTTCAGGTGTAAAAGGTATTTTTACAATGCATGGAAAAAATATGGAAGATATAAGAATGAATCAGAGTATAAAAGAATTAATAGATAATAAAAAAATAGAAAAAATAATATTTTTATAAAATATAAAGAATGAGGTTCTAAAACTTTAGGACAAGCATATAATATAGAAATCAAAAGGGGATGAGAGTAAAGTGGAAGTGATAAAATATTTAATACTTTTTTTAATCTTAATAATATCAACTTTAATAGGCAGAACAATGGCAAAAAAATATGTATATAGAGTAGAAGAGTTAGAAGAAATAAAAGTAGCATTAAATATATTAAAAACAAAAATAAGATTCACATATGAACCAATTCCAGAAATCTTTACTGAAATTGCTCAAAATACAACCAAAAATATAAAAAATATTTTTGTAAATGCAAAGGAAAAAATGAAAGAAAGTACAGCAGAGACTGCTTGGCAAGAATCAGTAGATGAAGCAAATGCAAATTTAAATAATGAAGACAAAAGGGCAATAAAAACATTAGCTAAATTACTTGGACAGACTGATTCAGAAGGGCAAATAAGTCAAATAGAAATAACAGAAAAATTTATAGAAGAGCAGATACAAGATGCGATATCGGCAAGACAAAAAAATGAAAAATTATATACAAGGCTAGGAACTATCTTAGGAATGACAATTGTGATAATTTTAGCCTAAAAATAAAATGGAGGCAAAAATGGATATAAATTTATTATTTAAAATAGCCGCAATAGGAATTTTAGTAGCAGTTTTATATCAAGTATTAGTAAGAGCTGGAAGAGAAGACCAAGCTATGATGACAACTTTAGCAGGTTTAATAATAGTTCTAACAATGGTTATAAAAGAAATAAGTGGATTATTTGGTACAGTAAGGACAGTATTTAATTTATAAAAATAAAGACAATAAAGAAAATATTAGAATAAAAAGTTGGTCTACTTTAATAAAAAAACAGAAAAGGATGGATAACAATGGAAATATTAAAAATAATTGGAATTGGTCTAATTGCTTTAATTATAATTGTTATGCTAAAACAGTACAAGCCGGAATTTGTAATATATGTAAGCCTAATTGCAGGTGCATTGATATTATTTATAGTAGTAGATAAGTTAACAGGAATTATAAATTTATTACAATCATTAGCAAGTAAAGCATCTATAAATACTGAATTCTTAACATTATTAATAAAAATTACAGGAATAGCATTTTTATCAGAATTTGCAGTTAGTATATGTAAAGATGCTGGAGAGGTTGCAATTGCAAACAAAATGGAAATAGGAGCAAAAATAATCATAATATCAATGTCTATTCCAATAATATCAAGCCTGTTAGAAATAATATTAAAAATATTGCCTTAAAGGAGTACATATGAAAAAAGGAATAGTTATATTAATAACATTTATTATAATTTTAATAATTCCAATAAATAATACATATTGTGAAAACGCAGAAGAAACTTTGAAAAGTCAGCAAAGTGAATTTAGAATAAATGATTTTATAGACAGTGCACAAAAATATGGAGGAGAATTTTTTGAAGATATAAATGTAAGTGATTTATTAAATAATGCAATAAAAGGAGAAGTTAATAATTCTAATATAGCAAAAAAGATATGGGATTTGTTCCGGAAAAGAAGTAAAAAACAATATCAAAGCATTAGGAAGCATTTTAGTAATAATACTTATTAGTGCAATATTAAAAGCAATTGGAGATGGACTAGAAAATGATGGGATTGCAAAAATGGTATATTATGTACAATATATTTTAATAGTAACAATTATAATGGCAAATTTTACAGAAATAATAAAACTTGTGCAAGTAACGACAAACAATTTAGTGGCTTTTATGCAGATATTAGTGCCATTACTAATAACACTTATAACATACGCGGGAAGTGTAACAACAAGTACAGTATTAGAACCAATTATATTATTTCTAATAAATTTTGTATGTAACTTAATACAAACATTGGTAATACCGTTAGTACTGGTATTTACAAGCTTGGTAATAATTTCAAAAATATCTGATCAAATACAGGTTGATAAATTGGCGAAATTCTTAAAATCTGGAATAGTATGGTTTCTAGGAATTGTTTTAACTATTTTTGTTGGAGTAATATCATTAGAAGGAACACTATCTAGCAGTGTTGATGGAATTACAGCCAAAACTACAAAAGCGGTAGTCAGTTCAGCAGTACCAGTTGTAGGAAAAATATTGGGAGATGCGGTAGATACAGTTTTAGGGTGTGGAGTTATATTAAAAAATGCAGTAGGAGTAATAGGAATAATAGTAATAATTGGAATATGTATAGCACCAATTATTAAACTAACAATATTAATGATGTCATATAAGCTTATTGCAGTAGTAACACAGACAATAGCCGATTCAAAAATATCAAGTTTATTAGAAGAAATAGGAGATGTTTTTAAAATATTTCTAGGAATATTATTTACAGTAAGTTTTATGCTAATAATAGGAACTGCATTGGTTGTAAAAATGTCGAATGGAGTAATAATGTATAGATAGGGGAATATAAATGATTGAATTTTTAAGCAGTTGGGCTAAAAACTTAGGAGTAGTAATAGTTTTAGTATCAATATTTGAAATGATATTGCCAAATAACAAAACAAAAAAATATATAAGGGTAGTGTTAGGCATATTTGTTATATTCAACATAATAGCACCATTTGTAAAAAACAAAGAAAAATTAGAAATATCATCAGTAGATATAGATAATTATACATTGACTCAAAATAATACAGTAGACAAAACAAGTATGAATGAAAGAATACAAGAATTATATGAAAAAGAATTAGAAAATAACATAAAAAACAAATTGCAAGAGCAAGGATATAAAGCGACAAGCTGTAAAGTAAAGGCAAAGATTGCTGAAGAACAAAAATCAGGCGAAGAAAATACAATTACTAAAATAAAATTACAAGTAGAAAAAAGTGAAGAAAATAACGTAAGCAATGAAGAAAAACAAAAAATTGAAAACAAAGTAGTAACAGAAATAGAAAAAATAAAGAAAGTTGATACAACAATTTCAAAAGACCAACCAAATGAAAAGCAAAAAAATAATGTTAAAAGTAAAATAACACAGGAAGATGTTCAAAATATTAAAGAAATTCTTATAAATGAATATGGGGTGAAAGAAAAATGTTTGGAAATAAATTAAAAGAATTATTGAAAAATGGAGAAGAACAACCAAATGGAAATAATAAAAAAAAGATAGAAAATTTAGTCTTTTTTGTGGTTATATTAATAATAACAGTTGTTGCAATAAATATAATTTGGAATGGAAGTAAAACTACAAATCAACAAAATAATAATGATACATCAAAAAAATTAGCATCAACAGAGCAGGTACAAACAAATACAGATGTGCCAAACCAAGGAAATACACGGGCTAGAAGAAAAATTAAAAAATATATTATCAAAAATCCAAGGAGTTGGGGATGTAGAAGTATGTTTGAATTATTCGGAAAGTAGCGAAACAGTTGCAATGTATAATGAAACCTCAAAGACAAGTTCTACAGATGAAACAGATACATCTGGAGGAAACCGAAAAATTCAGGAAACAGATACACAAAAAGATATAATATATCAAGAAGAAGATGGAAAAAAGACACCAATAACACAAAAAATAATACAACCTAAAATTGAAGGTGCAATAATAACAGCACAAGGAGCTAATAATGCAACTGTAAAAACAAATGTGATTCAAGCAGTTGAAGCAGTAACGGGACTTGCAACACATAAAATACAAGTATTTGAAATGAATTAAAATATAGAAAGTTTTTTGACTTGATTAAAGTATTAAGGAGGTAGTGGATAAAAATGAAATTATTAAAGAAAAATCAAATTGTTATCTATGCAATAGCCGTGTTATTGATGGTTGCAGGATATCTAAATTATTCTACAAATACAGAAAAATCATTACAAGCAAGTAGTCAAGATATAAATACAACATCTGAACTAGCAAATGTTGGAGATGCAAGGTTAGTAAGTAGTAATGCTGTATCAGAAAATTCTACTGAAAATAATGAACAAAATTCGAAAGAAAGTAGCCAACAAAATGGCAGCAAAGAAGGAGATAATAAAATAGAAGAAACAAACAGCAGTGCTTCTAGTAATAGTAATGCAACAAACAGTAATACAGCAGAAACAAGTAGTAATGTAAGTGATGATTATTTTACCAAATCAAAATTAGAAAGAGATACAATGTACTCACAAATGTTAGAAACATATGAAAAAGTATTAAATAGCGCGAATTCGCTTGAAACGCAAAAACAGTCTGCAACACAAGAAATAACAAAAATAAATGATACAAAAAATAGTATAATGGTAAGTGAAAATTTATTACAAACCAAAGGATTTAATAATGCTATAATATTTGTAAATGGCGATAGTGTAAGTGTAATTATTGGAAAAGAAGAATTGAAACAAGAAGAAGTTGCACAAATTCAAAATATAATATCAAGAGAAATGAAGGCAAAGATAGAAAATATACATATATCAACAAAATAAGATTGGCATATAATTTTATTTCCAAAATGCTGGAATATAGTTAAAAAACTTATATCTCAAGCATTTTAAAAATAAAATATTAGCTATTTAATGGTTTGGCAAAGCAAAATTTAAGGGGGTCTAAAACGTTGACACGTAGAGAGATTCGTGCTATAATACTAAAAGTATTATAGTTAAACGGAGGAGATAAAAATGAAAAGAATAGTAACATTAAATACACGTAATTTAGAAAAAAGCCAAGTAAATGGAGGATGCGGAGAATGCCAAACATCTTGCCAATCAGCTTGTAAAACATCTTGCGGTGTAGCAAATCAAAAATGCGAAAATGCAAACAAATAAATTTTAAGTAAATAATAAGAAAGGTTGCCGGCACAAAAGAAAAATTGTCGGCACTTTAATTTGCTTAAAGCAGAGTATAAACAAATTAAAAAACGTAACTTTGTTTCTGCTTAGAGATTGATTTGAAATAAATACTAAAAGATATACTAATAAAGGAGAGAAAAAATGATACACCAATATAAATTAAATGGATTTAATATAGTTTTAGACACATTTAGTGGAGCTGTTCATTGTGTCGATGATGTAACATATGACATTATAAAATTGTATGATGAAAAAGTAGAAAAATCAAAAATCGAAAAAATGATATCTGATAAATATCCAAACCTAAAACGAGAAGAAATAAAAGAAGCAATAGCAGGTGTTGACGAACTTATCGAAAATAAACAATTATTTACAAACGATATATTTAAAGGAAAAAATTTAGATCTTAAAAAAAGAGATACAGTAATAAAAGCTTTATGCTTGCATGTTGCACATACTTGCAATTTAAATTGTGAATATTGTTTTGCAGGACAAGGAAAATATCATGGACAAGATGCAATAATGAGTTATGAAGTTGGAAAACAAGCATTAGATTTTTTAGTTAAAAATTCTGGAACGAGAAAAAATTTAGAAGTTGATTTTTTTGGTGGAGAACCATTAGTCAATTTCGATGTTGTAAAACAATTAGTAGCATATGCAAGAAGCATAGAGAAAGAAAACAACAAACATTTTAGATTTACACTAACAACAAACGGAATGCTTTTAGATGATGATGTTATAGACTTTTTGAATAAAGAAATGAATAATGTTGTATTAAGCTTAGATGGAAGAAAAGAAATAAATGATGCAAAAAGAAAGAAACCAAATGGAGAAGGAAGTTATGATGTAATAGTACCAAAATTCCAAAATTTTGTACAAAAAAGAAGAAACAAAGAATATTATATGAGAGGGACATTTACGCGTAATAACTTAGACTTTACAAATGACATATTCCATATGGCAGATTTAGGATTTAAAGAATTATCAATGGAACCAGTTGTATCTAAACCAGATACAGATTATGCATTAAGAGAAGAAGATTTAGACAAATTATATGAGCAATATGAAATTTTAGCCAAAGAAATGATAAAAAGAAAAAAAGAAGGAAATCCATTTACATTTTATCACTATATGATAGATTTATCAGGAGGACCATGTATTTATAAAAGAATTACAGGATGTGGTTCTGGAACAGAATATTTAGCAGTAACTCCAAATGGAGATTTATACCCTTGCCACCAATTTGTTGGTGATAAAAAATTCTTAATGGGAAATGTATGGGATGGAGTAAAAAATACTGGATTAAGAGACGAATTTAAATTATGTAACGTATATTCTCGTAAAGAATGTGAACATTGTTGGGCTAAATTATATTGTAGTGGTGGTTGTGCTGCAAATAGCTATCATACAACAGGAACAATAAATGGTGTTTATGAATATGGATGTAAATTATTTAGAAAAAGAATTGAATGTGCAATTATGGTAAAAATAGCAGAAGCTATGGAAGAATTAGAAAAAGAAGAAAATGAGGAAACTTAATGGGAATACTTCGAAATAGATTAGAAGAATATAATAAAAGTGATTATTGTCCAATGCATATGCCAGGACATAAAAGAAATACAAAAATGCTAGGAACGAAATTGCCATATAATATTGATATAACAGAAATTGATGGATTTGATGACTTACACCATCCGACGGAAATTATAAAAGATATACAAGAAAGAGCAAAAAAAATATTTGGGAGCAAAGAAAGTTTTATATTAGTAAATGGAAGTACTTGTGGAATATTAGCCGGAATACGAAGTCTGATAAAAAACGAAGATACTATTTTAGTTGCTAGAAATTGTCACAAATCTGTATATAATGCAATTGAATTAAACAATTTAAAACCAATATATATAAGCCCTAATATAGACGAATACGGAATTGCAAGAGAAATTAATCCAAAAGATATTGAAGAAGAGTTAGAAAAAAATCCGGAAATAAAATTGGTTGTTTTAACATCTCCAACATATGAAGGAATAATAAGCAACTTACAAGAAATTGTAAAAATAACTCATAATCATAATGTCCCAGTACTTGTAGACGAAGCACATGGAGCACATATAGCTTTTATGAGCAAAAACGAAGATGCAAAAAGCCAGGAGGCGATAAAAGCAGGTGCAGATATTGTAATTCAAAGTTTACACAAAACATTACCAGCATTAACACAAACAGCAATATTACATATTCAAGGAGATTATGTAAAAATAGAAAACATAAAACGCCAATTAGCAATATTTGAAACAAGTAGTCCGTCATATATATTAATGTCCTCTATAGATGAATGTTTACAAATATTAGAAGAGAATGGAAAAAACTTATTTGAAAAATATCAAGAAAATTTGAAAAAATTTTATTTAAAAAGTTTAGAATTACAGAAAATAAAAATATTTGGGAACAATATTAAAAACGTAATATATGATTATGGAAAAATTGTAATTATAACTAAAAATACTGATATATCAGGGCAAATGTTAGCGGACATTTTAAGAAAAAAATATAAAATTGAAATTGAAATGGCATCTGTAAATTATGTTATTGCAATGACAAGTATATGTGATAATTGGAATAATTTTGAAAGATTATTAAATGCTTTGATAGAAATAGACTCTAAATGTAATTTATCAAAACACAATTTAAATAGTGGAAATTTAGAGAATAAATGCAATGCAAAAATTAACAAATTAGATATATCGGAAAAAGATATGGAAATATGCCAAGCAATTAACTATGAAAAAGCAGAAATGGTGAATTATAAAAAATCAGAAGGTGCGATTTCAAAAGAGTATATATGGGTGTATCCACCTGGAGTACCAATAATTACACCAGGAGAAAAAATAAACAAAAAAATAATAAAGACACTTGAAATTTATAGTGAAAATGGAATAGAGGTAAGGACTGATTCAAATAAATTTCCAGAAATAAAGATTATGGCAAAAAGTAATTAAAACCACTAAAATTTGCTTAAAACAGTTGTAAAAAATATAAAAAATTGATATACTTATACACGAACATAAGTATATCTTTTTAATATAAATTAAAAAGAACAGATAAGGAGGAATTGTTATGAGTGAAGAAAATAACGAAAACACTGAAAGCAAACAAGAAGTAGAATTAGAGGAAGAAATAAAAACAGACAATGACGGAATAAAAATATCAGATGATGTAGTGGCTGTAATTGCTGGAGTAGCAGTTTCAGAAGTTCCAGGAGTTTCTGGTATGGCAGGAGGATTTGCAGGAGGAATTTCAGAAGTATTTAGTGGAAAGAAAAATTTGGCTAAAGGAATAAAAGCTGATATAAATGAAAATAGTGCAAAAATTGATGTTAATATAATAGTTGAATATGGTTCAAGAATTCCAGATGTAGCTTTCGAAATCCAAAACAGAGTAAAAAAAGCTGTAGAGAGTATGACTGGACTAAAAGTAGAAGAAGTAAATGTTCATGTACAAGGTGTTAATACAGATACAGCATCAGAAAATGAAGAAACAAGTGAAAATGATTAAGTTAAAAATGTGAAATCATCAAGTAGGAACATAAAACAGCGAATTTATAAAATGCGAAATGCTGAAAAGCTAACACGAAACTAAGAAGAAATAAAAACAAAAATATAAAAATAAAGGAGAAATAAAAGAAATGAAAATTTTAGAAAAAATCACATTAATAATATATTCAAACATAATACTAATATTATCAATAATATTATGTTTATTAATATTTAATTGGCTAGATATAAGTCTAGTAGAAAACATAATAAATAGTTTAATAATAGGAGAAACATCAAGCAAAATATTACTAGGATTAAGCGTAGTATTTATGTTACTTTCTATAAAATGTATTTTCTTTGATTCTACATCAAAAGAGGAAATAAAAGAAAGACAAGGAGTTTTACTACAAAATGAAAGTGGAAAACTTTTAATTTCTAAAGAAACAATAGAAAACTTAGTAAACTCAGTTGCATTAAATTTCCAAAACGCAGAAGATGTAACAACTAGAGTGGAATTAGATAGTGAAAACAATGTAAAAGTGTATGTAAATTTAATAGTAAATGAAGAAGCTATTATAAAAGAATTATCTTCAAAATTGCAACAAAAAATTAAAGAAAAAATAAAAACAGCAACAGATTTAGATGTTAAAGAAGTAAATATTACAGTAAAAAAAGTTGCTGCAAAAACTGAAGAATAATCTAAAGAAGAAAGGGTGAATACTATGAACGGATTTAAAGAATTTTGGAACAATTATAAAGGTGCAATTATAGGTGTAGTTATTGCGGCTTTAATATTAATAACAAGATTACAAGACTTAATAATTGCAATTGTAGTATTAGTTTTAGGAGCATTAATTGGAAATTATATTCAACAAAATAAAGATGATGTAAAACTAAAATTAAAAAATTTTATAGATAAAATGTAGCAAAAAGAAAAATAGGAAGGTAGAAAAATGAATCGTTCAGAAATGAGAGAACAAGCTTTCAAAATTATGTATAGTTTAGAAATACAAAAAAATGAAAACTTAGAAGAACAATTAGGGTTATACATAGAAAGCAATGAAATAAAAGACGAAAGCGCAATTGAGTATATAAAAGACGCGGTTTTGGGCATAGAAGAAAATAAAAAAGAAATATTAGCTAATATAGAAAAAAATTTAAAAAAAGACTGGAAAATAGAGCGTATTTCAAAAATTGATTTGGTGATATTAAAGTTAGCAATTTATGAAATAACATATAAAGAAATACCATATAAGGTTGTAATAAATGAGGCAGTTGAATTAGCTAAAAAATATGGTGAAGATAACTCTAAAAATTTTGTTAATGGAATTTTAGCAAGTATAGTAAAAGAAAAAGAGTAGGCAAAATCAAGAAAGAGGAAACAATAATGAGATATGCAGATATGGCTGTTACAGTATCTGACTTAAATAAATACATAAAGAACAAAATTGCAGATGATGAAAATTTAAATCAGGTATTAGTAAAAGGAGAAATATCAAATTTTAAAAACCATTATACAGGTCATATGTATTTTACACTTAAAGATGACAAATCTTTAATAAAATGTATTTGCTTTAAATCAAATGCTCAAAAACTTTCTTTTATGCCTAAAGACGGAATGAAAGTTATAGTATTAGGTAGTGTGGCAGTATTTGAAAGAGATGGTGTATATCAAATTTATGTGCAAATAATGGAAGAAGACGGATTAGGAGACTTATATACAAAATACCAAGAATTAAAGAAAAAATTAGAAGCTCAAGGTTTTTTTGAAGAAAGTCATAAACAAAAATTACCATTGATGCCAAAGGTTATAGGAGTTTTAACTTCACAAACAGGCTCTGTAATTAGAGACATTATAAATGTTTCAACAAGAAGAAATCCTAATGTGTATATAAGACTGTTTCCTGTTCCTGTTCAGGGAGATGGAGCAGCAGAAAAAATTGCAGATGGAATTAAATTTATGAATGATAATAATTTAGCAGATGTTTTAATCTTAGCACGTGGAGGAGGTTCTTTAGAAGATTTATGGCCATTTAATGAAGAAATAGTAGCACACAGTATATATAATTCTAAAATACCAATAATTTCAGCAGTAGGGCATGAGACAGATTTTACAATTGCAGATTTTACAGCAGATTTAAGGGCACCTACACCATCTGCAGCAGCAGAACTAGCTGTACCTGATATATATGAAGTAAAACAAAAAATAAATAGTTATCAAGATAGATTAAGAAATGCTTTAGTTCAAAAAGTTAAGCTTATGAAATTAAGATATGATAAATGTATGGCAAGTAGAGTTTTTAAAGAACCACTTAGAACGGTGAATGATAATTACTTAAAAATTGATAATTACGTAAAACAACTAGAAAGCTTGATAAAAATAAAAACTGAAAAAGAAAAAAGCAGATATATAGAATTGATTTCAAAATTAGATGCATTAAGCCCATTAAAAACTTTATATAGAGGCTATTCAATAACCGAAAAAAATGGAAAGGTTGTAAAAAGCATAAAAGACTTACAAAATGGAGATGACATTGAAATTAGATTAATAGACGGAAGTAAAAAAGCAAAGGTTTATAGGTAATCCCAATAAAAACCTAAATATTATATGTGTAAAGGTGTAAAATGAAAGCAAGTTTTGAAAACCAAATGGAAAACCTGGAAAAAATAGTAGCAGAATTGGAAAAAGGCGAATTAAGCTTAGACGAATCTGTTACAAAATTTGAAGAAGGCATAAAAATATCAAAAGAATGTAATAAAACTTTGGAAACAGCAGAGAAAAAAATTACAATGCTAATAAACAATGACGGAGAAATACAAGAAGAAAAATTTGAGATAAACGAATAGAAAAAATAAAAGGGGAAAGACAATGAACAATTTTTTAACATTTGTGCAAAGTAAATATATTTATGTACCATTTTTATTATGGTTTGGAATACAGTTATTTAAATTATTATATGACTTAGTAACAACGAAAAAATTTAATTTTAGAAGAATTATGGGAGCTGGCGGAATGCCAAGTTCACATTCTGCAGTTGTAGCAGGTTTAGCAACTCTAGTAGGAAAATATGAAGGGGTAGGAAGTTCAATCTTTGCAGTTGCTTTTATAACGGCCTTTATTGTAATGTATGATGCATGTGGTGTGCGTAGAGCAGCAGGAAAACAGGCAGCATTATTAAACAAATTAGTAGAAACGCCAGGCTTAACAGGGGTTCAGGTTTCTGAAAAATTAGTTGAAGTATTAGGACATACTCCTATACAAGTTATTGTAGGGGCTTTAATAGGAGTTATTGCAGGACTAATTGCGTAAATCATTTGGTCGCTTACGCGGCATTGCAAAAATAATATATATTGATTTTTTTACTACATTTACAAGAAAGGAATGATGCAAAATGACAGATATAGAAATTGCAAGAAAAGCAAAATTAGAGACCATAGATAAAATAGCTGAAAAATTAGATATAAGTGAAGAAAATTTAGAAATGTATGGAAAATATAAAGCTAAAATATCGAATGATTTATATATGAAAAGAAAAGATGAGAAAAATGGGAAACTAGTTTTAGTAACTGCAATGAGTCCAACACCTTTAGGAGAAGGAAAAACAACTGTATCAATAGCAATTGCAGATGGATTAAGAAAGATAAAAGAAAAATCTATATTGGCATTAAGAGAACCATCGTTAGGACCAGTATTTGGCATCAAAGGTGGAGCAACAGGTGGAGGAATGGTTCAAATTGCACCAATGGAAGATATAAATTTACATTTCACAGGAGATATTCATGCCATTACAGCTGCTAACAACTTACTTTCAAGTATGATAGATAATCACATATATTTTGGTAATGAATTAGGATTTAAAACGGTTACATGGAAAAGATGTATGGATTTAAATGATAGGCAATTAAGAGAAGTTGAAACAGGATTATCATCAGAAAAAAGAATTGTACCTAGAAGAGATAAATTTGATATAACAGTAGCTTCTGAAATAATGGCAATATTGTGCCTAGCTGAAGACTTAAAAGACTTAAAGGAAAAGTTGGGAAATATTATAGTAGGTTATAACCATAAAGATGAACCTATTTATGCAAGAGAATTAAAAGCAAATGGGGCAATGACAGTATTGTTAAAAGATGCAATAAAGCCTAATTTAGTACAATCATTAGAACATACACCAGCAATAGTTCACGGAGGACCTTTTGCTAATATTGCACATGGATGTAACAGTGTTATAGCAACTAAAACAGCCTTAAAATTAGCTGACTATACAATAACAGAAGCAGGATTTGGAGCAGATTTAGGAGCAGAAAAATTCTTAGACATAAAATGTAGAAAAGCGAATATAAAACCAGATGTAGTAATTATAGTTGCAACTATAAAAGCAATAAAATATCATGGTGGAATTGATAAAGAAGAGATTCAAAAAGAAAACATTTTTGGCCTTGAAAAAGGAATTGAAAATTTATATAGACATATTGATAATATCAAAAATAAATTTGGATTGAATGTGATTGTTGCATTAAATAAATATACATCAGATACTGAAAAAGAGATAAGATGGATTGAACAAAAGTTACAAGAAAAAGATATAGAGATGAGTGTAGTAGAAGGCTGGGAAAAAGGCGGAGAAGGAGCAATTGATATTGCAAAAAAAATAGTTAATATATGCAAAACTAGTGAAAAAGAAAATAACTTTGAATTTATTTATAAAGATCAGGAAACAATAAAAGAAAAAATAAAAGCAGTTGCAACAAAAATATATGGAGCACAAGATGTTGAATATTCAGATGAAGCAATACAGAAAATTGAAAAAATTAAAAAAATGGGATTTGAAAAATTACCAGTATGTATAGCAAAAACGCAATATTCATTCTCCGATGACGGTAAAAATTTAGAATGTAAAGGTAACTATAATATACATGTAAGAGATGTAGAATTAAAATCAGGAGCAGGCTTTATTGTAGTTCTTGCAGGAATGATTATGACTATGCCTGGATTACCAAAGATTCCAGCAGCAGAACAAATAGATATAGACGAAGATGAAAATATTATAGGAATTTTTTAAATTCATATGTATATTTTGTATTGACCACAATTAATATTGGTGATACAATAAAAGTGTAGCATAAAGGCCATTTGAATAGAGGAGATTCATATGGGAGCAAAAAAAGATCCATTTTTTGTGTACATCAACAATTCACATCCGGAGGTTACAGGATCATGTATTCAAGTAACAGTTAGGTATCCTAACAACGAAAAAACGAATTTTTTCGTTGACTGTGGACTTTTTCAGGAAAAAAAGTACAACCGGTTTAATAGGCGGTTTAACTTTAATCCGAAAAAGTTTGAGTTTGGGCTCATAACACACAACCATATTGATCACA
>ENA-ORNP01001654-ORNP01001654.1-human-gut-metagenome-genome-assembly--contig:-NODE-1654-length-21719-cov-3.222166_pt1 | contig 21719 bp, 20 predicted proteins | sample MGYA00242119_ERZ509030 | MGnify/ENA primary metagenome ERZ509030 (study PRJEB26280, sample SAMEA2338708) | human gut metagenome | biome: human gut; feature: human-associated habitat; material: faeces... | reverse complement strand
CACAGCCTATCATCTGGGATGGATCGATGAAATACCAGAAACAGAAAGTTTTCCGGAGCTGATCCGGTAGGAATAAAAAGAAAACATCAGGAGGAACAATCATGAAGATACCACAGATATTTGAAGCCAAGAAGAAAGAAGGAAAGCCGGTTCTTTCCTTTGAAATATTTCCCCCGAAGAAAGAAGCTGCCCTGCAGAATATAGATGAGACACTTTCTCTTCTGTGCGACCTGCACCCTGACTTTATCAGTGTAACCTTTGGCGCAGGCGGCAGTACGGCAAATAACAAGACAGTAGAAATTGCCAGAAAGATCAAAAATGAATATGGAATTGAGCCGATCGTGCATCTGACCTGTCTCCATTATAATAAAGAAGAGATCCGCAGCATTCTGGATCAGTTAAAGGAAGCAGGCATTGAAAATGTACTGGCACTCCGGGGAGATATGAATCCCAATATCCCGGTAAAGCATGATTTCCATTATGCCAATGAGCTGGTAGAGTATATCAAAACGCAGGGAGATTTCAGTATCAGCGGTGGCTGTTACCCGGAGAAGCATCTGGAAGCACCGGATGCCATTACTGACATCCGTAATCTGAAGAGAAAGGTAGATGCCGGTGTGGATCATCTGGTATCGCAGCTTTTCTTTGATAATGAAGTTTTTTATGATTTTTATGAAAAAACAAGAATTGCCGGCATTGATGTTCCGATCGATGCGGGTGTGATGCCGGTGACCAACAGGGCACAGATCGAGCGTATGGTGACTATGTGCGGGGCAACTCTTCCGGTGAAATTCCAGAAGATACTGCATAAATATGAAAATAACAAAGAGGCGCTGCTGGATGCCGGTCTTGCCTATACGATCAATCAGATCGTTGATCTGATCGCCAGTGATGTAGACGGGGTACATATTTACACCATGAATAATCCGGCAGTTGCAAAGAGGATCTGTGATGGAATCAGAAACCTTGTATAACGAAAAAAGAAAACAGGCACTGATCACCGGGGCATCCCGGGGGATCGGTGCAGGAATTGCCATAGCCCTTGCCAAAGAGGGCTATGATCTTATTCTGGTATGCAGAAAATCAATGGAAAGACTGAACGCTCTACAGAAGGAAATAGAATTGACTTATGGAGTCAGATGTGAGGCATATCAGTGTGATGTGTCAGATCCGGAGGAAGTAGAGAAGCTGTTTTCTATCTGCGGAGAAGTAGATGTGCTGATCAATAATGCGGCAATCTCTTATGTAGGGTTACTGACAGATATGTCAGTTCTGGAATGGCAGCAGGTAATAATCTGAATGCGCTGTTTTATACCAGCCGCCAGGTGCTTCCCGGTATGATCCACAGGAAATCCGGTAAGATTATTAATGTATCTTCTGTGTGGGGAGCAGTGGGAGCTTCCATGGAGGTGGCCTACAGCGCAGCCAAGGGCGGCGTGAATGCTTTTACCAGGGCCCTTGCCAAGGAGGTGGCGCCAAGTCATATCCAGGTAAATGCCATTGCCTTTGGTGTGATCGACACCGAAATGAATGCCTGCTTTACCGAAGAGGAAAAACAGGCACTGGTGGAAGAAATCCCGGCAGACAGAATGGGAACAGCACAGGAAGCCGGAGAGCTTGTGGTAAAGCTCCTGGAGAGTCCCAACTACTTGACCGGACAGGTCATTACCATGGATGGCGGATGGATCTGACTGGAACTGGATGCAGATGGGAAAACAAAATAAAGATGCAGAAGTGTTTTGTGTAACAGGAAGGAGAGACAATATGTATGATGTAATTATTATCGGTTCAGGCCCGGCGGGCTTAAGTGCATCCATTTATGCAAACAGAGCCGGACTTAAGGCAGTGACCATAGAGAAAAGCGCCATGAGCGGCGGACAGGTCTTAACAACCTATGAGGTGGATAATTATCCGGGACTGCCGGGAATGAATGGATATGAGCTTGGCATGAAATTCCGTTCTCATGCGGATGCACTGGAGGCGAAATTTCAGATTGCAGAAGTAAAAGACATTATAATAGAAGAAACACAGAAAACGGTGCGTACAAACGAAGGTGATTTTTATGCAAAAAATATTATCATCAGTACGGGGGCAAGCCACAGAAAACTGGGCGTTCCGGGTGAAAGAGAGCTGGCTGGCATGGGTGTTTCTTATTGTGCGACCTGTGACGGCGCTTTTTATAAGAAGAAAGTGACGGCAGTGATCGGCGGCGGGGATGTTGCTGTGGAGGATGCGATTTTCCTGGCGGGACTTTGTGAAAAGGTTTACCTGATCCACCGCAGGGACAGCCTGCGTGCGGCAAAGAGCCTGCAGGAAAAGCTGTTTACCCTGCCGAATGTGGAGCTGGTCTGGAACGCAGCTGTAGAGGAAATCACGGGAGAAGCGTTCGTGACCGGCGTGCAGCTTTTGGATACACAGACAAAAGAAGAGCGTTTTGTCGCGGCGGACGGAATCTTTATTGCGGTCGGGATTCAGCCGGTGTCCGAGAGCTTCAAGAGCCTTGTAAAAACGGACGAGGCAGGCTATATCTGTGCGGGAGAGGACTGCTGCACGAGCGTGCCGGGCATTTTTGCAGTCGGGGACGTGCGGACGAAAAAGCTGCGTCAGATCGTGACGGCGGTTGCAGACGGGGCAAATGCGGTCAACTCTGTACAGGAATATTTCCAGACACGGTAAAAAAACAGCGTCCAAAGGGAAAACTGCTGGTCGCCGGAACAGCTAAAGATGCTTTGGCTGTATGAAGTCATAAAAAATTCATAAATTTGTCACAGTATTTCCGTCAGATTGCGATCTGCAGGAATTGACAAAAATGACATGGAGTGCTATAGTATATTTCGAATTTAATAATTTTGTAACAAATGTAACAATTTTGAGAATCGGGAGTAATCCATGCATTATCATAAGATTAAAATGACAGCAGCGGCTATGGCGATGGCAGTATTAGTTACCGGAAACATGCCTGCTGCAGAACTAAATACAGCGACGGTATCCGCAAAGTCTGCGATATCAGCAGTCCTGCCGGCAGCAGGCGTTGGCCTGGTATTAAATGACGGTGTTTCGGTATCGCAGATTCGTGAAGAAATTAAAAAGAGAAAAGAAGAAAAAGAGCCGGCAGAGCCGGTTGCATCCAGCGACACCAAGGCATCTGTAACACAGACAGTCGCAGAATCTGCGACAGAGGCAGAGGCTGCAGTGGAGGCAGAAAGCACAGCTGAGACGGAGATTATCGAAGCGGTAGAGCCGGTATTAAAAGAGCCTGAGACGAAGATCTCCGATGAAGAGCGTGAAAAGGAACAGGACGTTCTGATCATCGCGCAGGTCAACGATTATGTAAATATCCGCAGCACCGCCAGCACGGATGGCGAAATCGTCGGTAAGCTGTATAACAATTCTGTCGGCACGCTGGTTGCAAAGGACGGCGACTGGTATCAGGTAAAATCCGGCAGCGTAGAAGGCTATGTGAAGGCGGAGTATTTCAAGACCGGAGACGAGGCGGAAAAGATCGCAGATGAAGTCGGCCAGAAGATGGCGACTGTCAACACCGAGACCCTGAAGGTCAGAAGCGAAGCGAGTCTGGAAGCGAGCGTTATTGGTCTGGTTCCTGGAGGCGAAGAGCTTTCCGTTCTGGATGAAGAAAACGGTTTCGTCAAAGTCAGCATCGAAGAAGGTGACGGCTGGGTTTCCGAGGATTATGTCGTAGTTGCAACGGAGTATGTGACCGCAGAATCCATCGAAGAAGAGAAAGCCAGAATTGCCGAAGAAGAAAAGGCAAGAGAAGACGCAAAGAAAGCCGCGCAGGCAGCGGAAGAGCGTATGAAAGCGAAGGAAAAAGCAAAGGAAGGGAAGAATGCCGAGATAACGGATAAGAGTACTTCTTCCGAATCCACTGCTTCTCAGCAGGCGACTGTTTCATCTTCTGGTTCCGGCTTGGGACAGTCTGTTGCAAACTATGCGGTAAAGTTTGTCGGTAATCCCTATGTATACGGTGGGACAAGTTTGACAAACGGTGCGGACTGCTCCGGTTTTGTTATGAGCGTTTATAAGAATTTCGGCGTATCCCTGCCGCATTCCTCCACTTCCGACCGTTATGTCGGTTATAACGTAGGAAGTCTGGCAAACGCGCAGCCCGGTGATTTGGTTTGCTATTCCGGACATGTTGCGATTTATATCGGTAACGGACAGATCGTCCATGCCAGCACGGAAGCAACCGGTATCAAGATTTCGAACGCAAGCTACAGAACACCTGTGGCGATCAGACGTATTTTCTAAGACGGCTGCAGTAAATACGCAAAATAAAATAAGAAATAGAGAAACCGCTGTGCAGGAATGTACGGCGGTTTCTCTTTACAGGGAGAAAGCGAAAATCTGTCCATTGTTTCAAAACACGGAAATTGTCTGATATTGATAAAAAGCAGCAATGGAATTTCAGGAGCCGGATTTGTTAAAATGCACAAGAAGGAACAAAAATGTGCGAAATAACAAAAATGAAAACGCACATAGTTATCCACATTGAAAAAAGGCGAAAAATGCGGGAAATTAAGTTATACACTATTTTATCCACATTATCCACAGACGAAAAAACCGAATCCTGTGGAATACGGAATGTCCAAAACAAACAGTTGTTTTGTGAAGTTATCACAGCAATCCGGTTTTTGGCGGCAGTCTGAAAAGAAATATAATTGTCAGAAAAAAAAGACAATTGTTTAAAATGCTCAGAAAATATTGCCTGGGACGAGGACTTATGGTATAATCTGAATAAGGATAGAGAAAGAAAGCTCTTGCAATATCCTAATTATGGACCAGAAGGGATGATGATTTTATGAAGATGATTATCAGCGGAAAAAACATTGACGTTACACCCGGTCTGCGCAGTGCAGTAGAAGCAAAGCTTGGTAAGCTGGAGCGGTATTTTACAGCGGATACGGAAATCTATGTAACATTAAGTGTGGAAAAGGACAGACAGAAAATTGAAGTGACCATCCCGATGAAAGGAAACATTATCCGGTCGGAGCAGACCAGCAGCGATATGTATGTATCGATTGATCTGGTAGAGGAAATTATCGAGAGACAGCTCAGAAGATACAAGACGAAGCTGATCGCACAGCAGCAGGCGGCTGCAAGTTTCCAGCCTGATTACCTGGAAGGGGAAGAAGAAGAGGAGGAAGAGGTTAAAATCGTCAGAACCAAGAAGTTCGATATCAAACCGATGTATCCGGAGGATGCCTGCGTACAGATGGAGCTATTAGGACACAGCTTTTATGTATTCTGCAATGCAGAGACGGATCAGGTAAATGTTGTTTACAGAAGAAAAGGCAATACCTACGGGCTGATTGAGCCGGAAGTATAAATCTGGACAGAGCCATTGACAAATTTGAATCAGCAAACCAAAATCGGGCGGGAGCGAAAGCTTCCGCCCGATTTTGCGGTGCGCTTTACAGCGATGTACGTTATGCCGCAAGGCGCACTGCGCAGCACTTCTGCAGTTGCCCGCCATCCTGTATTATGCTAAGATGTAACAGACACGAAAGAAGAAGGAGAAAGAACATGGCTGTTGTTTTGCTCGCTGCTTTTTTGATGATCGCCTGCCTGCTGGCGCTCAGATTTGAAAAGCAGCTGACGGCTGTCCTGCCGTTGGCAACCTGTATTCTGATTTTAATATTATATGTGCTCGCATTTTTCCGGCGGCTGTCCTGGATCGATTATTTCAGCACAGCGATTGTGGTGGGAGCAGTTTTGAGAGTTCTGTTTTTATCCGGAGAAAAGAAGAAAAAGCTGTTTGCACAGCTGCGGGAGCTGTTCTTTGCGCCGTCTGCGATTGCTGCCATGGTGTTGCTGACCGGTGCAGTGCTTCTGACCGGAAATAAAATTGCAACGTGGTGGGATGACTTGAATTTCTGGGCAACGGACGTCAAGGCATTGTATGCGCTGGATGGCTTTGCAGCGAAATATACGAATGCAGCTTCGGAGTTTGGCGATTACCCGCCGGAAATCCAGCTGCTCAAATGGTGGTTTGTTCATTTAAAGCCGGACGGCTTTTCTGAGGGGCTGATGTTTGCCGGATACTATTTCGGCGTGTTTGTTTTTCTGACGCCACTGCTTAGCAGGCTGGACGAAGCGTTGCAGACTGACAGACGGACGGTGAAGCAGCTTTTCTGGACCGTTGTGCTTGTGGTCTGCCTGGCAGCGTTTCCGAGTATGACAGAGACGTTTTACCTCGGAGGAATGTGCGCCGACCTAGTGATGGCGGTGATCTACGGTGTGATACTGATGAGCTGTCTGGAAGATCGGGCTGCGCCTGGTGCAGACACTGCTACCGCAGACATTGCTGATGCAGCTTCCCGTTCCCGCACCTTCTCCAACCTGCGGACCGCCCTGTATCTCGGCGTTCTGGTGCTCGTAAAGTCCGTTGGATTTTTGTGGGCGGCGTTCGCCCTCGTCTTTGTCTGGTTTTGGCGGCTGCATGGCGCAGCGGACAAAAAGAAAGAAATACGGCAGCTGCTTTGCATCACAGCACTTCCAGCCGTCAGCGGAGGAAGTTGGATGCTGTTTTGTCTGCTCATGAAGCGGGTGGCAAAACTGACCGGGGCGGCGGTTTCGATGGCGTCGGGCACCCTGCCGATCCTGCTTGAAGGAACGGTGCAGAAGCTGTTGCATGCGTATGCAGAAGCATTTGCAGCACGGGCGCTGCATCGGGATGGATTTTCCTGGATCGGTGTATCGGCGCTTGCCCTGTTTGTGATTTTTCTGATCGGAATCGCATGGCTGTACCGCAGGAAGCTTCTGACCAAAACGGAGCGGAATTTCCTGTTTGTGTATGTGCCGCTGACGGGAATTGTTTTTTACGGCATCAACCTTGTGAGTCATCTGACGATTTTTGCGACGGAAACCCAATATCTGGAAGCAACCGGGATGATCGCGTCGATCGAGCGCTACAGCGCACCGTTTACAGTTGGAACGTTGTATCTGCTGTTCGGTATTTTTCTGGAACGCAGTCCGAGACTGTGGGGGAAAATTTCGCCCTATGCAGCGCTGGCTGCAGCCGTATTGTTGTGCGCAAACTGGGGCGCTGTCTACGACGGGATGATCGGTTACCGGCAGCGCTTAGACGACGATTTGCAGGCACGGTCGAACATGATCACGGAAGCGTCGGAAGAATTTCTGGAAAAAATGTCCAAACAGGACGTGGGCAGCGGGATGCGGGTGCTGTATCTGAAAAATGCGCAGGATGCGGTGCAGTGGGTCAGAAATACCTACATTTCGTTTGAGGCGTCTCCGGTGTCGGTGCTGTTTGGCGGAATCGGGGAAGACACCACGTCCGGACAGGTGTGGGAGCTGGTGCAGGCTTCCCATGCGGGCTACTTATATGCAGATGAAACGGATGAAGCGTTAAAAGAGCTGTTTGCGCCTTATACAGAGGAATTTGCGTGGAAAACGTTGTATCGAATTCAAATGAACGATGGGACATTGACACTGGAAAGAGCGGAAGAAAGCCGACAGGGACAGCCATAAAAGGAATCAAACGGCGTTGGATAACATCAGAGTAAGGGTACACAGAAATAACGCAAGGAAAACATTGGAATGGAGAACACAATGGAAAAACGGATACCGGTCATTATACCGGCTTATGAACCGGATGAAAAAATGATCCGCCTGCTGCAGACGTTGCAGGAAGCGGGAATCGAGAGAATCGTCGTGGTGGATGACGGAAGCGGAAACGAGTATCGGAACCTGTTTGAACAGGCAAAACAGCTCGGCGCAATTGTTTTGACTCATGCGGTGAACCTGGGGAAAGGGCGTGCATTAAAAACTGCTTTTAATGAAGTTTTAAACAGATACCCGGAGGCGATCGGAGCGATTACCGCGGATTCGGACGGACAACATACGCCCGCCTGCATTCAGAAATGTATGGAAGCGATGGAAAAAGAGCCGGAAAAGCTGATTTTAGGCTGCCGGAATTTCGATCAGGACAACGTCCCGGCAAAATCGGAATGGGGCAACAAAATCACACGTCAGGTGCTCAAATACCTTTGCGGCGTGGCGGTATCGGATACCCAGACCGGGCTGCGCGGCATTCCGGCTGCGTTTATGCGCCATCTGATGAACGTCAAGGGCGAGCGGTTCGAGTTTGAAACCTACATGCTTCTGGAGGCAGGAGAGCAAAAGGTCGGCATTCGCGAAGTGCCAATTGAAACGGTTTACTTAAACGATAACAAAGGCAGCCATTTCAACCCGCTGCTGGATTCAGCTCGGATTTATCTGGTATTTGCAAAATTTTTGTTTTCTTCCCTGTCATCGTGCATCATCGATCTGGTGCTGTTTGCGCTGTTTTGCAGCCTGACGAAAGAAAGAATGCCGGAGGCTGTCAGCTATATTGTGGTTTCGACCGTGCTTGCGCGCGTGGTGTCGGCGGGCTACAACTTTTTCCTGAATTACAGGGTCGTGTTTAAAAGCAGCGGCGCAGTGTGGAAATCGGCGGTGCGCTATTTTGTGCTCGCAGTCGTGCAGATGTTGGCAAGCGCCGGATTGGTCAGCCTGCTGTATGGCGTTCTGGGTGGCTCGGAGGTGGCAGTTAAGATCCTGGTGGACGTATTCCTGTTCTTTATCAGCTTCCTGATCCAGCGGGAAATCGTGTACCGTTAAAGAACGCTGCTTTGCAGCTTCCCTCAAAAGCTTAAGTCTTTCTTAGGATTTGGACGAAACGATTGACGCTTTCTGAAAAAAATGGATATAATACTCTCAACAGGAAATGAGAAAACGGTTTCGGAGAAAACAGGGCAATGGAGTTTTCAGAAACCGGATTTACAGCCAGTCGTTACGCAAAACGGAGCTGCAGTTCGTTAGATGGATCGAACCACGCGGTGCTGAGCCAGCTGCCCTGCATCCATTCCGCACTGTCGTAACGACCCGGCTTTGCCCGAGGGGTCGACGGACAAATACGGGAATGGGGTTTCCCGATATCCGGGAGAAAAGTCTTGTCGTTTCAATCATTTACATTTGCCGCTTTTCTGGCGGCAGCAGTAGGAGGATTTTATGCCGTGCCGAAAAAGGGACGGCTGGCAGTTTTACTGATTTTCAATATCCTCTTTTTCGAGTGGGCAGATCCGTTTGCGGGCATCTGGCTGCTGAGTTCTGTGTGTCTGACGTGGGGCTGTGCCCTTTTAGTGGAAAAAGGCGCAGACAGGACGAAGCGCCGTTTGCTGATCGGAGCGTGCCTTTCTTTTCAGCTGATTCTTTTGGCAGTGTTTAAATATCTGCCGGTCTGGAATGAAATCATCAACAAAACATATGGAAGAGGTCTGCAAATCGTTCATCTGGATGTTGCAGCGAAGTTCGGACTCGTTGCACCCATCGGAATTTCGTTTTATACGCTGGAAGCGATCGGCTATCTGATAGACGTTTCGATGGGAAAATATCCTGCGGAAAAAAGCTTCTGGCGCTTTGCGGCATTTCTCTCCTTTTTTCCGAACATTATGAGCGGACCGATCGAGCGTGGAGACCATTTTCTGGGACAGCTTAGAGAAATTACGAAAAAAAAGCGGCGTGAGCTTCTAAATTACGACCGGGTCATGCAGGGGCTGATTGCGATGCTGCTCGGCTATGGGATGAAGCTGATCGTCGCGCAGCGGGCGGAAATTCTCGTGAATCAGGTTTACGGCATGTATCAGGATGCCAACAGTTTTACGATGCTGATGGCGGCGCTCTTTTATGCGGTTCAGATTTACTGTGATTTTGCGAGCTATTCGATGATCGCGGTCGGTGTCGGCAGACTATTTGGCTTTGAGCTGGTCCAGAACTTTAAGCAGCCCTATTTTGCCGGAAACCTGACGGATTTCTGGCGCAGATGGCACATTTCTTTGAGCAGCTGGCTGCGGGATTATATTTATATTCCGCTGGGCGGCGGCAGAAAGGGACTTGCAGTCAGACAGCGCAATATACTGCTTGTTTTTCTCATCAGCGGTCTGTGGCATGGCGGCGCGCCGCAGTTTTTGGCATGGGGACTGCTGCATGGTGCCGGACAGGTCGTGCAGGATTTTTACAAAAAGGCGAAGCAAGCGGTATTCGGGGAAGCAAAAATTGGCCTGGAAAAGCTGCGGCATATGTTTTCGGTTCTGCTGACCTTTTTTACGGTGATGTGTTTTTGGATCTTTTTCCGCAGCGAATCGGTATCGATGGCAGTGATCTGTCTGAAAAATATGTTTACCAGGTGGAACGGATTTCTGTACTGGAGACAGTTTTTGTTCACGATGGGATTGGAAAAAACGCAGTTTTTCATTGCAGTCGCTGGGATTGCAGTGCTGCTTGGAATCGATTTGATTTCTGAAAAAAAGAAACAGGAGCCGGCAGTCTGGATTTATAGGATGCCGCTTCCGGTGCGCTGGGCGATCTGTCTGTTTTTGATCGGCGCAGTGTTCGTGGTCGGGCAATATGGAAAGGGCTTTGACCCGTCCGGATTTATTTATGTGGAATTTTAAGGCGTGTGGGGGATTAATGGGAAAAATAAGCGTGATCGCTTATTTTTCACACTGCTATTTGTGCCGCAGGCGTCACAAAGCAGCTGGGATTGCAGAGCCGAACTGGATGTTCACCTCGCGATTCCTTCGGCGCAAGCGCCTGTGGAATGGAGAATAAAATGAGAAAAAAGTGGATTCGAGGGGGCATTTTTCTGTGTCTGGTGCTCCTTTTACTGAGCAATTTAAATCGGATTCTGTGTGTCAAATCGCCGCATGGAGTCGATCAGGCGCGGTATCTGTATGTGCAGCCGAAAAATAAAATCGACGTACTTTTTCTGGGCAGCAGCCACGTTCACTGCAACGTGAATACGCAGCTGCTCTGGGACGAATACGGCATGGCAGCGTACCTGATGACCGGCGCGGAGCAGCCGCTTTGGAACAGCTATTATAATCTGAAAGAAGCGTTGAAGACCCAGAAGCCGAAGCTGGTGGTGCTGGACATGTTCTGTCCGAGTCGTTTTTATGATGATTTCCAGCCGGGATGGGCAGATGAAAACCTTGACGGGATGCGGATATCCCTGAATAAGCTGGAAGCAGTGTATACAAGCGTGCAGGAGGAGCAAAGTCACTTTTTTCTGGGATTTACGGAATATCATTCCAGATATGACCAGCTGACGACAGAGGATTTTCAGAATTTCGTCTGGAATCGGAAAACGCAGGAGCGTTGGAAAGGCTACACGCCGCTAAAACGCCACGCAGAGCTGACGGAGCCGGATATGAGCCATGTGACGACATCGCAGGAAATGACCGAAAAATCAAAGGAATATTTTGAAAAAATCGTAGAGCTGACAAAAAAAGAAGGCATTACACTTGCGCTGATTTCCGGACCGTATCTGTTGGAGGAAAGGGATCAGGAGGTTTACAATTCCATTGGGCAGCTGGCAGAAAAAGATGGACTGCTGTTCTGGAACACTAATACGCCTGCCCGTTATCGGGAGATGGGGCTGGATTTTTCAACGGATTATGCAGACCACGCGCACTTAAACGAGGCGGGCGGCGCAAAGTATACGGCGTATCTTGGAAAGTGGCTTTCCCAAAATTACAGCTTTCCCGACCGCAGGGGACAAAAGGGCTATGAATCGTGGGAAAACCAGCTCATGAAATCCGGAGAATGAGGCCAGCGTGCTGACCGGGCGAAAGCTTTACAAAAAACGGGACTTCTGGTATGCTGTCAAATATGGTTTCGGACTGGAATGTGCGCGCCGGATGCGCCGCAGATTGGTAAAATATGCCGCTGCTGATCGACCAGGACGCGCTGCAGTGCAGGCAGGAAGCAAACAGACAGAAAGGAAATTGACATGGACATTTTAAATAAGCTCAGAGAGGAACTTCAGGTAGAGCGCTGGCAGGTAGAAGCAGCGGTCAAGCTGATCGACGAGGGCAATACGATTCCCTTTATTTCCAGATACCGAAAGGAAGCGACCGGTTCTTTAAATGACGAGGTACTGAGAAATCTGTACGAGCGTCTGAACTATCTGCGCAATCTGGAGGAGAAAAAGACCTCCGTTATGGCGAGCATCGAAGAGCAGGGCAAGCTGACGGACGATCTGAAAAATAAAATTCTGGCGGCAGAAACGCTGGTTGTCGTAGAGGATTTATACCGCCCTTACCGTCCGAAGAGAAAGACGAGAGCGAGTGTTGCAAAGGAAAAGGGGCTGGACGGACTTGCCGATCTGATCCGGGAACAGAAATTTTCCGGTTCTCTGGAAGAAGCGGCAGCTGCTTATGTGAATCCTGAAAAAGGCGCAGCGGATACAAAGGAAGCGCTGCAGGGCGCACAGGATATCCTTGCGGAAGGAATTTCCGATGAAGCGGATTACCGAATGTACATCCGGAAAATCACGATGGACGAGGGCAAGCTCACCAGCACCGCGCGGGATGAAAAGGCGCAGAGTGTTTATGAGATGTACTATCAGTACGAGGAGCCGCTCAAAAAGGCAGCGGGACACCGTGTGCTGGCATTGAACCGCGGCGAGGCGGAGAAATTCCTGACCGTTAAGGTGGAAGCACCCCGTGACCGTATTTTACAGTACCTTGCAAAAAAAGTAATTACCGAAGAAAATCCGGTGACGGAGGCGGTACTGCGCGCCGTGATTGAGGACAGCTATGACCGTCTGATCGCCCCGGCGATCGAGCGCGATATCCGCAATGAGCTGACAGAAAAAGCCGAAGAGGGTGCAATCAGCGTCTTTGGCAAGAATCTGGAACAGCTTTTGATGCAGCCTCCAATCGCCGGACATGTAGTGCTCGGCTGGGATCCGGCGTTTCGTACCGGCTGTAAGCTTGCTGTTGTGGATGCGACCGGAAAGGTACTGGATACGAAGGTCATTTATCCGACTGCACCTCAGAACAAAGTAGAAGAAGCCAAAAAGGAATTAAAGAAGCTGATCGACAAGTACGATATTTCTCTGATCTCTGTGGGAAACGGCACTGCGAGCCGTGAATCCGAGCAGGTGATCGTCGATTTGATCAAAGAGCTGAAAAAGCCGGTTCAGTATGTGATCGTCAACGAAGCGGGCGCATCTGTTTATTCTGCCAGCAAGCTGGCAACGGAAGAGTTCCCGCAGTTTGACGTGGGACAAAGAAGTGCGGCTTCGATCGCACGCCGTCTGCAGGATCCACTTTCCGAGCTGGTAAAGATCGATCCCAAATCCATCGGTGTCGGACAGTATCAGCATGATATGAACCAGAAAAAGCTTGGGGAAGCCCTGGGCGGTGTGGTAGAGGACTGTGTAAACCGGGTAGGCGTGGACTTAAATACCGCATCTGCTCCGCTTTTGGAGTACATTTCCGGTATTTCCAAGACGGTTGCAAAAAATATCGTAGAATACCGGGAAGCAAACGGACGCTTTACAAACCGGAAGCAGCTGTTAAAGGTTCCGAAGCTGGGGCCCAAAGCATTTGAGCAGTGCGCAGGCTTTTTGCGGATTGCGGACGGAGAAAATCCGCTGGATGCGACGAGCGTACATCCCGAGTCCTATCCTGCGACGATGGAATTGTTAAAGAAACTGGAGCTTTCCATGGAAGATGTGCGCATGCTGCAGGCGGAAGCCAAAAAGGGACGCGCTGCGCAGAACACATCGGGCGCTGACAGCAAAAATACTTCAGGCGACGCTGCACGCCAGAATGTGTCCGCCAAAAACAAAGCAAACCGCAAGGACCGCAGACAAAACGGCTTCAACATCCGCAATACGGATACGGCGATGGGACGCGCACTGGCAGCAGCCATGCAGGGAATGACTTTGGATGCAGACAATGGCGGAACCGACAAAAAAGGAGCAAACGCATCGGGGCGGTCTGGCGCAGGTGCATCGAACGCTGCAAATGCGTCGACAGGAGCCGCTGCAGGCAGCAGCACATCCGGCAGCCAGAAGACAGCAGCCGTTTCTGCACTGGAACGCCGCATTCCGGACAAGAAAAAGCTGGCGGAAGAGCTTGGTATTGGCGAGATCACGCTGACAGATATTGTAAGGGAGCTGGAAAAGCCTGCCCGCGATCCGCGTGAGGATATGCCCCGCCCGATCCTGCGCAGCGACGTGCTGGATATGAAGGACCTAAAGCCCGGCATGGTGTTAAAGGGAACCGTCCGTAACGTCATCGACTTTGGCGTATTCGTGGATATCGGCGTCCATCAGGACGGACTGGTGCACATTTCCCAGATCACGGACCGTTTTATCAAGCATCCGCTGGAAGCCGTCAGCGTTGGGGATATCGTGGATGTAAAGGTGCTGGACGTTGATCCGGTCAAAAAACGGATCGGCCTGACGATGCGGCTGGATCAAAAATAAGAAAAAATAAATTTTCTCTTGATTTTTTATCAAAAACGTCATATACTCAACACGTTAATAAAGGTAAAGTTCTTCAGGGTCGGGTGCAAGTCCCAACCGGTGGTATAGCCCACGAGCCTTTCGCTGTATAAGTCAGCGGGGCATGATTCGGTGATCCTTCTGCAATGGGAGCAGACGGAAACTCCGAAGCCGACAGTACAGTCTGGATGGAAGAAGACGATTGCTTTTTCTGATGCGTTTTTGCCGACGCAGAAGAAACCCAAAGCAAACAGCGCACAGACCCGGAAGATTTCTCTTCCGGGTTTTTTTATGTTCCCAAGGAAGGGGATATCCTGTGAAGGAAAAGCCCTTTGGCAGGATCCCTGACAGGCATATCGCTGTGCAAAGAACTTTCCTGCAAATCGAAAGGAGACTTAAAAATGAGTTCTTTATGGCAAACCGTATCTGAAAACGTAGTATTTGTATTGGAGTTTCTTGCACTGATCGTGGTGATGTTTCTGATCGCCTATGTCATTGAAAAAGCAGTCAAGAAAAAAAATAACGACACAGAGCGTGTCCTTGCAACCAGAAAAATCGTCGTGATCGGCGTATTTTCCGCAATTGCAGCGATCCTGATGGTACTGGAGTTTCCGGTTCCCTTCGCACCGTCCTTCTACGGACTGGACTTTTCCGAGCTTCCGGCGCTGATCGGTGCATTTGCATACGGACCGGTGGCGGGTGTCATGATCGAGTTTTGTAAAATTCTGATCAAGCTTGTGTTAAAGCCCTCTTCCACAGCGTTCGTCGGAGAGCTGGCAAACTTCTCGATCAGCTGCATGCTGGTGCTGCCTGCGTCCGTGATCTACCTGTTCAAAAAATCGAGAAAACAGGCGATTCTCGGCACCGTTGTGGGTACACTGATCATGACGGCGTTTGGCTCCTGCTTCAATGCCATTTATCTGCTTCCGAAATTTTCTGAGCTGTACGGAATCCCGCTGGATGCGATCATCGGAATGGGAACGGCGATTAACCCGGCGATCCACAGCATCAGCGGACTGGTGCTGATGTGTGTTGTACCGTTAAACCTCTTAAAAGGCGGCCTGGTATCGCTGATCACTATTTTGGTTTACAAAAAGCTCAGCCCGATCTTAAAGGCAGCGCATAAATAATAGAATGCACGCTCTGCGAGCATTCTATTGTCATGAATAAAAAATACCGATTACATGGCTGCAAAGCAGCCGTCGTAATCCACACAAATTCCCACCACGCACCGCAGAGGCGAAATCCTCTGCGGTTTTGTTTTTCAAAAAAGTGCGCCTTGCTCTCAGGGTGCTGTTTTCTTTGGAAAAATTTAAGAAAGATTTTATGAAAGACGGGGGATTTTTCAAAGGTATTCCGGTACAATGAACTACAATGTGTAAAACCTGTGGGTTGACAGAAAAACACAACCGTATTATTGTATTATACAAATAATATAGACAGGGCAAATCAATGGCTGCACTTGTGGAAGTTAAGGATATCTGCAAGATCTATAACCCCGGTGAGAACGAAGTCCGGGCGCTGGATCATGTGTCGGTATCCATTCAGGAAAAGGAATTTGTGGCGATTATCGGTCATTCCGGCTCGGGCAAATCGACGTTGATGAACATGCTCGGCTGCCTCGATGTGCCGACCAGCGGCTCCTATTTTTTACATGGAAAAGATGTGTCGCGCATGAGTGACGATGAACTGTCGGACGTCAGAAACCGGGAGATTGGTTTTATTTTTCAGGGCTTTAACCTGATCGCGAATCTGACGGCGCTGGAAAATGTAGAGCTGCCGCTCATTTACCGCGGCGTCGGCAAAAAAGAACGCCGGGAGCTGGCGGAAGCGGCGCTTGAAAAGGTCGGACTGGGACAGCGTATGTCGCATAAACCATCGGAGATGTCCGGCGGACAGCAGCAGAGGGTTGCGATTGCGCGGGCAATTGCACAGGCGCCGCCGGTGATCCTGGCGGATGAACCCACCGGTAATCTGGATTCGGGTTCCACCAAAGAAATCATGAGCATTTTAAAACAACTCCACCGCGAGGGACGAACCGTGATTTTGATCACCCATGATAACGATATCGCGGCGCAGGCAAGGCGGGTCATCCGCATCAAAGACGGAAAAATCGAGGCGGATTTCGAGCAGCAGGTAGAAGATTGGTAACTGCTCAGTAGGTCTGCGCATTTACTGCGCTGACCGTAAGAAAACTTAGACCAGAAGGCAAAAATCCTATCGGCACAGCCGATTTGGAATGGATTTTTGCGCGTAACTGTGAGGGGACTGAACAGTTATGAAAAATAGAATTTTTCAATCGCGAGATTTGTGTCTGTGCGCACTTGGCACAAACTCGGCATGTAAAAAAATGTGCGCAGAAATGAGAGGAAAATATGGCTAAAAATATTACCGTGGATAATTTTGAAAAAGAGGTACTGCAGGCGGCAGGCCCCGTTTTGGTAGACTTCTGGGCAACCTGGTGCGGACCCTGCCGGATGCAGGGACCTGCAGTGGAGAAGCTGGCAGAGGAAGGCTATAACGTCGGCAAAATCAATGTGGACGACGAGGGCGAGCTTGCAGAGCGCTATCATGTGATGAACATTCCGACTCTGATTATTTTCAAAAACGGCGAAGAAAAAGAGCGCATGGTCGGCGTACAGAGCAAAGATCTGCTGGAAAGCAAATTAAAGGCGCTGGCATAAGGCGTTGTGACAAAGCGTTTGTTACAGGAAACGGCTTGCTTTCAGCCGCTGTCTTGGTACAATGAAATGGCATTACACAAAGCGACAGGATATGCCGCATAGATACAAAGGGGAAAGAGGGAAAAAGATGGAACTGGGAATTAACACAGATTTTGCAAACGAGCCGTGGGAACTGGAAGAAATCAAAAACAAGCTCCGCGAGATCGCAGAGGCTGGCTTTACGCACATTCACTGGTGCTTTGACTGGGATGGGGATTATCTGTACGCCCGCAGCGAAATGGAGCAGATCCGCAGCTGGATGGACGAGCTTGGACTGAAAGAAAAAGGACTGCATGCTTCGAAGGGCAGCCGCCGATTTGTAGAAAGATATGCAGAGGCACCTCATGGCAGAAAAGACTACCTGTCTGAGCTGGAGCCGAACCGTATCGCGGGCGTCGAGCTGATTAAAAACCGTGTGGAGCTGGTTCATGTGCTGGGAGGCAAGGAGATCGTGCTGCATATGTATCTGCCGACAAAGAGCTTTGAAGAAAAGCCGGAAACCAAAGAGCTTTTCTATCAGCAGGCATGCAAGTCTCTGGATGAGCTGCAGCCCTATTGTAAGGAGCTTGGGGTAAAGATCTGTCTGGAGAACCTGTTTGAAGCTTCTGCAAAAGACCAGATCGAGCAGTTTGATTATCTGTTTGGACGTTATCCCGCAGATTTTCTGGGACTGTGCATCGATACCGGACATGCAAACCTTGTCGGCGGCAACGAGTTCATCAAGCTGCTGGCAACCCGCTATGCAGACCGTTTCTTCTGCCAGCACTTACATGATAACAGGGGCTGGGGAAAAGAAGATGGCTGCGGAGACGCACACCGTCTGCCGGGGGAATGCAGCATTGACTGGAAAGAAACCATGAAGCTTGTCCGGGCGTCCGCTTACGAGCAGCCCTTCGTGATGGAAGTTTCCAAGCCGGAAGGGGAAGACTGCGCACATTACTTAAAGCGCGCCTATGAAGCAGGCGTTTGGATGGCAAATTTATAGAATTGATAAAGATTGTCCGGAAAGGGGGATCTGTATGCACTATGCGGAAGAAGAAATGCAGTATCATCTGCAGATTCATAACGGGCAGGTTGGAAAATATGTCATTTTGCCGGGAGACCCTAAACGGTGTGAAAAAATCGCCGCATATTTTGAACATCCGGTTTTGATTGCGGACAGCCGGGAATTTGTGACGTATACCGGAACGCTGGAGGGCGAGACCGTTTCTGTGACCTCGACAGGTATCGGGGGTCCCTCTGCGGCGATTGCGATGGAAGAGCTGGTCAAAGCGGGCGCGCATACGTTTATCCGCGTCGGAACCTGCGGCGGCATTGACACAGAGGTACAAAGCGGCGATCTGGTCATTGCAACCGGTGCGGTACGGGCTGAGGGGACGAGCCGGGAATATGCTCCGATCGAATATCCGGCAGTCGCAAACCTGGATGTGATCTGCGCACTGCGAGAGGCAGCCCGGGATCAGGCAATCCGATTCCATACGGGCGTTGTGCAGAGCAAGGACTCCTTTTACGGACAGCACGAGCCGCAGGTCATGCCGGTGGATTACATGTTGCAGCAGCATTGGGGCGCGTGGAAAAAGATGGGATGCCTTGCATCGGAAATGGAATCCGCGGCGCTGTTTATTGTGGCGCAGTATCTTCGGGTGCGCTGCGGCGCGGTATTTCTGACGATGGCAAACCAGGAGCGGGAAGTGCTCGGACTTTCTAACCCGGTCGTCCACGACACGGACATGGCGGTGCGCGTCGGCGTGGAGGCGCTGAAAAAGCTGATCGAACAGGATCGCATGACGAAGCTGTAAGCCTGGGATCTTTCTGTGGAGCTGCCAGTCTGGCGATCCGCGCAATCAGGGATGAATGTTGTTCTGCACAGAGCATTTTCCTTGTTACCATAACAAAAAGAGCAGTCCCCGTGACGGTGGGAACTGCTCTTTTTCATACAGAATTTTTTAATTCTGCTTCATTCGTTTCAAAATTAAGCGATTTCGTTTACTGCTTTAGCCAGACGGGAAACCTTTCTGGAAGCGGTGTTTTTATGATATACGCCCTTGGAAGCAGCCTTGTCGATAACTGTGGTTGCGTTCAGCAGTGCAGCCTTTGCAGCTTCCTTGTCCTGTGCTTCGATTGCAACACGAACCTTCTTAACAGCGGTCTTAACAGAAGATTTGATTGCTTTGTTTCTTTCAGCCTTGGTCTGGTTTACTAAAATTCTCTTCTTTGCAGATTTAATATTTGCCACGATGATACCTCCAATGAATTAACCCAAAAATGTGTGCTGTATCGTATTACATTAAAGCCGGACACGGACGTTCTAATGCAAACATACATATGTATTCTATTGGATGAAAAGAATTCTGTCAATAGATATTTTCTGGATTTTTGGAAAAAATGGGAATATAGTTCTTACAGTTCACTCGTACCGTTTGTAAGCAGATTTCATGCTCGCATGAAAATCTGCTTACAAAAAGGTACGAAGGGAGCGCCACTTTATGAGTAAAAATGAGCTGCGAAGCAGCGGAGAGCGTCGAAGCGCGGTTCATGACAATAGAATGTTCGCGAAGCGTGCATTCTATTGTATTGCGAATGGCGCGAGTGAACTGTAAGAAACACAATCTTAGAAGGAGGGAATGCGAATGAGCGTTTTTGTCGTTCGGACAGATCTTGCACTGGAAGAGGGGGAACGGATTCGGGAGTCCGGCGTTGAGATTCACGGGGTAATTCTGGAAGAAGAAACCAGACCGGAAACGGGAATTTTGGTGACGCGGGTAAAAATAGAGACGAAAAATGGCGCAAAAATTATGGGGAAACCGATCGGAACATACGTTACACTGGAAGCCGGACAGCTTGGAAACGACGAGGAGGAGTACCAGCAGGAGGTGGCGAAGGAACTTTCGATGCAGCTGCAGAAACTGATTCCTGATCAGGAGACTGAAAAATCCGTGCTGGTCGTGGGGCTTGGAAACCGGCAGGTGACGGCGGATGCGCTGGGACCGCGGGTGGCGGACAGACTGTTTATTAACCGGCACATCATTCTCGAGTTTGGCGCTGCAGCGTATAACCGGAAAAAAATGAACCGCGTCAGCTGTCTTGTCCCCGGAGTAATGGCGCAGACAGGCATGGAGAGTGCGGAAATCGTGCGGGGCGTTGTGAAGGAGACAAAGCCGGATCTGGTGCTGGTTGTCGATGCGCTTGCGGCGCGCAGTACAAAGCGGTTAAACCGGACGTTCCAGATCAGTGACGCAGGAATCTATCCGGGTTCAGGGGTCGGCAACCACAGAAATGCGCTGACCGGGGAATCTCTGGGAGTGCCGGTGCTTGCGATTGGTGTGCCGACGGTAGTGGATGCCGCGACAATCGTCGGAGATGCGCTGCGGGAGATGGAACAGGAAAACGATTCTGCGTTGCTTCAAAATCGCGAGCATCCGCAGGCACTGTCCGGTCTGAACAATATGTATGTGACCGGAAAGGACATCGATGAGACAATTTTGTATCTGAGCGAAATCGTGTCGAATGGAATCAACCGGGCGCTGAACCCGGAAGGGTGATTGCGAACCAACTGGCATTGAATCCGGAAGGGTGATTACGAACCAGTCAGGTGCTGTGTCAGGAAAAGTGATGGCGAACCAATCAGGTGCTGAGTCAGGAAAAGTGATTCCAGCCTTCCTGTGCGCATATATTGCAGCATGGGGAAAAAAGACAGACCGAAAAAAAACAGATATCGGGCAGTAATCGCCATTGTGATAGCCGGAATTGTTTTTCTTACGTTTCCGCGCGCAGAGGAACGAAATTTCAGGGAGCTTTTGATGGAGGATACAGAGATGAGGCTTTTAAATGCCCTCTGTCCGGTGATCGCAGCGGCAGGGGACAACGGCAGGATCTCTGTGTCCGGATGGATTTTTCCGTTTCTTGGTTATCAGAGCAAAACAAAAACTGCGCAGCTGGCGCAGGAAAATTCTGATATGGTGGAAAAGATTCTGCTGGCGGAAGGGAGGGACGAATACACCGGGATGAGCGGTGACGATACAGAAAAAAATGCGCCGACGGATGGCAGGAACCTATCGCTTGAAGAGCTTGCGCGGTTGGAAAATGAGCAGGCGGGCGGACAAAAAAGCGGACAAAACGGCGTGGCGGACGGCAGCGAAACCGACGGGAGCAGTGTTGCATCCGACCGCGAAGGGCAAAGCAACGGCGGGATCGAAACCAGACCTGGCGATAGTCAAAACGAAACCGGCGACACAGCAAATAGCTCCGGCATCGGCGATTTTACAGCCTCTCTCCCGGAGAAGCAGCGTACCTACAACTGGTCGGAGCTTACGAGTTATGATGCGCTGGTGCGGGAATTTTATGCGATCGATCCGGCAACCGCGGCGGACGAGACGCAGCTGAATCAAAAGGCGCTGCTTGGCAGGGTGCTTTCCGTACAGAAGCGGACGGACGACCAGCCGCAGATTTTGATTTATCATACCCATTCGCAGGAAACCTTTACCGATTCGATTCCGGGAAACGCGCAGACCGGAATTATGGGCGTCGGGGAGGTGCTGGCGGAAATTCTTCGCAAACAGTATGGCTATAACGTGATGCATCATATGGGACAGTATGACGTGGAAAAAAGGGATTATGCCTATTCCAATTCCCTTCCGGCGTTGGAAGCGCTTTTGTTGGAAAACCCGTCGATTGAGGTG
>ENA-ORNP01001650-ORNP01001650.1-human-gut-metagenome-genome-assembly--contig:-NODE-1650-length-21741-cov-13.246288_pt1 | contig 21741 bp, 19 predicted proteins | sample MGYA00242119_ERZ509030 | MGnify/ENA primary metagenome ERZ509030 (study PRJEB26280, sample SAMEA2338708) | human gut metagenome | biome: human gut; feature: human-associated habitat; material: faeces... | reverse complement strand
TGGTGGCCCATTTTTCAATGAGCGCCCTGGCCCACTTTTCAATGAGTATTTACAGTTTTAGATGGTACGACCTGCAAATTCTTCGATTTGGTTCAATCTCGCGGCAAGGTTCTCCATGTCTTGATTGAGCTTCTCTTTGGTTATTTTCGCGTATATCTGCGTTGTCTTTATGCTTTTGTGTCCCAGCATGGAACTGACCGTTTCGATGGGTACGCCGTTGGAGAGGAACACCGTCGTGGCGGCCGTGTGGCGGCTTTGATGCCATGTAATATGCTTGGTGATACCGCAACGCTTGGCGACGGCACGGATTCCGGCAAGGCACGTGTTATAGTGGGGTACGGGGAATATCCTGCCGTCCCCACACAGCCCACGGTATTTGTCGATGATGCGCTTCGCTATGTCGAGCATACGGATGTTGGACACCACACCCGTCTTCTGGCGGTTGATGTTTATCCACTCGTGTTCGTCAAAGTAGGTGCGGATATTCTCTTCCGTCAGGTTGCGCATATCGGCGAACGACAAGCCCGTGAAGGCGCAGAACAGGTATAAATCACGATACAGTTCTTGCTTCGCATTCTTCAGCTTACCTTCCATCAGCAGGCGGATTTCATCTTTCGTCAGAAAGCTGCGGGTCGTTTCCTCCTTCTTGATTTCATACTCGCGGAACGGGTCGCGCGTGAGCCACTCATTGTTGATGGCGATGAACACCATCGTCCGAAGCGGGCAGACATACAGCCACACGGTGTTGGTGCAGCAGTGTTTGTCCGTGCGCAGGAACATTTCAAAATCGGAAATGAAAGCGGGGGTAAGCTCTTTCAGGGCGATGTCCTTCACGTGGTAGCGGATGGTGAGGAACTCTTGCAGGTGCTTGTAAACGATCTTGTATTTGTCAAACGTGCCTTTGGCTTTCATGCCTGCCTCCACCTGCTTGGCATAGTCCTCGTTGTGTTGCCGGAACACCTGCAATAGCGTGTGGTAGCGGTGTTCCAGTCCAAGAAAGGCGTTTTTCACCTTTTCCGCAGTGACGAAGTTGTCACGCTCCATGATTTCCTGATAGTGCTTGTTGATGCGTACGCGCATCTTGTCGAGCATACGGTTCGTTTCGAGTGCAGCCGTGCTTCTGCCCGTGACACGTCCTCCTTTGGTGTCCCACAGCTTAGGATCGACGGTCAGTTTGCAGCTGAACTGTGTTTGGCTGCCGTCCACCGTGATACGTCCCAGGACGGGTACTGTCCCGTCCTTTTTCACTACCTGACGTTTGAGGTAGTAGATAACTGAAAATGTACTCTTCATCGTCCTTAATTTTTTTAGGTTCAAAATTAGTCGGTGAAGAATCCTTCGTCGGTACGCAAAACACGGAGGAACGACGCAATCTTTTTCCGTAACTGGATTTGTCGCGTGAGTTGTTAGTAACTCACTATATCACAACGCCTTGTTTTGCCATTCGTGCCAATTTCGTCACCTATATGGTGTGGTTACGAACAAGTAACGTTGCGACGTCTTGACTTGGCTTCGGCAAGGATTGTGGTGGCGTTGGAGATAATCGGCTGCTTAAATGAAACCTCTGTAAATCAATTCTATTACTTCATTCTTCTGTATTCCACTTTTTTGTAGTATCTTTGTAAAATGAATGTGAAGATTGATACTTCGTGGCGCGATGCGCTGAGTCAGGAGTGGGACAAACCTTATTTCCACTCACTGGTGAACTTTGTTAAGAGCGAATATACCTCTACCAGGGTGTTCCCTCCTGCATCAAGAATTTTTGCCGCCTTTGATTCATGCCCTTTTCAGGATGTGAAGGTGGTTATTCTGGGACAAGATCCTTACCACGGAGACGGTCAGGCCAACGGATTATGCTTTTCGGTAAGTCCGCAGGTGCCGGTGCCCCGCTCGCTCATCAACATATTCAAAGAGGTGCATGACGACACGGGCGCACCCATACCTCCAAATGGAGACCTCAGCCGCTGGGCGCGGCAAGGTGTTCTGCTGCTCAATGCCACTCTCACCGTGCGAGCCCATGCCGCCGGGTCACATCAGGGCAAGGGATGGGAAGAATTCACCGATGCCGTGGTACGCAAGCTGGCGCAGGAGCGTTCAGGGCTTGTGTTCATACTCTGGGGCAGTTATGCAGCCCGCAAAGGTGAATTCATTGACCGCTCCCGCCACTTGGTGCTCACCTCCCCTCACCCGTCACCTCTCAGCGCCTCACGCGGATTTTTCGGCAACCACCATTTTTCGCGTGCCAACAGTTATCTTGTGTCGCAGGGAAAAACACCCATACAATGGTAAGAAAACTGCTGCATACCTTTATGGCGGCCGTATGTGCTATCACAGCCATGGCGCAGGTGGAAACCGGCGACACACGCACCGGAGTGTTCCATCCGCAAATACACTCTCTGCAGGTGCAGGCTCTCGGCAACGATCAGAGGCCGCCTGTGATTTCGCTTGACGGCACAGGCCGAGTGGTGGTGAAATGGGATGAGCTTGCCGAGGACCGCCGTTATATGCGATATGAGCTAAAGCATTGCGACTCGCAATGGCGCGTGGACAATCTCGTGGATTCAGAATTTCTTGACGGTTTCAATGAGGGAACAGTGGAGGATTTTGCCTATTCCTATGGGACAAAAACACATTACGTAAATTATCGCATCACATTGCCTGACAATAATATGCGGCCGTTGGTGTCAGGCAATTACCTGCTCCGGGTATATGACGAAAGTGAGCCGGAGGCAACATTGCTTCAGGCACGGTTTTATGTGGTGGAACCGCTGACAAAAATAAGTGCCGAAGTGTCCTCACGCACGGATGTGGACTATAATGCCGCCCATCAGCAACTCAAGGTGGCGGTAGAAGCTGAAAAATTGCCCATGCACGATTATTTCAGTAACCTGTGGCTTGTTATATCCCAGAATTCACGTGTTGACAATGAGCGCACCGTTTTCCATCCCCTGCGCGTTGCTCCCCCCAATCTGTATTTTGAGAGCAAACCCGAATTGATATTCCCTGGCGGCAACGAATACCGCCGCTTTGAAACAATTTCCACCACTGTGCCGACAATGGGGATAGAGGATGTGAGTTACGCCGAACCATACTACCACTTCACTCTCTACACAGACAAGCCGCGTCGCGAGGATATGTACGCGTATGACGAGACCCAGCACGGGCGTTTCCGTGTAAGGGAATACAATTCATCCTCAGGCGACACGGAGGCGGAATATGCCGTGACGCATTTCTCGCTTGACATACCCGAAATGCACAATGCCGATGTGTTTATTGACGGAGATATGATGCTGCGGCGTTTTAACGATGAATCGCGCATGGTTTACAACCGCACAACCCGAATGTATGAGGCTTCTCCGCTTCTTAAGCAGGGAGCATACAACTATCAATATCTTGTTGTGCCGCGCAACGGGTCCATGATCGGTAATACAGGGCCTATTGAGGGCAATTTTTACCAAACCATCAATGAATATATGATACGCGCCTATTACCGCCTGCCCGGTGACCGTTACGACCGTCTTGTGGGTATCGGCATGGCGTTTTCAGGACGATAATCATGAATGAAACTTACGAAACAGTTATGCTTCAAATCCAAGACGCACTGGTGAGCCTTGACCTCGCCGAACGATATTTTCACTGTGACCTTGACAAATGTCTGGGCGAATGCTGCATAGAAGGCGATGCCGGAGCACCTATAACTGAGGACGAGTACCAGAAACTCAAGAGTCTGAAAGATGTGGTGTGGGATGACCTGTTGCCTGCGGCACAGGAACGCATCCGCGAAGCAGGCGTTGGATACATAGACGAAGAGGGCGACCTTGTGACTCAGATAGTGGACGGCCGCAATTGCGTGTTCACCACCTACGGCAAGAACGGCATGTGCATGTGTGCGCTTGAAAAAGCATACCGCGAGGGACGCACCGATTTCCGCAAGCCCATATCATGCTATCTTTACCCACTGCGCCTCACTGAATACCCCACATTCACTGCCGTGAACTATCATCGGTGGAAAATATGCCGCTGTGCCGAAGTGTTTGGCCGAGCAAAGAAAGTGCGCCTGTTTCAGTTCATGAAAGAGCCGCTTATTGAGCGTTTCGGCAAAGAATGGTATGACGAGCTGGCAGAGGCATGTGAAGCCTATCTCGCAGAATACGGCGACAAATCCTGATTCCAATACTCCCGGTTGAGTGCCCAAAGTACTATGCCGCGTGTGAACAGATAGACTATAAATGCCAGCCATAGTCCATGATTTCCCATATGTGGATAAGCAATGTAATAAACCAAGAAAAACAGTACTGTGGCGCATACCATTGACTCAAGCATTCGGCGTGTAGCCGTGACACCTATCGACACCCCATCCCACATAAAAGCTGCGAATCCCACCAACGGGATGCTTACCGCCCACCAAAAATATTCCCCGGCAGTGGCTACTACCTCCTTATCAGAACTCAACAGGTGCAATGCCTCCTGACCTAAAAGCATATACAGAACGGTAAAAGCCAATGCCAGCACTCCGGCACATCCCATAAGAGTATGCACCACACGGCGAAGCATTATCATATTGCCGGAGCCTTTGAATCTGCCGCACAATGCCTCGGCAGCGAAAGCGAAACCGTCCATAAAGAAAGAATAAAGGGTGAACAGCTGCATGAGCAACGCATTCACTGCCAGCATCTCGGCTCCCTGTATTGAGCCGACTCTCGTAAACCACATTGTCACGCACACCAGACAGACGGTGCGGAGAAAAATGTCGGTATTGATGCTGAAATATTTCTTTAGCTCAACTTTGCGAAGCACAACGCGCAGGGACGGCATTGTGACATGATATTTACGCCTGCAAAGCACCAATCCCAATATGAAACCTGCCCATTGTGCAGAAAGTGTGCCTATAGCCACTCCTTCTATTCGGAGGCGCAGCACATACACCATGGAGACACTGACGGCAATATTGAACACATCCACAAACACGCTCACCCACATGGGAGTGCGTGAATCCTGCATGCCAAGCCACCAACCTGTGAGCACGAAAGTGCCGAGCACTGCAGGCGCTCCCCAAATACAGATGGTAAAATAAGTGTGAACAGTGACACGTGTAGCCTCATCGCAGTCCATAAACAAAATAACTCCATCAAACACCGGCACCTGAAGCAAAATCATGGCGATACCCATTCCTATAGCCACCGCCATGGCCCGCGCAAGCGATATAGAGCAGCCGCTGATGTCACGTGCCCCATAGCACTGGGCGGTAATGCCGCTTGTGCCCATGCGCAAAAATCCGCACAGCCAGTAAAGCATATTGAATACCGACCCGCCTACAGCTATGGCGGCAATATACACCGCGCCGCCCATGTGACCCACAATGGCTGTGTCTGTAAGGCCGAGTATGGGAGTGGTGATGTTAGTGATAATAGCAGGGATAGCCAAAGCGGCTATCCCCGAAACAAGTTGTTTATGTCCGCGCATGAATCAAAGTTTCTTTACACGCATGCTGTCATAAATCAGATACATGATAAGGAGGAGGTAAACCACAACACCGAGACCCTGATTGAGGGCGGTGCTCATGGTGTTGGTGTATTCAAATCCTGCAAAACGTGTCAGGGCTGCAAACACTCCAAAGAGAGCACCTCCGGCAATAAGACCCGAGCTTATAAGTGTGCCTCTGTCGCGGCGGGCATCATTGATGGCCTTGTCCTTGCTGCGTGAGCTTACGTACCAAGCAATGGCACCGCCTACAAGCAGCGGGGCATTGAGCTGCATGGGGATGAACATACCCAGACAAAATGCCAGTGCAGGAACACCGAGCCAATTCAGCAGCAACGCGAGAACAGCACCTACGAGATAGAGTATCCAAGGGGTGTCACCACCCATCATAATCGGTTCTATAACCTTGGCCATGGCATTGGCCTGAGGAGCTACAAGCGCATTTTCTCCCGAAAAACCATATACATTGTTGAGCAGCAGAATCACACCGCCAACAGTTGCTGCTGACGCGAGAGTGCCCAAAAATTTCCAGCTCTCTTGCTTGCGGGGGGTTGAGCCAAGCCAGTATCCGATTTTAAGGTCAGTCACAAATCCTCCGGCCATACTGAGCGCTGTGCACACCACTCCACCAATTATCATGGATGCCACGATACCGGAAGTACCGCTGATACCCACGCCAACGAAAATAGCCGATGCAATGATGAGTGTCATAAGCGTCATTCCCGATACGGGATTTGTGCCTACTATGGCAATCGCGTTTGCAGCCACAGTGGTGAACAAAAATGCAATAACCGTAACCACTACCCATGCCACAAGTGCCTGCCAGAAATTGTGCAGCACGCCGAGCCAGAAGAAAACGAGCACGGCCACAAGAGCTATGGCTATGAAGAATACGATATGCTTCATTGAAATATCCCATTGCCAGCGCACTGTGCCTTGTTTATCGCTTGACCCCTTGAATTCACGGGCCGCAAGACCTGCGGCCTGAACTATTATGCCCCACGATTTGATGATGCCGATAACACCTGCCATGGCAATACCGCCTATGCCTATCAGACGGGCATAGTCGGAGAAAATCTGCTCCGGAGCCATTGATGCTATCTCAGCCGAGCCATAGGTGCCCATAAGGGGAAGTATCACCCACCATACAAATGCAGAGCCGGCAAATATCACAAATGAATATTTGAGACCAACGATATAACCAAGACCAAGAAGTGCGGCACCGGTATTGCAGCTGAACACCACTTTAGCCTTTTCGGCTATACCTGCGCCCCATGATGTGACAGCTGAACTGAGATTCTCAGCCCAGAACCCGAAGGTGCTGACCACATAGTCATAAATACCGCCTATGAGGGCTGCGATAACAAGAGTCTTGGCTTGTCCGCCGGCATTCTCTTTGCCTTTGGCTTGCCCGCTCATAAGCACCTGAGTGGTGGCAGTAGCCTCGGGGAAGGGATATTTGCCGTGCATATCCTTGACAAAATATTTGCGGAACGGGATAAAAAACAATATTCCCAATATGCCTCCAAACAGAGAACTCAGGAAAATTTCCATGAAGTTGACAGTTATGTCGGGATATTTTGCCTGAAGGATATAAAGTGCCGGCAAGGTGAATATTGCACCGGCCACTATTACGCCGGAGCATGCGCCTATTGACTGTATAATCACATTCTGACCGAGCGGATTTTTCTTTCCGAGAGCACCGCTGAGACCTACGGCTATAATGGCGATAGGGATAGCCGCCTCAAATACCTGCCCGACACGCAGTCCGAGATATGCTGCCGCCGCGCTGAACACAACGGCCAGAATAAGACCCATGGTAACTGAATACGGTGTCGCCTCGGAATAATCGCGCGCGGGGTGCATCACCGGGCGATACTCTTCATCCTGTGCTAATTCCCGAAACGCATTTTCGGGCAATTCCACAGGATCGGCATCGGTGTAGATGGCGTCATCCATCTGCTTGTTGCTTATTTCTTTCATTGCTTATAATGTATTGATTGATTTCATTGGTTGGCGGGGCGGGACAAAATCTCAAAGTTATCCACCATTATCTCGGTAATGGAGCGTTTGATGGCGTTGCGATCCTCCCAAATGCGGGTGCGTAGTTTACCCTCGATGTATAGCTTGGTGCCTTTGCGAATATATTTTTCGGCAGTATCGGCATTGCGGTCCCACATCACAATGTTGTGCCACTCGGTACGTTCCGGCACCGTTACGCCGGCAGCAGTGGTTCGCGCACGCTCGGTGGTGGCAAGTGAAAATTCGGCCACAGGCCGTTCGGCTACATATCTTATTGTCGGGTCTTTGCCCACATTCCCTATGAGAATAACTTTATTGACTGACATGCCACAAAGTTACATCTTTTAAAATATATATGCTTTGTTTCTTATGATTTTTTGTATTTTTGCGAATTATGAAGAAACTATTGTCACTTCCGCCAGATGCAGCCGGATGCTTCCACAAACTCACCGGATATGATGCCGAAGAGTGGTTCACGACCTCCGACCCCGCCGGTATAAAGCTCGGTTCCGGGGGCGGTACAACCTGGGCTTTGGACGAATGGATCAGATGCGGAGGCGATATGAGCCAAAAAAAGGTGCTCATACATGCCGGCGGTCAGAGCCGCCGCTTGCCGGCTTATGCTGCTTGTGGCAAAATTCTTGCGCCGATACCTGTTTTTCGCTGGCAGGCCGGTCAGCGTCTCAATCAGTCTCTGCTTGATTTACAGATGCCACTGTATGAGAAAATCATGAGTATGGCTCCGGCGAATGTCAACACGCTTGTGGCCAGTGGCGATGTGTATGTACGCCCGGGAAAAAGGCTGCCCGAAGTGCCCGATGCTGATGTGGTGTGCTACGGATTATGGGTCAATCCCACGGTGGCTTCGCATCACGGGGTATTTGCCTCCCGAATACAGTCGCCACGAGTACTTGACATGATGCTCCAAAAACCGTCGGTAGAGCAAATGGCAGCTATGTCCCAGACGCATGTGTTTTTGATGGATGTGGGTATATGGCTGCTGAGTACACGGGCAGTAGAACTTCTGCGCAAAAGAAGCATGGCTGATGATGGCATGCTTACTTATTACGACATGTACACTACATTCGGCGGTGCCTTGGGAGTAAATCCGCATGTCAACGATGCCGAAATAAATGCTCTTAAGGTAGCCATTCTTCCGCTTGACGGAGGGGAATTCTATCATTTCGGCACAACGGCTGAGATGCTTGGAAGCACCCTGCAACTGCAATGCAAAGTCGCTGACCAACGCGAATTGCTAAGCCGCAGCGCCAAGCCGCATCCGTCACTGTTTGTGCAGAACTGTATTCTTGACCGACCGCTTACAGCGGCCAACAGCAATATTTGGATTGAAAACTCTCATGTGGCTGCCGGATGGAGCCTGACCAAGAATAATGTGATAACAGGTGTGCCTCGCAACAACTGGACGCTGTCATTGACAGATGGGGCATGCATCGATGTAGTTCCTGTGGGCAATGGCCGTTATGTGCTCCGCCCGTATGGTTACAATGATGCCATGCGGGGCACTGCTTCTGACCCAGCCACAAGGTATCTTGACAAGCCTTTGCACTTATGGCTTGAGAATCACGGATTGGAGATGCCCGGAAATGTGGACATACAGCCAATGCCTCTATTCCCTGTGTTTGACTCCATTGAGCAGATGGGACTTGTGGCGCAGTGGATGGTTGACGAGACTCCCGACCTGCTTGGTGAGGCAGCCCGGTTGTATCATGAAGCCGAGCACCTTAGTGCCGATGATATAATGATGAGCGTGGATTTGCCGTCATTGTGGGAACAAAGACGCAAATTTATGGATCACGATATAGAGCTCCTTGCCACAAATCACGCACGGAGCGTTATCTATCAAGTTGATTTAGTACATCTTGCCGATTACATATCACAACGCAATCTTATGCCGCCAGCTCCATTGCCCGAAAATGCGCCGATGATGAAGCGCATGCGCAACCTGATGCTGTCATCGCGTGTCAACAATGATGATACAGCCGAGCAACAGGCGTGGCAGATAATGCGCCGTGGAATACTTGATGCCTGCACTGTCAAGGCAGCTCCGCGCATAGACGTGATGTCCGACCAGATTGTGTGGGGAAGGTCACCGGTGCGCATAGACCTTGCCGGCGGCTGGAGCGATACACCCCCTTACTCACTATGCAACGGAGGCACAGTGCTCAACATGGCTGTGGAGCTAAACGGTCAGGCCCCATTGCAGACATTTATAAAACCGTGCCGTGAGCCACACATAATCCTGCGGTCAATAGACCTTGGCTCCACAGAGACGGTGAGCACTTATGAGGAACTTGAGGATTATGCCAAGATAGGCTCGCCGTTCTCCATACCTAAAGCCGCATTAGCATTAGCCGGATTCAGCAACGAATTCTCAATGGATTATTATCCCACACTCCGCCGTCGCCTTGAGGCAATGGGGGGAGGACTGGAAATAACCCTGCTGTCGGCAGTCGGCGCAGGCTCCGGGCTTGGCACAAGCTCCATACTCGCGGCAACGGCACTTAGCGCATTGAGCGATTTTTGCGCACTGGGATGGGACACAGCCCAGATTTGCCGTGCCACACTCGCACTTGAGCAACTGCTCACAACCGGAGGTGGTTGGCAAGACCAGTATGGAGGAGTACTGTCGGGCATTAAATTACTACAGAGCACTCCGGGAATGAGCCAGGATGCAGCTGCGAGCTGGCTTCCGAGCCAATTGCTCACTGATGCGGAGTATGCTCCGTGCCACATATTATATTACACCGGCATAACCCGTACCGCAAAAACTATTCTCGCCGATATAGTACGTGGCATGACGCTCAACAGCGGAGAGCATCTGGCAATTCTTGCAGACATGAAGCTGCTGGCACAAGAACTCGCTTCCACGATTCAACGACGCGATTGGAAGATGTATGGCGAATTAGTGCGCCGTTCATGGCAGCTAAACAAGAGACTTGACCGTGGAACAAATCCCGATGCCGTGGAACAATTAACGCGCCTGATAGACAAATATGCCGCCGGGTATAAACTTCCGGGTGCAGGAGGAGGAGGCTATCTCTACATTGTGGCCCGCGATCCGCAGGCTGCCTCCAAAATACGTGAAATATTAACTGACGCCCGTCCCAACAGTCGCGCCCGCATAGTGGAGATGCGGCTAAGCAACACGGGCACACAAATATCAAGATCATGACACAAGGAATGAAAAAATGCCCTTATTGTGGCGAAGAAATCAAGGAAGAAGCAATCAAATGCCGCTATTGCGGAACCGATCTTCCGGGCGCATGCCGTCAGCCTTACGAGCAGCCTTCTTTCGGAGCATACAATGCTTTTGAACATAATGATGCATTTGCCGACAGTCCCGAGGGCAAAAGCCGTGGAATAGCGGCATTACTCGCCATATTCTTGGGTAGCCTCGGAATACATTATTTCTATATGGGCAAAAACACAGCCGGAATAGTGTATCTGCTCATCACGCTATTGTCATGCGGCTTAGGCGGTCCCATAATAGCCATATTGGGACTGATACAAGGCATAATAATGTTTGGCATGACCAATCAGGCATGGAGACAAAAATACATTCTTTCCCCTAACACATTCCCGTTCTAAGCATATAATCCAAGTAGAATATAAACTGCATTCCAAAGCTTCTGCGACAGACTTTGGGGTGCAGTTTTGTTTTACCTTTTGTCTGGCGGCAAATTTATTGTTAACTTTGTGTGAATTTGTTACCCGTAAAACAATTATTTAGAGCCAATGACATATCGCCTCATAAACTGCCTGCTGGCTGTAATGGTATCAGCCACCCTGCAAATATCAGCCAGGAATATTCAGCCACAGGAAGCTCTCAAAAGGGCACTGCAATCAGAGCAGACAACCGATGGTGCAAAACACACCCAATCTGTTGACAAATCCGAGCTATACAAACTCGCCTACTCCTCGCCCACTGGTTCCTACCATGTATTCAACCGGTTGACCGGCGGCTACATAGTGGTGTCGGGAGACGATGAAGCCTGTCCTCTGCTGGCTGATGTAAGCGACGGTGTATTCTCAACCGACAGCGTGGCTCCCGCTGCACAATCCATGCTTAACCATTATGACTCGCAGATACAGATGCTGAGTCAGACCAATGACAGGATGCCCGGGCTTATGGACTATTACTCCGAATGGGAAGACATCCCCGCACTGATGACCACCAAATGGAACCAGAACAATCCTTACAATATATATTGCCCGATTATTGAAGGACGCACCGCCTATACCGGATGTGTGGCCACAGCCATGGCTCAGGTAATACGCCATATAGGTTACTACAATGGCAACGGCTACCGCAGTCAAAACGGAGTCAATTATAAGGGCGAAGCGATAGAGTTTGACTTTGGTGCCAACACCTTTGATTTTGATGCGATGTATGACACCGGCGTAAATACCACCGCAGAGGAAATAGACCAAGTGGGCCGTCTGATGCTTGCCTGCGGACTGAGTGTGGGCATGGGTTATGGTATAAGCGGCAGTGCCGCATCATCGTTATCGGTACCTAATGCGCTGATTGATCATTTTGGCTATGACAGTAACCATACGCGCCTATATGATCACGAGAATTACAGTCAGGCCGAATGGGAAAAAATGATATATGACGAACTGCGGCTCAACCGGCCAATTTATTATAGCGGTTCCAACGGCTCAATGGGCCATGCCTATGTTGTGGACGGCTACAAAACTGCCGGGCTATACCACATCAACTGGGGCTGGGGCGGTATGTCTGACGGCTATTACCGTCTTAATGTGCTTAATCCGGCACAAGTTGGTATAGGCGGCGGCAATGGCGGCTATAACCTTGGCCAAAATATGGTTTTTGCCGTACCGCCCGGAGCGCAGCCCGGCACTGACAAAAGAAATCTTTACGGCTCTATAAGCTATGTAGGTGACAACACCTTTGCATTATACTACAAAAGTTTAGTTGACAACGTGATGGATGCAACTCTCGGAGCCTTGATAACCGACATGTCAAAAAACAAAGTGACGGAAGTTACTTTCTGGACAAACCAGTCCATAACGGCCAACTCGGCATTGCGCAGCGACAACTACAGCTACGATTTCTCACAACTGAAACTGTCACCGGGCGAATACCGCATATATACGGCTTATCGTCTAAATGATGGTGAATATGTCATCACCGCTCCAATGTCAACCATGCAGCACTATGTCAATCTATCTGTTTCCGACAATGGGGTATATACTATCACTAATGATCCTGTAGCGGTAAAAACCATTGCACTTAACATACCTGAAATAATAGAGGACTATGACTTACATTCAGGTTTTTCGGGGAATTTCAGTTTCTACGCAATCAACAACGGCAACCTTGACTACAACGGTGTTATCAAACTCACGATGCTTGACAATGACGGAAACGAAATATGTAGATTCAATTCAAGCAGAGCTAATATAGCCGCCGGAGCCATCACTACGGTAGGTTGCTCCATGCCGGTATTTGACGAGTCAAACCATCTGATACCTGCAGGAACATACGGATTGTGTTTTGCTGACAGCGATGACAATATGATTTCCGACCACCTACTGAGCATAACAATTAAGGACGGAGCACCATACACCGCATGGAAATCGGAAGAAAAAATTGAGGTGAAGAACTGCAGCACCCTACCCTCCATTCTGGCCACAGGAGACATCTGGCCTCACACTCCGCATATAGTGGCTACGCAGACACATCGCAACATGACACTGCGACTGGCATTTTACAAGCCATCGGAAGTGGCATCTTCCAAGGTGCTGATGTGCTATCAGGGCAACATTGAAAGTATGGACGCTGATTTTCCGATTGACCCTGTTGAGGTGGATGTGCCGTTCGGCACCTATGAGGTGTGTTATCGCAAAGGCTATAACCAAATATCACAAAAACGCCTAATCCGCATAGGTGAGAACATCAACGGGATAAGTTATCTTCCCGCCGACGGCAATAATGTGTCAGCCTCTACGCTGCTCTACAACAGCAGCCCTACCGAAATCATCATACCCTCACAGATCACTGTAGGCTCTACAGACCTTACTGTCACAGAGATTGAGCCTGAAGCATTCCTCGCCAACAGGGTACTGGAAGTGATAGATTTGCCCTCAAGCATCAAAAAAATAGGTGCCGGAGCTTTCACAGTATGTCCCTCATTGAGTCAGATAATCCTACGAGCCCAAGAGCCGCCGTTCACATATCGCAATGCCATAGCACCGGGACTCAGCTCGGCCACCGAGTTTTATGTGCCCGCATCGGCTTACGACAAATACCGTCCACTGCTTGAAGGGTATAATCCGTTGTATTCCTTAGTGGAGTCTATTGAGTCAAAGACAGAGGCAGTGACCTCGGCAAATACTCCGTTGTCACTGTCGGTATCACCTGCTCACGAAGCCATCAATCCCGCTTTCATCATCACTCCGGTTGACAATGCATCGGCAGAGGTGGCTGAAGTGACAGTAGCCTCAGTAACACCGGGTGTCCTCAACCTCAACGTGAAAGCGCTACGAAAAGGCACAGCCACTTATCATGTGTACCCCGCACACCGCAGCGATGATTATTCCGTATTGACTCTGGAAGTGCCGGAAAGTGCCGGCATTGACAAACCACAGGCCGATGACGACAACTCTCCGCGTGCCATATACGATTTGCTCGGCCGTCCGGCGAAAGCAGACAACAACGGGAAATCGCCTAACGTACGTATCATTGTACATTCCGACGGCAAAGTAGTCAAATTCATAAAATGACACTTCCCGTGACTTTATAAAGAAACTTAATCTGTAAACATTATTTTTTCACTTCCTCAAATCTAACCATATCTGATTACCAATATATTGGTAATGTATGGTACAAATATGAATATTCAAGTTCATAGGAATGACATCGGTTACTTTGTCGTTTTGGGTCTCATCTTGATTCTTCCCATTCCTTTTTAACTCGCTCGACTTCCGCTATCAACTGCTGCTCTGTGGGGAGGTACAGCTGATATTTTGACGCAACTATTGTATTGTTATCTGCAGGAAGAGTCATTTTAACCAATGTGTCGTTTTTGGCAGTGCATAGTAATATGCCGATTGTTGGATTCTCCTCCGGTAGTTTCTCAGTACGGTCGTAGTAATTGACGTACATCTGCAATTGTCCCAGATCCTGATGAGTTACCTCGCCTGTCTTTAACTCAAAAATCACGAACCGGCGAGCAAGACGGTTGTAAAAGACTAAGTCGATGAAGAACTCGTCATCTTCAAGCAATATCCTTTTTTGCCTGGCGACGAAAGTAAAGCCATTGCCCAGTTCAAGTATAAATTCCTGAAGGTGATTGATTAACTCTGTTTCAAGGTCACTCTCGTAGTAATGTGCTTTCTTTTCCAAACCCAGGAATTCCAAAACCATTGGATCCTTGACAATTTCCTGCGGTTTTTCAGGCTTCTTCTCTTTCCTTGCCATTGCGAGCACAGATGCCTTATCATTGCTAAGAAGCAAGCGTTCATATAGCATCGAATTGATCTGACGTTGCATCTGGCGTGCAGTCCAGCAATTACTTGCCGCTTCAAGCTCGTAATATTCACGTTTGTCTTTGTCTGAAATTTGAATTAATGCACGATACTGAGTCAGTTGAATTGTGAACGCAGTGCGTTCACTTTTGGGTATTCCAGGAAAAACTGCCTTGCAAAATTAAGCTGACGGTAGCTAAAACCACTTCCGTATTCGGGTTCTATCTCTTGGGCAAGATTCTTTATAAGACCTTTCCCATACTCAGCACGCGCACTCCCGCCCTGTTCTTCCTCGACAATGCGTCGTCCTATTTGCCAGTACATCTGTACGCGACAAAAGTCAACTGAGCGGACAGCATTAGACCGGGAGGTTTCAATAATCGAGCGTATTTCAGATACTAAATTCTTCATTTTTGTTATTTTGTATCTTCCCTTTCCGGAAAGATAGTCGAAACCCAGTTGGGAAGCTCAAGTGTACTATAAACTTTTATTGTACGGAAGTAGCTGAGGATAGCTGAAACTTCGTTACTCCTAATTCTTTTAGTATATCTATGATATCGACAACATCTGAATACTCAACATCTGTATCTGTTTTAATAGTGAAATTCGCATCTTTATCAATATTACTCATTTGCATCCAAGTTTGAAGTTCATGCTTTTTGTCGGCACTAAACATACTAATTACAGCTGGTTTGTTATCTATACCATTTCTATTATCAAAGCATTTCAAACGATTCTTGTTTGTTATATAAAGTATAATACCACTATTTGAACTTGGATTCTCATTTTGCTCCAGTTGCATTACTTCTGTGGGGCTTGATTTAATAGTGCTGGCTATTATAATAGGCGCGAAAAGGCTTAACAAACTTAGACAGCAAAATATGATACCACTCACACTTGGCCACTTTTTATCAAAATGCTTATTTGCCGACACTAAACCTATTATTGAAAATATCAAACCCATTAATCCCAAAAAACCACCAATTAATATAACCAACATATATAATGCGGCTGCTGGGAAATCGCGCTCTCCTATATGCGTAAATACAAGCACATTAACTACCCATATCAAAACGAGAACCGTGAGCGATAATCCAAAGCCAAGCCAAGCAATGACTTGTGATGGTTTTCTTACTGGAGTTATGACTTCCATGATATTATATGATTAAAAAATTTATTCGTTTACTTTATGCAGATTAGGATGATGCAATCAGATATTACTACTCCTATCATTACGGAGTTTTGCTATTGTTTTCTCAACTCTTGCGCGAGCCTCATGCGAGGCAGCCTCAATCCCGGCAGCCACACGCTCGGCAGCCCGGCGGGTGCTTTCGCGGGCATCCTCGGCAACCTCACGCATAATCTGAGCCATGCGCTCGTCGCCCGGCTCCTCCATCGACGTCAGTCGATAATTATTCATCTCAGCTTCGGACATAGTATAATCTTTTCTTATTCAACGCCAAAGTTACGAAAAAAGTGTGAACATAGTATCTTTATCGGTCAAAAGCCCCTATTATCAACCTTCCTATCTGTCCGAATGGATGCCAAAACGGCTCCATTATCTATTAATAAGTTGAAAAAATCATGAACTTAATTAATTATGATTTCGCATTTCAATATTGTTAATGCGAAAATTTTATTAAATTTGCAATTGTATGCGTCAAGGTTACTCTTGGTGAGATACTGATGCATATCAGTTGTTTTGGCTTTGCCAGGACATATATATTTTATAAAAGCGATTTATAGGCGCGTCTACTTGGCTATCAAAAATCTGGAAAATCTTTGGTAAAGTCTGGAATTAGCAAACAGTAGATGCCAATGTGGATATGATTATCATCTGCCCTTTCTGCGTTAACGCGAAGGAACGGTTGTGCTCATATTTCTGCGTAAGGCCTCTGCGTTAGCTCGTCCTACTTTACCGGACAAATCCAGAGCCTCTGATAGCGGGAAGAGCAATAGCATCGGCTCTCACGCTTTTTAATTGAAAACCAATCACATGTTGAATAGGAAGCCTAAGACAATTATTGAAAAATGAAAAGATTCTTAGTATTTATGATATGCCTTTCTTTGGTTGTAAGCAATAGTAATATTTTTGCATATGACGGCACTGCAAAAGATGGAAACGGTAATACGTTCTATTACAATAATGTAAGTGACGGAATAGAACTTACATATGGCTTTGATGGCTATAACCTACAAGCCAATCTGATTATTCCTGGAACCCTTGACGGAAAAACGGTAGTAGGTATTGGAGAACGAGCTTTTATTAACTGCAGCAAGATCGAATCCGTTTCTTTTCCCTCAACAGTTAAATCATTAGGATATTTGTCATTTGCTAACTGTACTTCATTGGCATCTATAAGTATTACGGCAAACATAGAATTAATTGGAGCTGGAGCCTTCTCCGGTTGTACACAACTAGAAAAATTTACTGTCGAAGGTGGAAATACCAGATTTTTAGCGCAGGATGGTGTCCTTTATTCAAAGGATATGGAAACGCTTGTAAGCTGTCCGGGAGCTATGGCTGGTTCATTTATAATTCCTGGCGGCGTAAAAGAAACAGCCGAGTATGCTTTCTATGGTTGTAGAAAATTAACTTCAGTTACCTTACCGGAGAATTTTGAAAAAGTAGGGAGCTACACTTTCTGGTCGTGTCATTCATTAAAAGAGGTTCGTAGCTTAAATGTAACGCCTCCTGCAACCAATAAAATCAATGCTTTTTATGAAAATACAAATGTTGATATACTGTATGTACCCGTTGAAAGTCTGAATAAGTATAAGGATAACAGCAGTTGGACTAATAACGTCGCTGCAATTCTTCCCATCCCCATACCTTGCGAAAGCCCTGAAATAAACTATTCTAACGGTTGCCTTACTTTTAGTTGCCAAACGCCCGGCGCTGAAATACATTATGAAATAAATGTCCCGGACATGAAGTCAGGTGTGGCAAAAAATGGCCAGGGTCTGGAGCTCTCTGCGGTGTATGAGATATCAGCCCATGCTGCTGCACCTGATTATGAGGATTCAGAGTCGAAGACTGCCTATTTATATTGGTTGCCTGCCGGCGATAAATCAAGTTCTAACATTTGCGACATAGAACAAAGACCGATATTGGTAACATGCAATAACGGCTACATTTCAATTTCTGGCTTGGAAGAGAATGAGCGAGTGGATTTTTACTTGTTAGACGGCACATACCTAAGTTATTCGTTTGCCAAAGAAGGAACGGTAACATATACACATGCCAAAAGGGAATTGCTGATAATTAAAATAGGAAATAAATCTTTGAAATTAATGGCTCGCTGAGTCAAGGCCGCAGCAAACAGATATGATGTTTCAAATAATAGGAAATCAGATCTGAGTTTTTGTGCACTATGTTATTGAATCTTAGGTATGCGGTATAATAACACACAAAACGGCGTGTAATCTTGTGGATTGCATGTCGTTGATGCGTTAGATGCTCCTGCGGGAGCTATGTGTTACTTCACTTCTTAAAACATGAATAATGCTGAATTACAGCATTATTCATTAGCGTACTCCAAATATGCTTACTTTATAGTCAAAACATATTAATCTTAATCAATCTAATCATATCGGACCTCGGAAGCGGTCGGTTCTTGATTCTTAGCCTTCAATTCTCCAATGACCTCCATTGGCTGAGCCGATTCGTTTTATTAACCCCATTGTCTGCAGTCCTTTTAATATATATTTAATGCCATCCTCCGTAATATCCGGAAAATCTTCCGCAATCTCCTTTCTTGAAGCACTCGGGTTGACCTTTATATAATCCAAAACAGCTTTTGGGTTAATAGTCAATTTCCGAATAATGTTTTGGGTGTAATCTCTCCATAGGTATTGGCAAATGCTCAATATTTGATTTTGAAGTAGTCTAATATCGCTTTGTAATTGTCCTGCGCGGTGAGGCAAGTATCAGTCAAATATCCGGGAGTATGTCTCCATTCGTGGAGTCCTCGGTAGTAGAACAGCTTCAATTCTTCAGTAATAATAAAGGGTACTATGCCGAATCGAAGACAATCTTTGAACATGATAAGCCTGCCGATACGCCCATTTCCGTCCTTGAACGGATGTATAGACTCAAATTGCTGGTGAACGTCCAACATGTCATTAAAGGATGGATTATTTTTTGATTTATATTCCTTTAACAACATCCGCATGGCAGAGCCTACTTTCTGCGGCTGAACAGTTTCAACACCACCAACTTCATTTGGAAATCGTTTGTATTCGCCAACGGCAAACCAATCCTTTTGGGCATCGGTAGTTCCCGTTTTGAGAATAGCGTGAAGCTGTTTAATCAAACTTTCGCTTAGTGGTTCTGTTGAATGCTCTATGATAAAGTCAATACAACGGAAGTGGTTCGTTATCTCAATAATATCATCGATTCTGATGGCTTCTTCTGAGATGCCGATAGTATTAGTTTCAAATATATATATCTGGTTTGTTCCTTAGTAAGGCGACTTCCTTCAATATGGCTTGAGTTGTAAGTAAGGTCAATTTGGGTACGATGGTAGATTCCGCCTTTCATTTTGCTTTCTTTTTGAGCACGCAAAGCTTTCAGTAGCGGTGAAATCTTATTATGAGCGTTTATTCTTTGAGGCAAAGGTTGATCGGAAGGAATGCTCCATGTCTTGCCAATGAGGACCGCTCCCGGCAACTTGCCTTGCGCACAATAGTTACGGACTGTCCTTTCTGACAACCCATGCTCTTGTGCATATTCTTTTACAGATATAAATGCCATAGTTTATTTTGCCGAGTGGATATAAATTCTTGCCGATAGGAGGATTGTGTATCCAGTTATGCCGCAAGAGGTAAATTGAGATTAATGTTGCTATGGGGTGTATCTTATTATCAGAGAATTAGTGGAAATGTCTGATAGGCGAGCTGCTGAAATGCATTCATGGAATCGCAAAAAGAAAATGGAGTGTAACCTTTTGAGTTACACTCCATTTTGTTATTGTTGGTTAGTTGGTTTACTTCCTTATATTTGAAAACTACTGAATATCAACATGATGCAATCACATATCCCAAATATGGCAATAATAGATTGGAGATAAATCAATATGTATCTAACATGATAAAGTAGGGCTATTATTATAGCCATTGACATGTTTATGCGTTGTCATGCCTATATCGTTTATAGTGTCTCACCCATGTTAATTGCATACTATTAAGTTTACTAATCTAATCTTAAATATGAACAATATTTGACAAGCAGATTCTCTAACGGCAGATCCCCTCTTCCGAACCGTTCGGCATCAAGTTGTAAGATTCTTTCACTAATCTTCAGTTTCTTTTTGTAAGTTGCTTTGATGTAGTGGTATCCGTTTTCTCTACGATACTGATTTCAGAAAAATATTTTGAGATGTCTTCAGGATTGTAGATTATCGAATAACTTGGACGCTTCGCACCGGGAATATCTTCTCTGAGAATGCCTTTAATTACAAGATCTTGAATGTCTCTTATCGCCGTGTCTTTAGAACATTTTGCCAGCGTAGCCCATGTTTTGGACGTTATTTTTGCTTCATAACCATCAAGAAACAAATTTAATATATTGGTTTGTCTCTGACTAAGAGGAACTGACGAAACCTTTTGCCAGAAGAAGCTCTTGTTTAAAATTGTGCTGACGATATTTCCTGCTTCATCAAGCGCAGACGATAATGTTCTGGCATACCAGCCTATCCATTCTGTGATATCACCGTCGCCATGCTGAGACTTTTCCAAAACATCATAATAATGTTTTTTATCTCTATTTATCTGAGAAGATATATTATAAAACCGGAATTCGCTTTTATCAGCGCGAGCTAGAAGCATATCTGAAATTATGCGCGCCGGCCTACCGTTACCATCTTCAAATGGATGGATGCTGACAAACCAAAAATGTGCAATAGCCGACCGAATAACAGAATTGATATCTTCTTGGCCGTTAAACCAATCAAGGAATCGGGCCATTTCTTTTTCTACAAGGTGAGGCGACGGTGCAATATAATGTATTTTCTCTTTTCCGAGAACGCCCGATATGATATGTTCCTCGTGTGTACGATAGCGGCCTATTTCTATCTCCGACCCTTCGCTGAAGCCTGTTGGGGAAAATGCTGCCTGCCAAGCGCAAATCTTCTCTTTAGTCAGTATCTGGTCATAATTGTTGACAGCATCGAGCATAACGGCTACGACAGAATCTATATAATGTGACGGCGCTGTCTGTCTGACATTTTCGATTCCCAATCTTCGGGCTATTGAGGAACGTACTTCGTCCACATTCAAACGGATACCTTCTATTTCTGAAGAGTGGACCACATCGCTGGCCAAATTTTCGGCCATTGCTTTTAATTTACAGTCAAAGCCAAGCGCGGCAAGCCTGCCATACAACAATCCTTGCTTACGATTCACTTCCTCAAGAATGGCCGTCAGCCGGGAGGCATCCCATCGGAATGAAGTCCAATTTTTCCTTTCGTGGATATACATAATATGATTGGTGCGTCGAAATGCTTCAATTTACGTCGCAAATTTTGCGACAAAAAAAACATGTTTTTGTCGCATTTCCAAATTAGCAGTAATTTTTGCAGCAATCAGAATAAAAGAAAATGGAGCGTAACCGGTTAGGGCTACACTCCATTTGTATGGATTTAGATATTTCTAAATTGATGGGTTATTTCACTTCCTCAAATATAAAGTATATTGATAATCAGTTAGTTACTGTTATCAAGA
>ENA-ORNP01001645-ORNP01001645.1-human-gut-metagenome-genome-assembly--contig:-NODE-1645-length-21828-cov-11.521563_pt1 | contig 21828 bp, 17 predicted proteins | sample MGYA00242119_ERZ509030 | MGnify/ENA primary metagenome ERZ509030 (study PRJEB26280, sample SAMEA2338708) | human gut metagenome | biome: human gut; feature: human-associated habitat; material: faeces... | reverse complement strand
GGCAGCCGAATGTATTGACCATTCAGGCGAAAGTACTGCTTCCTCGCCTTTCATCCATATATGGCGTGTTTCAGTAGGTTCTCCCATAAAGTGACAGATAGCGTCGCCTTCGGGAATTTCAAAATAGAAATAGGCTTCCATGCGACGGCTATGTGTATGGGCCGGCATCGTATTCCAAATACTCCCGGGTTGCAGTTCGGTCATACCCATTTGCAACTGACAGGTTTCAACAACCTGACACACCAACATTTTATTGATGTTTCTATGATTGGAACCTTCGAGCGAACCCATTTCGGCAACGATAGCATCGGCTTTCGTTACTTTTTTATCGGGACAGTTGCGATGGGCAGGAGCCGAATTGAAATAAAATTTAGCAGGTTTAGCGGCATCTACGCTTTCAAAAGAAACCGTACGATCACCACAGCCCAAATAAAGGGCTTCCTTAAAATCCAAATCAAAGGTCTTTCCGTCGACTTTGACACGACCGGCTCCTCCGACATTGAAAATACCGATTTCACGACGGCTTAGGAAATGAGTCGCTTTCAACGGATCGATAGCTTCAAGGACAAGGGTCTCGCCTACCGGTTTTGCACCACCTACAATAAGGCGATCGTACATGGAATAAACCATGTTCACCTCATTGTCGACAAAAAGGTTCTGAATCAGGAAATCTTCACGCAAACGTGCTGTATCATAATTTTTTGCATCTTTGGGATGCGCAGCATAGCGCAATTCGTAATTGGTCTTCATATAAACAGTTTTTAAATTAAATATCTATTCCTCGGCTAATTTACAAACCATACAAATGTATAAAGAAATCCCATGAAAAGCTATTTTTTTGTAGTTTTTTATCCAAACTTTATCTTTTCTTATCCTCCGACATTTTTATAGGTTTCTCTGTTACAAAAAGATACCCCATCGATAGTCGATAGGGTACTTTGCTTTGGAGAGATAAAAACCGGCACTTATTTTCCTGCCAACGGAGCCGCTTGCGTATAAGTACGTGCTCCCAACTCCTTATCGAGCGTATAGATACCGAAACCGTTGTCTTTAATCATTTTCAAGGCATCGATATACCCCTGAGCCGTTTCTTCTTCCTCGACTTGCTCATCGATAAACCATCCCAACATGCTCTTTGTTGCATAGTCTTTTTCTTCTTCGGCCAAAGCATACAGATTATTGATCATAGAGGTTACTTTTTTCTCATGAGCCAGTGTGTCCTCAAATGCAGCCAAAGGAGACGACCACTCGGTCTGCACCTTATCGATGGGAGCCAACGTTACTTTTCCGCCCCGCGAAAGAATATACTTGATCAGAATCATGGCGTGATCTTGTTCTTCTTTGAACTGAACAGAAAACCAATTGGCAAAACCGGGATTTCCAAGTGCTGCAAAATTGGACGACATCGACAAATAAAGATATGCCGACCAAAACTCCGCATTAATTTGCGCATTGAGCGCATCTTGAATCTTATTGCTAAGCATAATTATTTAGTTTTTGGGGTTTAAATTTCACGACCCCAAAAGTAGCTATTTTACCCGTCAATGCAAAAAAAATCTTAACCCTCAATTCACGAGTAAATCTTCACGCACTCCGGCAACAGAATAATCGCGCGAGCACATCTCATATATGAGCTTGAGCCAAACCAGAGTGACCGGAAGAGCCTTAAGCGCATATGGCCACATAAAAGAGTAGCGTATGCTGTGAGGGAAGAAGTCAGCTCCGTAACTCGCAAACACAAGCACAAATATCACAAGTACCAGATCGGTGCGGCCACGCCGCCACGGAGCAGTGAGGTACCAAAGAGCGACACCGGTAAGCGCTATAATATAGCCACTGCTTTCGCTGCCGGTGCTGAACAGCACTATGCACATGAGAACCGAAGCCACGAGTGCCCATTGAAATCCGATGTTACCGTATTGTCTGACACGAACAGCCGGCAGGAGAAAAAGCACCATTGCCGGCACCAGCATCCACAAGTCGCTTCCCCACCATCCTGAAATCTTATGCACCATGCCGAGAGTGGAGATATTCTGATAAAATGCATCGGCATTAAGAGCATTTTTGTCGGCAAGGGTATGCATCCATTCAGTGTACTGGCCAAGGACATATGCAGGCTCAGCCATCACAAACGGCAACGCGAACCCAACAGCAAACCATATTGCCAGCCACCCCGCAAATCGCCACTTTTTATTGGTGAAAACAATAAAGGCCAATCCAACGATTCCATACAGTTTCGTAAGCGTGCCAAGCATTATAAAGCACGCCGCCCAACCAACCTTGCCTTTGCGAATGGCACAATATGTGGCAACAACCAAAGCGCATATGGCTATATTGAACTGCGCCATGTACAGGGCCACAAGCAGCTCATAGCTCACGAACCAGTATATGAACATACGCTTTTTCAGCGTCAGCGGAAGTTTCAGAATCACGAACCACAGAAGGGCACTCATGGCAAGTTCCCACAAAATAAGGCTTGCCACCGGAGGCAATACGGCAAACGGGGCAACGAGCACGCCAAACAGTGGCCCGTAGAGATTGTGGTCAAAATATTCGTCAGGATAATAGGCATAGAGCGACAAACCGTCGCGCAGATGAAAGAACACATGACGAAATATCCTGAAATTGTTGAGATGCATGTCAAGACGGCCCTTATAGATGGCGGCGAACACAGCCATTACACCCCACAGCACTGCGATAGTGCGCGGATTGGAGGCAAGAGGATGCCCCGTGATTTTATTGAGCAGCTTTTTCATGAGTAGAGGTGTGCACATCCGGCATCACCTGTGTTCCGTTATACACATTTACTATATAAGGTTGCCGGTGTTTGCTTTCGTTGAACACGCGGCTGAGATACTCGCCAATGATACCCAAACACAGCAACTGCACCCCGCCAAGAAACAGAATGGTGACCATAAGGGTTGGATAGCCTGCTACCGGATCTCCCCATATCAAGGTGTTCACAAGCACATACACGAGATAAACAAACCCTATGAGCGAGCATAGGACACCAAGCAGCGACGCTATGCGCAAGGGTGCTGTAGTGTAGGAAGTCAGCCCCTCTATGGCCAGATTGATGAGGCTGAAAAAGTTCCATTTGCTCCGGCCGGAAGTGCGGTTGAGCTGCTTGTACTGAATCCCTTTCTTGCGGTACCCTATCCAGCAATACATCCCCTTGGTGTTGCGCTGGGTTTCGCGCATCTGGCGAAGCGCATTGACGCACACCCTGTCAAGGAGCCTGAAATCGCCGGTGTCGGGCTGAATGGGCACGCGGGTTACATTCTGCAGCAGCTTGTAATACCATTGTGAGGTTTTGCGTTTCCACCATCCCTCATTGCTTTCGGTACGCTGTGCATACACATCCTGCCATCCCTCTTCCCACAGTTCAAGCATGCGGGGAATTACATCAGTGGGATGCTGCATGTCGCTGTCCATGATTATTACAGCGTGGCCCGTGGCGTAATCCATGCCTGCGAGCATAGCCGCTTCCTTGCCAAAATTACGGCTCAGGGCTATATAACTGAACCGGGAATCAGATTCGTGAAAACCGGCCGCAATGGAGGCTGTAGCATCTGTGCTACCGTCGTCAACAATCAAAAATTCCCATTCATAGCCGGGATTTTCAGAGGCAGTCTTCACCATCTTGTCATGCAAAAGAGGGAGCGAAGCCTCCTCATTGTATGCCGGGAGAAGAACAGTAATTCGTTTCATACACTCTTGTTATATTTACGCACAAGCTCACTGAATGTGCCGAAACCGATACCGCGCTGCTTGGCGTCGGTAATGAGCGAGTCAAGCATACAGCACATACCTGCACCGCTCCGGTGACATATCATTGCGGGCAATTTATAATCGGGAGCGAGCGATTTCAGGTCATAAAACTCCCACGGATGAAAATAAGTGACAAAATATCCGTCGGCATGCTCCACGCGCCGTGCCAATGTGCGGTAAACCGCCGGCGGCAAAACATGCCCGGCAAGCCAGAACATCGGGAACCGCACCCAAGGAGTTACCGAAGCCGGAATCTGAATCACACCGCCTTCCTGCTCATACATGGTGCGCGGCTTGGCGAGATTGTTGTACCTTCCGGGGATAAATGTGGGATTGAGCGAGGATTCATAAGCATATCCGGCTTGAGCAAATAAATCGGGGTCAATTTTTCGCATGCGGGCCATCCGGAACCCGCGCACATCGCACCCCGTCAACTCCTGAAGCCTCAAACGCGACTCAAGTATATGCGCCGGCTCAAACACCCAGTGGTCAACGCCGTGGCTTGCCACCTCGTGACCTTCCTTAACTATCCGCGATAACTCATCAGGAGCATTTTCGGCAAATTTCACGGTAACGAAAAAGGTGGCTTTCACCCCATGCTTCTTAAGAATGTCGAGGATGGCATTCGTACCGTGGCGCGACACCTTCATCTGCGTGGCAAACGGCATATCATAGCCATGCTCTTTGGGCAGGTCAAATTCTTCAATATCAAAGCTCAAACAGTACATGGGTACAAATGTAAACATTTTTTTGTAATTTTGCCTTATGAACAGTTGTTCCTCACCACAATCCAAACACCGCGCCCCGCGCAACCGCACGCTGACAGTGACGCCAGAAGAAGCTGATTATCTGGAGCCACAGATGCTTCACCCTGACGACGAGTTCAAAATTGACTCAATAATGTGCGGAAACATAGAAGATTGTGTGAACAAAGTACCCGACGGATATTTCCAACTCATCATAATAGATCCGCCATACAATCTGAGCAAGGACTTTCACGGCACTAAGTTTTCACGGATGAAACCCGATGCCTATGAGCAGTGGCTCAATACGTGGTTCGGTAAAGTCTGCGACAAACTCGCCCCAAACGGCACACTGTATATGTGCGGCGACTGGCAATGCTCGGCCGCCATGCAATCGGTGATTGCCCGGCGGTTAACTATTCTTAACCGTATCACATGGCAACGCGACAAAGGCCGGGGAGCGCAGGCCAACTGGAAAAACACCACCGAAGATATATGGTTTGCCGTCAACAATCCGCACGACTATTATTTCAATCTTGATGCTGTGATGCTAAAGAAACGCGTGCTTGCGCCTTACCGCGAAAACGGCAAGCCCAAAGGGTGGAATGAAACTGACGGACACCGTTTTCGTCTCACACATCCGTCAAACTTCTGGAACGACATCAGCATACCGTTCTGGTCAATGCCGGAAAACACCGACCATCCGACACAAAAGCCCGAAAAGCTGTATGCCAAGCTCATACTTGCCTCATCCCAACCCGGCGACCGCATTTTTGATCCCTTCTCGGGCAGCGGCACCGCTGCAGTCACGGCAAAAAAACTCGGGCGCCACTTTTTCGGCATAGAAATCAATCCCACCTATTGTCTCTGGACGCTCAAACGACTGCAACAGGCAGATAGCGACACCTCTATTCAGGGGTATGCAGACGGAATCTTTTATGAGCGCAACTCACATCCCGCCACCAAATAACCGGGCTTTTGTCAGGTAATGAGCCACAGCGTGTAAGATATGTAAACAATTGACGGTCATTTCACAAATTTTCACTAACTTTGCCGCCTGATTTTACATAAAAACTTAACGATATGCATCTTACTGAGCTAACAGCAGTATCTCCGGTGGATGGCCGTTACCGTTCAAAATGCGAGCCTCTTGCCGAATATTTTTCTGAATATGCTCTCATACGCTACCGTGTGAGAGTGGAAGTGGAATATTTCATCGCCCTGTGCGAATTGCCATTACCCCAACTTGAAAACGTGAGCCATGAGGTATTTCCGGCTCTGCGTGCCATATACAAGGATTTCACGCTTGACGATGCAGCCCGCATCAAGGAGATAGAATCCGTCACCAACCACGATGTCAAAGCCGTGGAATATTTCCTGAAAGAGCGCTTTGACGCATTGCATCTTGATGCCTACAAGGAGTTTATACATTTCGGACTGACATCACAGGACATAAACAACACCTCAGTGCCCATGTCGGTGCGCGAAGCCATCCATGAGGTATATCTGCCCACGCTTGACAAACTCGTATCGGATCTTGAGTCCAAAGCAGAGGAATGGAAAGATGTGGCCATGCTCGCCAAGACCCACGGCCAGCCGGCATCACCCACTCGATTGGGCAAAGAAATCATGGTGTTTGCCTACCGTCTGCGCAAGCAGATAGAGCTTTTGCGCGCTGTGCCCGTAAGCGGCAAATTCGGAGGTGCCACAGGCAACTTCAATGCGCACACCGTGGCTTATCCGGCTTATGACTGGAAAAAATTTGCAGCCAATTTCCTTAGCAGCCGTCTTGGCATAGAACGCGAGGAATATACCACCCAGATTTCCAACTACGACAACCTTGCGGCACTTTTTGATGCTCTGCGCCGCATCAACACCATCATCATAGATCTTGACCGCGATATATGGCAATACATATCTATGGAGTATTTCAAGCAGCGCATCAAGGCCGGCGAGGTCGGTTCATCGGCAATGCCTCACAAAGTCAACCCGATAGACTTTGAAAACTCCGAGGGCAATCTGGGTCTGGCAAACGCCATTCTCGGGCATCTGTCCACCAAGCTGCCTATCTCGCGTCTGCAACGCGACCTGACCGACTCCACAGTGCTCCGCAACGTGGGTGTGCCTCTGGGCCACATGCTCATAGCGCTGGCAAGCACACTCAAAGGTCTCGGCAAATTGATTCTCAACGAAAAAGCCATATACGCCGACCTTGACAACATGTGGGCAGTCGTGGCCGAGGGAATACAGACCATATTACGCCGCGAGGGGTATCCACATCCCTATGAGACACTCAAGCAGCTCACCCGCACCAACGCTACAGTTACAGCCGAGAGCATTGCCGAATTTATTGACACACTACAGGTAAGCCCCGAAGTAAAAGCAGAGCTGCATGCCCTTTCGCCCCACACTTATACCGGACGTTAATAATCTATCACAATAATCTAAAACTAAGTACTTATGTCAATGGTAAAAAACCGCTTTTTAGCGCTTGTTCTTACCGTGATTGGCTGCTGCATGGCAGTCAACGCGGCTGAACGCATGAAAATGAGCACCACGGTACCACCCGCAAAGATTCCGGGTGTGCCTGTGATGGAAAACCCTCTGTATGACCCGGAAGGCACCAATGAATCCTACATAATGAATGTTACTGAAAACACATATTTCGGCAACGAAGATGTGGACGGATACAAAATGACCATCCGCCGCTCTGCCGACGGCAAGAAAATCTATTTTCAGGACCTCACCCCCGGATTCAACGGCGATGCCAATACCGAAGGATATTCGTGGGTAATGGGTAATGTAGATGGCAATGTCATCACCATACCCGCCGGCCAGGTACTCTACAAAACCGCCGAGCAGGTGCTGTATCTTGAGGTAGTGTCGTTTGACGAAAACGGCCAAGTCAAAGACTTTCTTAACGATGTCACTTTCACCATCAACGGTGATGTGATATCGCAAACCAACAATGATGTACGCATTGCCGTGTTTGACAACGCAGAAACCATGGACGAAGCCGGATTCTTCATCTTCATGAACAACTTTGTAATCCAGCCCATCAGCGATATATTCACTTTCACTGTTCCGGCTGATGCCGAAGTGGAAGAATGGATGTTGACCTCAAGCTCCGATTCCAGACTTGTGAAGGTGGCACGCAGCGGTAACGATGTTTACATTGCCGGACTCAGTTCCATGGCTCCCGATGACTATGTCATGGGCACCATTGCCAACGGCAAACTCACATTCCGCTCCGGTTACATACTCACATCGGCAGCCACAAAATATATCCGTCTGATTGGCGCACGCGAAGGCGAACCGGACGAATTCGGCATGCCTCAGCTTGAAATGACAGCCACCTATGAGTTTGATGTGAACGATGCCGAGGACCATTTCACCCTCAATCCCGCAGGCGACTACATTGTAGAGGCAAGCTATTTCAACTTCAATATGCTCAACGGCATAAGCAATGTTGAGATATTCCGCTATGGCGGTGATGTTCCTGCCACACCGGCCACCCCTGAAATAATCAGCTGGTCCGAAGCCGACGGCCTGCTCCAGTTTACGATTCCGTGCAGCGATATTGACGGCAATTATATCAATCCCGCCCATATCACCTACCGTATCTACCTTGATGGCGAGCTCCACACATTCTCACCAGACAATTATTACGCCATTCCAAGCGAGATGACGGATATACCATATGATTTCACAGATTATTACGACATTTACACCAACAACGAAACAAAGACCATATTTCTCCATGCTCAGGCATTCGCCACTGTTGAGATAGAATCTATCTATACAGTGGACGGCGATGCACGCGTGTCAGGTCGTGCCCTTTACTCCGGCATTGACTCTGTAACCAACAATGTCAGCCCCGTAGTGAGCGAAACCTACACCGATATTCTTGGACGCAGAGTGTCATCTCCGGCACCCGGTTCATTTATCATCAAAACATCTGTGCATTCCGATGGCACACGCACCGTATCCAAGCATATCGTGCGCTAAGAGTCGTTAGACCCTGTCGGAGCGCATTAGCCCGATAATCAGAACAAGCCGTATGAAATTTTATAAAAAATATAGGATTTTATACGGCTTTGTTTGTTATTATTATTAACTTTGCTGCACTCTTGAGCACAAGAGTGACTCATTGGTGCTCAGTTTTATATTTTATCTACATATTTTTATACCTTTAGATTACGCCGCGAGGCAGTCTTATTGTTTTTTAATTATTATTTATCAAGTATTTAAGTAAAGGCTACTACACATGGAAAGTAACGAGAAAAAGCCCAAGCGTCCCCGTATCGGACAAATGGCAAACATGAATCCCGAACAATCCGCTACCCCTTCTACTCAAGGCAACGACTACAATCCCGATGCACCGCGCCACAGCGAATATCGTCCGCGCCCGTCATATCAGCGTCAAGGAGGGTACAGTAACCGACAGGGAGGTTACAACAACCGTCAGAACGGGTACAACCGCTACAACAATCAGGGAGAAGGCGGTTATCGTCCGCGTCCGCAGTATCACAACCCCGCAACTCCCGCCGATGGAGAAAACACCACTCCGGAAACAGAAGGAGAAGATATGCAGCAGCGCCCGTACCAGCGCCCATATCAGCAGCGCCCATACCAACAGCATCCGTATCAGCAGCGCGAAGGCGGCTACAACAACCGTCAGGGCGGATACAACAACCGCTACAACAATAACCGTCAGGGCGGGTACAACAACCGCTACAACAACGCCTCTCAGGGCGAAGGCTCAGAAGGCGGATACCGTCCGCGCCAGAACTCTTATGGCAACAACCGTCAGGGCGGATACAACAACCGCTACAACAATAACCGTCAGGGCGGATACAACAACCGTCAGGGTGGCTACAACAACCGCTACAACAATCGCAACCAAGGCCCGCGCCAGAATCAGTACGGCATGCCCCAAGGCGGCAAGAGCTTTGTGCCGCGCCCCAAGAAAGTAGAATATGAGGCACCTGTGATTGATCCCAACGAAGAAATACGCCTCAACAAATATATGGCAAATGCCGGAATCTGCTCACGCCGCGAAGCCGATGAGTACATCCAGCAGGGTCTTGTGAAGGTTAACGGTGAGGTAGTTACCGAACTCGGCACCAAAATCACTCACAAGGACACAGTGGAATACGATGAAAAGCTCGTGACACTTGAGAGCAAATGCTATATATTGCTCAACAAGCCCAAAGATTGCGTCACCACTTCCGACGACCCCAACGGCCGCCTCACGGTGATGGATCTGGTGAAAGGTGCCTGCGATGCACGCATCTACCCTGTAGGCCGTCTTGACCGCAACACCACCGGTGTGCTGCTGCTCACCAACGACGGTGACCTCGCATCCAAGCTCACCCACCCCAAATACGTGAAGAAAAAGATTTATCATGTTTGGACTGACAAGGACATTGCCGAAGAGGACATGCAGCGTATTGCCGACGGCATAGAGCTTGAGGACGGACCCATTCACGCCGACGCGATAAGCTATGCCACCGACACCGACCGCAATCAGGCCGGCATTGAAATCCACTCGGGCCGCAACCGCATCGTGCGCCGACTTTTTGAAAGCCTCGGCTATCATGTGACCAAGCTTGACCGCGTTTATTTCGCCGGCCTCACCAAAAAGAATCTGCCGCGCGGACGCTGGCGCTACCTTACTCAGGAGGAAGTCAACTTCCTCAAAATGGGTTCTTTTGAATAACTCCGAAACATCTAAACTCACAATGAAACGAGATAAAATCACAACCCTCTTTTCGCCAGACATGATAGGCAAAGAGGTTAATGTAATGGGATGGGTGCGCACCCGTCGCGGCAACAAACACGTGCAGTTTGTTGCCCTCAACGACGGCTCTACCATCAAGAACATCCAAATAGTCCTTGACATGGCCAAGTTCACTGACGAGCAGCTGCGTCCGGTGACCACAGGTGCCAGCGTGCATGTGACCGGCACTCTGTGCGAGTCCATGGGCAAAGGTCAGAGCGTGGAAGTGCAGGCCGACACTCTTGAGGTATTCGGCACCGCCGATCCCGAAACATATCCCCTCCAGAAAAAAGGCCACACCCTTGAATTCCTGCGCGAAAAAGCCCACTTGCGTCCGCGCACCAACACTTTCGGTGCGGTGCTCCGCGTACGCAGCACTCTGGCATTCGCCATACACAAATTCTTTAACGAGCGTGGTTTCTTCTACCTCAACACTCCCCTCATCACAGCGAGCGACTGTGAGGGTGCAGGAGCAATGTTTCAGGTAACAACCCTTGACCTCAACAATCTGCCAAAAACCGAAGACGGCAAAGTGGATTTTTCAGCCGACTTTTTCGGCAAACCCACCGCTCTTACCGTAAGCGGACAGCTTGAAGGCGAGCTTGGTGCCACCGCACTCGGTGCCATCTACACTTTCGGACCCACCTTCCGTGCCGAAAACTCCAATACTCCCCGCCACTTGTCGGAGTTCTGGATGATAGAGCCTGAAATGGCATTCTATGACATTGCCGACAATATGGATCTGGCCGAAGAGTTCATCAAGTACTGCATCAGCTATGCTCTTGACAACTGTCGCGATGACATTGACTTCCTCGCTCAGATGTATGATCCGGAACTCGTGAATCGCCTCAAATCGGTTATCGAGCAGAAATTTGTGCGTCTCTCTTACACCGAAGGCGTGAAAATTCTTGAGGAAAGCGGCCACAAATTTGAGTTTCCCGTGTTCTGGGGCGCTGACCTCCAGAGCGAGCATGAGCGTTTCCTTGTTGAGGAGCATTTCAAATGCCCGGTAATCCTCACCGACTACCCCAAGGATATCAAAGCATTCTACATGAAGCAGAACGAAGACGGTCGCACGGTGCGCGCCATGGATGTTCTGTTCCCGAAAATCGGTGAAATCATCGGCGGTTCGGAACGTGAGGCCGACTACAACAAACTTCTGGCACGTATCGAGGAGCTTAATATCCCCATGAAAGATATGTGGTGGTATCTTGACACCCGCCGTTTTGGCACAGTGCCTCATTCCGGCTTCGGACTCGGATTTGAGCGTCTGGTACTCTTTGTGACCGGCATGACCAACATTCGCGATGTCATTCCTTTCCCGCGTACACCCAAAAACGCTGAATTCTAATCCTATATCACAATCATATCATGAGGGTGCGCGCTGTTGCGCACCCTCTCTTTTTATCACACCCAATCATGGAACGGAACAAAACCCCTCTCGTGGTCACTATTATGGCATCACCGAGGCTGAACGGCAACACCGCCGCGCTGCTTGATGAAGCCGAACGAAGTGCCCGTGCCGCAGGAGCCGAAGTGAAACATCTGACACTAAGCCATCTCAATGTGCGTCCATGCGTGGGATGCATGAAATGCCGCATCACAGGCACTTGCGCCCTGCCTCATGACGATGCCCATGACATTGCCTCTCTGATACATAGTGCCGACAGCATCATAATAGCCATGCCTGTCTATTGGAGCAGCATGCCGGGCACACTCAAAGTGCTGCTTGACCGGCTTGTATATGCATTTATTGACACTTCCTCGCCCCATAGGTTACCAAAACCGCTCCAGCGCGGTGCCCGGCTGGGTGTGATCTGCTCCTGCACGGCACCATGGCCACTGAGCCTCACCCAGACAAAACCGGCCGTGAAATCACTGCGCCGCATATTCAGACAGGGAGGCTTTACCGTATATCCCGCTCTGTGTCTTACAGGCACACGCTCTCTCACCGCCCCCAAACCATCTGCCCTGAAAGCAGCTGCATCGCTCGGCGACCTCCTTGCCCGCCCCCGATGAAGTCAAGGCGCAATTCTTGTCACACCCCACCCATCCGCTACACTTTTCAGTTTGCTGTAAACGAAATTATTAGTAACTTCGCGACATATTTATACATACATTTTCATATTTCTACTCTCAGCATATTTTATTATGGCTACCACATTGATTTCCACAGATTTCAATTTCCCCGGACAAACCGCAGTGTATCATGGCAAAGTGCGCGATGTTTACACCATCGGATCCGATCTTCTGGTAATGATTGCCACCGACCGTATATCGGCTTTTGATGTCATCCTGCCCCAAGGCATCCCCTACAAAGGTCAGGTTCTCAATCAGATTGCCGAATATTTCCTTGACTCAACCGCCGACATTGTACCCAACTGGAAACTTGCCTCTCCCGATCCTATGGCTACTGTAGGTCTCCGTTGCGAAGGATTCAAAGTAGAGATGATTATCCGTGGCTACCTCACCGGAAGCGCATGGCGCGAATACAAAGCCGGCTGCCGCGAGATATGCGGTGTGAAGCTGCCTGAAGGCATGCGCGAGAACGAGCGTTTCCCCGAACCCATCATAACCCCGACCACCAAGGCTGACGCAGGTCACGATGAAAACATATCCCGCGAGGAGATCATTGCACGCGGCATTGTGTCGGAAGAGGACTACAACACCATGGAGCGTTACACCCGCGCCTTGTTTGAACGCGGCAGCAAAATGGCCGCTGAAAAAGGTCTGATTCTCGTAGATACCAAATACGAGTTCGGTAAACATGACGGCAAAGTTTATCTCATTGACGAAATTCACACCCCCGATTCATCACGCTATTTCTATGCCGAAGGGTATCAGGAAAGATTTGAACAAGGGTTGCCGCAGCGTCAGCTCTCAAAAGAATTTGTGCGCCAGTGGCTCATTGACAACGGATTCATGGGACGCACCGGTGAAAAGGTACCTGAAATGACCCCGGAATTTTGTCAGAGCGTATCTGAGCGTTACATAGAGCTTTACGAGCACATAACCGGCACTCCGTTTATCAAAGCCGATGAGACCAACCTCACCGACCGCATAGCAGTAAACGTACTTGACTGCCTGAAGAATATTTCGCTGTAATGCATCAGGCTGATTGCGAAAACATCAATCCCTACCACGCTGACGGGGGCAAGACATCGCAGGTGCGCACGATGTTCAACAACATTGCGCCGGCCTACGATTTCATGAACCGCGCCATGACTTTCGGCATTGACCGTTTGTGGCGCCGCAAGGCCGTGAAACTTGTGGCGTCGCTACATCCGCGCAGGGTGCTTGATGTGGCCACCGGCACAGCCGATATGGCCATACTCATGGCCCGCAAATGCTCAGCCGGAATCACCGGGATAGATCTTTCGCAAGGTATGATAAACGTAGGTCTGGAGAAAGTGAATAAAGCCGGACTTGCATCCCGAATCAATCTGCAGGTAGGCGACTGCCTTGACCTGCCTTTTGACAGCAACACGTTTCAATGCATCACCGTGGCTTACGGAGTGCGCAACTTTGAGCATTTGCTACAGGGATATGAATCGATGTTCAGGGTTCTGGAACCCGGCGGCACACTGGTGGTGCTTGAACTTTCCACACCCACTTCAGCAGTGGTCAAGCCGTTTTACAAGTTCTATACACGCGGCATAATACCTCTGGTAGGACGATTGATTTCGCACGACTCAAGGGCCTACTCCTATCTGCCTGAAAGCATCGCGGCTGTGCCACAAGGCACTGCCATGACATCGCTCATGGAGGAGGCCGGATTTGAGAACGCCACAGCCCGCCAGCTCACTTTAGGGGTATGCACACTCTATACCGCAGTCAAGCCTCTTTCCTCAAAAACATAATATTTTGACCAACCATAACACTAAATAAATGAACAAATTAGCACTCGTCATGGCGATTACTCTTACCGCCGGCACTTCTGCACTTGCCGATGCTCCCAAGGAGCACCTCAAGAGCCTTGATGCCAAACAGATAGACAACACTATCGCCCCTGGCACCGATTTCTACCTCCATGTCAACAAAAAATGGATGGAAGAAAACCCACTCACTCCCGAGCATGCACGCTACGGCAAATTCAATATCCTGTCCGATACAAGCGAAGCCCGCGTAAAAGACATTGTGCTCAATCTCGCATCCACTAATCCACAACCGGGCACCGTCGCCTTCAAGGTATCAACCATCTACAATCAGGCCATGGACTCTGCCCGCCGCAATGCCGAAGGGGCAAAACCTATTCTGGCTGACCTCAAAAAAATTGAAACCACTCCCCATGAAGGAATGACCGACCTGTTTCTGTGGATGCACGGCAACTATGCGTCACCATTCTTCAGCGCAGGCATACAGGAAGACCTCGCCAATTCATCAGTTTACGCCATGTATATCGGCGGAGGCGGCATGGGGCTTGGTGACCGCGACTATTATCTCAAGAACGACAAACGCAACAAAGAAGTGCGTGAAGCATACAAGAAACTCATAGTCACCCAGATGCGCAATGCCGGCTATTCCAAAAAGGACGCCAACCGCATCATGAACAATGTGATGAAGATTGAGACAGCTCTTGCCGACTCCGCACTCACTCGTGAGGAAAGCCGCAATATTCCGGCTATGTACAACCCCCGCACATTCGCTCAAATCAAGGAACTTTATCCCAACATTGACTGGGACCGCTTCTTTATTGAAACAATGGGCATTCAATCACCCGAACAGGTCATTGTAACCGAGCTAAAGTCTGTTGACCAAGCCAATAAGCTTATGGCTGCCCTCACCGACCGCGAAATCAAGGATTATTATCTTTGGAAATACGTGGCTCAGGCCGCCGGCAAGCTCAGCGACAATTTCAGCGATGCCTCCTTTGAGTTCAACAAAGTGATGAGCGGCGTACAGCAACAGCGTCCCCGCTGGAAACGCGCACTCGGCGCCACTGAAGGAGCCATGGGCGAGGCTGTAGGCCAGCTGTATGTAGAAAAATATTTCCCCCAGTCAAGCAAAGAGTACATGATAGGATTGGTAGAGAATCTTCGCACAGCCCTTGGCAAGCATATTCTCCATCTTGACTGGATGAGCGACGACACCAAGCTCAATGCCATCAAAAAGCTCAACGCATTCACCGTGAAAATCGGTTATCCAGACAAATGGAAAGATTATTCCACCATGGAAATTGATCCGGCTCTCTCCTACTACGAAAACATGCACAATGTGGGTATGTGGCATCAGAAAGACCTCTACAGCAAATGGGGCAAACCGGTGGACCGCACCGAATGGGGCATGACTCCGCAAACAGTCAATGCCTACTACAATCCTTTGGCCAACGAAATCGTGTTCCCTGCCGCAATACTTCAGGCCCCGTTCTTTGATCCTGAGGCCAGCGATGCAGAAAACTATGGTGGCATAGGTGTGGTAATAGGCCACGAGATGACTCACGGATTTGACGACCAAGGTCGTAACTTTGATGCCGAAGGCAACATGCGCGACTGGTGGACCGCCGAGGACAGCAAAGCCTTCACAGAAAAGACCAAAGGTCTTGGCGCTCAGTTTGACGCTGTGGAAGTGCTTCCGGGTCTCCATGCCAACGGCACCTATACTATGGGTGAAAACATTGCCGACCAAGGTGGCTTACGTGTGGCCATGACCGCATTCCTTGACTCGCAGAAGAAAAAAGGAGTGGACATTGCCACTGAAACCATTGAGGGTTACACTCCCGAGCAGGTATTCTATATGAACTATGCCAACCTGTGGGGACAGAACATCCGCGATGAGGAGATACGCTCACTCACTACCGGCGATGTTCACTCGCTCGGATGCAACCGCGTCAATGTGACCCTGCGCAACCTTGCTCCCTTCTTCAAAGCCTTCTCCATCACCGAAGGCCAGCCCATGTTCCGTCCCGAATCCGAACGCGTGGTAATCTGGTAATACCAAAGTCCTATAATAACTCAGGACGAGCTTGTGATGCAGGCTCGTCCTTCTTTTATATTCCCTATAACAATTATTCAAATATTCAAAAAAAGAAGAGGGATATGTGTGGTGGGGTTACGACGAAAAATTGTAACTTTGCAATTTGGAAAATTATTTATTGAAAGTGGAAACAAAGTATATTTTTGTGACCGGCGGGGTGGTGTCATCCCTTGGCAAAGGAATCATCTCTGCTTCGTTGGCCTGTCTGCTCAAGGCACGTGGCTACAGAGTTACGATTCAGAAGTTTGACCCCTATATCAATATTGACCCGGGTACCCTCAATCCTTATGAGCACGGCGAATGCTATGTGACCGAAGACGGCCATGAAGCCGATCTGGATCTCGGACATTACGAGAGGTTCACCAACGTACGCACTTCCCGCGCCAATAATGTTACTTCAGGGCGTATATTCCAGAGCGTAATCGACAAGGAACGCAGAGGCGATTATCTGGGCAAAACTGTTCAGATTATTCCTCACATCACTGATGAAATCAAACGCAATGTGAAAATTCTTGGAAACACGGGCAACTTTGATTTCATTATCACAGAAATAGGTGGAACTGTGGGGGACATTGAATCGCAGCCTTTTCTTGAAAGCGTGCGCCAGCTGCGCTGGGAACTGGAAGAAAATGCCTTGTGCATCCATCTCACCTACGTGCCTTATCTCCATGCGGCAAAAGAGCTAAAAACCAAGCCGACACAACATTCGGTAAAACAGTTGCAGCAGCTTGGTATCCAGCCCGATGTGCTCGTATTGCGCACCGAAAAAGAGATTCCTGGTGCCATGCGCAAGAAAATAGCCCAGTTCTGCAATGTCAGCCCAAATGCCGTAGTGCAATCACTGGACTGTTCCACCATTTACGAAGTGCCACTGATGATGCATGCGCAGCATCTTGACGAAATTGTGCTCCGCAAAATGGGCGTTACTCCGGAGGGCGAACCCCACATGGAGCCGTGGATGAAGTTTATTGACAAAATCAAGCGTGCCGACAAAGAAGTGACAATTGGCCTCGTGGGAAAATATGTGGAGCTTCAGGACGCATACAAATCCATCAACGAAGCATTATTTCAGGCCGCCACATACAATGACCGCAAGCTGAACCTGAAATACATTCATTCCGAAAAACTTTTTGAGCACAATGTTCAGGAGCAGATGCAGGATCTTGACGGTGTGATTGTTGCGCCGGGATTCGGACAGCGTGGCATTGAAGGCAAATTCGTGGCGCTTAAATGGTGCCGCGAACACAATGTGCCCACCTTCGGTATATGTCTGGGCATGCAGTGCATGGTGATAGAGTTTGCCCGCAACGTGCTGGGCTATGCTGATGCCAACTCCACTGAAATGGACCACACCACCACTCACAACGTGATTGACCTGATGGAGGAGCAGAAAAACATCTCCAACATGGGTGGCACCATGCGTCTTGGCGCTTACGACTGTCACCTTGCTCCCGACAGCATCGCAGCCAAAGCATACGGCACAACCGAAATACGTGAACGCCATCGCCACCGTTACGAGTTCAACAACGATTTTCGCGCTGATTTTGAATACGCCGGCATGAAATGCGTGGGTGAAAACCCGCACTCGCAGCTGGTGGAAGTAGTGGAGCTGCCCGACAAACGCTGGTATGTGGGCACCCAGTATCATCCTGAATATTCAAGTACGGTGCTTAATCCCAGTCCGCTTTTCCTAAGTTTCATGCGCGCGGCAATAGCCTACGGCGAGGAAAAAGCCTTGGAGAGTGCCGACCAATAATGTAATTATTAACAAATAAGTATATATTCACACCTAAACATGGACAAAAACACGCTTTGGGGCCTGCTGCTGATGGGAGCCGTGATTCTCGGCTTCATGTACCTAAATCAGCCATCTGCCGAAGAACGCCAGCGTATGGAGCGCGAACGGCAGGAACAGTTGGCTCAGGAAACGCAAAAATCTCCCGACGGAAATACCATTTCCATCGACTCCGTGACAAATGCCGACAAACAGGCCATTCTGTCAACAGTGAAATCTTTTGGTGCCACTGATTCAGCCACCAATATCACCACACTATCCAATGGTCCGGTGCGTCTGCAACTCGCAGCCGGTGGTGAACTGAGCGGTTACGTAACTGCCAACAACACTCAAGTGCCGGTCAACGACATTCTTAACGCCAGTTATGGCTCTCTGCCGCGTGCCACTGCCGCACTGGCCGTAAGTGAACTGAAACAGACTCTGGCCAATATTGTCAAATATGGTGGTTTCGCTCGCCACCTGACAGGCGACAGCACTACCGTGAAACTTGAAAATGATGTGCTCGCGCTGGAAATATCCAACAAAGGCGGTGCCATTTCACGTGCCACACTCAAAGAGTACAACAGCTACGACTCCACCAAAGTGAGTCCCATTGCCCCCGGCACCGACTCTTACGGATTTATCCTCACATCGGCCACTCAACGCTTTGACACACGCGAATTTTTCTTTTCTCCGATAATGGAGAATGACTCCACAGTGCTGATGCAACTGCAGCTTGGCGATGGTGCCTCTTGGGGGATACGCTACACACTGCCCAAAACAGGCTATCTTGTAAAGATGGACATTGTGCAGAAAGGCATGCAATCCATCATACCGTCAAGCGTAAGCACCATTGACATGATATGGAACCAGAAAATGGCGCGCAACGAGGCCGGACGAGTGTTTGAGGAACGCAACAGCGCCATCTACTACATGTTTGCCAATGGCGAAGTTGACAACCTCAAAGAGAGCGGTGCCGACCGCGAGGAACTCACCGAGCGCGTGAAATGGATTGGATATAAAAACCAATTTTTCAGCACGGTACTGGTTCCGCAAACCAATTTCACAGCCGCAGACATTGACAGCGAGGAGCTTGAAAACAATCCTGACTTCATCAAGCAGCTTTCATCATCCACCGTGCTTGACTACTCGGCTTCATTGGAATATCCCGCATCATTCACATGGTTCATAGGCCCCAACTCCTACCCTCTGCTCTCTGACATTGAAGAAACCATAACTCCGGAAGAAAATCTTCATCTCACCAAGCTTATACCTTTAGGGTGGACATTGTTCCGTTGGATCAACACCATTATCATCATTCCGGTATTCAGCTTCCTCGGCAACTACATAGCCAATTACGGCATAATAATACTCCTGCTCACAATCTTCATTAAAATCATTCTGTTCCCGTTCACATACAAGAGCTATATGTCGCAGGCCAAAATGCGCGTACTTGCTCCTGAAATCAAAGTCATCAACGACAAATATCCCGGCAACGAGAACGCCATGAAACGCCAGCAGGAAACCATGGCTCTGTACAGTCGCGCAGGCGCAAGCCCCTTCTCAGGGTGTCTGCCCATGCTGTTGCAATTTCCCATCCTGATTGCGATGTTCAATTTTTTCCCCTCGGCAATAGAACTGCGAGGAGAGCCATTCCTTTGGGCTAAGGACCTGTCAGCCCCGGATGCTATTGTAAGCTGGACCACCAACATACCTTTCATCTCCTCTACATTCGGCAACCACATCAGCCTATTCTGCTTGCTGATGACAGTAGTCAACATCATCTACACCCGCATCACTATGCAGAACCAGCCCGGCGGCAATTCCATGCCGGGAATGAAATGGATGATGTATCTCATGCCTGTAATGTTCCTGTTCTTCTTCAACAATTATGCAGCCGGTTTGAGCTACTACTACCTGCTGTCGCTGCTCATCACCATCATTCAGACTTATGTGTTCCGCAAAGTAGTGAGCGAAGAAAAGGTGCGTGAAACAATGCGACAGAACGCCGCCAAGCCCAAAAAGAAGAGCGGCTTCATGGCTCGTCTTGAAGAAGCACAGCGCAAGCAACAGGCTCTTCTCCGTGAACAGGAGAAACAGCGCACACGCGCAGGACGCCGCAGCAAATAATCGCTGACACACATTACCGCTATCAAACAAAAGGCTCCCCATGGGGAGCCTTTTTAGTATTCCGGCATTTGCAGCATCATTTGTTATTGGGCTTCGAAACTCCACCAAGATTCAGGTTTATGCGTTCCTCTTTGCCATTGATAGTAACGACAATATAGCAATTGCTGAAAACAGTACACCGCTTGAACTTCATTGTGATTATGGCCTCGCCACCGCTCAGATTTGTTTGCATTGATTTAGCCGGTAACTCCTTGCCGTCATTGTGAAACACGGCAGAAGTCACGCTTATGCTGTTGGATGCATCTTTGTCCACAACCACAATAGTGGTAGCATTTCCATAGTTGTCAATACTCTTGAACTTGGGTTTTGCCACACACGCACCTACGGAAAACAGCCCCATAAGCGCAATTAAAAAGAGTCTTTTCATAATTACATATCTAATTGGTTATACGGCAAATTTACCATCAAGAGTCAAGACAAGCCAAAATTCCAATCAATTAGACAGTCCTCTCAGCATGATGTAAACAACTGATATTCAGCATGAGGAATAAATTTCAAATCCACACCCTCTTCCGCACTACATTTTTGATGCAAACCACTCCTTATTTTGGGCATCCGAAGCCAATATTTTATCTTTAAGACGCGTGCGGCGGTTGTAAAAATTTTTCAGCTTCAAATCCATCATCAGGCACACAGCTTTGGCAGAAAACCCGGCATATAGATAAGTCATAAGCAGCACATCATTATCGCTCAACTCGGGTAGCTCTTTACATATGCGATTCAGAATTCCACCCATATTGGCGTTAACTGCCTCCGTCAACTCCGAAATCATTTTTTGCGAACGATAGGACATTATAATATCCTCCACATCACCGACTATCGTGGCTCTGGTACGCTCCGAATCATATTTGTCAAAATAAACATTACACAAATCATTAAATGCGCCGAACCCGTTATGATATAGATTCTCAATTCTGAGTTCATGCGCACATACCTCCTCTTGAAGTGCGCGCCGACACTCGGATTTTTTCCTTATAATCAGCCAGAAGCAAACGACACAACCAATCAGAGCCACAAAAGCCAGCACGCACCACAAACGCAACACAGCTATACTATGCTCGTACCTTTCTATTTCCGAAGCAAAATTCTCAGCCAGCAGCTCGCTTTCGCTCTGCAACCGTCCCTCATTGGTCAAAGGGATTTTAAACACACCCTCTGATGTATATGCGCAAATCATATCATTCTCAGAAAAGGCAAACAGCTGGGGAAACTCCACATCCACACTCCACAACACCCTTTTATGCACAACATCCTTCTCCATGCCGACCAACACAAACGGCTCCAAAGAGGAATAGACCGTATCGCACACCACAATCCTCACACTGTCCATGCTGAACGGCAGGTCACTGCACTCCACATTAAGACCAACAGTAGTAACCATCCCCTCATTTGATAAGCCCGAACAGCTGATAAGCAGTTTAGCATCTCCACCCTCATATTCAAGAAAAGAACGCCTCACAGTATTTGATGCCGAAGCACAGACGCACATCCACATCAGCCATATCACACAAATAAATCTATACCACATAACAAAACAAGTTGTAAATAAAAAAGGCCGCGGCAGGATGTCCTGTCGCGGCCGGTAAGGGGCGGTT
>ENA-ORNP01001642-ORNP01001642.1-human-gut-metagenome-genome-assembly--contig:-NODE-1642-length-21844-cov-3.023315_pt1 | contig 21844 bp, 26 predicted proteins | sample MGYA00242119_ERZ509030 | MGnify/ENA primary metagenome ERZ509030 (study PRJEB26280, sample SAMEA2338708) | human gut metagenome | biome: human gut; feature: human-associated habitat; material: faeces... | reverse complement strand
GGCAGACTTTCTAAAAATTATCCATGGCTTATTTACCATGGATAATCTTTCTTAAATTCCCAGTTATCATATAGCATTAATAAAGGTGTACATTGCATGCTGCTTTTACAATAATCCAATGCTTCATCTCTGTTATTAATAGTTCTATACATCTGAGGACCGATTATCATTTTTTCTCCGAAGTTTCCAAAATACAAAATACGCTGCTCACGTCTTTCGCAAAGATTAAACCCGAACATATCAATGCCGTCTTTATTTGGTTTATTATTGCCATTTACATCATAAGTAAAAGTCATACAACCACCATTCCAAGCATCAATAGTTGAACCGTCAGCTAAATAAATTTTAGCATTATTACTATTATTAGAGGTAGACCTTTCAATTTTTAAAGTTTTTATTTGAGGCTGATAATACTTTTCCCAATAAGCTTTCATCTCCTCATAATTTTTTATTTTCTGATTATCTTCATCTTCATCACGCAGATTTCCCGTTCTTGACCAATTTTCTATTTCCCCGTATTGACTTTGTGCAAGAAGAATTGCCTGATACATCTGGCTGTAAAACTTTTTTAATTTAACAGAAGTTTCTTTCCTATGCTGCTTTTGAATTAACGCAGGTAAGGTCATTGCCGCGACAATACCAATTATGCCCAGAGTTATCAAAACTTCTGCAAGCGTAAAGCCTTTTTTACACATATCTTTTTCCGCGACGCTACATGGTTTATTACCTGCGCCAATACCGGTTAAGGAGCTTAAATTACCTTGCCCCCCCCCAAAAAGTCTTACTATCACTGTGTTTTCCATAGTTTAATCTCCTTTGTTATTCTTTCTTTTCTTTTTTTATTAGCTGTAATTATTTTCGAAACGATAGCGGAAGCGTGTTTGAGAAAAGAGATACACATACTGAAAGAATTGACAGTCCACTGTATTGTTTTTATTATAAGACATTTTTTTGGAATTTTCAATACTTACGGTACCGGATCATTTCCACCCGGATTCCAAGGATGGCATCGGCAAATTCTTTTTATCCCAAGCCAGCCGCCTTTTAAAAGTCCGTATTTAACAATTGCCTGCCTTGTATACTCCGAACAGGTAGGATAAAACCGGCACGAAGGAGGAGTATGTTTTGAAATCTTCTGGTAAATTCCGATTAAAAACAAAACAAACTTTTTCATTAAATATCGTCCTTAAGCTAACTCATTGCAAAATTATCACCGATAGTATCAACAGCTTCAACCTTAATATCAGTAATAAGTTCTGAATAAGAAATAACGACAATTGTCGGGATATGACGTTCAAGAAGCTGGTACAGCGGCAGTCTTATTCTCGGAGAACAAAGGATTACAGGCTGCTGCCCGCATGCCTGCTGGGCTCTTATCATTGTATTTGCGGCAGATTCAATAAGCTCCTGAACCTGCATAGGATTTAACAGGAACATTGTTCCAAGCTCTGTTCTCTGACAGCTGTCATCAAGAGTTTTTTCCCATTCAGGCGACAATGTGAGAGCATACAAAACTTTGTCATCACCAACATTAGAAAGACATATCTGGCGTCCCAAAGCAGCCCTCAAACGTTCTGAAAGAATATCAGGTTCTTTTGAAAATCTGGCGTAGTCGCAAAGTCTTTCAAACACAAAAATAATATCTTTAATAGAAACCTTTTCTCTAATAAGGTTAACAAAAATCTTTCTCAAATCACTTGTAGAGATAATTGTTGGAACAAGGTCATTAACAAGCGTAGGATCTTGTGAGCGTACAAGTTCCATAAGCTTAAGAACATCGGTCTTTGTCATAACCTCATCAACGTGTTTTCTTACACATTCCTGAAGGTGGGTAACGATAACATCAGTAGAATCAATTGCAGTAACAGAACGAGCTGTTTTGGCATCGTCTGTGGTAATCCAGTAAGCCTGAGTTTGGTAAGTAGGGTCAATACCAATAATAGCATCCTGTGGAACTTCACGCTTTACAGAGTCCCACTGGTCTGCAATTACCATTAATCTTCCCGGATAAACATATCCGGTTGCAACTGTATTACCTCTAATCGCAATAAGATATTCATTTGCATCAAGAGCAGATGAATCCATAATTCTTATGTTAGGAAGAATATAGCCGAGTTCATCAGTAACCCTCTGACGGAGAGCAGCAATTTTAGCAAGCAACTGACCTTCCTGATCCGGATCTGCAATTACAAGAAGATTTGAACCAACCTGTAAACTCAATACGTCAACACCTAAACGTTCATACATTCTGTTAGGGTTAACAAGATCCTGCATGTTCTGCCGAACATTTTCCAACTGCCCGAGCTGTGATTGGACATCCGCGTTAATAAGAGTAGAGAACCCTGCAATAGCAAGCCCTAAACCAAACAGAAAGAACGGCCAAAATGGTAGTCCCGTAAAAGTCGGACCGGTAACGGCTAAAAACCACAAAAAACCGGCAGCAAGGAACAAAGCATTCGGCTTGCTGACAATCTGTCCTGTAACATCTGTACCTAATGAGTTAGCAGCAGAAGAACGAGTCATAAATACACCGGCTGCAATTGACATCAAAAGTGAAGGAACCTGTGAAGCCAAACCATCACCGATTGTCAGGATTGTATATTTTGAAACAGCATCAGCAATAGGCATCTGGTTCATAAGACAACCGATACACAACCCGCCGATAATGTTAATCAAAACGATAATAATACCCGCGATAGTATCCCCTTTTACGAACTTCATCGCACCATCCATACTACCGAAAAGATTTGATTCTCTTTGCAGGTCTTCACGCTTTTTAGTTGCTTCTTCAGGAGAAATCAAGCCGGCATTAAAATCCGCGTCAATAGTCATTTGCTTACCCGGCATCGCATCCAATGCAAATCTGGCAGCAACTTCCGCAATACGTTCAGCACCTTTTGTAATTACCATGAACTGAACAACCGTAATAATAAGGAAGATTACACCTCCTACAATCATGTTGCCGCCGGTTACAAATGTTCCAAACGCGTGAATAACTTCGCCAGCCTCACCTTTTGAAAGAATAAGCCTTGTTGACGCAATTGAAAGCACCAGCCGGAACATTGTACCAATAAGAATAATTGACGGAAATGACGCAAGTTCAAGCGTTTTTCTTACATATAACGAAATCATAAGTAAGACTATGCCAAGCGTAATATTCAAGCTGATACAAACGTTTACAACCCAGTTCGGCAGCTCAACAAGCAAAAGGACGATGAGCAGCAATACAAACAACGCCATAAAAATTTCGCTTAAACTATTAGAATTTCCGCCTTCCTGTGCCATCAAACTTCCCTAAGAGCTTCACTCACTACCGACAACTGTGTTTCAATTGTCGCATCTACTACCCCGTTTGTGGTTGTAACAAGACAACCGCCTTCACTTATACTTTCATCCGCAAGCACTGATACTTTTGCATCCAGCCCAGTTAAGTTCAGAATTTCAGGGACTGATTGTCGTAAAATATCCACTTGTACCGGATTTACACGAAGCATAATCTTTGCTTCTTCTTTTGAAAGGCCTTTCAGCACCTCGATAACAGTATTAACAAGGACTTCAGGCGATTCACTTACTTCTTTTTTAATAATTTTTTTTGCAATTTCAACACTTACAGAAAGTATCTCAGGTGCAATCTGTTCATAAACCTCCTGATTAGAATTTAAGAAAGTTCCGATTGCATTTTTTAATGCAAGAACATCTTCTCTTGCCTGCTCCAATCCTGCCTGATAACCTTCTTTAGACGCAGCTTCCCTTATCGAAGCAGCTTCTTCGCGGGCTCTGGAAACAAGGTTTCTGTCATCCACACGCCGGAAGCCGCGTCTTCTATCACCCTTTCTGCGTTCCTGGCGCTGTTTAAAATCAATATTGTCAAGATTAAACAAGTCAACATCATCAGGTTCTATTTCTGTAATATCTTTTTCAGATACACCTTCAGGGGTTTCAGTTGCTTCTACAGCATAATCCTCCGCCATTTCAGGAAGGTCATCTTCCTGATCTAACGGCAGATCAATAGAATTCTCCTCAAGTACTTCAGGTTGTATATTCTTTTTCTTTTTAATAATCATGATTTAATTTTATTATACACCATGTTGCAGATGGGTGGCAATAACATTTGCAACACGCGGAGGAATGTCATAATATTCCCCTTCAAGAGCATTAAAAACAAAACGTCTGACTTTCTGTCTTTCAAGCTGTAGCATTTGTTCCAGCTTTGCTTTGTCATAAAGTTCAGCAATTTGTTTAACCTTTTCGACTAAGTGATTTTTGTTAATTTCTGTTGCGCCTGGCATTTCTTCTGCAATATCATCAAGACATTTCATTGTCAAAGTAGGATCTACCTGTTCTTCCAGACCGTCAACGTACATATATTTAATAACTGTACCTGCAACATCCTGATCAAAGCGTTCAAGAATTGACTGCACCTTTTCTTCATCCACGCGTTTTAATAATAATGCAAGAGTTACAAGCTTTAAAAGTTTAGGAGGTGCATAAGGGGATTTTTTGGGCGGCGCCGGAACCCCTGCTTCTTCCTGAACAGCAGGAACTCCTGTCTGTCCTGCTGCTGGAACTGGCGGTGTTTGAACCGGAGCAGGCGGAGGAGCCTGCTGCTGGGCAACTTCCTGAGCTGCTGCGGCGGCAGCAACTTCGCCGCTTTCCTGCATCTGCTGCATCATTGCATCAATATTTGACTGCTTTGAAGCCTTTTCCATCAGGTTGTCATCAATTAAATTTTTATCTTTTAACTCAGCAATTGATTCAAGGTATGTTTTTTTTACGTGGTGTTCGATTAACTGTAAAATCTGATCCTGCGGCAGCCCCTGCTTAAAGGTCTGTTTTGCAATTTCAAAGATTGTAAAAGCAATCTTCTGCATAATAGGATCCCAATAAGGCTGTGGAATGCCTGATCTTACAAGGTCAACTGATTTATGATAAGCCCATTCTGCGATAATCTGGGTAATCATTGTTGCCTGATCGGCATTAAACCCAAGCTCGTTATCGTTATAGAGAGCTTCTCCTGCTAACATTGAAAAATTTAGAAGCGTATTTGTTACATATGCTTTCTGATTTTCATCAAAATCAGGCGGCACAAGATCCTTAGCCTGTAATGCTAAGTTCTCCGCAAATCCTTTATAATCAAATCCTTGTATTGCCATATTTTCTTACACTAACCTTTTTCTATCCAGCTCTTAATCTTGTCGGCAGCTTCTTCACTATCTGCTTCATCAAGATTTGCAGACATATTTTCAAGAGCGCTAATCATTTCCTGAGGAGAACGTATTGCTATATATTCTCTATTTTGCTGTTCTAAAAGTCCTTCTGCAAGTTCACGCTGCCTGTCAGTTAATTGGGCTGCTCTCATATTTACATCACTAAGTTCTCTGTCTTGTTCAGCTTCTTTTTGTCTTAAGCGTTCAACCTCAATAGCGTTAGCTTCCTGAAGCTGATGAACTTTGTTAGATACTGCTCTGAATACTATTATCAAACCGATTGCACTCAATGCTACAGCTAACCACCAAGGGTTTCCGCTTTCATCAGGTTTCGGAAGATTTACAGGTCTGTCTGATGCCAGATAAGGGTCTACAGAATCTGAGAACGCTATAGAAACATTTTCCGGATCAACTTTTGGACTTGCTGCATGAGCAATTAATTCTTTTAATTCTTCAAGAGTTGTTTCAGCCGGCAGAGCACTTTTTTCAAGAGTTACTGCAACTGAAATTTCTTCAACCATACCTGGTCTTAAATATTCATTCAGCTGGGTTTTGCTTACACCATACTGGGTTTCTCTGGCGGAACGTGAATAGCTTCTGTCCTGGCTTGAATTTGTTCCGCCTCCGGCAATACCGTTAGGAAGATAAACACTTACGGCATTAATATTCTTATTGCTGTCACGTGTTTGGTCGCCTAAGCCTTCGGTAAATGATTGTTCGTTAACAGAAGCTTTTCTTTCAGGATCATAGTCTGTGCTGTATTTTTCAGCAGGAGCCTGACGCAGGAAAGTGCTTACTGTTGCAACATAATTTCCTTTACCAATAAGTCTGTCCAATTGCTGCTGAACTTTCTGCTGCATATATTTATCATTTTCTTCAAGTTTGGCAAGCATCTCATCAGAGGCGTTCATAATACTGTGGTACACATTACCGTTTGTATCAGAAATAGCAATATCTTCGGCGTTCAAACCGGAAACACTGCCTAAAAGAAGGTTTGTAATAGCTTTAATTTTAAGCTGGTCAAGTTTTGTACCATTTGCAACAACAAGCTGAACTGTTGCAGTTACAGGTTTTTGCATTGATGTAAACATTGTCTGTTCCGGGATTGAAATAAATACAGAGGCATTTTCTACACCGTCAATTCTCTTGATTAACCTAGAAAGTTCTCCGTTAATTGCGCGGGTCAGCCGTATTTTCTTATCTTCTTTTGTAGAAGTAAAGTCGCCTTTATCGAAAACTTCAAGACCTACGTTCTGGTCCATCAGACCGCTTTGAACGATTTCCATAATAGCAATATCGCGCTGTTCGGTTGTACATTTCTTTTTACCGGTAGTACAGTCGCCTTTTTTAAGCACAATACTTGATTTTGTACCATCAAGTGTACGGCTTGCAGCAATTCCCTGTTTCGCAAGAAGCGCCTGAATTTCAAGAGCTTTGCCTATATTATCTGTTGTAAGAAGTATAACATCTTCTTTAATAGGCTGCTCGCTGACGTTCTGTGCTGTGCCTTTATTGCCGCCTCCTGCAAATGTAGCAATTGTAACAATCATAGCCAGTACAATTACGGCTCCGCCGATAATTCCATATAGTAGTGCTTTGTTTTCCAGTAATTTTTGAAAATCCATCTTTTCCCCGGTCTGTAATTAGAATTAATACAAGTATATTTTACACTTGAATCTGCATAACTTTGTCATACGCCTGTATGACTTTTCCCACCATCTGGGTTGCAACGTTAACACTGATTTCTGATTTTGCCATAGCTGTCATAACATCGTGAATATCTATGTTTTTATTGCCGGACATTACATCTTTTAACATATTATCCGGGGCATTCAGTTCAGTGTTAAAATTTTCCACAAGTCCTGAAAAAACCTGTTTAAAATCCTGTGTTGCAGGTTTTTCCATTCTGTCTAATCTGGCAGACGGCATACCATATACACCCGAATCTAATTTCGTGTGCTGAATTCTACCTGCCAAATCATATTGTGGATAAAAACTGCTCATAATAGCCTCCTAATTTATTCTAACGTATTTTTGTTAATTTTGTTTAACCAATACACCAAAAATCCTCCATTCTATGTAGAAAACAGAATGAATTTAGTACATACCGACTAAACATACAACTTATATTTAATGATTTTCGTCCGAAAGTCATGTTAACAGAGATAAAAAAGCTCCTTTTAAAAGGAGCTTTTTATTATTAAACTTACTCTGGTTTGCCAAAAGTTAAGGTTAACATTCCACCATTTGTATAATATTCATCTGTTTTTTCATAAAGCCTTAAAAGATTACCTTTATCATCATATTCTGCAATTCTTACGGCTTCTTCACCTTTTGCATCCCATTCAGTTTCTTTACGGTAAACCTCTTTTCCTTTAGTTTTATTTATCTGTATTTCTTTTTCTACTGTACCATCTTTTCTAAAAATAGTTTTATCTTCGCGTTTAAGCCCTTTTTCTTTATTGTAACCAAATTCCGACAACGAAACTTGTCTGCCCTGTTCATCTTCTATTAGTATTGTATCTGTATAACCGTCTCCGTCATAGTCTGAGTAATAAGAGGTAGTACCATCTGAGTTACGATTTAGATAAGAAGTTTTTTGTTCATTTGTATTAGCTTCAAAAGGCTTAACAGGAAAATTAAAGACTGAATTAAGTGCAGATTCAGCCATTTTATTTTTACGCTTTGGTTGACCAGTTTTCACATCCTGAGGCGGGACCTGCCCGATAGAGTTCAATTCAAACATATTATCTCCTTTCGTGTTTATCCAGAACTGTATTATTACCCGTTAATAAGACAATTTACAAAGCAATCTGTATTTTTATAAAAACAATTCACACGAAAAGATTGTTACTCACCCACCCCATCCTATCCTATCCTATCCTATCTCAGAGTATAAGTGAATTTTAGGCTATTCAAATTGAACTTAATATTTTTTTACATTTATTATTCGGCTTCCAATTCACGTCGTATGTCTTCGACTGTGACATGCAGAACCGGAGAATTTTCATCTTTCCGCAAAACTACATTTTTAATTCCTGACTGCACAATAAATCTTTTACACAATATACATATAAAGTTGTGCCCCCAGATATACATTGTAGAGCCTTTACATCTATCCTGTCCGGCCTGAATAATTGCATTCTGCTCTGCATGAATTGAACGGCAGGTTTCGTATCTTGTTCCGGATTGGATATTATTTTTTATCCGGTAACATTCACCTCTCTCATAACAGGATTCTACCTTTGATGGTGTTCCGTTATATCCGGTTGCTTTAATCTTTTTATCTTCTCCGACAATTACTGCACCTACCTGGGCTCTAATACAGTTTGAGCGGCTTGCACAAGTTTTTGCCAAGTCCAAAAAATATTCTTCCCACGATTTAATTTCCATACTTCCTATTCCTTTTTTGTTTTTTCTATATTCATATATTAGTACAAAATATTTTTACTGCAAAGGTTGTTTGACTTTATTCTTTTTTATTATACTATAGTCATAGCAGGGGTTGGTGATGGTTAAAATTTTCGATTTATTTAAATTAAAAAAAGGTCTCAAAGGAATAAACAAGTCTGAATTAGATAAAGAAATTCTGGAAAATAAAACATTCGGCTTGAATACAAAATTCAGGGAAAGAAAGCTTATTGTTTCTCTAACTTCTTTTCCCGAAAGGATGTATGACATACATTACTGTATTTATTCATTGTTAAGCCAAAGTTTGAAACCTGACGAAGTAATATTATGGCTTGCATCTGAGCAGTTTCCTAACGGAGAAAAAGATATACCGGAAAACGTGCTTAAACTAAAAGATAAGGGATTAACTATAAAATGGTGTGAAAATTTATATTCTTATAAAAAGTTAATTCCGGCATATAGAGAATTTAAAAATGCTATTTTAATAACCACAGATGACGACATTTTTTATCCGCCAAAATGGCTTGAAACTTTATACAAATCTTATCTTACGCATCCTAATGCAGTTATCTGTCACAGGGCGCATAGAATTAAACTTGACAAGGGCAAAAAAATTCTGCCGTATAAACAGTGGAAGAAAAAGATAAGCGGTCCAAATTTAAGTTATCTTAACTTTTTCACCGGAGCCGGCGGTGTGCTTTATCCTCCAAATAGTCTTAATCAGAATATTGATGATATAAAACAATTTACAATGCTTGCACCTCATGGGGATGACATCTGGTTCTGGGCTATGGCTCTTTTAAATAATACAAAAATTTATGTTGCAAAAAATAATATTAAATCACTGACCTATATTAATCCTGAGAGAGAACGAGGAAATACAGGAGAGTTTACGTTATTTACCCAGAACAAGCAAGGCGGAAACGATAAACAATTAAAACAGGTACTTGAAGCCTACCCTGAACTCTATGAACGAATTTACCGCAAGTGATTAATGCCTGTAATTTCTTATACCGGTCATAATCATCGCAATATTATACTTATCAGCAAGAGCGATAATATCGGTATCTTTTGGAGAGCCGCCAGGCTGTATTATCATTGAAATTCTTCCCTGAGCTGCTGCATTTATACAATCAATAGTCGGCAGAGCATTATCTGCAACAAAAATTGCATTTTTTGACCCGTCGCAGGCAGTATCAAGCGCAGCTTCCACTGCGGTTACAGGATTAATCTGCCCTTGCGAAATTGCAATTGTTTTAAAATCATTCGCAATTACTATAGAATTTGTCTTTGCATATTTTGAGATTTTCCATGCAAATACAGCATCTTCTATTTGTTCCTGTGTTGGCTTTGTCTTTGTAACAATTTTGAAAGACTGTTTGCTGAGCTGGCTTTTATTAAAATCCTGAACAAGCGTTCCAAACGGAGTTATTTTAATATCTTTTTGCGTATAATTTCTATATTCTTTTAATGGTGTATTAATTTTAATAATTTTTAAAAATATATTTTCACGCAAAAGCTCAAGCGCCTTTTCATCATAATCAGGGGCAACAACCACTTTTACCGACATAGAATTAATGTGTTTTGCAACTTCATAGTTAATTTTCTGCGAAAAAGCTATAGTACCAAAAAACGAAGCAATAGGGTCGCAATCAAAAGCTTTGTTGTAAGCATCTTCTATACTTACCCCAAGCGCAACTCCGCAAGGGCTTGCGTGTTTAACAATAGCAACAGCGCTTACATCAAAAAATTCGCTGACAATATTTGTAGCAATCACAACATTCATTATCTCGTTATAAGAAAGCTCTTTATCATCAATAATTTCATAATCAATCATTTCTGGAGAACTATAAAATTCTGCCTTCTGCTGCGGGTTTTCTCCAAACTTCAGTTCTTTATGAGGCGCAAATTCATACTCTGCCTCTTTTTCCCATTTAGCACCTTTTTCTTCAGCTTTATCAAAAAATTTTACATTAATTCTCTTTGCCATAAATCCCTCTTCCTTTAAACCCTAAATTATCATAAAATAAAGTTCTTTTCAATCAGCTTATTATTTCGTAATCATACAGGCTATTCTGGTACTAATTTGTTGAAATATATTTTTGTCTTTAATATAATTATCAATGTTCAGATAAAATTCATAGAGGGGAAAATGGCAAGTAACAGAATTACAGAAGGTGTAGGCAAAAAAATCGTTGAAGCTTTAAAACAACAGTCCGACATTGAAATTACTCCGGTAAATTCGGACAATAATGAAGTCGTTTTTAATAATCCTGATTTTGAAACAGAAAATATAGCTACTCATACAGAGGAAGAAACTATTTTACACAATATGGACGAACCTGTTATGCCTTCATTTAATTTTGGTCAGAAAAAGGAAGAAAACCTTACTTCTATGAATGAACTTCAGACAGGGGCAGCGGATGATATGGAATTGCCGGCTAATGTAGCGGTATTAAAACAGTTAATAGCAAAGCTGCCTTCAGGAGTTTCAAAACAAACAGGGGCTCAAATTATTAAACAGACAATGGAAGCTTTAGGAATATCTATGGCAGGAGTACTTCAGGAAGCCCAGCAGGTTCAGGAAAGTCTTAATCAATCAGCAAGAGATTGCCAGAACAATATCTTAGAATATAAAAAACAGATTAACGTATTGGAAGCCCAAGCTCACAAATATCAAAAACAGTTTGCGGTTGTTAATGATATTATCAGCTTATTTATTCAAACTAATAATTAAGCGGCAGCACTTCTGGTAAAAAGCTGCCGACTTAAAAATTTATATTAATCAGTCAAACACACCGCCTGAACGCCATGATCAATACTGCGATGGAATTGATACATACCTCCTGTAACTAAAGAGGTATAAAATTGTCCGAATTTTGACATAAGTGCACTATCTTCCTCAGAAGACCATAAGTAGAAGTCAGGTTCCGGTAATCCCAGAGATGTTGCTGTTCCTGATACATATGAAACTCCATAAATATGATTTACTTCCATTTTTATGCTAGGGTTGCCTTTGTATATTGCACTTGCAAGCTTCCCGAGGTCAGACATAGTTGGCATGTTATTTACTCCGCCGCACTGTTTTACTGCACCACCCCAATAATCATTATTGATGCAGTATTTTATCCCTAGTTCACCTTTTTGGACTTCACACTCTGCTCTTGTTAAAGGCGTTGGAGTGAACGCTGCGGTAAAGCATTTGCCGTCAAGTTCTACGGCACAACTGCTCCCCAAGCCGTTCGCATTAAACAGGGCCACATCCTCATTCTGTTTGTTTGGTTTCTTACTTCCGTTTATTTCAAATACTGCGGCTACACAGCTTGCTGTTGCATTGGATACCGGCTTATTATCCTCTGTTGACCATGTATAGCTTTTTACTGGGTCTAAGGCTTCGCATTTTGTGTTATAAGATAGTATCATTGGCGTGCCATCGCCGGTTATTATACCTACATTCGGGCTGCTATAGTCTGCTGTGTCGCTGTTCTGCATTTTTAAATGTTTTCCTGTTTGGGTTTTGGATATTTCCCACTCTTTTCCGTCTAAAAGTGTTACTTTTTCGTATGGCCAGCAGTCGCGAAGGTTCGATGAGGTACAGACTTTCGCTATCTTTAAATGTTTTTGAAGTTCTGCTACAAACGCTGCGGTACTATCGTATGGGCCGATTAGCCCTTGCGCTGCCATCTTCTCTGTTGCTTTCGTAAACTTATACTTCACTGTTCGGATTTGTTCCGCGCGCACCTTTTTGTTTATTGCTGCGTTCAATGTTGGAAATGTTAGGGCTGCCACTACGCCGATTATGCCTAAGGTTATCAACACCTCGGCTAGGGTAAAGCCTTGTTTAATGGTTCCTTTTTCGGCGGCGCGAAATGGATCGTAACCTGCGCCAATACCGGTTATGGTGCTTAAACTACTCTGCCCCCCCCCCGAAAAGCCTTACTATTACTGTGTTTTCCATAACTTAATCTCCTTTTTTAGTTTTGCTTTTATTTCTTTCTTTTTTAAGGGAAAATATTTGTTTTCGAAACGATAACGGGAATGGAACGAGAGCGTGCAATTTTTTAACAAATGCTCTGGCTATTGGATACTTTTCTTTCTCAGCTCTTTATTTCTTTTCGATACGTTTGCGCCAGATTTGCACCACTCTGTTCGACTTTTTGATATTTACCGGGCGGGAAAAAATATTTCCCTGTCCTTTTTTATTATAAACTATTTTATATAAATTTCAAGCAGTAAGATTGAAATACTGTTGACATTGTAGTAATATTTTATCAGAGGATATTAATATTAAGAAAAGAGACAATAAAATGACAAAAAAAGAACTTATTTTTCTAGGACCCCCTGCCTGTGGTAAAGGTACCCAGACAGAAAAATTAGCTAAATATTTAGATTTCCCTCATGTTGACACTGGATCACTCCTGAGGGCAGAGATTAAAAATGAAACTCCGGATGGTAAAGTTGCAAAATCTTATATTGACAAAGGCAACCTCGTTCCGCTTGATTTGGTAGCTAAAATTATTAAAAACAGATTGTTACAGGAAGACTGTAAAAACGGATATGTTCTTGACGGTTATCCAAGAAGTTTAGAACAGGCTGACAAGCTTGATGTTATCAACAAAGAAATTAATGGTGATGAAAAAGTCGATTTTAGAGCTATTTATTTTGACATAGATACAAATGTACTTGTTGAGAGAATTGTTAACCGCCGCTCTTGTCCTGTTTGCGGAGAGATTTACAATCTTGAATTTAAACCGCCAAAAGTTGCAGGTCATTGTGACAATGATGGTGCAGAATTAACACAAAGAAAAGATGATACTAAAGAAGTAGCTCAGGCTAGATTTGATACGTACTTCCACGAAACTGCTCCTCTTATTGATTACTATAAAAATAAGGGCGTGCTTAAAACAATTGATGCAAATGGGACTATCGATGAAGTTTGGGAAAGATTATTGAAGGTAATAAATGATTAACAGAAAATCACGTGAAGAAATTAAACTTATGCGCCATGCCGGTCATATCGTTGCCTTGGTTCATAAAAAAATGAAAGAAGTTATAGAGCCTGGAATTTCTACAAAAGAACTTGACGAAATCGCACATCAGGTAATAAAAGAAAACAGAGCAATCCCTACATTTTTAGGTTATCAGGGTTTTCCAGGCTGTATCTGTGCTTCAATCAACGAGCAGGTAGTTCATGGGATTCCGCATGAAGATGTAAAGGTTAAAGAAGGCGATATAATTGCAATTGATGTCGGCGCAACTTACCATGGATTAGTCGGGGACAGTGCATGGACTTATGCTGTTGGAGAAATTGATGAAGACAAAAAAAGGCTTATGAAAGCAACCGAAGAATCATTATTTGCCGGTATTGATAAAATGCGTATTGGCAATGTTCTTGATGATATTTCCGGTGCGGTTGAGGATGTTGCCCATCACTATAACTTCGGTATAGTAAGGCAGTACGGCGGCCATGGTGTAGGGCATAATATGCACGAAGAACCATTTCTTTTCAATTACAGGGTAGGTGATAAAACCATAATAAAACAAGGTTACGCAATTGCAATCGAACCGATGTTAAATCTTGGCGGCGACGAGGTTTCTGTCGGAGATGATGAATGGACAGTTTCCACCGTTGACGGCAAGGCATCAGCTCACTTTGAACATACTGTAATCGCAACCGAAGAAGGCCCGCTGATTACAACCAGATTAATGGAGTAAACCGTCGTATTCTGTGTAAAAATCATAAGGATTTAAAATGAGATATTATATAGGATTATCGCTTGCTTCAACTTCCGGCATGGACTCAGGTCTTGCAATTTTTGATGAAAATCGCAATCTGATAATGGTTGACAAGCTTTATAAAATGAATGATATAATAAATATATAATGCATTTTTTTGATAATTATTCATCGACAGGTAACTCAGAAATATGCGTGTCCCTTGCATGGGACAAAACAATGCTTAACGGAAAATGGCGGATACTGTCAAAGCCGTATCAGATGGTTTCCACAAATAAGTTAATGCCTAATCAGGACAACTGGACACAGCGTTACGCAACCCGCGGAAGTGAATATTTTAAATCGCTTACTGAGCAGGGGGTTAATATTAACCGTTTTGAAATATATTTAACAAGACAAAGCATGCATTTGAATTCCTGTTATCTGGAACGCTCACCGGCAGACTGCAAATTTTTGCAGCAAACACTTATTAACGAATGGGGAATTGATCTTCCGCAAAACATGATGCCAATGTCCCAACTGGAGGCAATTGTCGGTGCAATTCTGGCAAAAGAAAATTACAAAAACCCTTCAAACATAAAAACAATAAGTACTTTTAAACAACAAAATGTTATTGATGTTATTCAAAATCCTAATCTAATCAAAGTTTGTTAATTCACAGAATTTAACATCAAGTGCATCTGCAATAGCAAATAATTTTTTTAAGCTTATATTTTTCTGACCTCTCTCAACCCTTGTTACATACTCACGGGAAAGGTCAACAAGTTCGGCCAGTTTTTCCTGCGATAAATTTTTCTTCTGGCGGTATTTTGCTATATTCTGTCCTAAAATTTTCAACCTTGACATGTGACCTATTTTGCCTTAAACTTACAATCAAGTCAGTGACCTATTTGTCCAACGCAAAAAATATGAGAGTAAGAAATGAGGATTATGAAACCTGAAAATATAAACGGAAAAGCCTTTACACTTGCAGAAGTTCTTATTACGCTCGGAATTATTGGTGTGGTTGCCGCACTGACACTGCCTGCAATTATTCAAAAAAATAATAAAAAAAGTCTTGAAGTTGCTTTTAAAAAGTCATATGCCAATTTTTATAATGCATATAATAAAGCACGTATAAACGACCCCCCGCTATGGGACAGTGAAAATATAACGAACACTTATCCGGAACTGGCAAAAGTAATTTATGCAGAATATAAATATATCAAAAATATAAACACGACAGATAATGCAAAATATATTAAAAATGTCAAAACCTATACACTTAAAAAAGGGAAAATGCCTGAATGCAACCAAATATTCAGAAACGAAGGCAGTATTATTACACCTGACGGAAGCGCAGTTTCAATTTCACAAAACTGTGGAACAAACTGGGTAGTACTTGATACAAACGGAATTTACAAAGGGCCGAATGCGTATGGACATGATTTATTTGTCTTTAACATTTCACAAAAAGGGATTCTAGCACCGGCAATCTCCGAAAGTGAAGGTGCTTATGATGAAGAAGGAAACCGTCTTCCGGGATATAATGACACACCGGAGACTAAGAATAAATGTTCTAAAAACAGTATCTCAAATGTGAATGGAGTAACATGCAGCGGCTTTGCATTATCAGACACTTGCCCTGATAACCCGTCAAAAGGCTACTGGGAATGCTTACCTTAATTGATTAATAAATTTAATTACCTGAATATGTATAGCCTCAATTGATTGCGTCGCATCAATAACTTTTACACGTTCAGGTTCCTGTTTTGCAATTTGGAGATAACCGTTTCTAACACGGTTAAAGAAATCCATGCCTGCATTTTCCATGCGGTCTTTTTCTTTGCCCACACGGGATAGAGAAGTTTCGACATCGACATCAAAAACAATTGTTAAATCAGGTTTTCTCCCGCCTGTCGCAATATCATTCAGCATATTAATTCTTGAAACGTCAATTCCTCTGCCGTAACCCTGATATGCAACCGTACTATCGGTATGCCTGTCACAGAGAACAATTTTTCCGGTAACGACAGCCGGTTTAATAATAATATCCATATGCTGCGCCCTGTCTGCCAGAAACAAAAAGGCCTCTGCCTGAGATGAAACTTCTCCGTCATAATTTAAAAGAATTTCGCGAAGTTTTTCGCCAAGTCCTTTTGCACCCGGTTCCCTTGTAACAAGCACCTCAGCGCCGTGTTCTTTTAAATACTTTGCCATTAACATAAGCTGTGTAGTCTTACCGCAGCCGTCAGCACCCTCAAACGTTATAAATAAACCTTTATTCATGCCATCTCCTCAAAAAAAATTATACCATAACCAAATACTGCACCATCTAAAGTTGTATATTTCCCATACTAAAGTATGAAATTTTGTAAAATTTATTAAAGTTTTTTTCAACTCATGCCGTATATTAAAACAAAAGCATGCAAGTAGAAGGATAGATTGAATGAAAAATAAAGATACAAAAAGCGGTGTTTCTCTGTTCGGGCAGTCAGAATTTCTCATGGAAAATGATCCGATAGAGGAAATTTTTGCGCTTAATTTGGGAGATTTTATTTCAGAACACCTTATCTCAGAAGATTTGGCTAAAAAAATAGGCTCAAATGTTAAAGATAAAAAAGTCAGCCTTAAAAACCAGCTGACAGAGCTTATTTCAATATATTCTCTCAAAAAAATCCCCTGCATACATTCTTTATATAATGTACGCAGAGGACTTTTTTAATATTCTCTATTTTTATGATATATGTGCCTGACCTTTACCATGCGTTTTAGAATAATACATAGCCTCGTCAGCCTTATTGAATAAACTTTCTGTCTAACAGGCATCGCCATACAAAATGTATTAATTCCATTATATTTTCCTGAATTAAACACATCAGAAATAGCCATAGCTCCCGAATTAATTAACGCATTAATTTTAGTCTCACTTAAATGCATTTGCTGTTCAACTACATTCTTATCCTGAAGTTGCTCTACAGAATAATATTTCACACCTGATACATTTTCCAAATCCTCTAAATCTTCAAAATACAGTTTACTCCATTGGCTTTCCGGAGATTCGTCTGATGTATCATATGTTACTGCTATTGATGACATTAGCTTCTGCATAGTATCCATATTATTTAAAATTTCTTCCATACCATTTCTATGATTCTTTTCAAGCAAATCTTCAATTAACAGTATCTTTTAACCATATTTTTTCTTCTAATGTTAAATATGGAGAAATCATTTCATATACCATTTTGTGATAATTATCAAGTAATTCAATTTCTTTATCTGCCATGTCCTCAAAAGATATAAGTTCCCTATCATACGGAACCAATGTTAATGGTTTAAAACATAAAAATGTTCCCCATTGGTTCTGCTCTTTTTTCTCACATAAAACTAAGTTTTCAATTCTTATTCCAAACTCTCCCTCTAAATAAACTCCCGGTTCATTGCTAGTTATCATTCCTTCTTTAAATACTGGATTAAATTGATTATCCGGAAGAATTCTGTACCTTATGGCATTAGGTGGTTCATGAACACTAAGCAAATAGCCCACTCCATGTCCCGTACCATGATTGTAATCAAGTCCTAAGTCCCATAATGGTTGTCTGGCATTATAGTCTATGGCAACTCCTGAACAGCCTTCCTTAAATACTGACGCTGCCAAATTCAAATGGCCCTTAAGTACAGCCGTATACATCTTTTTCATTTTAGGCGTAACTTTTCCGAGACTTATTGTTCTTGTTATATCTGTTGTTCCTTCAAGGTAATGTCCCCCTGAATCTATTAATACCATACCTTCATCTTTAATTTCATAATCTGATTCTTTATTTGCACTATAATGAACAATGGCTCCATGATCATTATAGCCAACTATAGGCGTAAAGCTTGGCTCAATATAGCTTTTTGCCACAGTTCTAAATTCTTCTAATTTTTCTCCTAAAGAAAGTTCCGTAATTTTTTCTTTTCCAACATTAGTCTTAAGCCAATAAATAAATTTGGTCATTGCAATACCGTCTAACAAATGAGCTTTTTTCATATTGGAAATTTCCGTTGGATTCTTAATAGCTTTCTGATTCAGTGCAGGTGTAAAACAGTTTATAACTTCATTATGAGTCTTTATTTTTTTGACAATATTATAATTAGCACTATTCTTATCAATCCATACTTTTTTGTTTTTTGTATTTTCTAATGCGTCATATATTTTAAAATAATCTTCAACTACTATTCCGTCATTCTCTAATTCTTTAACTATCTCATCTTGTATGGATGCTTTCTGAACATATAATGTGGCATCTAAAGAAGTTATTAACATAAAAGAGAGAAATACAGGTGTACATTCCACATCATCACCACGAAGATTTAACGTCCAGGCTGTTTCTTCTAAAGAAGTCAAAACTAAAACATCCACCTCTTTGTTTTTCATTTCTTCCCTTATATCACCAAGCTTATGAGCCCTTGTTTTTCCGCAATATTCTAACGAAAGATTCCATACAGGCTTACAGCACATTAAAGGTCTGTTCTCCCAAATTTCTCCAACAAGATCTACATCACTTATAACTGATATATTTTTTATGGATTCTATTTCTTCTGCCATTGTGGCTGTCATCATTCTTCCATCAAAACCTACCACCAAAGATTCTGTTGCATTTTTTTGCAAATATTCCCTAATAGTCGGAACATTACACTGGCCACTTTTCATAAGCTTAATCTCTGTGTTCTTAAGCTGGCTTTCTGCCTGAAGAAAATATCTTCCATCAGTCCACAGCGCTGTTTCTTTCAAAGTAACAACAACGGTTCCTGCCGATCCTGTAAATCCTGAAATAAATTCTCTTGTTTTAAAATAATCCCCTACATATTCCGACCCGTGAAAATCGCAAGTAGGCACAATATAAATATCTATATTGTGCCTACTCATTCTATCTCTTAGAGCCTTAATCTTTTCATTAACTGTCATCATCCTGCTCCTCTAAGATTATGTATTACTTTTCTGTTGAATTATTGTATTTTTCATTATAAATATCTATACACTTATATATAATCTTTGCCGCATCTACAGGTCCGCCAAACTCGTCAACTTTAGTCTGTTTTCCTTCCAGATTCTTGTAAATATTAAAGAAATTCTTTATTTCTTCAAAAATATGTGATGGTAACTGATTAATATCTGTGTAGCAATTATAGGTTGGATCTCCATATGGAATAGCAATAATCTTATCATCATTATCACCACTATCAACCATATACATAACGCCTATAGGATAGCATCTTACTAAAGACATAGGTTCTATAGGTTCTGAACACAAAACCAAAACATCTAATGGATCTCCATCTTCATCAATAGTTCTTGGAATAAATCCATAATTAGCCGGATAGTGAACTGAAGAATACAAAACTCTGTCTAAAATCAATAATCCGGTTTCTTTATCTAATTCATATTTCTTCTTGCTTCCTTTAGTTATTTCGATTGTCGCAATGAAATCAGCCGGTCTAATTCTTTCCGGTGAAATATCATGCATAATATTCATGCTTTCTTCCTCCATTTTTCAATTATTTTCATTCCCGTTTCGTCTATTCTTACACTATATTTTATCACGGGATTATACTTTTACAAATACTTTCTAATTATAAAAAACACTGTTTTTATATATTTTTATCATTATTTTCTATAATTTCAATTTTGTTTCTATATTCCTTCAATATTTCCAAACTTATAACTCTATATTTTTTAAGAATTTCCGGGTTAAAATTTTTCTGCATAATCCGTGAATTTTGATTTTTATTACAAAAAAGTTCTCCGGTTTTGTAATCATTTTCCAAAAGCTCCGGTTTTCTATCTACAAAAACAATTCTATCAGCCATTTCAAGAAACCTTATCGGAATGGTTTTCTTTACACCTATTCCTGATATTTCTTTAAAACTGCTATTTACATTCTGAAATCTCTTTAAATTAGTACTTGTATATACATTTATTCCTGCATTCAGTATTTTTTCAATATCTTCATAAATAAAAGATTTATCATCCTCACATTTTCCGCCCATTCCCATTTCGTCCATAATCACAACATTCTCAAAATTGTATTTTGAAACTATTTTCTCTAATGAATAATGATGAACCGGTTTTATTTTAGAGCCTTTGATTTTTCTTTCCTTGCCGTTTAAAAAGCCTATAACAACCTTCTCCCCATAATTTTGTAAAGCATCCCTTAACATTATATGGGTCTTTCCAGCTCCGGGACTATAACTTGTATAAATAGTTAATCTGCCCTTTTTTATATTATTTTTCATATTAAAAAGTCCTAATTGTGTCTGTTTCCTCTTCACCTGTATTTTCAATAGATTTAATCACAACATAATAACTTACTTTTTCGTTTACCTTTACTTCAACTCTGTCTCCAACCTTGTGTCCCATAAGGGCTGCTCCCATAGGAGAGTCGCCGCTTATTCTACCGCTAATTGAATCTCCACGCATTGTACTTACAATCTTGAAAGTTTCTGTTTCGTCATCGTCTTCAAAATAAACCTGAACAGTGTTATTTAATCCCACTTCATCATCTGCTGATTCGTCACTTATAATTGTAGCTGTCTTCAATACTCTTTCAAGGTATCTGATACGTCCCTCGTTTTTGTTCTTGTCTTTCTTTGCTGCATAATATTCAAAATTTTCACTTAAATCTCCCTGGGCTCTTGCCTCTTTTACAGCTTCGATAGCCTCAGGCCTTACGACTAATTTTCTATGTTCAATTTCTTCTTTTATTTTTTCAACATCACTCTGTGTAAGCTTCATAATGCCTCCTGTTTTTATTAAAATCTTGTACTTTCTCTAATCATTTTATTATAACACTAAAAAAAATCGGTTACAACTTTATCAAGCTTTAACATTACACTTCAACATTTATATTTTAATATATACATATTGGCGTTTACACCTTAATATTTACGTTTTAATATTTTCGTTTAGTGTTTGTGTCTTAATCTTTTTGTAACCGATTTTTTATACTTTTTTATTACATTTATTGATGTGTTTTTTATTACATTCGTTAATGCATTTTTATATTGCAAAATTGCATTTTTTTACTATGGATTATTATCCAAAATTCTTATCTTTCTTCAATGTTTGTATAATCATAGTAGTCGCAGTTGCTTACATATGCCGGACGCATAATCTTATCTGCTGTAATGATTTCCTCGATACGATGAGCACTCCATCCTACAATACGTGCTATTGCAAACATAGGTGTAAATAGCTCTTCAGGAATATCAAGCATACTATAAACCAAACCACTGTAAAAGTCTACGTTGGCACTAACACCCTTGTAAATCTGTCTTTCCTCTGCAATAACCTGCGGAGCCAAAGTTTCAATCATACTATACAAGTTAAAATCTTTAGTTCTGCCCTTTTCAGTAGCTAACTTCTCTACGAAGCTTTTGAAAATCTCAGCTCTTGGGTCAGAAATTGAATATACTGCATGACCCATACCATAAATAAGACCTCTCTTATCAAAGGCTTCCTTATGAAGGAG
>ENA-ORNP01001637-ORNP01001637.1-human-gut-metagenome-genome-assembly--contig:-NODE-1637-length-21914-cov-3.994693_pt1 | contig 21914 bp, 18 predicted proteins | sample MGYA00242119_ERZ509030 | MGnify/ENA primary metagenome ERZ509030 (study PRJEB26280, sample SAMEA2338708) | human gut metagenome | biome: human gut; feature: human-associated habitat; material: faeces... | reverse complement strand
CCCCGCCGCAAGAGTCAGGTCGCTAAGACGGAGCGTGCATTAACGCCCGATGAGAAGCGTCGGGCCGAAGCACTGCTGCGCGGTGACAAATAACGAGCGGAGAGGAACAAGTGCTTTCTATATTTATCGCTATTGCCATTGCGCTCGTTGTCGTGGCGCTTGCGCTTATTGTTTGGCCGCTCGTCAAGAAAGATCATGACGACGGTTTGTCTCGCCGCAAGGCTGACAATTTGGCCATTTTGCGCCAGCAGTATGAAGAGCTTGAAGCTGACCATAAGGCCGGTCGCGTGAGCGACGACGAATACGAAGAGACGCGCGGGGAAATCGAAACCCGTGTGCTTGAAGAATCCAAGGATCCGGAAGATGCGGTGCCGCTCAAGCAGGGTAAGCAAGGTATTTACGCTGCTTTTGCTCTCGTGGTGATCATTCCAGTGGTTTCCTTTTTACTTTATCTGCAAATCGGTTCACCGATTGCGATGGACCCCGACTTCACGCGTCAGCAGGAGCAGATGCAGAAGATGTCAGGTCAGCACAGCGATGCAGAACTTGCCGAACAGGTGAAGTTCCTCGAAGAGCGACTGAAAGAACATCCCGATAACGCCGACGGTTGGATGATGCTTGCTCGTACGAGCGCGGCGGTCAAGGATTGGGCCAAGAGCTCTCAGGCCTTTGAACAGGTCAATCGCCTTGTTCCTGATAACGCCGACGTGCTGGCCGATTGGGCCGACGTGATGGCAGCCGCTCAGCAAGGTGACCTTGAAGGTCGTCCGAAGGAACTCATCGAAAAGGCGCTTGCCGTCGATCCGCAACACTGGAAAGCGCTTGCTCTGATGGGAACACTTTGCTTTAACAAGGGCGACTATGAAGGTGCCGTGAAGTATTGGAGCCGTATGCTTGCCGGTGTCGAACAGGGCAGCGAAGAATGGCGCCAGATCATGGAGAACATCGAACAGGCCCGTCGTGCCGGCGGTCTGCCGCCCGATCCCTCGATCGGTTCGATTGAGCCGCAGGCTGAAGCTTCTGCTACCGCGCAACCTGCAGCTTCCAATGCTGTGATCACCGGCGAAGTTGATGTTTTGCCTGAAATGAAGAGCAAAATCCGTCCCGACGACACAGTGTTCGTATACGCTCGTCCGATCGAAGGCAGCAAGATGCCGGTGGCGTTTGCAAGCTACAAGGGGAAGGATTTGCCCATTAAGTTCCGGTTGGACGCTCAAAGCCAGATGGGCATGGGCATGAAGACTCTGGCAGATGTCAAGGAAGCCTATGTTGAAGCTCGTGTGTCGCGCTCCGGTAACTTCATGCCGGCTTCCGGTGACCTCGAAGGCGCTGCCGACGGCAAGGTTGCTGTGGGCACCCAGGGCGTTCGTGTGATGATCAACAGAACTGTACAGTAAAGATTGGTTGACAATTTCCACTGAACATTGCCGTTGATCGGCACCAACAACCGCCGCTGATGCGTGAAATTTCTCGTGTCGCGGCGGTTTCTTTGTGTAACGTACTTGTCACAAGTCCGACGCACGAATCTCAACCACTTCTGCCTTTGGCGGTAGCAGTTTGAAACGTTTCTGAACGTCTGTTGGCAGGACTTTTTGCCATGATTGCAATCATCGAACGCGGGTTATGACTCCGCGGTTCTTGTAAAACAACAAAAAGGATGAGCCATCATGCGAGCTAAATCTTTCCTTGTCGTTTCTGTTTGCGCAGCACTTTTCGCAGCCGCGGGTGCTCAGACTGCTTTTGCTAAAACGCCTCGCCCGAACGGAACGATGGTGACCCTTCCCGTCACGGCCAGCATTGAAGTCGCCAATGACCAGGCTGTGATTGAACTCTATGTGCTCGAACAGAGCAAGGACATTGCGCAAGCTACGAACAAAGCGATCGAACGCGCTGCCGAAGGTCTCAAGCAGCTCAAGACTTTGTATCCGCAGGCCGAATTGAAGAACCAAACGCTCACCTCGACTCCGCGCTACAGCAAGGCCAAGGAAGGCGAAGCGCCTGAAATCGTCGGATGGGAAGTCCGTCAGTCTGTGTCAGCCAAACTCAAGAATGTCGAGCAGGCTGCTCCGTTCGTGCAGAGCGCACAGAAATACTTTGCTTTCCGTTCCGTGGGTTTCCAGTTGAGTCCCGAATCACGTGCGGCTGTGCAGGACCAGTTGGTGCGTGATGCCGTTAAAAACCTGAAGGCTCAGGCGAAAGTGATTGCCGAAGCCATGGTCGGACAAAACGCACGAGTGACTTACGAGACAGTCGACTTCCATAACTCGGCCTACGATCGTCCGGTCACGTACCGCATGAACGCCGACATGGTGATGGCCAAGGCAACGGCCGCCGAGGCTGCGCCCGCGCTTCCTGTTTTTGAGCCTGGCATGACGACGCTCAGCCGCAATCTGACAGCCAAAGTGCGCATCAATCCGCAGGCTAAAGCTAAGGTTAAGGCAAAGCCCAACGACCAGGACGCTGACAAGCCGCGAATTATGCTACCGATCGCAAATCCGTAGAGCTAAAAAACGAGAAGGCTGGCCGTCTGCCTTCTCGCTTCAGTGCACACCGTGCCCGTACTTCGACAGTACGGGCTTTTCCTTGATCAGAACAGGCGTTTGACAGCTTCCATTGCAGCCAGATGAGCCGTGTCGGCGGCAATCATGAACGGAGCAAGGGCTTCCGAGTTGCCCGGTGAGATGACACCGGCAGAAGTAATGTAGTCGGTGACCCATTCGCGAGGAATGATGTCGGTGAGGGGCCGGCGAGACACGGGAACGGCTCCCAGGCTCGGATCTTGTCCTGAAAATTCCTCGAACGGGGCCTCCTGAGCGGTTGCGTAGTTTGCATCGAACACATAGCGGTAGGCAACAATGTGCACGGGGATGCCGAGTTGTTTGGCAAGGGCTGCTGGTGCGGTGGCACCTGCCGGAGTGATCACGTCGCCGTTTGCGCAAATACGCGCGCCGATCACGTAGAGGGCTTGAGCGTTTTCGCGCAGCATAAGATGAGGTAACCCTGCATCCGTCACAAGGTCGGCAGGGCAGCCCGCGGCCAGTAGTTCTTTAACCGTGTAGTAAGTTTCGGTGAGAGGCGAAGCAACCGGGCAGAAGACTCGAGGAACAGTCTTGCCTTTGTGTTTGCGATCAATCAGTACCGGAACCAGAGTACCGCGAGATACGGAGTGTTGGGAACCAAAGCCGCCTACGGCGGCGATGACTCCGTTTTGCGGCAAGGTGCTTTCGAGATACGGCCTCATTTGCGACTCAATGCTGTCGATCGAATTGCAAATGATGGAATGCAGGCATTTCAGGGCCTTGCAGCAGTCCTGAGGTGTTGCGTCGTCGTTGATGAGATCGGAGACAAGTCGCGAGATCGCATTGACTGTTCGGCTCAGCGGAAAACTGTAGGGGCGAGCAGCCTTAAGAGCCAAAACAGCCTCTTGAAGCGTGTAGTAGAAAGAAGCAGAAGTCGAATTGTTAGCGTGAACCAGAGCCTGCAGACAGACACCGGCAGCCGAAATGCCGGGAATTAGTCCGGGGCCGGTAACGATGTAATCTCGCAATGCCTGAGCCAGAGGGTTGATGGACTCGAAACGCACATACTCTTCAGTTTCAAAGTTGCGGCTGTTGCGAATTTGTAAGCCGGATTCCGTCAGGAGATAGCTTTGGGACATAGACGCGACCATTTGGTTACTCGGCAAAAATAGCGAATCTAATTCTAGAATCGAGCAGATCGAAGAGGACTGATCTTGACTGGTTTTTTGTCCATGTTTGATACGCGAATCGGACAAAAAACGGTGTTCTTCCGAAGAAGAGCACCGCGTCAAACAGCAATTGTGCCTGAAACAAAAGCGTCGGCAAGCCAGACTATATTGACTTTGTGAACAAGTGGTGTGGGCTCGCAGACAACAAAACGTCTCAGATGTCGAAAATTTTCTCGAGAGCGTTTCGGTCGGTTGCCAAATTCGGTTTCTCCGAAAGCGCGATCATGAGTTTCAGTCGGGCTTTGGCGGCTGAAATCTCTCCGCCCATTGCTAGTCCCGCGCGCCTCGTATCAGTGACACTACCGGGATAACCGTAGACATCGAGCACGCGCCCGCCCGGTGTCCGGGTGGTGAGTACGACGGCAACCCCCGCTTTGACAGCGTCTTCGATTCCCGGAACCATTCCCGGCGGTACGTTGCCGCGACCGAATCCTTCGATTACGAGGCCTTGACACCCTTGCGAAACGGCGAAGTCAATGTAGTCGCGAGTTGAGCCGGTCATGCACTTGATGAGATCCACGCGGGCGTTGAGAGTCTTGGGAGCAAAGCGAACGACATTGAGAGGCTTGCGGCGAATCACGACACGATCGCTGTCGACGTATCCGATCGGCCCCCACCAGGGGGATTGGAAAGTGGCAGGATTAGCCGAGTGGGTTTTAGTGACTTCGGCTGGCGCGTGCAGCGTTTCGTTGAGACACACCATAACCCCCAGGCCAACGGCTTGGGAGCTTGCAGCGGTCCTGACGGCGCTCAGAATATTCATGGGACCGTCGGGACTGGTGTCGCCGGCGCCGCGCATGGCGGCGGTTGTGACGATGGGTTTGGGACCGTTGTGAAGCAGGTCCAGAAAGTAACTGGTTTCTTCCAGCGTATCGGTTCCGTGCGTAACGATGGCACCGGCAACATCATCGCGAGCCAGGATTTCTTCAAGTTTGATGTGCAAGTTCCACATGTTCTGCGGGGTCATGGCCGGAGAAGCGATGTTGGAAAATTGAATGAACTCCAACGGAGCAACATTTGCGAGCTCCGGAACGGCGGCGGCCAAGTCTTCACCCGTACAGGCCGGCACAAGTCCGTCTTTTTCAGGATCGTATTTCATGGCAATGGTGCCGCCCGTTGCAACAACGACTACTTTCTTGTCAATCATCAAAAACCTTTGCTGAAGTTGTAACTCTATGTCGCCTAAAATGCGCAATCTGTAACTTTACAGCACAGGCCGTAAAGCTCCTGACGTAAATCAGGAAAGGACGTAAAAGGCGATAGGCCGAATGTGCTTTTTCTCGCGCTTCAGTCTCGGTTTGTCGTTGAGCGGAAAAAACGGTTGTCAAGGTTGATAATTTCTTTTCCAATCAATATAATGGCGCGTTCGACGTGCGTGTTGACGGCGGTATCTCTGTTGTCAGTGCGCTTATGTCGCTGAATTTAAAGTATTTGTACGCCTCATTTCGATGCAAGATGTGGCCTACGGATGCTTCAAACACTAAAAGTTAACTTTTAACCCACGTGGGGTATTAAGAAAATGGCTGTTCAGCAAAATAAGAAATCTACCAGCAAGCGCGGCAATCACCGCGCTCACGACTTCCTCACCAACCCGGCAACCGCCGTTGAACCCGATACCGGTGAAGTGCACCGCCGTCACCACATCAGCCCGAATGGTTTCTACCGCGGCAAGAAGGTTGTGACGACCAAGCAGGACGCTGCTGAAGAATAATCTCGGTTCCCGGTCAATTCTGACGGCTGGAACGCGAGGCACAGGCTCAGGGGAGATCGGCAACGGGTGAAACACCGCGCCTAACCCCATGTCTCGGTCAATGTCGGAGGCATCCGGCAGCCCGGCAAAGCCGCCCCGGCCTTGAGAGTCGCTGCAGCACTTGAAAGGCGCCGCCGCTTCAAAGCTCGGTCGACAGAAAAAACTGAAACCAAGTGAAAAAGGAGATCGTCTGTACGGACGAATCTCCTTTTTTGATGCCTGCCGTTTGCTAATATCGCTTCGCTAATGCTTTTTGACGACCGGCGGCCTAAATGTGAAACAGCAGTGAGGCGAATCGGTTCGTCGTGTTTTTTTTAGATGGAACGAATGACAGACTGCACCAACCGCATCTACACCCGAGTGCTGACTACCGGTTCTAAGTTAGCTGATCGTGTCGTCACCAACGACGATCTTGCTAGAGCACTCGCCGAACGGGGCATCGAGACGAGCGACGAATGGATTCGCACGCGCACAGGCATCGGTTGTCGTCATATTGCTTCAGAGGGGCAGACGACGCTTTCGCTGGCCGTGGATGCGACCCGAGACGCTCTGACGCGCGGCAATATCGATCCTCAGACAATCGACCTCATCATCGTGGCGACGACCACTCCCGACGGCTTATTTCCCTCGATGGCCTGCCGACTGCAAAATGCCTTGGGCATCAAGGGTTGTGCGGCTTTTGACGTTCAGGCGGTATGTGCTGGTTTTGTCTACGCCATGAGTGTGGCAGACGGTCTGATTCGCACCGGTGGTTACAAGCGAGCCCTTGTTGTGGGCGCAGAAGTGCTGAGCCGACTGCTTGACTGGAACGACAGAACGACTTGTGTTCTTTTCGGCGACGGCGCAGGCGCCGTTGTGATCGAAGCCTGTGAGCGGGAAGGCATTCTTGCACACCGTATGCATGCCGATGGCTCTTTCGGCGTGGATACGCTTGCGTGTGACGCTCGCATCGAAAACGGAAAGATTGCCGGCGATCCCTTTATCCAGATGAACGGACGGCAGGTCTTTAAGCTGGCCGTAAGTTCTCTGTCCGAGAGCTTTGTGGAGGTCTGCGGCATGGCCGGTATCGCTCCGAGCGAGGTTGACGTTTGGGTGCCGCATCAGGCCAACATCCGCATCATCGAGATGATTGCCGACAAGCTCGGTATTCCTAAGGAAAAGACTGTGGAAACGGTGCAGATGCACGGCAATACCTCGGCAGCAAGCGTTCCGTTGGCGCTCGATTGGGCCGTTAAGAACGGAAGAATTCATGAAGGCGACACCGTAATGCTACAAGGCGTCGGTGCCGGCATGACTTGGGGCAGCGTGCTCCTGAAGTGGTAAAGGACAGAAATACCGGAGAACGGAATTGAAATTAGCGTTTGTATTCCCCGGACAGGGATCGCAGAAGGTCGGCATGGCCGATTGGGCTAAGGAGTCGGATGCGGCAGCGGCTGTGATGCAGGCAGCAGATCGCGCGCTCGGTGAACAGCTCAGTGAACTGATTGCCCACGGTCCCGATACGGAATTGAATTTGACAGTCAACACGCAGCCCGCTCTGTTGGCAACGAGTTACGCTGTTTTTGCGGCATGGAAGGAAGCGGGTGGTCCTACACCCGAAGTGATGGCCGGTCACAGTCTCGGCGAATACACGGCTCTGACGGCCGCAGGCGTCTTCTCGATCGAAGATGCTGTGCGTCTTGTGCGTTTCCGTGCGAGCGCTATGCAGTCGGCGGTGCCTGTTGGTGTGGGCGGCATGGCTGCCATTTTGGGCCTCAGCGACGAAGTGGTGATTGATCTTTGTGCCAATGCCGCTCAGGGTGAAGCGGTTGAAGCGGTGAACTTCAACTGCCCTGGACAGGTTGTGATTGCCGGTCACAAGGCGGCTGTTGAGCGTGCTTGCGCTCTGGCTCTTGAAGCCGGTGCCAAACGTGCCGTTGTGCTTGCCGTTTCGGCGCCGTTTCACAGCACGCTGTTGCAGCCAGCGGCTGACCGTCTGGCCGAGGAGTTGGCACGCACACCGATGCAGGAACCGATGGTTGCCGTTGTGGCAAACGTCGACGTTGCTTGCCACAAGTCGATCGACGAAATCCGTGCCGCATTGGCCAAGCAGGCCGCCAGCGCCGTGCTCTGGACCGGCTGTGTGAAGAAAATGCAGGAAATGGGTGTAACCCATATCGTCGAATGTGGACCGGGCCGCGTGCTTGCTGGTCTGGTTCGCCGCATTGCTCCCGAAATCACAGTTGCCAACGTGAGTGACCTGGCTAGTGTCAAAAACGTGATTGCTCAACTCAACGCATAAATCGAGAAGAAGGAAAGAATATGCAGAACTTTTTTACCGCTGAAAGCTTTGCCGGACGCGTTGCGCTTGTGACGGGTGCAACCCGCGGCATCGGTCGCGCCGTGGCGCTGGCTTTAGCCGACTGCGGCGCCAAGGTGATCGGCACGGCGACGTCCGAAACCGGTGCGGCACAGATCAGCGAAGCGCTGGGCGACAAGGGCCGCGGCATCGTCCTGAACGTGACAGACGCAGAGGCGAGCAAGGCGGCTGTGGAAGCGATCGTTGCCGAATTCGGTCGCATTGACATTCTTGTCAACAACGCCGGCATAACCCGCGACATGCTTGCGATGCGTTTGTCCGACGAAGCTTGGGACGCCGTGATTGAGACCAATTTGACGGCCGTGTTCCGTCTTACCCGTGCCGTGTTGCGCCCGATGATGAAGCAGCGCTTCGGCCGCATCATTAACATGAGTTCCGTGGTTGGGGCGATGGGCAACGCAGGCCAGGCTAATTATGCGGCTGCCAAGGCCGGCATGATCGGCATGAGCAAGTCGGTGGCCCGTGAAGTTGCTTCCCGTGGCGTGACTGTCAATTGCGTGGCCCCTGGTTTTATTGAAACGGATATGACCGCCGCGTTGCCCGAAGACGTCAAAACGCATCTCATGGCACAAATTCCGGCGGCACGCCTCGGCAAAACGGATGATATTGCAGCAGCCGTCCTTTATTTGGCTTCTGAGCCCGCCGGCTACGTCACCGGGACCGTTTTGCACGTCAACGGCGGCATGTTCATGGGATGATGTAATTAGGCCTCAAGCCTGATAAAATCCCCCGATTAGAAAATTTTCTTCGGCAAACGGATAACCGTTTGCTCAACACAGACTAATTCCGCGGAGTAGGAAATGGAAGATTTGGAACAGAAAGTCAAGCAGATCATCGCTGAACAGCTTGGCAAGAACGAAGCCGACATCAAGAATGAAGCTTCCTTCATCGAAGACCTCGGCGCCGACAGCCTTGACACGGTTGAACTCGTGATGGCTCTTGAAGATGCTTTCAAGATCGAAATCCCGGATGAACAGCAGGAAAACCTGCGCACCGTTCAGCAGGCTATCGACTTCATTCAGGCCAACGTTAAGGCCTAATGCCTCTTGAGGCGCTGTCCGAGAGAGGGTAAGTGACCTTGTCGTCGGGCGGCATGAAGCAAAAGGGGGCGGTAGCCCCCTTTTTTTAGCGGATTTATATTGCACAGAACAACAGGAAGGAAAATAAAAAGATGCGCCGTGTGGTTGTGACCGGTTTGGGCATGGTATCGCCGCTGGGACTCGATGTGGAATCGAGCTGGAAAGCGTTATTGGCTGGCGAATGCGGCATCGGACCCATTACTGAATTTGACGCCTCCGAATTCGGCTGCCGTATTGCCGGTGAGGTCAAGAATTTTGATCCCGCTGCCGGCGGTATGCAGGCTAAGGAAGCTCGTCGTTACGACCGTTATGTGCAATTTGCCGCTGCCGCCGCTACCGAAGCTCTCAAGGATGCCGGTCTTGATTTCGTTGGTAACAATGAAGCGGGCGATCGCGCCGGTTGCATCATTGGCTCCGGCATCGGTGGTCTGGAAACGATTTGCGTCAACCATAAGGCGATGCTCGAACGAGGTCCGCGTCGTATTTCCCCCTTCATGATCCCCGGTTGCATCATCAATATGGCTTCGGGGCTGGTGGGAATCATGAAGAACCTTCGCGGTCCGAATCTCGCTACAGTGACGGCTTGCGCCACCGGTTTGCATGCTATTGGTGAAGCAGCTTGGATTATTCGCCGTGGCGACGCCGACGTAATGCTGGCGGGCGGCACCGAAGGCACGGTTTGCGAGGTCGGTATCGGTGGCTTTGACAGCATGCATGCCTTGTCCCGTCGCAACGACGATCCGGCTCACGCTTCTCGTCCGTTTGACGTGGATCGCGATGGTTTTGTGATGGGCGAAGGCTGTGGCCTGCTCGTTCTCGAAGACTATGATCACGCTGTGGCTCGCGGTGCGAAGATCTACTGCGAACTCGCCGGCTATGGTTTGTCGGGCGATGCCTATCACATCACGACGCCGGCCACTGACGGTCCTGTTCGTTCCATGAAGATGGCTCTGAATCACGCCGGTCTAAAGCCTGAGGATATCGACTACCTCAATGCGCACGGTACGTCGACTTCTGTGGGCGATATCAACGAATCCCGCGCTGTGCGCGAACTCTTCGGTGAACACACCGACAAGCTCGTGGTAAGCTCCACCAAGGGCGCGACGGGCCACTTGCTCGGCGGTGCCGGCGGTATCGAAAGTGTCTTTACTGTGCTCGCCATTCGTGATCAGGTGGCTCCTCCGACGATCAATATCGTCAATCAGGATCCGGAATGTTGCATCAATGTTTGCAAGGACAAGCCGCAGCAGATGGAAATCCGCGCTGCCGTCAAGAACAATTTCGGCTTCGGCGGTACCAACGCCACGCTGGTGTTTAAGCGTGTCTAACGTTACCACGGAGTTGTAAGGCACAGACAAGAACGGTCCTCAACGGGCCGTTTTTCGTATTTGCACGTACGAAAATGCCCGGAGCGGTTCGCTGCGGAACTCCCCGGGCTTTCGGTCTTTCCTGGAAACGAACAGGCGACTCGTCACTGACGCCCGTTCGAAAACACATTAGCTGATTGTCCGTCAAAAAGCTATTGCGCAGATGTATTGTCTGTTGCAGACTGTTCGGCTTTAGCCTCAGCTTCTTCTTCGGCCTTTTCACGAGCAATGCGTGCGGCTTCGGCGCGAGCGGCATCTGCTTCGGGCGAATTGTCGATGAACGTATTTTCCGGTCCTTTCATGAGGCCGACACAACGGAACACCACGATGGCCTTAACGCCTTCGCCCTTGGGATTCTTGCCGGAAACACCGTCAATGAGCTGAGCTCCCTGACCGTTTCTCATGCAGAAGTCTTGAGCACGCTGATACAGGAATTCGCGCAGCTGCAGTTGCTGATTGATATTCGGACGTGTGCCGGAAATACGGTAAAGGTTGTAGTCGATTTTTTCGACGTCCGAATAGTTGGCGCTTTTTTCGATCGCCTCTATCATGCCGCTGCATCCGGTCAAAAGGCCCGTGCTGAGAGCAAGAATTGCTGCACCCGTCAAAATCTTTCGCATGTTTGTCCTTTCAAGAGAATTTTTTTTATTGCTTTCGAGAAGCGACTGCAACTTCCACGTATGTTATCAGCGCCGGGATCGTCATTCCTTGGTACGCGATCAGGCCAGCTTGGGGATGAAAGCGTCCGGTTCTCACAAGAGACTTGTGGTGGCGAAGCGAAAGCTCCCGCTGTTCGTCGTTCTCGCAGATGTAGTAGGCCTGGTATCGTCCGTTGATTTCTACAACCAGAGGGCAGGTGACGTGATTTGTGTCGGCAAAGTGCGCAAAAGTGGTCCCGGGGTAGATATCGGACAACGCTAGGTATACCGCGTTTTCAAATAGGGCGAGACGCAACGTATCGGGGCAACAGTTCATTTGTCCCGAAAGCCACAGACAGAGGCCCGGATGTCGCCAGTAAACCTTGGGGCGATCCAGTGTGCGGCGCTGCGGCTTCAGATTGACGGCAGGCACGATGTCAAGCAACGCAAACTTTTCCAAAAGCTTGACCCATTCCAGAATCGTGACGCTTGGAATCTGCGCAAGCCGCCCTATTTCGCTCCAGTTGGCGGCCGAGGCTGTGGTGCGCGCAAGCAGTCGGGCAACCGAATAAAAGGCGTCAAGCTTGCGCAGACCGCTGCGCATGGCCGGAAGAGACGCCTCGTGTTTCCACAATTGCGTCCAATGCAAAGCACCCCGGACTCCCAAGGAAGGCGCTAAACACGCGCCGAAAGCTTCCGATTCGTTAGCAAACCCTGCGTTCGGTTCAAAAGCGGCTGCAACGCCGTTGACCATCTTCGTGGTAAAAAGTCGCGGTTCTGGCGTTGCATTGATGTCGAGCACTACGCCGAGGTTATCGGCCGATTCACGGAAGAACCGAAATGCTGCTTTGGAGAAGCGACCGGCCAGCACGAGATCCGTGAGCGGATGATGGGATAGGAACTGAAGTGCACTCAGCGTCACACTGTCGAAGGCGTGTGCGTTGATGATCGTTGTTCCGTTGCCGTATAGCGCAAAAAACTCATCGGGAGAAGCTTGGTATAACAACCGGTTCCCGTCGTCGGTGATGTCGGCAACGGGGTTGTCCCTGAGCGCTTCAACCATTCGGTAATCGGTTCCGGTGGGCAACGCAAAAAGGCGCAAGCGCGATTTTAGTTCTGGCTTGTTGATCATCGGTTAAGAGACTGCTCGGCGTGAATTTTTCGAGCGGTGCGTTTCCATAGAATGAACGCTAACACACCGTAGGCGACGGTCAAAAGAAGAAGATGTGCGATCTGAACCGTAACGGCGTAAAGCGGTGCTCCGTTTTGCGAGACGGCAACGAGACCGTTGATGCCCGAGGTTGACGGCAATAGTAAACGCAGTGCCAGAGCGGGCGGCGTCATGTCAAAGAGCGGATGCACGACCCCCGAGAGAAAGAGTGCCGGAGCCGAAATGACAACAAAGAACTGTGCGCCGTAGGCGTTTGTGCCCATAGCAAACGTAAAGGCCAGACCGAAACTTACAACAGCGGCGCCAAAGATCGCAGCCATCAATAATGTGCCGCCGGGATTTTGCATGGAGGCAAAATCAAAGAGCACAAAGTCCGGTCCCAGAGCGTAGGCAAGCCACATGAGACTAAAGAGCCAGAAAGCGACGTAGAGGGCCGCAAAGCCGCGTACGTTGCGACAAACGGCGCGCAACACGGAAGGCGGATTTGCGCTCGCAAGCCATCCCCCTAAGCTCATGACGATGCTCACGAACATAACGGCTTGGATAATGATGGGCATGACGGCGGCAACGATGTAGCTTGCGTAGCCGGAAAGCGGGTTATAGAGATTGACGTCGGCAAAGGCGACCGGGGCTGTTTGCAACTTTTTAAGGGTTTCGAGCGGTGCGCCGGCCCGAACGAGGTTTAAAGCCATGCTAGCGGCCGTTGTTTCTCCGACAACACCCATGAGGCCGGCCATCACAGCGCGTGACTTCACGGGGAAGGCGCCGTTGGCGGTAAGTGCAACGGATGTATGCTTGCCGGCCAACAGGTTTTCCTCGAAATTCTCAGGGATCGTGATCACGGCCGCCACTTTTTCAGTTTTGTAGAGCGATTCGCCCTCGGCACGATCTGTTCCGATCGCAACGACATTGATCATAGCCACAGATTTGATGCGTTCGATCATTGCGCGGCTAGCCGCGCTGCGGTCGAGATCCACCACAGCCGTTTGGATGCTGGTGACGTTTTGTGCTGCGTAAGGCCACGCGTAAAAGAGCAGGTAAAAGGCTACGGCGATCACGAAAATTACGAAGGTGTCTTTTGTAAAAGCTCCGCGGGCCAGAACCGTGCGAACCGTCTCCCAAAAACCGACTGGTTCTGGAAGGTCGATCACTGGCTGAGCTTCACGCTCTTTTAGCGCCCATTTACGCATTCTCCGGGGCATCAGAGTCAGGCCGACGGCGGCTGGGATGATGACGAAGAGAGAGAGCATCGAGAGAAGATAGATCGTGTGCGAAAGCTCGCTTCCGAGCACCCACTGCGAGGAATGAAGTCTCAGGTACCACGTCAACGGAAGGAACTGAGCGAGTAGTTGCGCAGCTGCGTCCATTGAATCCAGAGGAAAGGAAAAGCCCGTGAAGGGGAAGATGGGGGCGGTCGTGCCGATCGCAACCGACATGGCAATAATCCACGACGGCGAAAGGCTCGTGTAGAGCATGGCAAGCGCCGGCATGCTCGCGAAAAAGAGCACGATCCCCAGCGCCCAGGCGGCGAGACTGCCTTGCACGCCCCAGCCCTCCCAGCCGGTGAACCAGGCTAGGTAGGCCAGCCCCATGAGCGAGTAAAGGACCAACCAAAAGCTCATGCGGCCAAGCAAAAAACCCGTGAGGTGAGAGTAAGTTTCAACGACTTGATGTACGGTCTTAAGGCGCCACTCTCGGGTGAGCGATCCCACGCAAGTCAGAATGGCTCCTAAAGCGAGCACGCCGGGCAGAATGGTGGTGAGCAGATACGCTTTGAAATTGAGTGCCGGGTTGCCTGCAATCAGAATGTCAGCGTCAAGCACGGCAAGACGTTCTTTGTTTCCGGCAAAGCCGCCGCCTACGACGGAGGCGGCCTCAAGCATTTGTCCAATTTGAATTTGTGACAGTGCGAGCTTGAGGTCGGTTTCCACCGTGGTCGCGATGGCGTAGTAGCTTTTGTTGAGAAAGAGCTCAAGAGCCGAATCGGAACGGCTGCCGGACGTTTTTTCGCTCCAGTTGTGGCCGATGACAAACAGAGCGTAAATGTTACCCGTGGCAAGATCGGCCGTTGCCGCCTGTGGATTTTCGTAATTGACGAAATCAACCGAGGCCACCGCATCCAAAGATCGGATCAAATCCCGGCTTTCTGCGGAGTTGTCGTAGTCGACAAGCCCGACGGGTATGTTGCGCATCAGCCCGGTAGCGAAGACGGCAACGACGGCTAGACACCAGAAAACGGGCACCACGATGCCGGTGAGCCACAAAAGCGGCGTATCAGATGTGGTGCGTGCTTCCTGCACAAAAGCGCGCTTAAAGTCGGAAAGAAACGACGACATAACCGAGGGAAACGTTAGGCGCCGCGAGCTGCGCGGTCAACAATCACGCTCATGCCGGGACGCAGATCGTGCATTGGCTCAAGAGGTCGGGCGCGTACTTCGAAGGTGCGCACGTCGTAACCCGTCGACTGACGGGTGGAACGCCAGGTCGCGTAGTCCGCTCGCGGATTGATCCAATAAACGGTAAAGGCAACGTTGTCTACTCCCAAAGCCGGCACCTTGGCCTTCAATTCGGTACCCACCTTAATCTCGGCAAGCTCATCTTCGCGGATGTTGAACACAACCCATTTGTCGGAGTGATCCAGCAGGGTGACGAGCGGGAAACCGGCCGGCGTTACTTCGCCCTCATGCAGCACCACACGCGTGACTTCTCCTTGTCGCGGAGCGCGGACTAAGCTTTCGGAAGCCAGACTCTGCACTTCGGCGACGCCCGAGGCGGCCTGACGTGCTAGGGCTTCTGCGGCTCGCTTTTCATCTTCGCGTGATCCCGTGAGCGCCATGTCATAGACGCTTTGTGCGGCGCGGGCTAACCCGCGGGCGGTGTCAAGGGCCGCTTTGGCTTCATCGAATTTTTGAGCCGACACAAGCCCCTCCTTGTATAGCGCATTGACACGAGAAAAAGTTTTCTCGGCAAGCTTCAGAGCACCCTGGGTACTTTCATACATTGACTTGGCTTCCCGAATTTTTTCCTTGCGGGCGCCTTCTTCCACAAGACGAGCTTTGGCTTGCGCAGCTTGTTCTTGCGCCGTGACCTGGCCGAGCTTGGCGGAAATTTCCGGAATGCTGATCTTTACCATCACGGCGCCGGCTTCGACCGTGTCGCCTTCCTTGACGAGCACTTTTTCAATGCGGCCGGGAATTTTGGGCGCCACTTCAATGGTGCGGGCATCCACCTGTCCTTGAAGCGGGGTCGGAGCGGGAGTGGCAGCCTTCCATAGTCCGATGCCGATAAAGGCCAGAAGACCGGCACCGATCAGGGCAACGGCGATAGTTTTAACGGAGACGTTTTTGGATTCGGTCATGGCGGAAAACTCAGTACTCGAAAATATTTGTCTGACGCGTGACGGATTGTTCAAAGGCGTTCATATCGCCGCATGCAGCGTTTAGCATGGCCCATGCGACAACGAAGCGGTAGGCGGCGACGCGCCGGGCGATTTCTGCGGCCAGCAGTTTGGTGCGTGCGTCGTTGACTTCATCAGCCGTTGAGAGTCCCTCGGAAAAGCCCTTTTCACGCAACCGTAGGTTTTCCTTGGCAAGCGAAAGCGTCGAGTCGGTGAGGCGATAAGCTTCGCGGGCCTCGTTGCTCTTGAGGTACGCTGTCTGAACAGCTGTCTGAATGCGGTTTCTCGCTTCGTCGTGCGCGGCTTGTGCTTTTGTGACGAGCGAATTGGCCGCGGCAATTGACGCGTTGCGATCCTTGTTGTCCCAGAGCGTGAACTTCAAGCCGATGCCGGCGATCCAGTCAGGTTCGGGAATCGTCAGGTAGTGCTTGATCATGTTGTAGTTGGCAAAGGCGTAGATCTGGGGGTGCCAGGCGGCCTTGGCGGCCGTTACGCCCTGCTCAGCCTGACGGCGCTGTGCAACTACGCTCTTTAAGACGGGGCTTGCGCCCAACGCCTTGTCCTGCCAGCTCTTTAACGTGCCGATGTCTTCCGTGACAACGAAGAGGGGGGTTTTGAGTTCTCCCACGTTCTCTTCGCGCAAAAGGCCGGCCAGTTCGCTTTCGGCCACGCGGCGGTTTGTCTGAGCGGTCAAAAGCTCTCGCTTGGCAGTGTCTCGATTAACTTCGACAGCCATGCGTTCGAGCCTGCTGATTGTGCCGGTCTTTTCAAAACGAAGCGCTTTGCGGACCTCCAGCTCCTGCTGATGCAGCATTTCGTTTTGCAGTCGTTCAATGCTGCGCGCGAGCTGAACGGCAAAGTACTTCTGTGCGAGCTCGGTGTCAACCGTGTCGCGTTGGGCCTGCGTGCGAGCCTGCGATTCATAGACGGCCTCATCGGCCGCACGAACTTTGGCATTGATCGCACCGCCCATGTAAATCGGCAATTGAGCGTTGATGGCTGCGCGAGGGCCACCGATGTCTTCTTCGTGGTAAAGATCAATAGGAGGCAGGGGAAGGCCGGGAATAAGTCCGCCGAGATTCACTGTTCCATAGTCGAGCGTTTTGCGTCCCCAGATCTGCTTGGAGTCAAGTTCGATCTTGGGGCCGTGCAAGCTGCGCGCGCTCTTGGCTTCGCTTTCGCGCTTGGCTGTTTCGGCCGCTTCGACCTTGATGGAATCCACCCGGTCGTGAGCAAGCTGTCGAGCCTGAGAAAAATCAAGTGCCGGCGTCTGGGCGTAGCCTGAGCTTAATGCCCAACAGAGCGTTGCGAAGACGAAGAGAGATTTTGCGGCCATCGGAGACTTTTCGTAGAGAAAGATTTTCTATAAAATCACCATTTTAGTGCTGAGAATCTTTTAGCACACAGATACATTGCCGAATGTCGCCCGAATGGCGAAATCGGTAGACGCAAAGGACTTAAAATCCTTGGCCTATGGCATGCGGGTTCAAATCCCGCTTCGGGCACCATCTTCATTCAGTAATGTCTTCTGGTTTGCCCCGATTTATCGGGGTTTTTCTTTTCAGTTTCCGCTTTTCTTTATTGCGGTGCTGCACGGGATTCGCATCAGAGGTGCTTTCTGGAAAGCTATTGCGCTGTTTTTGCAAGGTTTTCTCGTGGGAAGAACTGTAAAATGCGGCCAATCCATTTGCCAGCCCCAGAAGACGCTGATGTCAGAAATCTTAGATTTTTCTAAATTCCCCCTCGACTCACATATCCAGGCGGCGATTGCCGAAATGGGTTATGTCACGCCCACCCCGATTCAGGTGCAGGCCATTCCCGTCGTACTCGCCGGTCAGGATGTGATGGGAGCGGCTCAGACCGGTACCGGCAAGACGGCCGGGTACGGTCTGCCTGCTCTTCAGCGGATTCTTCCCAAGGCCAATACCTCGATGTCGCCCGCGCGCCACCCTGTGCGTGTGCTGATTCTTGCACCGACTCGTGAGTTGGCCGTGCAGGTCAACGAAAGTCTCGTGAAGTACGCAAGCAAGACGCCGCTGCGCGTTGGCGTGGTCTACGGCGGAGTGGACATCAAGCCGCAGGCTGACATGCTGCGTCGTGGTGTGGAAGTCCTCACGGCAACGCCCGGGCGTCTTCTGGACCATCATGAAGGCGGCTCAGTGAATCTTTCCCAGGTCGAAATCGTTATTCTTGACGAGGCCGACCGTATGCTTGATATGGGTTTTTTGCCCGACATTTCTCGCATATTGAATCTGTTGCCGAAAAAGCGTCAGAACCTCATGTTCTCGGCAACCTTCTCGCCCGAGGTTAAGAAGCTTGCCGGCAACTTCCTGCGCAATCCCGTTTTGGTCGAAGTGGCTCGCGAAAACGCCACGGCCGATACGGTTGAGCAGATTGTCTATCAGGTACATGACTCGGAGAAAACGGACGTCCTGATCGATATTCTCAAGGGTGACGGTGAAGATGGCGGTCCGATCAAACAGGTCATTGTTTTCGTCAACGCCAAGATCACCTGCCGTCGTTTGGCCAGCACGCTTTCTCGTGTGGGCATTTCAGCCGATGCGATTCACGGGGACAAGACTCAGGAAGAGCGCATGGCGGCTCTGGAAGCCTTCAAGAAGGGCGAAATCGAAGTGCTTGTGGCAACCGATGTTGCGGCCCGCGGTTTGGATATTGCCGAGCTTCCGGTAGTGATCAACTACGATGTGCCTTTTGGTGCGGAAGACTATGTGCATCGTATAGGTCGTACGGGACGTGCAGGTGCCAAGGGCAAAGCCGTGATGCTTGCTACGGGTGGCGACAGTCGCCTTGTTACGGCCATTGAAGAGCTTACCAAGCAAAAATTCAAACCCGAAGAACGTCATCCTTTGTCGCGCGAAGAACGTCGCTCTCGACACGGCACTCAGCGTCGCGACGGTTCCGGAGAAGATCGTCCGCGTCGTGGTCGTAAGGATTGGCGAGATGAGGATCGCGAAGGTCGACGTCCGGTGGATTTGCCGAAGATGCCGGCTCCTGTTTACGATCCGATTTTTGATGCGCCGTATGAACCGACAGAAAGTTCGGCGAAACCTGATGTTGATCGCAATCAGCTGGTTCGCACTCAAACACAAGGCAAGAAAAAAGGCATGGTCGCTGTGCTTCTCGGCGGTCTGATGCGTAAGTAGTCGTTTGACGGTCGGTTTTCTCCGACTTCAAAAATTTTTCAATCCGGCCCCGTGTCTGCCAAAGACGCGGGGTGTTCGTATCTCTGGAACATGACTGACACCGAAAAGTTTCGTTTTTGCGTCGCACCGATGCTCGATTGGACTGACCGTCATTGCCGCTACTTCATGCGCTTGATGACGAAGCGCGCGCGGCTTTACACCGAGATGGTGACGGCGCCTGCCATTTTGTTCGGTAACCGCGATTTGCTCCTGAAGTTTGACGAGACCGAGCATCCGGTGGCCTGTCAGCTCGGCGGCAGCGATCCGGAAGATTTGGCCAAGGCCGCAGCCATTGCTGCGCAGTACGGCTACGACGAAATCAATCTCAACTGCGGTTGTCCCTCCGAACGTGTTCAGAAAGGCTCGTTCGGAGCCTGCTTGATGCTAGAACCCAAGCTTGTGGCGGAGTGCTTTCAAGCGATCCGAGAAGCGAGCGGACTTGAGACCACCATCAAGCATCGCATCGGGGTGGATCATCAGGATGACTATCCGTTTGTTCAGAATTTCGTCGGAACGCTTTATGAGGCCGGGTGCCGAACTTTTATCGTGCATGTTCGCACCGCTTTTCTCAAGGGACTTTCACCGCGTCAGAACCGAGACGTGCCCCCGCTCAAGCCCGACTATGCCTATCAGCTTAAGAAGGACTTTCCTCAGGCGCAGTTCTGCATCAACGGCGGCATCCAGACGCTGGAAGAGTCCAAGACCTTTATTGACAACGGTTTGGACGGCGTGATGGTCGGCCGAGCCGCTTATCACGAACCCTGGATGCTGTCCCGAGTGGACGAAGTTCTCTTCGGAGAAGAACCTCACGAGATTCGACGCGAAGAGGTCGTCGAACAGATGACGGCCTATTTGCACCGGATTGCACCGGAACACGAAAATGCCGTGCGTAATGCAGCTCGTCACACGATGGGCTTGATGAATGGGCTACCCGGCGCTCGACTTTGGCGCCGTACACTGTCTGATCCTAAGGCATACAAGGAAGCAGGGCCCAACGTGCTGTTGGCCGCGCTGGGGTCCATGAAGGCTTGAGGTTTTGGTGCGTTCAGTATCCCATTGATTAGGAGCTCGAGCATGCTTGGGGCCGTTGTCGGCGATATTGTCGGTTCGCGTTTTGAATTTGCGCGCCAACCCGACGATGGGACATATTGCGAATTCACCATGCCGCCGGCGCCTGGTTTTGATTTTCTTTCTTCGGATTGTTTCTTTACCGACGATACGGTGCTGACTGTGGCGATTTGTCAGGCCTTGACTGAGACGGGAGGCAATTCGACCGGTTTGCCGCAACGCGTGATTGAGCTCTTTTGTGAATACGCTCGACGCCATCCGCTGGCGGGCTACGGCGCTCGCTTTGATAACTGGCTGCACAACCCGTATCGACAACCGTATATGAGCCTTGGGAACGGAGCAGGGATGCGCGTGAGCGGCTGCGCATACGCTGCGGAGACGCTCGATGAAGCTCTACTGCTGTCCGATTTGGTTACAGCCGTGACGCACAATCATCCGGAAGGCCTTTTAGGCGCCCGTGCAGTGACGGCGACAACGTTCTTGGCTCGGCAGGGCAAGAACAAGGAAGAAATTCGCAGTTATGTTACTGAGAACTTCTACTCGCTCGACTTTACGATTGATCAGATCCGAAACGACTACTGGAAGCAACGAGGCCTTGGCACCTGCGGCATGACTATTCCTCAGGCGTTGCAGGCGTTTTTCGAATCCACGGATTTTGAAAGCGCAATCCGATTGGCTGTCGGCCTCGGCGGCGATACTGATACACTGGGTGCGATTGTTGGCGCGCCGGCCGGAGCCTATTACGGCGTGCCGAGCGATGTAAAGCAGAAAGCCGACTCTTTCCTCTCAGAAGATCTTCGAGAGGCGTTAGACGCTTTCGAAGCTTGTTTTTCTGTCTGAAATTTCTCTTTAGGGCTGACTGCATCGACAGTTGCCTGACTTGTTTTCTGTTACATGATCTGGTTTGCTCTTTATTCGTTTTTGTTTATTGCACTGGCTTATCTCGACTATCGAAAAGGGCAAACGACGGCCGGCTATTTTCTTAACGATCGCAAGTCGAAAACGCATCAGGTCGGTTTTTCGATCATTGCCTCCTGTGTGGGTGGGTCTGCTACGGTTGGAATGTGCGGACTGGCGTACGAGGTCGGAACACCGGCGATGTGGTGGTTACTGTCAGGTGCGGCGGGGCTTGTGGTGTTGCGGATTTTTATGGTGCCGCGCATTCGAGCTCGAGGCTCGGCTCTGACGATGCCGGAGATGATCAAGGACTTGATTGGGGCACCAGCGCATCGTTTGTCCTGCGTGATCATTTTGTGTGCCTGGGTGGCGATTCTGGCTGCTCAATTTGTAGCGATGGGGCGCATTGTTGCGGGGTTGACGGGACTCTCACCAACAGCGGCTATGGCTTGCGGAGCGTTGGTGATCGTGCTTTACACGTGGTTGGGCGGGCAGGCAAGTGTGATTAAAAGCGACGTGATCCAGCTCGTTTGTCTGGCGACGGGATTGGTTTTTCTCTTGTCCTTTCTTGTTTTGATCAATCCGGAACCTCTGAAGGAAATACGATTCGAGTGGCTTAATGACAAGTTCGAGATCACCGATTGGTCTCGATTCATGTTGCTGATCGGCGGCAGCTACATTGTGTGCCCTATGCTTTTTGCCCGCATCATGAGTGCTGAGTCGGATAAGGCGGCTCGCCGCGGAGCAGAACTCGGCATTCTCGGTATTGCGGCGATTGCTTTCGTGATCGTCGGTATTGGCGTGGAGGCAAGAGCATTTCTGGGAGAAGGGGGGCAGGGCGGTGACTCCGTGCTGCCGCAGTTGGTGGCACATTTGCCGGCGTGGGCGAGCGTTCTCTTTTTCTTTGTGATGGCAAGCGCTATCTTGTCCTCGGCCGATTCGTGTTTGATCACGGCGGCCACCGTGGCGGCCAACGATGTTCTGAAGGCGCCGAGCGTGAAAGTTTCGCGCCGGTTGATTCTTGTCATTTCTGCGGCGGCCTTTGTCCTTGCTGGTTCCGGCAAAAGCGTGCTGGGACTGCTTCTTGCGGCCAACACGATATACACCTGTGCGGTGGTCTTTCCTATTTTCGTGACGCTGGCGGCAGGTCGAAAACTCAATGCTGCGGCGGCGCTTGCGACGCCAGCCCTTTATCCTGCTTTCTTTTTCGTCCTCGAAAAAGCCGTGAAAAGCGCAG